>Ga0335077_10010102_pt1 | contig 11734 bp, 6 predicted proteins | sample Lox_Sample_31_FD_207151 | JGI IMG/M metagenome (GOLD analysis project Ga0335077, IMG submission 207151) | Soil microbial communities from Loxahatchee National Wildlife Refuge, Florida, United States - Lox_Sample_3.1 | ecosystem: Environmental > Terrestrial > Soil > Wetlands | place: USA: Florida...
AGCTTCGTGAGCGCGGGATTGATCGAAATAAAACACACCGAGCCAGTTGTATGGGGCCCAATAATGAGGACGGAGGGCGATGGCTTGCTTATAGGTGTTTTCAGCATCTTGTAGCTTGCCCATCCGCTCGTAGGCATCGGCAAGCCCTTTGTAGGCTGCGTCATTGGTGGGCTCGTTCTTCAGAATCAGGGAGAACTCCTTCGCCGCATCGGCGTAGTTTCCTGTTGCGATGGATAGATTGCCCAGGCAAGCGTGTACAGCGGACAGCTGCGAGTCGATTTGATTGGCAGTGCGGCACGAGTCGCGGCTCTGTCGCAGCCACTGAGCCCGATGGTCCAGGCGGTATTTTTGCCAGTAGGCCTCTCCGAGGCCCGCGTAGGCGAGCGCGTAATTCTTATCGAGGGCCAGCGCACGTTGAAAGACTTGAATCGCGCTTTCGAGATTTTCCTCGCGGTCGTAGTTCTGGAGATAACCTCTTCCCTGAAGGTAATAATCGTAAGCCCCTGCGACCTGCGTGCCGTAAACTTCGCGCTCATTCTGCCGTTTGAGACTCGCCATACCCAGCATTTCCAAGGTGGCGCTGACAACGGCGTCTTCGGCCCCGAAGGCGTCGCCATCGGTCAAGGTGAGGCTATTGGCGCGGAGCTGGCGGCGAGTGCGTGTGTCAACCAAGATGAAATTAATGCGCACCTGATGGCCAGACTGGTGAAGACTTCCCTCCAGAACCAGGTTGGCGCCAAATTCCTGCCGCGCCGTGTCGAGGCTGGCGACGTGCTTCCCGCGAACTTCCGCAGCGGGAACCACTTGAAGGAGCGGATCGCGTGTAAATTGCGTCAATTTTGCCGTTAAAGTCTCGGTCAGCCCCGCACCGAACGCTGCCTTGTGCTCATCGGCTTCGCTTGCCGTGAACGGCAGGACAACCAACTGTTTGTCGCGGGGGATCTCTGGCGGCACGCGCCCGCGGAAGATCGATGGCGGTTGGAGGTGACCCACGATGGCGCCTATCCCAAGAAGGACAGCGAGCGAAGGAATGACCGCGATCCACTTTTTCCTGTAGTTGATCGACAAAAAGAATGAGGTCCCTGCCTTTTCAGAAGACACAGACGGCTGAGAGCCCGTTTGCAGGCGCCGCAGGTCAATGGCCAGCTCCTTCGCGGACTGATAGCGGTTATCGGGGTCCCGTTCGAGACATTTGGCGATGATTCGCGCCAGTTCGGGAGACAGTCGGGGATTGAGAACAGTGGCTGGAGAAGGGCAACTGCGTAAAACCTCGTTCATCAGGTCTGAGTGGTCTTCGGCGGTGAAAGGAGGCATGCCCGTGGCCATCTGGTAGAGCACGGTCCCGGCGGCATGGATGTCCGTGCGGGCGTCAATTTCCCCGCCCAGCACTTGTTCGGGGGCCATGTAGGCAAGCGTGCCCGCCATGGCGCGAGTCTCGCTGAGAGTATCGGAGGCGAGGCTGGCCTTTGCAGAAAGCCGGAGCTTCGCCAGACCGAAGTCGAGAATCTTGAGCCGGCCGTCAGAGGTCAGACACAGATTAGCGGGCTTGAGGTCACGATGAATCACAGCGCGATCATGGGCTGCAGACAGCCCGTCGGCGAGCTGCGTCCCCAGCGCGATGACATCTTTCTGCGGCAGCGAGCCTTCCAAAAGTCTCCGATTCAACGGCACACCATCGATGAATTCCATCACCAGGAAGTCACGCCCTTCCTCCGTGTGAAAGTCAAACACCGTAGCGATGTTGGGGTGATTCAGTTTGGACAGGGCCTGCGCTTCGTTGCGAAAGCGCTTTCGAGAGTAGTCGTCCGCGATAGTGCCGGGTTTAAGCACCTTAATCGCAACTTCGCGTTCAAGGTGAGTGTCGTTGCCGCGATAGACCACACCCATTCCGCCGCTGCCGACTCTTTCGAGAATGCGGTAGTGACCAAACTCCAGCCCGATATTGGGGTCCTCGACCGGGACCTGGGCCGGCATGGGAAGGTCTCCTTCCCGCTCGCCTTTGAGCAGAGGTTAGACCTTGATCTCGTACAAGTCAATACAAGAGGCGGAACCGTCACGCATGTGGACCAGGGAACCATTCTTTCGGCTCGCGACAACGACCCGGCGACACATGGAGGCGGGGATTCCCGGCGAGGGACGGATATAATGCGGAAGAGTGTGAGAGGGCAAATTGTTGAAGCGTGTGTGGGGAATGATCGGACGGGTGTTCCCGCGATGTACCATGGTTTCACAGGCCATTGCGTTTAACCTGTTTCTGGCGTTTTTTCCGGCGCTGCTGCTTGCCGTGGAATTTGCATCAAGCTGGGTCGGAAGCAAGACGGCCACGCTGGAAGCGATCCGGAGCTTCACGGAGTTCTTGCCACCGGGAAGCCAGGGAATCGTGGCGGACCTGCTTTCGCGAAGCGGAATGAATGTGTGGAAATACGCTCTTGCGGGAGCTGCGGGCGCACTGCTTGGCGGGTCGCAAGTGATGAAGCTGCTGATGGATGGGATTCACTTGATCTACGAGGACGACGAGCGAATCGGATTTCTGCACCGGCAGTTGCGGGGGTTGCTGTTGCTGCTGATCACGATCGCGCCGATCCTGGCGGCAGGAATTTTGGGAGTGTTTGGCAAGCCGCTGCGGCACTGGTTGACGGGACAGTTGTGGAAGAACGCCCCGGTGCACGGGATGTGGCTGGTATTTTTTCCCCTGGTGGCGATGACGCTGGCGATGCTGGCGCTGACGGTGATTTATTGGGTCGCGCGGCCGCGAGAGAAACACCTACGGCACGTACTTCCAGGGGCGGCGGTGGCCACGCTGCTGTGGTGGCTGGCAAACGCGTTGTTCGGGGTGTACATGCGGAGGGTGCCGTCGAATGTCGTTTATGGCGGACTGGCAGCGGTGATTGGCTTGATGATCTGGATGCAGATCTCGACTGTGATTGTGTTTTTGGGTGCGGGGTGGAATGCGGAGTTAGCGGAACAGCGGTAAGCGGCAGTGCCTAGAACGGCAGAAAGGAGCGGGCCGTGAAAACCGTGGAGGTGGAGTGTTACGCAGGATACCGGGCCGATGAGCGGCCCATGCGGCTGAAGCTGGGGAAACAGACACTGGAGATTGTAGAAGTGGAGGACCGCTGGTATTCACCCGGAGAGACATACTTCCGGGTGCGCGTAGAGGGAGGCGACCGCTACGTGCTGAAGCACCTGGAAATGCAGGATGTCTGGAGCCTGGAAGGATACCGGAGCAGCGCGAATTAAAGCGAATCGGGGTGCGTTGACATGCTAGAACCCGCGGAATATAGTCTGGCTGTCCCACCCGCGCGCGGTGATCGTCCCTGTTTGGAGTGTCTTCAGGCGGGGAAGGCACCCCATGGGGCAAGGGAAGGGATGAATCCCGGGTACCCTTTTCGGAGGCTGCAGGACCGTCCACTGAGGTGGCTGTCCGTCCTCGTGATTTTTGTCACAGGGGTGGCGGTAGCGTGTGCCCAAGAAACAGGCGGTGGCGCGACTACAACGCAGGTCAGCCCCGCACCGGCCGCAACGAAGACCCCAAGCGATACCCCCGCCATGCAATCCCCTAATTCCCCCACAAATCCGAAGGAGGAAGTGTCCACCAAGGACACCGGCACTACCTTCAAGGTACGCGTGAACCTGGTCCAGGTGCGGGTTGTTGTCCGTGACAAGAATGGGAAATTGGTCCCGGGACTGAAGCGCGAGGATTTTCAGGTTTTCGACCAGGGGAAGTTACAAGCCATCACCACGTTTGGCGTGGAAACGCCCGAAACGCGGCGGGAGAGGACCGAGGCGGCCGCCAAAACCCAACAAGCCGTACCAGAGGAAGAAACCCACGGGGAAAAGATGGCGCTGCCGGAGCGGTTCGTGGCGATGGTGTTTGACGACATCCATCTGAATATGGAAGACGCGGTCACGGTACGGGTGAGCGCAAAGGCACTGATTGACAGTATGGCGCCCACGGACCGCATCGGGATTTATGGCACGTCAGGACAGCTCAAGCGGGAGTTTACGAACGACAAATCGGAACTGGAAAGGGCCTTGCTGGGAGTAGTACCGCGGCCGAGAATGGGAGGGCCCACTTCCGCCACACCATGTCCCGACGTTTCTTATTACATGGCAGATCAGTACGTCAACAAGACTAATCCGCAGGTACTGGAAGTTGTGACCCAGGAAACCCTGGTGTGTATGTTTGGTGGAGACCCGCGGCAACTCGATGCCGCGCGGATGATGGCGCAATCCGCGCTGCAGCGGGAACTCACGGCGGGGGATACGGACAGCGAGTACACCTACCGTGTATTGGAAGACGTAATGAGACACCTGGCGGCGATGCCAGGAGAGCGAATCCTGGTGCTGGCATCGCCGGGATTCATACTGAGTACGTTGTTTCTGGAGGAAACCGGAATCATCGACCGGGCCAACAGAGCGAATATCGTCATTAACACGGTGGATGCGCGGGGTCTGTATACCCCTCAGATTGGAGGCGATATTTCGCAGCCACATCCGGACACGTTTCTTACGGCGGGCTACAAAGATACGTATCGCGTTTCGGAACAATTGGAGAACGCATACGTACTGACCGACTTTGCTTTAGGCACGGGCGGAACTTTCTTTCATAACTCGAATGACCTGAGCGGGGGGTTGACGCGTGCTGGAACAGCGCCGGAAGTGTCCTATATGCTTGGTTTTTCCCCGCAAAATCAGAAGATGGACGGGAAGTACCACGCGATTAAAGTGACGGTGCTGGGGAAAATGAAGTACGACATTCAGGCGCGGCGAGGCTATTACGCACCGAAGAAGGTAAACGATCCGCAAGAACAGGCCAAGCAAGAGATCGCGGAAGCGGTGTTCTCCCAAGACGAGATCAGCGATCTGCCGCTGGAACTGCAGACGCAATACTTCAAAACGGACGAAGCGCAAGCGCATCTCAGCGTGGTATCGCGGATTGAATTGAAGGGCATTCACTTCCGGAAGGCGGAGGGCCGGAACCTCGACGACCTGACGGTGGCGACGGTGATTTTCGATGAGAATGGGAACTTCGTCACCGGCGGCGAAAAACTCCTGCAAATGCGACTGTTGGATAAGACTTACGAAAAGTTGAGTCACACGGGGCTGACGATGAAGTCGAGTTTTGACATAAAGCCCGGGAAATACTTGGTCAGACAAGTCGTGCGGGATTCGGAAGGTGCGCAGATGGCGGCGAGAAACGGGGCCGTCGTGATTCCGTATTGAGAAGGAGGTCGAGATGGGGGACAGCAGAGGGATTCTCCTCAGCGTGAAATTGGTTCTGGCGTTGAGCCTGGCAGGTCTGGCGGCGGGCAGCCTGTGGGGACAAACGCAGGAACCCGTGAAGCCGACGAGCGGAGCCGAGCAGGCCCAGCCTGTAAAGTCGGACACCGTGATTCGGGCAGAATCACGCGTCGTGCTGGTGGACGCGGTGGTGACGGACAAGAAAGGGCATTACGTCGCGGACCTGACGCAACAGGACTTCAGGGTCTACGAGGACAACAAGGAACAAACGATTACGAGCTTTTCGGCCGGGTTGGACACGGCGGTCCAAGGTCCGGGCCAAAAGCACTACATGATTCTCTTGTTCGATACTGCATCGATGGACATGGCTGATCAGTTGCAAGCGCGGAATGCTGCGGCCAAATTCATTGAAGGCAGTTCAGAGCCGGATCGATTGATAGCCGTGGTAAATTTTGGCGGAAGCTTGGTCATCCGGCAAAACTTCACGGCGAATGCGGAGCTGCTGAAAGCGGCCGTGACCGGCTCCAGCGCCCCGAACATCGATACCAGCGGGCAGCCTACGCAGTCGGTGATGGTCGCCACCACGGCGGGAATGCCCACGATCAGCGGCGCGGAAGCGGAATTCGGTGTGCGCTCCTTGCTGCTTTCCATTCGGAGCCTGGCCAAGAACCTGCGCGGGGTACCTGGACGGAAGATGTTGATCCTGTTCACGGCGGGGTTTCCGCTGACTACAGAAGCCATGATCGAATTGACGGCCACGATTGACGCCTGCAACAAAGCAAATGTGGCCGTGTACCCGCTGGACGTGCGAGGACTGACCGCGGGGCGGCCCGCGGGAAGCGCGCGAGTTGAGCCTGGTGCAAGAGAGAAGAATTCGCAAGTTGCGGCATTGCAAGAAGCCGCCGGGGAAGTTCGGCCTCGACTCGTGCTCGCGAGTTTTGGGGTTGCTTTGGCGCTCCAGAAGCCCGGCGGGGGTGGAGGCGGCGGGACCGGCGGAGGCGGTGGTGCCGGCGGCGGTGGCGGTCATGGCGGAGGAGGCCCCACAGGCGGTCCCAGCGGGCCCGGTGGAGGGACTGGCGGGACTGGTGGGACTGGAGGAGGAGGTAAAGGCGGTACGGGCGGCACCGGTGGCACGGGCGGCGGCAAAGGCGGCACAGGTGGGACTGGCGGGACTGGTGGAGGAGGCAAGCCGAGTGGCGGTGGAGGGACGCGGCCGCCGGTGAATCCGGCATATATGAATTACAACAATCCACTGAACCAGCCGCAGATTCTTCTGCCACAGATCCCCGCCTCTGCTTCACAGAATCAGCAGGTGATGCAGATGTTGGCAGATGGGACTGGAGGATTCCCGATCTATAACACCAACGACCTACTCGGCGGTTTGCAGCGAATCGCTCAGGAAATGAACAGGTTTTATGTGTTGGGCTACGTGCCGCAGGCGACGGCCGAAGGCAGTTGCCACGCGTTAAAAGTAAAAATGAACAAGGGTGGGATGGAAGTCCGATCGCGTTCGGGATACTGCAACGTTCGGCCGACCGATCCCCTCGTAGGCAAGCCCATCGAAAGGCAAATGGAGGCACAAGCTGGCGGAAGTGCGGCGGGATCGATACATGCGAGCATGCAGGCGCCCTACTTTTACACTGCGCCCAACGTCGCGCGCGTCAACCTGGCAATGGAAATTCCGGGCGATGCACTGGTGTTTAACAAGGATAAGGGCAAGTATCACGCGAATGTGAATGTGCTGGGCATCGCCTTCAAGCGGGATGGATCGGTAGGAGCGCGCTTCAGCGATACCTTGAGCCTGGACATGGAGAAGGACGAGTGGAAGGAGTTCACAAAAAAGCCTTACCGTTATGAGAACCAGTTCGATGCCGCGCCCGGAACTTACAAACTGACGGTGGTGTTGAGTTCGGGCGGGGAAGGCTTCGCGAAAATGGAGACGCCGTTGCAGATTGACGCGTACGACGGTAACAAGTTCACTCTTGGCGGCGTTGTCCTTTCCTCGAGGATTCAACGCATCGACGAGATTCCGACCGAGATGGATGCCACGCTTCTGGAAGACCGAAAGCCCTTGGTCATCAAGGGAATGCAAATTACCCCGTCGGCGAATTATGAATTCAAAAAGAGCGACAACGTCACGTTGTATTCCGAATTGTATGAGCCTTTGTTGAAAGCGGACCCCGCAACAAAACTGGCGTCGGGCTACCGGATTTTTGACAAGGCCACGAACAAAGAGGTTTTTTTCACCGGGGGCGTGCCGATGGACAGTTTTGTGGAGAAGGGGAATTCCGTGGTGCCGTTTGCGCTCCGTGTGGAGACCAAAGATCTCCCGCCCGGCAATTATCGGCTGGTGCTCCTGGCCGTCGACGGAAAGAACAATCAGGCGCCACAGAGGCCCGTAGAATTTACGTTGAGCAATTAAAACCGTTTGGAGTCTGGGAGCCCCGCTCCCACCTTTTCACAACTTTTGCGCGTACCGGATCGATCCTGTGGCAGCTCTGCTGCCGCCAGCTGGATCCAGCCGCCGCTTTCACCTCGAAAGCGGGAGCAGGTTCCCATGCTCCATAACAAGATAAGAAACCACCAGGCTTTTGGGCTGCAACTTTCCTCGACACATTGGGTTAATCTGGGAATCATGCGGAATAGGTCTATCTTTTTACCTTTCCCGGCCACCCGGGGCCGGTGGCTTTGTGGAAACGGCATGTCGTTCACGCCAAAAGCGCTTGCGTCGCTCCTGTTGACTGTTTCCTGCGTTTGTACGGTGGTGATGGATGTTCCGTCGCTGGCGGCGGTCCGCTCGAATGAGAAAAAACTGAGCCAGGACCCCGTGCTGAAAGGGCTGCCGGTCACAGAACTGAGTGCCGACGAAGCCATCCGACACGCCCTGAACCGGTTGGCGTATGGGCCGCGACCCGGAGACGCGGATCGCATCCGCCAAATGGGTCTCGCGAAGTGGATCGATCAGCAGTTGAACCCGAAATCGATCGACGATCATGCGATGGAAGCACGATTGAATGATTACCCGACGCTGCGCATGAGCACGGCGCAGTTACTCGCCGAGTATCCGAATCCGAAGCAGGCCGCGAAGCAAGCACAGGGGAATCCGGGACCGGCGCGGCTGCAGGCAGCGCAGAAACAGGCGGACGAGGCGATTGCCGCGATGGCGCAGGAGATGGACGGAAACACCGCTTCGACCAACGGGGCTGCAGACGCAAATATGACTGCGGCTCCAGACGCTACTTCTCCAATGAAGCTGAATCCCCCTACGCTAGGAGTGGCAAAACGCGATCTGACGGGGGTAGATCCCAATACGGTGCTGCGCGCGATTGCCGACGACAGCAAGCGGCCGGCGCGCGTCGTAGAAGAACTGGCCATGGCCAAGTTGACGCGCGCAATCTACAGCGAACGCCAATTGCAACAGGTGATGGACGATTTCTGGTTGAACCACTTCAATGTGTATGCGGGGAAGGGAGAAGTGAAGTGGTACCTGACGTCATATGAACGTGACGTGATCGAACCCAATGCGCTAGGCAAGTTCAAGGATCTGGTCACGGATACAGCCAAGAGCCCGGCGATGCTTTTCTACCTGGACAATTTTCTAAGCGCGGACCCGAGAGCAGCGGGACGCCAGACGATACAACGGGCCATGCGGCAACAGATGAGGCGCGGACCTTATGGCTATCCGCCGCGTCCGCCCGCTCAGCAAGGCCAGAACAAGAAAAGACAGGAGCGCGGCCTGAATGAAAACTACGGGCGCGAACTGATGGAACTCCACACGCTCGGAGTGGACGGCGGGTATACGCAGAAGGATGTTACGGAGGTCGCGCGGTGCTTCACGGGCTGGACCATCGAGAAGCCCCGGGAAATCGCCAAATTCAAATTCGACGAGAGGCTGCACGACCCGGATCCGAAAATTGTGTTGGGGAAGAAGATTCATGCGGGGGGAATGAAGGACGGCCAGCAGGTGATCGATCTGCTGGTGAAGAACCCGAACACGGCGAAATTCATCTCAACCAAACTGGCGCGGCGATTTGTTTCGGATACTCCGCCGGAAGCGCTGGTCGAGCGGATGGCGAAGAGCTTCCAGAAATCGAGCGGAGACATTCGAGAAGTACTGCGCACCATGATTTACTCGCCGGAATTCTGGTCGCGGGCGGCGTACCGGGCGAAGATCAAGACACCTTATGAATTGGTGGTGTCGTCTGTGCGAGCGCTGGGGACGGATGTGGGTACGCCGATGCCGTTGGTGCTGTGGGTCGAGCGAATCGGCCAGCCGATGTACCAATGCCAGCCGCCGACCGGCTATTCCGATAAGGCAGAGACCTGGGTGAATGCGGGGGCGCTGCTGAACCGGCTGAATTTCTCTCTGGCGCTTTCGGGGAATAAAGTCCGCGGCTCGCGGACTGACACGGCAGCGCTGCTAGGCAGCGGTTCAGGGGCTGACCCGAAGATGGCGCTGGATCGTGCGGTGAAGGTGTTTCTCGGGGAGGCGACGCCGGGGACGGTCGACACATTGCAGAAGCAACTCGAGAATCCGCAGGTATTGCAGGCGAAATTGGATGATCCGGTGAAGCAGGTGGATTTGGGAATGGTGACCGGTTTGGTGCTGGGTGCGCCGGAGTTTCAACGAAGATAGTTTGGAGTGCGAGGGCTTGACCTCGCTTTTGCGGTTTGGACCACTGCGTCCAATTGGAATGTGGGCGTGGTGGCTGGAATCGAGAAAGCGGCAAGCCGCCGCACTTCAAAGGAGTGGCAATGAATGACCGGTGTTGCGAGGGAGTGAGGCACGCGCGATTTTCGCGACGGTATTTTCTGAAGCGGAGCGGGATCGCCCTGGTGGGATTGAGCACGATGCCGGCGTTTCTGCAGCGGGCCGCCGCCTCAACCTCGGGAGCAGGGAAGAAACAGATGGTCGTGCTCTTCCAGCGGGGCGCGGCGGACGGACTGAACATTGTTGTACCGTTTGCGGAGCCGAACTATTACCGCTTGCGGCCATCGATCGCCATTCCTCAGCCGAAGCGCGGCGGAAACGAAGCCGCCATAGACCTGGATGGGTTTTTCGGACTGCATCCGAGCCTCGCGCCTCTGCAGCCGCTCTTCAACAAGAATCAACTGGCGATTGTGCATGCTGCTGGATCGCCGGACCCGACGCGTTCACATTTTGACGCGCAGGACTATATGGAGTCCGGAACGCCGGGCGTGAAAGTGACAGAGGATGGATGGCTGGACCGCGCCCTGGGAACGATACCCGAAGAAAACCCCTCGCCGTTTCGTGCGGTGGCCATGGGGCCAAACCGCCCGCGGATGCTGCGGGGAAGAACGGGAGCGATCGCAATCCCGGATCTGCGGCAATTCAAAGTGCAGCCGCAGACGGCGGCCATGGCGAATGTGGTGGAAGGCGGCTTTGAAGCGATGTATGCGCAGACGGTGGACCAAGCGCTGCACGGCACAGGCACGGAGACATTTGAAGCGATCGATATGCTGCGCAAAATCGATCCCACGAAATTCCCTCCGGAGAATGGAGCGGAATATCCGAAGAATCAGATCGGCCAGAAACTGCAGCAGATTGGCGTGATGATCAAGGCCAACATCGGCGTGGAGGTGTTGTTCCTGGATTGCGGCGGCTGGGATAACCACGTCAATGAAGGCGGAGTGCAGGGCCAATTGGCGAATTTACTGCGTGATCTCGGGCAATCTCTGGCCGCCTTTCACCGGGATATGGGCGACCGCATGGCGGACGTCGTCGTGGTGACGATGAGCGAATTCGGCCGCACGGCGAAGGAAAACGGGAATCGCGGCACGGACCACGGACACGCGAACTGCATGTTCGTGATGGGCGGAGACGTGAAGGGCGGACGCGTGTACGGGAGATGGCCGGGGCTCGAGGAGCACCAGCTCAATGAAGGACGCGATTTGGCGCTAACGACGGATTTCCGTTCTGTGCTGGGCGAAATCCTGACAAAACAACTGGGCGTGCAGGACCTATCCCCAGTATTTCCTGGTTTCGATAACAAGCCCCGTAAATTCCCCGGTCTGCTCAAGGCTTAATTTGAACTGCGACGGCTCGACGCCGCTTTTGCAGCGTACACATCGGACAGACGTTGCCGCAAATCTCCCGGCCCAGCTCCCGGACCCCCCAGATAGCTTACGTCTCAGAGCTGGCCAACGATTTGATCGCGCTGGACAAGTCGAGGACCTCGACGTGTTCCAGGCAGTCGTCCCAATTGTGCCGCCAGCAAACGATGACGTCACAGCCGTTGCTGCCACCGTTCCGGGCCGATCTGGCGCTTTGCCTCGCAGTCCGGGAATCCGTTTTGAACCGCCTCAATCAGGTAGCCCAATTCTTTTGCCAGCATTCCGAACAGGAGAACGACGCCCTGTTCGTTCGCCGGTTTATGCCGCAGCCCGCACGAATTGGCGCGGTCGAGTGTCTGCCCGATCGTTTCCGCTTCTGTCCGGATTCGGAAGCAGCTAGGATCCCTTCGACATC
>Ga0335077_10010104_pt1 | contig 11733 bp, 11 predicted proteins | sample Lox_Sample_31_FD_207151 | JGI IMG/M metagenome (GOLD analysis project Ga0335077, IMG submission 207151) | Soil microbial communities from Loxahatchee National Wildlife Refuge, Florida, United States - Lox_Sample_3.1 | ecosystem: Environmental > Terrestrial > Soil > Wetlands | place: USA...
GTCTCAAGCGTGGACGTCATGGGTCCCTCACGCGGGTTTCAGGCCGAGCCGCTCGTCGCGGCGGCGCAGATAGGCGACGAACGGCGTCGCGAGCAGCACCATCCAGAGCTTGCCGATGACCTGGCCGACGAGGAAGTCGAGCGAGCCGAAGGCCAGCCACAAGAACACGATCGAATCGACGACGAGGCCCAGCACGCTTGAGGCGAGAACCGCCAGAACCAGGCGGCGCCGGGCGAGCGGCGTATAGACCGCGAAATCGGCGAATTCCGACAACAGAAACGCTGTCGCCGACGCCAAGACCAGCGAGCGCGGCGCCACGCCCGCCGAAATCACCGCGCCGGCAATGATCGCGCCGACGCCGAACTCGATGCCGAGCCGTCGCTGCACCAGATCGCGCAGCACCAGCGCAATGCCGATCATCAGGACGCCGGAGGGCGCCATGATATGCGGCGCGACCGGGATGAGGCACGGCCCGTCGGCGACGCAGGTTGTGCCGACGTGCCCGATCATCCAGTTGGCCAGTGGGATGGTCGCGCAGAACAGGACGAGGAAAATCTCGCCTTCGATATTCTTCTTCTTATCCATGTCGTTCATCGATTTAGCCGATCTTCCGCCGGTCCATGAATGTCGCAAAGCCCTGCGCCCGCAACTGGCAGGCCGGACAATTGCCGCAGCCGAAGCCCCAGTCGTGCCAATGCGTGCGGTCGCCCAAGTAGCAGCTATGAGTGTCCTCGACAACGACGTCGAGGAATGGCAGCCCTGCGATGGCCTCGGCCATGGCGAAGGTGCCGGCCTTGTCGACCCACATCAGCGGCGTGTGGATGACGATGCGCTTGTCGAGGCCGAGCCCCAGCGCGACCTGCATCGCCTTGACGGTGTCGTCGCGGCAATCGGGATAACCGGAATAGTCGGTCTCGCACATGCCGGCGACGATGTGCCGCGCGCCGCGGCGATAGGCGAGCGCACCGGCAAAGGCGAAGAAGATCAGGTTGCGGCCGGGCACGAAGGTGGTCGGCAGGCCGTTGTCGGCGATCTCGATCGCGGTTTCGCGGGTAAGCGCGCTGTCGGATACGGCGGCGAGCGCGTCGAGCTTGATCAGGTGGTCGTCGCCCAGCCGGGCCTTCCAGGCGGCGTTGATCGCCGCCAGCCGCCGGCGCAATTGCGGGCGAACGTCGAGCTCGATCATATGCCGCTGGCCGTAGTTGAAGCCGACGGTTTCCACCCGCGCGAAGCGCTCGAGCGCCCAGGCGAGGCATACGGTGGAATCCTGTCCGCCGGAAAAGAGGACCAGAGCGGTGTCGGAGGCGATGGTCATTGCGTGATTTCTAGACTGTCATGACAATCGGCAAACTAGGCGGGATAAATCGACACAGTCTTGGCGACCGAATCGGCGACGTGCTCCTTCGTGATCACGCCGCGAATCTCGCTGGGCCGCGGCACCGTGCGCTTGTCCGGAACATCGACCACCAAAGCCATCGTCACGCCGCGCCGCGTCATCCTGCGGATGACGTCGAAGACCGCGTCGCCTTCCTGCACAATCGTGAAGTCCCTGCGCGCAACGTCGCCCAATGTGACGCCTGTTTGCGTACGGGCAAGCTGCTGACGAATGCCGGTATTGATCCGCAGCACACCGGATATTCGGTTGCCGCGTGTCACCACAACGTGCCGGATAGCTCCTTTGTTCTCAGGTTGCAGCAGAAATTCATCGAGGTGCATTTCGGCGGGCACGATCGGCACGTCAGTTTCCATGACGTCCTTGGCACTTTGCACCAGGAACATATTGGCATGCAGACCGCGCGGCACAGGGTGACCGCGGCGTATAAGTTTTAGTGTGTAGATGTTCTCGCGCGACAACAGCCGCCGGGTGGCGAGGCTCGCGCCGACCGCCAGGATCATCGGCAGTACGATGTTATAGTCGCGCGTCATTTCGAAGATCATCGTCACGGCAGTCATCGCCGCGCCGGTGCCGCCGCCGACCATGGCACCCATCCCCACCATTGCGAAGGCCGGCGCATTTACCGGCAAGTGCAGGAATTGCGTCAGCAGGCCAGCGAACGCGGCGCCCAGCGTCGCCCCCATGTAAAGCGACGGCGAAAACACGCCGCCGGAAGAGCCCGAGCCGAGGCTGGTCGACGTTGCGCCGAGTTTGCCGACGAACAGCAGCGCCAATAGTCCCGCGCCGGCAAGCTGGCCGCTCAGGATTGCCTGGATCGTCGCGTAGCCGACACCTTCCACGTAGTAATGGCCGAAATAATGAAACAGCAGAAACATCAGGATGCCGACGAACAGCATTCCGATCATGTGCCGTAGGTAACGGCCGGGGATCTTGTCGAACGCGTCTTCCAGCACATGCAAGCCGCGGATAAAGGCAGCGGCGGCCACGCCGGTGCAGACGCCGAGGGCGATGTAGAGCACAAGCGTGAAGGCGCCGGCGCCAAGACTGTTGGGCAATGGGATCATCTCGGGCACCGAAAACGCCGGCTCGGGCCCGAAAAACAACCGGCCGAGAAAAGTCGCTACGCCCGTCGCGGTGGCGACCGGCAGGAACGTGTTGACGCTCACTTCCGGCAACATCAATTCGGTGACGAACAGCACGCCGCCCAACGGCGTGTTGAAGGTTGCGGCGATGCCGGCCCCGGCGCCGGCCGCGACGAGGACGATGCGTTGGGCCGGCGTCAATGCGAGGATTTGGCCGAATGTGGAGCCCAAGGCGGAGCCGATCTGGATGATCGGCCCTTCGCGGCCGACCGCCGCTCCGGTACCGATGGCAACCGCCGACGCCACCGATTTGACGGCCGCCACCACCGGACGGATCACGCCGCCTTTGTAGTAGATTGCGTCCATGACTTCTGGAACGCCGTGACCTTTCGCTTCCGGCGCGAAATTCGACACGATGAAGGTGACGATGATGCCGCCCACGACAGGAACGAAGATGACGCCGACTCCCCATGGGTTTGTCGGCGTAAACACGCTCGAATCATAGTTGATCGAGAAGGTCTGCAAGAAAAATATGTTATGGATGACGCTGATCATCACCCGAAATACCAGCGCGCCGACACCGGTAATGACACCGACGATCGCGGCCAATGCACAGAGAGCGGCAAGTCCAAGGCGTGACGTATCTTGGCTGGCAGGCTGCAATGAAAGACGTATCTGCACGATCGGGAACTTCGCCTAATTGCAATTTGCGGGAGGTGCGTCGACGATGTGTATAACGGCCTTGGCCGGAAATGGGAACAAAAAGGCGGGCATTTGTCGTTGGCCGCATGGCATCGGCGGCCCGACGAGCCGAGTGCGTGCCGCGCTCGAAAGATCGCGCGATCTCGCTTGCCGCCGGCTGTTGGCGAATCGCGGGGCTAATCCCACTTCGGCGAAAAGGTCCAATCGACGATGCGCCCGCCGGGGCGGGCAAGGCCGGCGATCTCCTTCATCTCGGCATCCGACAATTCGAAATCGAAGATCGCCAGGTTCTCCTCCAACCGCTGGATCTTGCTGGTGCGCGGCACCACCGCGATGCCTTGCTGAATGAGCCAGCGCAGGCAGACTTGCGCCGCGGTTTTCTTGTGCGCGTCGCCGATGCGGGAGAGCAGTTCGTCGCCCCTCGCCTGCCCGCGCGCGATCGGGCTGTAGGCCACCATCGCCATGCCGTACTTGCGGCAGGCGGCGATCACCTTGTCCTGGTCGAGATAGGGGTGGCATTCGACCTGATTGCAGACCAGTGGCTCCGGCGACACGCGGTTCGCCTCCTCGAGCAGCGTCACGGTGAAGTTGGACACTCCGATCGCGCGAACATGGCCCTCGCGCTTTACCTTGGCCATGGCGCCGAGCGTCTCCGCCAGCGGCACGCGCGGATTAGGCCAATGGATCAACAACAGATCGATGACGTCGAGTCGCAGGTTGACCAGGCTTTCCTTCACCGAGCGTATGAGATCGTGCGGCGCGAGCAATGTCGGCTGCACCTTGGTGACGACCACCACCTCGTTGCGCTTGCCGGAGGCGCGCACGCCCTCGCCTACCGCGCGTTCGTTGTCGTACATCTGTGCCGTGTCGATGTGGCGGTAGCCGATGCGGATCGCCTGCTCGACCAGCCGCGTGCAGTCCCGCCCGCGCAGTGTCCAGGTGCCGAGCCCGACGATCGGAAGCTGAAAGCCTTTCGCTTCGATCACTTGCATCGCCGTCAACCCGTCATTTGTTTTCGGCTTCCAGCAGGAAGCCGAGCAGAAACAGCGCGCGGCGCGCGGTTTCCTTGTTCACGCAGGATGCGCTCATCGGCGAGGCCATAGTGCCCTGATAATAGTCCCAATAGAAGTGGCAGGTGGCGTCGCGCGAGGCGATCCAGGCGCGCTGCATCTCGCGCAGCTTCGCCTGCTGCCCGGCGTCGAGCTTGCCGCGCAGCCGGCGATAGGTCTCGTTGAGAATGTCGTCCCAGACTTTTTGCTCGCGGTCGATGCACGCGTTCTGGTCGGCGGTCGACTTTGCGACTTCCAGGCAGACATTCAAGACACTGCCGATACAGGTCTCCCAATTCTTGTCCGGACCGGTGTTGCTTTTCACGCAGTGCTGGATCGTGTTGGAATCGGCGGCGGCCTGTTTGCCCGACTGCGCCCAGACCGGCGACGCGGCCAGCGCGGCAACGGCGAGCGCGAGCACGACCCTGATCAAGGCGTATCCCATACCGGCGCGTGCGGCGGATTGACCACGCGCATATTGGTGGCGTTGAGCTTCTTCAGCTCGGCCATCTCGGCGTCCGACAAGGTAAAATCGAACACGTCGAGATTTTCCTTCAGGTGCTGTTGGTTCGCGGTGCGCGGGATCGCGCACAGCCCCAGTTGCACAAGGTAGCGCAACGAAACTTGCGCCGCGGTCTTGCCGTGCGCCTTACCGATGCGCTCGAGCGCGTCGGCGCCCGGCACCTTGCCGCGGGCGATCGGCACATAGGCGACCACCGCCATACCGTGCTTCTTGCTCGCCGCCAGCACCCTGCCCTGGTTGATGAAGGGATGCACCTCGATCTGGTTGCAGACCAGCGGCTCGCTGGTCACCGCCCAGGCCTCGTCGAGCATCTTGCTGGTGAAATTGGCGACGCCGACATGTTTGGCCAAGCCATCCTTCTTGGCCTTGCACAAGGCCCCAATCGAGGTCTTGAACGGGACGTCTTTGTTGTTCCAGTGGATCAGCAGCAGATCGACATAGGGCAGTTGCAGGTTAGCAAGGCTTTCGTCGACCGATTTCCGGAATTTGTCCGGCTCAAGATGCGTCTCACGCACCTTGGTGCAGATGAAAACATCCGCGCGCTTGACGCCGGACTGCCGCATCCCCTCGCCGACCTCCTTCTCGTTCCCGTAAAACCACGCGGTATCGAGGTGGCTATAGCCCATCTGCAAGGCGGTCTTCACCGCCTGCACACACACGTCCCCCTTCAGGGTCATGGTGCCGAGACCGATCTGCGGGATGCGGGCGCCATGGGCTTCAACGACCTGCATTACAATCTCCTTGGTCTTCGCTGGAATGAGGGACGGGCGGGAGGTCAAGAATGCCCGGTCGTTGAGGCGCTGCCAACCCGGTCTGCTCCGCCCGGCTGAATCGGGCTTGTACAGCCGGCGGAAAGCGGCCGCGGCGGAGGAACTCAAATTTTTTGCGCTGGGTCGTTTCGCGACAATACTTGCCAGTTTAAGCTTTTACCTGACGTTCTCACATTGGAATAATTCAAGAATACAAAAATGCTCTTGCATCACTGGCGTTTAATGCTTTTGTGAGACCTCGACTGCACTATGGACCGCGGTCAAAGGGCTCAAGGACGGCATGCTCGGCGCTCTTATCATCGTGTTTCGCGAAGTCATCGAAGCCGGCCTGATCGTCGGCATCGTGATGGCGGCAACGCGCGGCGTCCCATTGCGCGGCCGCTGGATCGGCGCCGGCATCCTCGCCGGCATCGTCGGCGCGGCACTGGTTGCCGTCTTCGCCGCCGCCATTTCGCAGGCCTTCGAAGGCGCGGGGCAAGAGCTGTTCAACGCCAGCGTGCTCGGCATCGCCGTGGTCATGCTGATGTGGCACAACGCCTGGATGGCGCGGCACGGGCGCGAGATCGCCGAGGAGATGCGCACCATCGGCCACGCCGTGAGCGAAGGCGCCGAGCCACTGACCGCGCTCGCCGTCGTCGTCGGACTCGCGGTGCTGCGCGAAGGTTCGGAGGTCGTGCTGTTCCTGTACGGAATATTCGCCTCCGGCACGTCGGGACTGGACCTGTTGGTGGGCGGACTGCTGGGCGTCGCCGCCGGCGTGGGCTTCACCGGCCTCACCTATTTCGGCCTTTTGGCGATCCCCAACCGCCACATCTTCTCGGTGACGAGTTGGCTGATCGCGCTGCTCGCCGCCGGCATGGCGGCGCAATCGATCCAGTTCCTCAACAATGCCGGCGTGGTGATCGTGCTCGACCGCACCGTTTGGGATACGTCCTGGCTTTTGTCGGACGGCAGCCTGTTCGGCAAGCTGCTGCACACCCTGATCGGCTACACCGAGCGGCCGACCGAACTGCAGTTGATGACCTATATCGCGACGCTGTTCGCGATGTTCCTGCTGATGCGCATCGCGCGCTACCGGCCGCCGGCACGCGTCGCCGCCGCCGAGTAACGGTCAGCGCCGTCTTCCGCCCAAAAGGCGCGTCAGCGTCGTCGTCCACCTAATGCCGCGAAGGCCGTTTCCGGCGCGCGGTCGATCAGCTTGAGTAGCGCGCGTGCCGGCCCGCGTGGGCTCCGCTTGCCCTGCTCCCAATTGCGCACGGTCTCGATCGGCACCTCGATCTTTTCGGCGAACGCCGCCTGCGTCAGCCCGCAGCGCGCGCGCACCTGGCGCACGAACGACGCCGGATCGCTGTGGTCGAGGGTTTTCTCGCTGCCGTCGGGCAGGATTTCCACGATCCGCCCATCGGCCTTCAGCCGCACCCGCATCATGGCTTTGCCCTTTTTGTTGTTGATATCGGCCACCGCACTAGCTGATTCGCCGCGACGAGAGGTTAACGCGCCCGCGCGGTCACAGGCCGATCAGGCCAAAGGCCGATGGCGACTAGGCCAATGGGCCAGATTAAAAAGTAATTAATTAACAGGTGTATTTTTGTGCACTACAATCATATAGTGTAATGTCACCTTAGGCGCGGCCTTGCAACCTTCAGCAAAATCGACGTCCGCATTGGGAGGGGCTCATGTTCACACTCGATCTCAGCGCCAATGTGCCGCTTTATGGCCAGCAGGTGTGCGACTGGTGCGGCGCCGCCAGCGGCGAAATGACTCGGAATGGCTACCCGAACCCGGCTGACCGTGTTTTCTATCAACAGTCGGACGTCTGGAACACGATCCAGATCTACAACAGCACCAACCCGGCCGACTCCGGTTGGGCGACCGATCCGCACGGCCTGACCGGCGCGCTCATGAATCTCGCCAATCCGTCAGGCGTCGATTGGGTCGAGTACAGCAACGCATCGCGCGACGCGGTACTACACTTCATGCTGTATTGGATGAGCGTGCGGAAATACCCGACGCCCGTCCTGGTCAACCAAGGCGGCCATTGGGTGGTAATCACCGGCTACGAATGCGACGTACAGCCGGCACCGGGCAACACGGTGAGCCTGCAGCAAATCACCTATCTCGATCCCGAACCGCATAATATCGGCACGCATACGACGATGAGCGCGTCGCAGTGGTATAATGCGCCCTGGAATGGTGCGATCATTTATAGCGGGACCTGGCTGAATACCTATGTTGCGATTGTCGAACCCCCGAAGGCCACAGGAAGCGTGAAAATCGACATGGTCGGGCGAACCGGAACGCGGCTTTTGTCTCCCCAGGAAGCGACCGAGCACGCCAGACGCTGGATCAAGGAGCTCGGTCTCTCCGAGAAGCCGCGCTACGCCATCCTCGCGCGCAGCGACGTGGTGCCGCTCGAGCCGATGGTGGTGCTCGACCACCCGCGCGCCGACCGTAAAGAGGAGAAGCCGCCGCAGTATTATATCGTGCCGTTCGGCATCCACAGCGAAAGCGAGCGGGGCAAGCAGCTCACGCGCGTCAGCGTGTTGCTGAACGGCTATAGCGGGGCGTTCGAGGAAGCCACCGCCTTCGGGAAGCCGGTGCATTACCTCACGCGCGACGAAGCGCTGACGATGGCGGCGACCGCGCTGCACATCAGCCGCAATGCTTTGGGCGATGTGAAGGCGACGCTAGTGTTCCAGCCGTCGCGGGCGAGCCATATCCGCGCCTTCCCTTATTGGGAAATCGTATACAAGGACCGCACCTTCTACATGGATCAAATCGGCGAAATATTCACCAAGCTGCTCAGTATCCCGGGAGATTGAGATCAACGCGTCTTCTCGAAAATCTCCCGCCCGATGAGCATACGGCGGATTTCGCTCGTCCCCGCTCCGATCTCGTAGAGCTTGGCGTCGCGCAGCAGGCGCCCGGTGGGGAAATCGTTGATGTAGCCGTTGCCGCCCAGGCACTGGATGGCCTCCAGCGCCATCCAGGTGGCCCGCTCGGCGGCGTAGAGGATCGCGCCTGCCGCATCTTCGCGCGTGGTGCGCCCTTCGTCGCAGGCCTTGGCGACCATGTAGACATAGGACTTCGCGGCATTCATCGTCACGTACATGTCGGCGAGCTTGGCCTGCACCAGTTGGAAGCGCCCGATCGGCTGGCCGAACTGCTGGCGCTGGTGCACGTAGGGGATCACCACGTCGAGGCAGGCCTGCATGATGCCGAGCGGCCCGGCGGAAAGCACCACCCGCTCGTAGTCGAGGCCCGACATCAGCACGTTGACGCCGTTGCCGACGGCGCCGAGCACGTTCTCCTCCGGCACCTCGCAATCGGCGAACACCAGTTCGGAGGTGTCGGAGCCCCGCATGCCGAGCTTGTCGAGCTTCTGCGCCGGGGCGAAACCCTTGAAATTCTTCTCGACGATGAAGGCGGTAATGCCGCGCGCCCCCGCGGTGCGGTCGGTCTTGGCATAGATCACCAGCGTATCGGCGACCGGGCCGTTGGTGATCCACATCTTCGAGCCGTTGAGGATGTAGCGGTCGCCCTTCTTGTCGGCACGGGTGCGCATCGACACCACGTCGGAGCCGGCGCCCGGCTCAGACATTGCCAGCGCGCCGACATGCTCGCCGGCGACCAGCTTGGGCAGGTATTTGCGCTTCTGTTCCGGCGTGCCGTTGCGGCGGAGTTGGTTGACGCAGAGATTGGAATGGGCGCCGTAGGACAGGCCGACCGCGGCGGAGGCGCGCGAGATTTCCTCCATCGCCACGCAATGCGCGAGATAGCCGAGGCCGGAGCCGCCGTATTCCTCTTCCACCGTGATGCCGTGCAGGCCGAGCGCGCCCATTTCCGGCCATAGCTCGCGCGGGAAGCTGTTGTCGCGGTCGATGGCGTCGGCGCGCGGCGCAATGCGATCCTGCGCGAAGTCGTATACCGACTTGCGCAGCATCTCGACGTCGGTGCCGAGGCCGAAATCGAAGCCCGCCCACGCATTGGGGATCGTCATACCGCCCTCCCGCGCGCCCCTGCAGACGCCGTCGCTATTATTGGCCCGGACTCTATAGGCTTGCGCTTACGCTGTCAGCGGCTCGGCCGGCGGCGCGCGTCCGGGCTTGGCTTGCGCCAGCAGGCGGTCGATCGCCTTGGCCGGCGCCGGGCGCGCGAACAGGAAGCCTTGCATCTCGTCGCAGCCGGCAAGCCGCAACAGGACGCGCTGCTGCTCGGTCTCCACGCCCTCGACCAACACCGTGAGGCCGAGCGCACGGCCGAGCGCTACGATCGCCTGGATAATGACGCCGCCATTGGAGGAGGTGCCGAGCGCCGCCACGAAAGCCTTGTCGATCTTAAGCTTGTCGAGCGGGAAGCGTTGCAGGTAGCCGAGATTGGAGTAGCCGGAGCCAAAATCGTCCAGCGCGATGCGCACGCCGAGCTTGTGCAGATCCTTGATGCGCCTGAGCATCTCGTCCGGGTTGTCGACGAGCACGCCTTCGGTGATTTCCAGCATCAGCCGCGACGGTGGCACGCCGGATTCGGCAAGCGCCGAGCGCACCAGATCGACGATGCCGCGGTCGCGCACCTGCAGCGGCGACAAATTGACCGCGATGTAGAGGTCCGGCCAGCGCTTGGCCTCGCCGAGCGCGCGGCGCAGCACGAAGGCGCCGAGCGTGTCCATCAGGCCGATCTGCTCGGCGACGGGGATGAAGGTCGCCGGGCCGATGATGCCGCGCGTCGCGTGTGTCCATCGCATCAGCGCCTCGACGCCGACGATGCGCGCGCCGCTCGCCGATACGATCGGCTGGTAATGCACGTCCAGTTCGTTGGCGGCAAGCGCGCGCGGCAATTCGCGATGCACGAATTTTTGCTCGGCCGATGCGGTGTCGATGGCGTCCTCGAACTCGACCAGTGCGCCGGGACCTTTCTTGGCTGCGGCACGCAGCGCAAGGCCGGCGCGCCGCGTGAGCTCGCCGCGGTTGTCGGCGTGGCGCGGCGCCTGCGCGAAGCCGGCGTGCGCGCTGATACGGACCACGGTGTCGAGCCAGTGCGGGCGGGCGGCCGCATTGAGCACGGCGCGGACGATTTCGCCGGCATCCACGCTGCTGCCGGCGGTGAAGATCGCCCCGAACTGGTCGCCGCCGATACGGCCGCACACCGCATCTTTCGGCAGCGCCTCCGTCAGCCGCACCGCCACCGCTTTGATCATCTCGTCGCCGCCGAGCACGCCGAGCTGAGCATTGACGTCGGCCATGCCGTCGAGCTCGATCATCGCAAAGGTAATGACGTCGCCGGCGGCGCGCGTGGCCAGCGCAACGTCGAGGAGTTCGAGCGTCTTGGCGTGGTTTGGTAGGCCGGTGAGCTTATCCTGATCGGCGGCGCGGCGCGCCTCGGCCTCGCTCGCCGCCAGTTCCTCGCGCGCGCGGTGGAGCTGAATGAGCGAAATCGCGGTGAAGGCGACCAGCACGATGGCAATGGCGGCGATAAAGGGCATCAACTGCCCCATCGCATCCATCATCGGATGGGTCTTGTTCCAAGTCAGGAAGCCGGCGATACGGCCTTGCGCATCCATCACCGGCTGCATTTCGCGGTTGCTCGGGACCGGATCGCTTTCGAATTTGAGGCCCTTGAGGCCGGCGCTCTGCTCGGCGATGCGCAGGAAGCGCGGATCGATCTGATCCGACTTGCCGAACAGACTGCGGAATTCGCCGATGGCATTGCTCAGCGAGGCGTGCTGTTCCGCCCACAGGCGCTCGTCGCTTTGCCGCGCGAGGCCATAACCGATGATGCCGACAAGCGTCGTCGCGGCGGTCGCGAGCACGGCCAGCACGACGATCAACTGAGACGCCGACAGCATGCGCCGGGCGCGAGCGCGCGGCGCACCGGCGCGGTCATGCGCGGCGTCGGTGCGGCCGCGCCTTCTCCATGCCACAAGCGAGCGGCCAGGCTTCGCGCCGGTCGCCTGCGGTTTGACCTCGCCGTCCACTGAGCTCCCCGCGCTACGCTGCGGTCATCGGAGGGTGACGCTAAGGTTTTAGCGTTAATGCTTGGTCAGCAAACACGGTGAACGAAGTATTACCGAGGCCGCACTTGCCGGAGCGGCGGCGTTGCGGTCAATTGCCGCGCCATGATCCGCCTCGCCATTGTCCTCGCCGTGGCCCTCGCGCCGATCGCGACCATCGCGGCGCCCTGCCCGGGCAATCCGGACGCGCTCGGGACGGAACGC
>Ga0335077_10010106_pt1 | contig 11733 bp, 8 predicted proteins | sample Lox_Sample_31_FD_207151 | JGI IMG/M metagenome (GOLD analysis project Ga0335077, IMG submission 207151) | Soil microbial communities from Loxahatchee National Wildlife Refuge, Florida, United States - Lox_Sample_3.1 | ecosystem: Environmental > Terrestrial > Soil > Wetlands | place: USA: Florida...
GACGGATCCGCTCTGGTGCGATATGCCACGATTACGTCCTGGCTCGAGAAACCGCAATAACACCACACAGCTGGTCTTGTTCGTCAATTAGTTTTCATCAGCCGCGTAGCGGCCCAGGTACTAACAAGCCGCTGCGTGGCCACATGATTGCCAAAAGTGTCCCTACCCCAGGCTTCGCCTAGGGCTAAAAGTGAAGTCGGCGGTTCGCGCCTCGCTCTTGCCGCCCCGGGCTACCTTCCTGCTATCTTGTCCATCGAGACCTCTCACCATCACTGCCAAGCCCAACTCGCGCCGCCTTCGCCTGATCCCCACCCTGTTGCTCGCGCTGTTTGCGCTTCAGTCGCTGTGGTTTATCGCAACCCAATCGCTCACCTATGACGAGCCTGCGCACACCGTGGCCGGATCGGAGGCATGGCGGGCGCACAAGTTCGAACGCTGGAACGACCATCCGCCGCTCGGACGCCTCTGGCTGACGCTGCCGATCGCCGCAACGCCGCTCGATTACGACGTTCATTTCACCGACCGCGACTTCCTGTTCACGCGACTGCAACCCGGCCCGGAATGGCTGGCGTGGCACACCCGGCCCATGAACACGGTGCTCGGCATCGCGCTGGGGGTCGCGCTCTGGTTTGCCACGCGGCGAATCTTCTCGGAAGCCGCGGCCAACGTCGCGCTCGCTCTGTTTGCGTTCACGCCATCGCTCATCGCGCATTTTTCGCTGGCTACCACCGACGGCATCGGAGCGCTGTTCATCTTCCTGGTCGCGGTGAAACTGGTTCGCTGGCGGCACAACCCCGGCGCACGGCAGACTGCGCTCATGGGCCCGCTGCTCGGCGGCCTACTGCTATCGAAGTTCTACGCGCCGCCAATGGTCGTCCTCGCACTGGTGCTGATGTTGATTGTTGGCCCGAATGAACAGCGCTTGCTGGCGCGCAAGCTCAACTGGAAACCGGCGCTGGCCGCGGTAGCCATCGCGCTGCTGGTCGTCTGGGCCGGATACTTCTTCCATGTCTCCCATCTCAAGGTTGCCGATGGACAGGTGCACGCCAGCTTTCCCCATCGGCCGGACCGCCTCTGGGATTCCAAAAGCAATCTTCGCTTGAGCACGATTGTTCCCGCCGGCGAATTCGTCGAGGGCCTGCGCGAGGTCGCGCGCAGCAATCAACACGGCCGTCCCGCGTGGTTCCTGGCAAAAATCTATCCCGACGGCGCGGGCTGGCAATACTATCCCGTCACCCTCTTGCTAAAGTGGCCAACCATACTCGTCCTTCTGATCGCGCTCAGCGTCGTGCTCGCGATCCGAGCAAGAAGCCGGCTCAACCGCGACTTGCTGCTGCTCCTGCTATTTCCCGCCGTATTTTTCTGCTTCGCTCTGACGGCAAAATTCAATATCGGCGAGCGGCACATTCTTCCGCTGTATCCGTTTGCCCTGCTGGTTGCCGGTGGAATCTGGCAGCACGCTCGCTCCTCAAAGCTCGCAATGACAGCGATTGTCCTTGCTCTGGTCCTCAATGCCGCCGACGCGCTGCGCTACGCCCCCGACTATCTCGCCTACTTCAACATCATGGTGCGGCCGCAGAGCAGCTGGCAGCTCCTGAGCGACAGCAATCTTGACTGGGGGCAGGGACTGATCGCATTGCGCAGCTATCAGCAGAAGCACCCCGAGCAGGAGCTTCATCTCGCCTACTTTGGCTCAGTCGATCCGGCGCTGTACGGGATCAACGCAACGCCGCTCGGCGGACACGAGCGGGCGCAGGGAGTTATTGTGATTGGCGCGACCTTACTCTCCGGCCAGAACCTCGACGATCCCGACTCCTATCACTGGCTCTGGCCCGATCGTCCGGGCGCCGTTATCGATCATTGCTTGTGGCTGTACGACGCGAAGTGAGCGAATTCGCCACGGAACACGGGAACTATTCATCCCTGCAAACCGTACCTCCGTGTAGGATTTCAAGCGAATTATCAGCGGAGGGCCTATGTTCTGCGATCGATGCGGCGCGCCGGTACAACCCGAGCAGCGCTTCTGTTCCAGCTGTGGGCGAGATTTCACCGGCGCGGTCACTCGATACCCTGGCCCGAACCGCGTGCAGGAGCATCTCCGCTTTATCGCCATTTTGTGGCTGGCGCTGTCGGTGATTAACGGTATCGCCGGCACCGTGCTGCTGATTTTGGGGAATGTCTTTTTCCCGCACCTGCACGAGCTGCCCGATGTGCCGTCCGACGTGCCCACCGGCTTCTTGAGCTCGCTCTTCTGCTTCATTGGAACCGCCGTTCTGCTGAAGGCGGTTGCCGGTTTCTTCGCCGGATGGGGGTTGCTGCAGCGCGAACGCTGGGCGCGAACCCTGACCCTGGTGCTCTCGTTCCTGGCGCTACTCAATATTCCTCTGGGAACGGCGCTGGGCGTTTACAGCCTGTGGGTGCTGTTGCCGGAGGAGTCGGAGCGCGAATATCAGCAAGAAGTGGCTCGGGCCGCAACTGCGTAGGTGTGACCAAAATCCCCACCCCGGCAAACGAAGCCGGGATGGGGCACCCGCCACTGAGGAAATCCCTCCCTACACCCTTGAATCGAATTCTCAGCGGTTGAAGCCGTGCGATTTGCAGTGCTCTCGGCGCGCCTGGAGGCGCGCCCCTTCAACCCGCATGGCAGCCTCGTTGCCAGTTGGTCCGATGAACCCGCTTCTCTCTTCCATCGCGAAACCACGGCTCACGGCTGACATCCGATAGGTTAGGGCTTTAAGATAGAAAGTTCCTGCTGTGACAGTGCGCCCCACCTTAAGACGAAGGACTCATTCATGAATAGCTTCGGCAGTCGTTCCACCCTCCGCGTCGGCGACCGCGAGTTTGAAATTTACCGCCTTAACGCCATCGAGCAGCACGGATGCTCGGTCAAGCACCTGCCGTATTCGCTGCGCATCCTGCTGGAAAACCTGCTGCGCCGGGAAGACGGCAAGGAAGTCAAAGCCGACGACGTGCGCGCGCTGGCCTCGTGGTCGAGCAAAAGCGTTCCGGTGCAGGAAATCGCTTTCATGCCCAGCCGCGTTCTGCTGCAGGACTTCACCGGCGTGCCGGCGGTTGTCGATCTTGCCGCAATGCGCGACGCAATGAAGGCGCTGGGCGGCGATCCGAAGCTGATCAATCCGCTGCAACCGGCCGAGTTGGTCATCGATCACTCGGTCCAGGTCGACGAGTTCGGGACGCCGAACGCGCTGCAACTCAATGCCGAGCTGGAATTCCAGCGCAACAAAGAGCGTTACGCCTTCCTGCGCTGGGGACAGACCGCATTCAAGAACTTCGCCATCGTTCCGCCAGACACGGGCATCGTTCACCAGATCAATCTCGAATACCTGGCGCGCGTAGTTTTCGTCGGCGCAAACGGCGCGACGGGCAAGCCGCTGGCCTATCCCGACACGCTGGTTGGTACCGACTCGCACACCACGATGATCAACGGACTCGGCGTGCTCGGCTGGGGCGTCGGCGGAATCGAAGCCGAAGCCGCCATGCTTGGCCAGGCAGTTTCGATGCTGATCCCGCAAGTCGTCGGCGTGCGCTTGCGCAACAGCCTGAAGGAAGGCTCAACCGCAACCGACCTCGTGCTGACCGTCACCGAGATGCTGCGCAAGCACGGCGTCGTCGGCAAGTTCGTCGAGTTCTTCGGGCCTGGACTGCACAACCTGGCGCTCGCCGATCGCGCCACCATTGCCAACATGGCGCCCGAGTATGGCGCCACCTGCGGCATCTTCCCCGTGGATCATGAAACGCTGAAGTACCTCCGTCTCAGCGGACGCAGCGAAGAGTTGGTCTCGCTGGTCGAGGCCTACTACAAGGAACAGGGGCTGTTCCACACCGAGCATTCGCCGGAAGCCGAATACACCCACGTGCTCGACCTCGACCTTGCCGGCATCGAGCCGAGTATCGCCGGCCCCAAGCGCCCGCAGGATCGCGTGCCGCTGTCGAAGGCGGCGAAGTCGTTCGAAGAGGCGCTGCCCAGCCTGCTCAAGCCCGGGCAGCACGTTCCTCCCAAGCAGGAGTCGCGCTGGGAAGCGGAAGGCGGTCGCGCCGCCGGGATGGATTCGCAGCAGGACGCGGTGGAAGAGCACGTTCAACTCAACGGCGGGCTCAATCACGGCAGCGTCGTCATCGCTGCCATCACAAGCTGCACCAATACGTCGAATCCATCGGTGCTGATCGGCGCCGGATTGCTGGCGAAGAAAGCAGTCGAGAAGGGCTTGACGGTTCCGCCGTGGGTGAAGACGTCGCTGGCTCCCGGCTCCATGGTCGTGACCGAATACCTCACGCGCTCCGGCCTGTTGCCCTTTCTGGAGAAGCTGAAGTTCAACGTTGTCGGCTACGGATGCACCACCTGCATCGGCAACTCGGGACCGCTGCCGCAGGAAGTCTCGAGCGTGGTGACCGAGAAAGACCTGGTCGTCGCGTCGGTGCTCAGCGGCAATCGCAACTTCGAAGGACGCATCAACTCCGAAGTGCGTGCCAATTACCTGATGTCGCCGCCGCTGGTGGTAGCGTATGCGCTGGCTGGGCGCATTGACCTCGATCTCTATCGTCAGCCCATGGGCTTCGCGAAAGGGAAGCCGGTCTACCTGAAAGACGTCTGGCCGACCGAGCAGGAGGTGAACGAAGTCCTGCAGAAGTACGTCACTGGCGATCTCTTCCGCGGAGCCTACACGGACGTGTTCAAGGGTGACGAGCGTTGGCGCGGATTGAATGTCCCACAGGGTGAGACCTTCGCGTGGGACGGCGATTCCACCTACGTGCAGAACCCGCCTTACTTCGAGAACATGCCGAAGTCGCCCGCGCCGGTGGGCGATATCAAGGGCGCGCGCGTGCTCTGCTATCTGGGAAACAGCGTGACGACGGACCACATCTCGCCTGCCGGGTCGATCAAGCCCAACAGCCCGGCCGGGAAATACCTGATCGATCATGGCGTCAAGCCTGCCGACTTCAACTCTTACGGATCGCGGCGCGGCAATCATGAAGTCATGATGCGGGGCACATTCGCCAACGTTCGCCTGCGCAACAAGCTCACGCCCGAGCGCGAAGGCGCTTATACACGACATCTACCCGGCGGCGAGGAGATGTTCATCTTTGACGCTTCGGAGAAGTATCGCGCCGCAGGCACGCCGCTGCTGATTCTTGCCGGCAAGGAGTACGGCTCCGGCTCGTCACGCGACTGGGCGGCCAAAGGTCCGCGACTGCTCGGCGTGCGCGCCGTGCTGGCCGAAAGCTTCGAGCGCATCCATCGCTCGAACCTCGTGGGGATGGGCATCCTGCCGCTGCAGTTCCTTGACGACGAAAGCGCCGAGACTTGCGCCCTCAGCGGCGAAGAGCTGTACGACATTGTAGGACTCACCCGGGTGCTGGAGAACTTCGCTCCAGGGAAGACGGTGAAGGTGCGAGCGAAGAAGGCCGACGGGTCGGTCAGCGAGATCGACGCAACCGTACGCATCGACACGCCGCAGGAGGTGCTGTACTACAAGCACGGCGGCATCCTGCAATACGTCTTACGGCAGTTGCTGCAAAGTAAGACAGGAGCAGCGAAGGCGTAAGGAAATCAGGTAGGGAGCTAGGAAAATCCCGGGAAAATAATGTGCCCCAGGTTCGCCTTCTTTTGGCTAACCTGGGGACCGTGCTTCTAGGCCGCTCCAGCCTTATTCTGGCCCCGTGAGATCGTTTCGCGAACCAGTTCGATCAGCTCTGGCGGCGGTAGCGGCTTTTGGCGAAACAGAACGTTCAGGCCCTCGTATTCCTGTTCCGCCTCGGCCAGTCCACTGAGCACGATGACCGGCACGGAATCGCTTTCTTTTCGCAGGTCGCGAACAAAATGCGCGCCGCTGCGGCCGGGCATGATGTGATCGGTGATGATCAGGCCCACGCGGTCGCCCAGAACACGCAGCGTTGCCAGTGCGCTCTCGGCGGTGGTGGCGACAGCGACTGTGAATCCGGCATTCCTCAGCACAGTTTCGCGAACGCTTAACTGTACCGGGTTGTCGTCAATCAAAAGAATCTGACTCACGGTCCCTCGCTTGCCATTCTGATCGAACCTGTAAACCGTCCGCGGGTTGCCCCGGCGGAACCTATCACCGGAGAACCGGCCGGAATGCGGGTGCGACCTGCAGCTCGGATATTCAAGCCGTCTTAGGCGACGTGCTGGCTGGAGATCTCCCGCAAGGCTTGGAACCAATCCTGCTCCGGAGAGCCACCCTGGCCGCGGCGCTGCAGATACAGCTCATAGGCCCGGCGTCGTACCAGCTCTTCCGGTACCGGCGTGTTCTTCTTGGCTACCGGCACGGATACTTCCACGGCACTCACTCCCGTAGTTGTCTCAGCAAGGGCGGGCGCCGTTGTCACCGGCTCGACCGCTTCGATGCCATTCCCGTTGGCGGGTGTGGCCTTGCGGCTCCGCTTTTTCGGCGTTTCATTACCTTCTTTAGCCCGTGTTGCTTTCGGCATCGTACGTCACTCCTAAACCCAAATCGATTCATCCCGGCCAGCTTTGGCCCGGGGGGTTTGCTGCAGGGATGTATTTTCACTATAGCGAATTTCCGCGCGATTTTGGGCACCCTATAGCGTTTATCTCCAAGAATCCGCAATTAGGAACACAAGTCCGCAACTCTGGCCCATTCTGCTTCCTAGTACCCGGTCCCGGGTGTCCAATACTTGCGATGTCCAACACCCTGGGTACGTCGGCGGGTTGTAAACAGCAGGAACCGCAGCGCGGCACGACACGTATATAGAAGTGAGTTGAGGAAGGCCCCAGCAGCATGATTTTCTTCGAAATACTGCAGCAGATGCTTCGCGCGCTGTGGGCGAATAAGCTTCGCTCCTTCCTGACCATGTTCGGGATCGCCTGGGGTGTGGGCTCGCTGCTGCTGCTCGTCGGATTGGGCGAGGGCTTTCGTTCCGGCAACCGCCGTGAGCTGAACTCCATCGGCGAAGACATCATGTTTATCTTCCCCGGCCGCGCTCCGGCGGTTGCGGGCAACATGAGCTCCGGCCACCAGTACCGCCTTACTTATCGCGACTATCTCGACATAAAGAACGAAGCGCCGCATGTCAGGTTGGTGGCTCCCGTCCTGCGCCGCACTGACATTCGCGAGGTCAGCGAGTTCGGCAACTCCAACGGTGAAGTGGTCGGCGTGCCGCCGTTTTTCAACCAAATTCGTTACCTGCCTTTAGCGGCGGGTCGCTGGATGAATGACGCCGATGAGGCGCAGAAGCGGAATGTCGGCGTCATTGGCGATGAGATGCTGAAAAACCTGTTTCCCGGACAGGTGCCGATCAGCGCCGTGAACCAGACCATTCTGCTGAATGGCGTGCGCTTCCAGATCATCGGTGTTACCGAGCGAGTCGGGCACGGTGACAACAATTCGACCAACAATCGAGTGTTCATGCCCTACTCGACCATGCATCAGTATTTCCCGATGAAGGGCGAAGAAGAAGAGGAGGCGCTCTCCTTCATCAACTATCGGCCGCGAGAGCGCAACGAGCACCTGATCGCGCGCGACGAGGTGCGGCGCATCGTTGCCCGCAATCACGGCTTCGACCCCAAGAATGAAGACGCCTTCGAAGATTGGGACACGGTGAAGAGTGCCGAGACCGTCGGCGTCATCTTCGACGTGATGGACATGTTCCTGGGCGGAGTCGGCCTGGTGACGCTTGGCCTGGGCGCTATCGGCATCATCAACATCATGCTGGTCTCGGTGAGCGAACGAACCAAAGAGATCGGATTGCGCAAGGCGCTGGGCGCCACCAATCGCAGCATCTTGCTGCAGTTTTTCCTGGAGGGAGCGTTCCTGACGTTACTGAGCGGCGGGATCGGCATGGCTGCTGCCGCCGGCTTAATGCACGCGCTCAGCGGATTGCAGTCGGAGGGAGGCGGATTCGATCCGCCGAAGCTGTCGCTGCTCTCCGCTACCGTGGCGATCGGCACGCTGTCGCTGGCGGGAATCGTCGCCGGCCTCTATCCCGCGCGTAAAGCCGCCATGCTGGAGCCGGTGGAGGCCCTGAGGCAGGAATAATCATGGTCAAAGATCTTCTCGCGCAATCGTATGAAGCCATGCGGCACAATCGCCGCCGCACCGCGCTGACCATCTTCGGCATGGCCTGGGGAATCGCCACCGTCGTGCTTCTGCTTGCCTACGGCTCAGGATTCGGCCGCGCCATCGAAACCATCTTCGCCAACTGGGGAACGCGCATCATCGGAGTCTTTCCCGGCCGCACCTCGCAGCAGGCTGGCGGGCAGAAGGCCGGCACGCAGGTCAAGTTCACCCTGGACGACGTCGACCGCATCGTCAACGCAGCGCCGCTGGTTCGCCGTATCACTCCGGTGGTCGATAAGCAGGTTAATGCGCAGGTGGACGTGCGCACGTATACCTTGCCAGTCGAAGGCTGCAATCCCAATCTGTTCAAGATTCTCGCCACCAAGATTGGCGAAGGACGATTCTTCACCGAAGACGATCTGTCGGCGCGCCGCCGCGTCGCCGTGATTGGCTCGGAAGCCAAGACCAAGCTGTTCTCCGGCGAATACGCCCTGGGGCAGTCCATTCGCCTTGACGGCATCAGCTTCGAAGTGGTGGGCATCATCTCGGCGCGCATGCAGGAGAGCGACGACAACATCAACAAGATGATCTACGTGCCCTTCACCACCATGAGCGATTTGAAGGACACGCACTACCTCGACGGCATCTGGCTCGACTACGAGGGCGATCGCTTCGAGCAGGTCGAGCGCCAGGTGCGCGGCGTACTGGCGCAGCAATATAACTTCAAACCCGACGATAAGCGCGCCGTCTTCGTCTTCAACATGATGAAGCAGCTGCATCAGTTCCAGATCATCACCCTGGGGCTGAAGATCCTGCTCGGCTTCATCGGCACGCTCACGCTGGGCATTGGTGGCGTCGGCCTGATGAACATTATGCTGGTCTCGGTCACCCAGCGCACCCGCGAGATCGGCGTGGAGAAAGCTCTCGGCGGAAGGCGAAGTCACATCCTTTTCCAGTTCCTGGCCGAAGCGCTGACCATCACGGCTGTTGGCGGGATCGCAGGAATCGCCATGGCCTACCTGATCTCATTCTCCGTCGGGCGGCTGACGTTCTACAGCGCCGTCGCGAAGAACGCGGAGGCAGGCGACATTCGCCTGATCATCGATCCGACGATTGTTGTGGTGGCAACGGTGATCCTGGTTTTCGTGGGCCTGATCAGCGGCATGCTGCCCGCGATCAAGGCCTCACGTCTCGACCCCATCGAGGCGCTGCGCTACGAATAGAGTCACCAAAACATAGGTGACGTACGTCACAGACAAGAGTTACTCACCTTGAGTACTCTGATTGTGCGATGTCGAGGCGTACATGCAGTTGGCTACGGGTGCGCTCATACCGGTCACTGAGCCGACTGGGGCAAATCACCGATCTGCTATGCAAGCAGTGACGATGCGACCCAGCTGCACCACTGTCCCATACTGACCCCTACGTCCTGCAGACGAATCGCAACGGGCCAAAAGGAGCGCGCTCCGCCTATTGAAGCAGGTAGCAGAGAAGAACAGGGTAGCGACAGGTCAGGCGCAGAGTAGAAGATCGGTTTTGAAAGGGCACGGCTTCAGCCGTGCCGCCAAGGTCGAATGAATAAAGGGCTTCAGCCCCTGAGGAAGTTCGTGTCTGGAGCTCCCCGATCACTTATGAGATGTGTTCTATAAGTCTTCTCGCAACTCGACACCCGCAGGGGCTAAAGCCCTGGAGCTGTCGACGCGTTGCGGCACGGCTGAAGCCGTGCCCTTTCAAAACCCGCACTCCTCGGCTTTGCGATCCCGCGGCCGTCAGTCGCCGAGGGATCTGCTCTGCGGGGTACAACCTCACCTCAACGGCACCTCCGCTGCTGACGCGGCCTTCTGTGTAGGCGCACCCCTGAGAATGCCTTGTCCTCCGCGCAAGACATCACAATTCCACAAATAATCTTGTCCTGTGTTCCGGCGTGTTCCGCTTAGGTGGCCTGCAAAAAACTCATCCGGGCGGGTGCCCGGATGAGGTAGAGCCAGTTCGTTCTTACGTTGATTTTCCCCGGCGCTACAAAGCCAGCAGCCTGTAGCGGTACAGCAGGCCCAGCGTAAAGCTCAGCAAAGCGAACATCAACAGAAGCGCGTTTGGTTCCGGGACGTCGATCATGAAATCAGCGTCGTTGCTGATGTAATTCTGGGCAAACCCATCGGCTCCGCCAAGAATCTGGAAGTCTCCGGAGTAGACACCAGCAGCGGTACCGATAGGAATGAACACGGTGAACAGGAGACTGGTCTGACTGTCGCCCGGGTTAAATACTGGGTTGAAACTGAAGAAGGGACTGTCGTCGAGGATTAACGGCGACGCGAGGTTGAAGTTGTCGCCATTCAAGTAAATCGGGTTCGCGTTGCCGATAGGGGCGAGCAGCGTGGCATAGAACGAAAGCGTTTCGCCACCATGGCCGAACTCGACGGAATCCGTCAAGCTCATAGTGATTGAGTCCGCAGACGCCGGTACTGACGCAATCGCCATAGTCAGCACCACCATCATGAGACTGAGTACTAGTTTTCGATTCATAGTTCCTTTTCCTTCTCCTTTGGACTTGATGGTGCTCAAACTATGGCAACGTCACACGGAAGCTGCCGCCGAAGCTGCCTCCGGTATACGTGCCGGTGTACCGCTCGAGAACCAGGCTTCCGGGACTGCCCGCGGTGGCCGGGAAGTTCACCGTGGTAAATGCGAAGCCGCCGTTGGGAGCAATATTGCCCACCAACTGCGGGATCGGGGTGCCGCCGGCTGCGCCCAGCGTGGCGGCGGTTAGCGTGACATTCTGCGCCGTGCCAGTGCCGTTGTTGACCAGCTTCACGGTTGCCACATAGCTGTTATCCATCAGCCTTACAATCGTGGCCGTGGTTGCTATCTGCACCGTGCCGGAGATGATCTGCTGTGGGTTGACGTTGGTTGGATCATTGGAGGTGTTGGGGCTGCCTGCACCACCGCCGCTGGTAGTCGCCGAATTGGTGACTTGCGACGGTGCGTTGCTGGCCACGCTGACGGTTACGGTGATCGCAGGATAGCTGGTGCCAGGCGCCAGCGAATCGTTGCGAGTGCAGCTGAGGGTTGAGAGGGTGCAAGTCCATCCCGCTCCGCTGATGGCGGTAGCCACCTCGTAGGGAGAGGGAAGGGTGTCGCTGACGGTGACCGTACCCGAGGCATAGCCCGGACCATTGTTGGTCACCACCAGGCTGTAGGTTGCTCCGGTCTGGCCTTGGGTGAAGTCGCCGGTGTGGGACTTCAGGATGGAGACCACCGGCAGGACGGGATTGCAGCCCGGGTACTTGAACGAGATGATTTGCGTCTGGTGATTACCTGCCGTGCCGTTGGCCTGGCTGTTGTAGTACTCGTTGGTATACCAGAAGGTGCAGTCGTCGGTCGGATCGAGGCTCATGCCGCTATAGTCGCCCCAGCGATGGCAAACCGTGCCGCCGCAGTTGAAGACTCCAGAGCCCGCACCGGCGACGAATTTGTTTTCCCCCTGAGGCAACGTATTGACGGCATCAGTAGCCAACCGCCCGGAGCACTGTATGCTCGGAAAGTTGGGAGAGGTTGCATTGGAGGTGCTGTAGCACAGCGCCATGTCGCCGCCGTTATCCACACCCAGACTGCCCATCCAGCGATAGAGGGTTGTGTCGGGCCGGTAAATCTGCTGCTGCAGGATAGGTGTATGTAC
>Ga0335077_10010107_pt1 | contig 11732 bp, 6 predicted proteins | sample Lox_Sample_31_FD_207151 | JGI IMG/M metagenome (GOLD analysis project Ga0335077, IMG submission 207151) | Soil microbial communities from Loxahatchee National Wildlife Refuge, Florida, United States - Lox_Sample_3.1 | ecosystem: Environmental > Terrestrial > Soil > Wetlands | place: USA: Florida...
ATCTATGATGTGGCGCGCGAATCGGATGTTTCGGTTTTCACCGTCTCCGCCGTTGTCAACAAGAAGAGCCACGTTGGCAAGAAGCTGCGCGAGCGGGTCGAGGCAGCCATTCGTAAGCTGAACTATCGACCAAACCTCATCGCACGCAGCTTAGCGAAGCAGCGCACTCACACGATTGGCATGATTGTTTCAGACATCGCCAATCCGTTTTTTCCGATGGTTGTGCGTGGCGCGGAAGACGCCGCGCAGAAGCAAGGATACAATCTCCTGCTTTGCAATAGCGATGACACGCTGGATAAAGAAGAGAACCAGATTGAACTATTGCTCTCGAAACGCGTGGATGGAATCCTGCTGAACAAAGCCGCCGGCGACTTTCGCCCACCCCTCTGCCAGATGATTAAGGAAGTGAACATTCCTTTTGTGTTGGTCATGCGCCAATATCCGAAGCTCACGAAAGATGCGGTGGTCTCCGATGACTATCAGGGCGCCTACGATGCCGTCTGCCATCTGGTACGCGCGGGCTGCCGCCGCATCGGCCTGGTCAGCGGACCTCTCAAGGTAAGCAACGCAATCGCTCGCTGGCAAGGATTTCACGATGCTCTGAAGGCACAAGGCCTGCCCTTTAATGAGAAGTTGGTGTTTGAGGGAGACTACCGCGTCGAGTCCGGCTTTCGCGCTGGGCACACCTTGCTCTCCCATCAACCTGACGGAATTTACGTCGCCAATTATTTAATGACGGTCGGCCTGCTGCGCGCAGCTGAGGAAATGAAGTTGAGCTGCCCAGAAGATTTTAGATTGGTGAGTTTCGACGACTATCCGTGGCTGGGGGTGTTTCGCCCCAAACTGACAACGGTGGAATTGCCAAAGCACCAATTGGGCAGCGAAGCCGTTGAATTGCTACTTCGAAGAATTAATGGAAGCCGCGAAAAGGCGATTGTGCGCAAGCTGCAGCCGGAGCTTCGCATCCGCGAATCATGCGGGCTGGCGCTGCACATGGCTCAGGGCGCAGCCGACTGATCGGCGTTCTCTAGAAAATCCTCTGTTTTTTCGTGGCCTCAACGTACTTCGCGCGTGCGGCGCGCACAGATTCTACTTCGGAAACTTCTGCAATCGGTACGTCCCACCAGGATTCGTATCCCGGAACGCGTTGATCAAATGCAGTTTCGATCACTATAACCGATGTCTTTTTAGATTTCTTTGCGTTCAGAAGCGCATGTCTCAAGTCATCCTTTGAGTTAGCGCGCACCGCGTCCGCGCCCAGACTCTGCGCATTTTGAACAAAGTCTACAGGAATCAACTCGCCCTCGAGCTTCCCCTTGCTGCGATAGCGATACTCCGTCCCCATTCCGTTATTTCCGCACGCGCGTGTAAGCCCGCCAATACTGGAAAATCCGTGGTTATCAAGTACTACGATGTTGAGTTTGTATCCCTCCTGAAGTGAGGTCATGATTTCCTGCGCCATCATCAAATACGATCCATCGCCAACCATGACGTAGACGTCGCGATCGGGAGCCGCCATTTTCACCCCAAGTCCACCGGCGATTTCGTATCCCATGCATGAATAGCCATACTCAACGTGATAGCCCTTTGGGTCGCGCGTTCGCCAGAGCTTGTGGAGATCTCCGGGCATGCTGCCCGCAGCGCATACCATCACATCCCGCGGGCCAGAAACTTGGTTTACGACCCCAATCACTTCACCCTGGCTAATCGGAGGGCCCCAGTCGAGGGTGTGAATTCTCTCCACCTCTTTTTCCCAAGCCTCGCGATACGAGTTCACCTGGCACGTGTAAGAGTCGGCAACTTTGAAGCCCTGAGTTGCGCAGTCCAATTCTTTAACGATGACTTGCGCATCTCCCGCTAGCGCCAAGGCCGATTGCTTTCCGGCATCGAACTCGCTGATGTTTACATTAATAAAACGCACATCCGGATTCTGAAATGCAGTCTGCGACGCCGTGGTGAAATCGGAGTAGCGGGTTCCAATCCCAATAATAAGGCCAGCATTGCGCGCCACAAGATTGGCTCCAGGCGTACCGGTCACGCCAATTGCTCCCAACGACTGCGGATGATCGTAAGGCAACGAACCTTTTCCAGCTTGTGTTTCCGCGACAGGAATGCCAGTGCGGCCCGCGAACTCGGAAAGCATCGCGCTGGCTTCGGAATAAATCACGCCGCCGCCCGCAATGATTAACGGCTGCTTCGCATATCTAATCCACTCTGCAGCTTTTTGCATCAACCGTGCGTCGCAGCGTGGGCGGGAAACTGTCCAGACTCGTTTCTCGAAAAAGTTTTGCGGATAATCGAAAGCTTCCGCCTGAGTGTCTTGCGGCAAAGAAAGAACGACGGCGCCGGTTTCGGCGGGTGACGTCAAAACTCGTATCGCCGCCGGCAATGCCGTAAGAATCTGCTCAGGACGCTCGATCCGGTCCCAGTATCGCGCTATAGGCTTAAAGCAGTCATTGACTGAAACATCCTGGCTCGTTGCGGATTCGAGTTGCTGAAGAACCGGCGCGACGATTCGCTTCGAGAAAATATCGCCAGGAAGTAAAAGCACCGGCAAGCGATTTATAGTTGCGAGAGCCGCGCCGGTCACCATGTTCGTTGCGCCGGGTCCGATCGATGTGGTGCAGGCAAGCGTACGCAGGCGGTTGCTCATCCGCGCGAACGCCGCGGCTGTGTGGACCATAGCCTGCTCATTGCGAAATAGATAGTAGGGGAGTTCGGCATCCTGCTCGAGGGCTTGTCCGATGCCTGCGACATTGCCATGGCCGAAAATTCCCAGGCAGCCTTCAAAAAGCCGGAATTGCTGCCCGTCACGCTCGGTGTACTGGTTTTTCAGAAAGCGAATGATGGCCTGGGCGGTGGTGAGGCGGATTTTCATTCAACCTTTTACCAATGGCAAGCGCGGGTCCATTTCCTTCCAGGTGGAGCGAATCCAGGCGTGGCGCGAATCCTCGGTGACTGCCATCTCCCTCGATGACCCCGCAAGAAAATTTAAGTAATAAACATCATAGCCGGGACCCGCAACTACCGGGTGGAAACCATTGCGCACCAGAACCGCATCGCCGTCTTGTGCCTGAATCGTTCGCCCGGATGGGTTTTCATCGGAATAAAGATGTTGAAGCGCAAATCCTTCGCGTTGGCGAATTCGGTAATAGTAAATCTCGTCGAGGTCAACCTCGTCGGGCGGATTGTGCACGTCGTGTTTGTGAGGCGGATAGCTCGACCAGTTTCCACCCGGCGTATAAACTTCAACGACCATCAGCCGATCGGCCGGAAACGACGCGGGCATGATGTCGACGATTTGGCGGGATGCGTTGCCTCCGCCGCGAAGACTGCTGGCGACATCCGAAGGAGTAATTAGCGTCGGCTGTAATCGCGCGGTTGACGGCACCCGACATTCGGCGACTTCGCAGGGTGTTTCCGCGATCAACGATAGATTACTTCCGGCCGGGAGGTAAACAGTATAAGGAAGGCCGTCGAAGACATTTTTTCGTTTTCCCAAGTTGAATGTGCCAGAACCCCAGTCGGCTCGGCATGTGCCTGCAAGAAGAACAAACGCGGCTTCCTCATTCTCTGTTCTCGTGTCATAGCGCTCGTTTGGCAGCAAACGGCGAACAAAAAAACTCATCCACTCCCAGCGCGCCTTGTCGCGGGGCAAGTGCAGAAGTTCACCGCCCTCACTAGACGATAACTTCCGGGAATGGATGAGAGAATCACTGTCATTCATACAAAGCGAGCTCTACGTGCGAGCTCATGCGATCAAAATTGCAGCTTCAAAGCGAACTGCATGATGCGAGCCGGGTTTGTAGAGTTAACGGAACCTATCTCACCAAATGACGAATCGTTGACAGTGCCGTCGGGTCCGCTGAATTGTGCGTGATTAAAAGCATTGAAGAAATCAGCGCGGAATTGCAGGCTGGTTCGTTCGGTTAGCCTGGTATCTTTACTCAGCGTAATATCCCAATTGTTGATGCCAGGCCCGTGGAAGAACCGGCGAGGTGCATCACCCAGCTGGCCGAGCGGTTCGAAGCTGAAAAGGGAGGTATTGAAATAGGTCTTAGCGGTGCGAGGATTCGCAAAATTCAATGGTCCGGGTGTGTGGTCGGGAGTGTCGATAGCCAGCTGAATCGGACCTCCGCCGTTGGTGCCGAGCAGGGAACGGTCGTCGTTTTCGAGCAGGGTGACCGGTAAACCAGTTGCGAAGTGAGTAATGCTGCTGATTGCCCAACCAGAAGTAAGTCGGTTGCGGACTTTGGCATCGATAGGCAACTGATAGGTTTGGCTCACGACGAAGTTATTTGTGGAATCGAACGCGGAAAGCGCCTTCAGGTTCGGATTAACCACATTCACGCCTTCGCCGTATCCCGATGCGTTGTCCATCGATTTCGAATATGTGTACGCGGCAAGGAAATCGAGCCTGCCGCGGGAACGGCGAAGTGTAACTTGGAGAGAGTTGTAATCGGAATTACCGATGGTTTTGAACCAGGAATCGCTGCTGAAATTTGGAGTGCCATTGGTCTGTCCCATCAATGCTGGGCGGGTGCCATAAAACGTTTGCCCGGCAGCGGTTGTGTAAACATTGTTTTCGCCAAACGGGCCGCAGGGAGTTTGCCCAGCAGCGAGATTTGCGGGATTACTCAGAAACAGGCAGAGTCCTGGGTCGCCGGGGTTTGATTCTATCGCCGACAGCAAATGATGCCCCTGGCTGCCGACGTAGGCGATGCTGAGCAGCATGCTCTGAGGCAACTGGCGGTCAATCGCTACGTCGTATTGCTCAGCATAAGGGGTGGCATTTTTATAGTAGAACGCAGGTGAACTACCGATAGAGACGAAATTCGCCCAATTGATCGAGGTATCGGGATGCTGCGGCGATATATTGTAGGGCGGAGGAGCGATCGGGAAGCGCTGCCCGTTATCAACTCCGTTGCTGCGGGTTACGTATGGATTAGCAAATTCGGGAGGAGCCGGGCTGCCATAGAAGCCTCCGAAGGGAGCATCGCCGATTTCGTTGAAGTTAGTTGCGCCTTCGAAGCTGGTGTAGAACTTGCCGTATGCCGCTCGAATACTGAAATTGCCAGGACCTCCGGTAATTTTATCGAGCGCGGTATGCGAGGAAGGTGAATATGCGATGCCAATTCGCGGCGCAAGATTGTCCCACCGAGTGGGAGCCAGAGTACTGGGCACGTGAGGATCGCCTGGAAAGACCCAGCCAGTGGGAGATCCGGGGAATACTTGGGATTGTTCACCGGGAATTATGGTTTCAATTTCGTTGTGCAACTCAGACCACGGGCGGCTGATGTCGTAGCGCAGACCGTAGTTAAGCGTAAGGTTTGGGCGAACCCGCCAGCTGTCCTGACCATAGAATCCCAAATAATGAGTGCGACCTGCGGAGGGAAAGCCCTGGCCCTGCGAGTAGCCGTTGGGCGCGCCAATCAGGAAATCCGCAAAATCAATCCCGGTTTCCGACCCATTGAAATTGAAGGAGCCGTTCGATCCCAGGTTTTTCTCTGTCATTTGGATGAAACGAACTAAGCCGCCAAACTTCATCGTGTGCGTGCCAATAATCTTCGTGAAGTTGTCGAGAGCAGAGTAGGTATTTTCGATAATGGGAAGCGGGGAACTTCCGGAGCCGATACCGAAAGTATTGAAGCCGATCTGCGGCACACCGGCAAACTGAGGGACCGATGGCACTATATTCGTGAAGCCGAGTTGAGCAAGCAAGCCGGAACCAATTCCGCCGAATGGCTCATTAACAACCTCGTATAAGCGCGTGTAGCTTAGGCGAGCTTCGTTGACGGAGGTGCTGCTAATAGTCTTGCTGTCGCCAAGGTCGATCACCTGGTCACGCCCCGAAGAACCAGTCCCGAAGCCTGGTTCGACCAGGTTAGGAGTGAAAAGAGTGTTGTTGTCGAAGAAATAATATCCGGAGATTAGGCCCAAGGCGGTGTTCGCGTCGAGACGACCGCTTCCTTTGTCGTCGCCGAGTGTCGTAGGAATTTTTCCGCTGCCGTAGATTGGCTGTCCACTCAGATTAACCCCATTTGGGAGCGGGATATATTTCAACAGGTTTTTTGAGGGCGTGGAGAACGCGGAAGTCGGAATCTGCGCGTTAGGGAACACGCACTGCGAGGAACTGGCGCAGCCAGCAGTATAGTAATTCTCACCAGCAGTGACGCTATATCCAAGCGCACTCGAGAGTTGACTTGCCCAGTTCGAACCTTGCACCGTACCTGTTAATTGGCTGGTCAGAGCGGAGAAGTCGCCATTGCGTTCCGCAACGCTGGGAACAACGACCTGTTGAGTATTAGTCGCCCCTTCGGCCATGCGCGTGCCCTGGTAATCGGCGAAGAAGAACACCTTGTTGTGAATGACCGGCCCTCCGAAGGTCCCTCCGAATTGGTTCTGGCGAAATATGGGATTGGGCAGCGTTGGAAGCGCGAAATAAGGCCTCGAATCGAGAGCGGTATTGCGCAAAAATTCGAAGGCGCTGCCGTGCCAGGAGTTTGTACCCGACTTGGTGATGACGTTGATTTGCCCGCCCGCATAGTTGCCATACTCGGGGTCCACATTGTTTGTGAGAATTCGAAATTCCTGAATCGAATCCAGGTTGGGAATTGCAGATGTTCCGGAGAATGCGGTTTCTTGAACCGGAGCCCCATTTAAGAGGAATCCGTTTGCGGCTTCCCGCATGCCATTCACAGAAAGGTTGCCGGCACTGAGCTCTCCGGACACCGGCTGGATTCCAAAGCCTGTAGAAGTGAATTGGCCGCCCATTCCTCCCGAGAGTCCTGAGGTTTGCGGCACAACGCCGGCTTGCAACGCCAACAGATCTGTGTAGCTTCGGCCGTTGAGTGGAACCGCTTCTATCTTCTGGTCACTGATGACTTCGCCCAATTGCGTGCTGGTAGTTTCCACGTGCACCGCATCAGCAGTTACGCTCACATGCTCCATCACGTCCCCGACGTTTAAAGCGGCATCAATCCTTATTGAGTCATTCACCCGCAGCAAAAGATCTGACTGGATGTAAGTCTTGAATCCGGACTTGCTTACTTCCACCCGGTACGTCCCAACCGGCAACGCGGGAAAGGAGTAAAACCCCTTAGAATCCGTGATGACCGTCATTTTAATGCCGGTCTCCTGGTTCGTCGCTACTACGCGAGCATCGGTCAGGATGGCTCCGCTCGAATCCTCCACGACACCCGAAATCGTCCCGGTAACATCGGCCATCGCGCTCGGAAGAAGCAAAAGCGCGGTCACAAGAAGTGCAATTCCTATGAATAATCGGCGAAATTGAAATCTCGTCAGCGGGACACGTAGGGTGCGTGACAAGACGGATCTCGATATTGCGAACCGCGTAATGTTGGATTTCACCGTGAGCCTCCCCCCGAAGAAGCACCGTTTGCAACACTGGCGCTCCCGATTTTGCAGACCAGCGTTTGAGCAGCCAAAAATTCTATTTTCGTTGGAATATCTAAGCGGTTATAATTCCACGATTCAGCCTTATACCTTTGATTAGTCTTTATTGTCAAGTATTTTTCGTACTTAAGAAGACTGTTCGCTATTCGATTAGCTCGCGGAACCGGCAAGATCGTAGGCTTACGAGAGTATATGCAACTGTCTCAGCCAAACTCTGCACCCTCAGCACAACCCGCAAAGCTGAAACGGGTCCTCGGGCTGTGGGACCTCGTCTACTACGGCGTGATTCTCACTTCGCCGATTGCAGTCGTACCCATGTTCGGCGAGGCGCAGGTCTTGTCCCGCGGTCACGCGGTGATCACCCTGCTTGCGGCGATGGTGGCGATGACCGCGACCGCAGTGAGTTTCGGTAGGATGGCAACCGTCTATCCGTCTGCCGGTTCCGTTTATACCTATGTCAGCCGCGCCTTCACTCCTCAGATTGGATTCGTGCTCGGCTGGGCGATGTTTCTGGAGTACCTTTTTCAGCCCCTGCAAAACAGCCTCTACGCCGCGCTGACTATTCAACGGTTCGTGCCTCATGTTCCGTTCGCAATATTGTCTGCCCTTGCCGTCAGTTTCATGACCCTGCTGTGCTGGTTCGGAATTCGCACCACCGCGCGCGCGAATGAAATTCTTCTTGCCTTCATGTCACTGGTGATGATCGCCTTCTTGGCGGAAGCCGTTTGGTACATCTTTCAACATCAGCATTGGGGCGGCTTCATCTCCACGCAGCCGTTTTACGATTCACGAACTTTCAGTGTCCGCGCAATCGCTGCCGGGACTGCGTTGGCAGCCACGACCTATATCGGCTTTGACGGCGTCAGTATTCTGGCGGAAGAAGTCGAGAATCCCAGGCGCAACGTGTTGCTCGCGTCAGTGCTAGTCTGCGTATTCACAGGATTGTTCGCGGCATTCCAGGTCTTTCTGGCGGTGCGGGTGTGGCCAGACTACAGCACGCTTGCTAATCCCGAAACGGCGTTCATGGATGTCGCGCGCGTAGTCGGCGGCAATCAACTGTTTGTGGGCTTTGGTGTCGTTCTGCTGGTGTCGAGCCTGGCATGTGGTCTGGCTGGATTGCTCGGCGCCGTCAGGCTGCTCTACGGAATGGGTCGAGACAACGTTCTGCCGGCGAAAATTTTCGGACATCTAAATGCCCAGCGCGGCAACCCAACTTACAATGTGGCGATTGTGGGCATTGTCGCGTATGTGGGAACCCTCACCATGCAATGGGAGCGATCGGTTGAGATTCTTAATTTCGGCGCGCTGATGGCTTTTATGGCTGTGAACCTCGCTGCGCTCCGGCACTTTGGGTTTACACCGACGACAGCAAAAAGAAATTTGCTCTTTGACATTGTCGTACCCGGTCTCGGCTTCCTTTTCTGCCTGATTATTTTTCTCGGATTGCAAACCTCGACCCTGATGGTGGGAGCGGCTTGGTGCGCCGCTGGAATCTTTTACGTGATCATGAAGACACGAGAGCTTGGTCAGCCGGTAATGATCGACTTTAGTGAATCATGAGTTGCGCTAGTTGAAGGTCTTTCGCGGCTATCAATAACGGATCGGAACCGTGCGGCCGTTTCGCGCCGAATCATAAATTGCGTCAATGATGATCATATCGCGCAGACCTTGCTCCCCACTGGGCTCCGGGTCAGCATTCTTGCGAATACAATCTGCAAAGTAGTCCAACTCCAGGGCGAATTCGTCGATTGGTTTGAACGTCTTCGCAAACCAGCGCCCTGAAATCCTTCCGCTAATGCGGCGTTCTTCTTCGAAGGCGAACGCAGGGGCAAGTTCCGCCCAACCTTTTTCCCCATGTATGTGGATGAACGACGAAAACCCCGCGCTGTAGGCCGTAGTTCCTTGCAGAAGCAACCCGCTTTTGAAATCGAGCCGGAATGCTATTCCTTCCTCCACCTCACTGTAGCGTCTCGGATCCCGCGCCCAATTGACAGCGCTTGCAGCTACCGGATCTTCATCAACGAGCCAGCGACTGGTATTCACACAATAGACTCCCAGATCTGTCAATGGCCCTCCACCACTCAGCTCTTTTGAAAAAAGCCATGACGGTGAATTGTCGCCGAACCTGCGCAGCTCTGTGAAGAGCGTGTGAATGATGTCGATCCGTCCAAGTTTTCCCTTGCGGATGATGTTCTTCAGCATGACGCTGGCCGGCTCCAGATACTTCCGGTAAGCAGTCATAAACTTAACGTTGTTTCGCCGACACGCCTCGACCATGTTGCGTGCCTGTTGCACGCTAGCCGCTAACGGCTTTTCACACAGAACGTGCTTTCCCGCCTTCGCGGCGGCGACTGCAAATTGTTCATGCTCCCCCGGCGGTGTCGCAATATAGACCGCTTCCACCTCAGGATTCGAAACGCAGTTGTCGAAATCTGCGTAATCGAAAACCTGCTTCGTCGCAAACCGCCTTGAAAGTTTCTCGCCCTTTGCTTTGTCCCCGGTCACGAGCGCAACCAATTTCGCCTGCCTGCTATTTGCGAACGCCGGCAGTACGGCCGTTTGCGAGATGCTCCCCAACCCGACAACTGCATAGCTCATTTTTTCCGTAGTCTTCATTCAGCGTTCATTCGCCGCTCATGAGAGGCCACTGACTACCAAACGAACCAATAAAGCAGGACGGTAATCGCAGATAGCACTGCAAGCTGAAGTCTCCAATCGCAAATGCCGCGAAATCGTTCCCGCACACCTCTCCAAGTCACGGTAAGTTTTTCCAGTTTCGCGGCATCAGTTTTCTTTGTGAAAGAGGAGACCGCAAATAAAACAATCACGGTAATAATCGTTCCCCATAGTCCCCGATACGTGTAGTTGAGCGTCAGCTTCGTGTGCAGCCAAGGAAACAACTGCGTGCCATGCGTCCGCCCCATTAGCTGGTCGATTACGAATAATGCAGCCAGGACGCATCCGACGATGACCGATGCGAGCGCGCCCTTAGCGGTCACACGTTTGCTAAGGATTCCGAATATGATCGCCGGCGCAACCGGCATGGTGAGATAAATCGAAATAGTCTGCAGGTACTTATAGAGCCCATCCGGCGTTTTGTAGACCGCATAGGCTGCCATTACACCGAGTAGAGTAGCGATGACGATCACCACTCTCCCAAGCAAAACTTGTGCGCGTTCACTGGTACGGGGGCGAAAATGCAAGATAAAGTCCCGCACGGCGAGCGTTGAAACGGAGTTCATAACGGAAAGAGTCGATGAGATCAAAGACGCCAAAAGCGCTGCGAGTACCATCCCTCTGATCCCGGTCGGGAGCAGTTCGTTCAGCAGCGTCACGAACGTTGTCTTGCTTTCCCTGCCGGGAAATAACGCCAGAGCAATTACTCCCGGAAGCGCGAAGATAAACACCGGGAAAAGCTTCAGAGCAGTCGTGAACATTCCGCCCCAGCGTGCCTGGTCTATATCGCGGGCGCCGAGCACGCGTTGCACATTGACCTGATCAACTCCCCAATAAAAAGTACCGCTGTAGAAGGCAGAGAGAATCACGCCCAGGAATGGGTAGTTCGGATCGTCGTAAGGTTTAGCAATGTGCATCGCCTGCGGGACTCGGGCAACAAGGTCGTGCCATCCACCAACTTTGTGCAGTCCTATGATTGCCATCAGGCTACAGCCGAAAATAATGATCCCGGTCTGAAAGGAATCGGTATACGCAATCGCTGTGAACCCGCCGATGATCGTGACGCACGCGGCCACTGCGCCCATGATCCAGACCACGGTCATCACATCCCAGCCGACAAGGCTGCGCAACACAAGCGCGCCGGCATAAAGATGGAAGGCCATCTTGGTGGTGATCGAAATCAACAGCATCAGGCCGGAGAACAATGCTCGCGCCGCGGGATGATAACGAGTTTCGAGGAATTCGGGCGTAGTAAAGACGCGGTTTCGAATATAAAAGGGGTATAGAAACGCCGCAGCAAAGCCAACCGTAATGCAGGTCGTGAGCTCGACTGTACCCGCTGCCAGACCGTAACGATAGGAATCGCCAGAGAGCCCCACCAGGTGTTCCGCTCCGATGTTGGTGGCAAATAACGATGCCCCGACGAGGGGCCATGAAAGACTGCGGTCTGCTAAGAAAAAATGTGCACTATCTACGGACGCTCTTTTGCGAATGGCGAGGTACAGACCTGTGGAGACGCTGGCGCCCAAAACCAGTAAACAGACACACCAATCAATCCAATTCAGCGCGAAGGACATGTAAGAGAAATTGTGTTCGGTCCGGGCGCGAGGCTCGCATCCAGTTCAAATTCTTGCTGCCGG
>Ga0335077_10010111_pt1 | contig 11729 bp, 8 predicted proteins | sample Lox_Sample_31_FD_207151 | JGI IMG/M metagenome (GOLD analysis project Ga0335077, IMG submission 207151) | Soil microbial communities from Loxahatchee National Wildlife Refuge, Florida, United States - Lox_Sample_3.1 | ecosystem: Environmental > Terrestrial > Soil > Wetlands | place: USA: Florida...
CCGGGCGGAGCTGTCCGACGGCGACCAGATGATCCACCTGCGCGACATCTGGCGCGGGCAGTTCACCGATCCGGGGCTGCTGGACCGGGTGACCAAGATGGGCGACGGCGCCGAACGGGCCTCCGGCTACGACGCCGCCGACCACGAGCGGCTCGCGCTGACCAGCTCGCCCAAGGGCGTGCCGGCGGCCGAACTGGGCGGCGGGCAGCGGGACCTGTTGCGGGCGCTGCTGGCCGCCTACCTGGGGCGGGCCCCCGACGGGCTGGTCCCGGCCCTGGACGACGCCGCGCTGGACGCCGTGCACCTGGTCTGGGCCGGGCCGACCGGCCTGGGCCAGCCGCACTACTACCGGCTGCAGGGCCCCCGGCTGCTCATCGAGTACGACAACACGCAACGGCACGCGAACCACGCGCATTCGGTGTGGCGCGACCCGGAGGCCGACTTCGGCTACGACGTGCTCGGCGCCCACCTGGCCGCGCACCACCTGTGACCGCCGGGCTCTCGGCCGGCGTCCGCGGCCTCTACCCGCAGGTGGCCTGACGCCGCTGCCCCGCGGCCGGCCGCGATCTGGATGTATCAGGACGGCCTTCGCCTGCTCTGTCCGGTGTCGGGCGGCGGCGCGCCAGAAGCGGCCGGCCGACGGGGTGGAGGCAGCACATGAGCACCGAGACGTCCGCGCCATCGCTGGTGATCCGGACCGGGGAAGGCGAGCTCAGCCTGGCGCCGGGCCGCGCGTACCTGGTCGGCCGCGATCCGGAGGCCGACGTCGTGGTCGCCGACGTCCGGGTGTCCTGGCATCACGCCGAGTTCCGGCCGACCCGCGGCCGCTGGGCGCTGGTCGACCTGGACAGCACCAACGGTAACTACGCGGACGGCCGCCGGGCGGACCTGATCGAGATCAACGGGACCCGCCAGGTCAGGCTGGGCGATCCCGAGGACGGGCCACTGCTCGACTGCACGCTGTTCCGCCGCACGGACGGGCAGACGCGGCGCATCGGCCGGGTGCCGGGCAACGACATCGTGATCCCCCACCTCAGCGTCTCCCGCCAACACGCCGAGCTGCGCACGATGCCGGGCGGGTACCGCATCGTGGACCTCGGCAGCCACAACGGCACCTTTGTCAACGAGCAGCGGGTCACCGAGGCCGTGCTGGCCGAGGGGGACACCGTCGGCTTCGGCGACACCACGTTCCGGCTGACCGGCGGCGAGCTGCACGAGATCACCGGCCTGCCGCAGGCGCAGATGCCGCCCGCGGCCGACCCCATGGCCGAAACCGGGATCGGGGCTGCCGCGGGGGCCGGCCCAGGGGGGTTTGGGGGGGCGGGCAGCCCCCCCAAGGGCGGGGGGGCCCCGGGGGGGGTCGCCCCCCCGGGGGCAAGCACCGAGCCGCTCGAGATCCCGTACGCGGTGCGCTGGCTGGTGCCGCGGGGCGAGCGGTTCGCGAACTTCGACATCCTGAACGACAACGACACCCAGCTCGACTACTACCGCCGGTTCGGCCACATCTACGCGGTGGGGATCCCGGCCAGGAAGTGGCGGCTCGTCGTGGTCTCGGACCCCGAACTCCTCGACGAGGTGGCGGGGGACGAGGAGCGGTTCAGCAAGCGGGTGGAGGAGATCAACTTCTTCTCCCAGCTCGCCAACTCCCGCGGCCGCGGCCTCTCGGTGATCGGCGACGGGGAGCACTACGAGCGGGTCCGCCGGGTGATGCTGCCCTGGTACTCGCCGGCCCACCAGCGCACGCAGCTGGACCGGATGAAGGACCAGGCGCGCAAGCTGGTCGCCGCGTGGTCCGCGCTGCCGGACGATGAGCCGCTCGACGCGCGGGCCTGGATGGAGCGGTACAGCCTCGAGGTGTCCGGGCGCGGCGCGTGCGCCTACGACTTCGGCCTGCTGGACGGGCCCGGCGACGGGCCCCGGCGGCCGCACCCGTTCGCGGCGGCCGTCCCGGCGAGCACCAAGGAGAGCATCCTGCGGGTGGCCGACCCCCGCCCCGACTTCACCCTGTTCGCCGGGCGCACCCGGCGGGCGCGGCGCAAGGCCTACCGCCAGCACAACGCCGAGCTGTTCCGGACGGCCGACGCACTGGTCCGCGCCCGGATGCACACCTGCCCGCTCGGGCCGCAGACCGACCTGCTCAGCCGGCTGGTCAGCACGCCGGACCCGGAGACCGGCGAGTTCCTCGACGCCGAGACGATCCGCGATCAGATCCTCATGCACCTGTCCAACGGCTTCAACGGCCCCTCGATCACGGCCGCGTGGCTGGCCTACGTGCTGGCCACCCACCCGGACGTGGAGGAGAAGCTGATCGCCGAGATCGACGGGATCACCGGCGGCGACCCGGACTACGACCTGCGGTACGACGACCTGATGGCGCTGACGTACACCACCCAGGTGATCAAGGAGACGATGCGGATCTACCCGCCGATGCCGGTCACCATCCGGCGCAGCCTCAAGGACGGCACGCTCGGCCGCTACCGGATCAGGAAGGGCGACATCATCCTGGTCGGGACCCTCGCCGCGCAGCGTGACCCGCGTTACTGGGGCCCGGAGCCGGACCGGTTCGACCCGGAGCAGTTCACCACGGACAAGATCGCCGGCCGGCCGCGGCACGCCTTCATCCCGTTCTCGATCGGGAAGCGGCAGTGCATGGCGCAGGAGGTCACGTTCATGATGCTCCGCGTCGTGCTGTTCGAGGTCTACCGGCACTACCGGCTGCGGATCGCACCGGGCGCGACGGTGACGAAGAACACGGTGGTGACGACGAAGCCGACCGCGGTCCCGGTCATCCGGCTGCCGCGCGAGACGGTCCGGCCCGGGCCCGGAGCCCGGCGGGCGCGCGCGGCGATCCCGGCGCCCCGTTCGGCGGCCCGTCCAGCCCCCGCCGCACCCGAGTGGGGCGAGCCGACCGAGATCCTGCCGGCCAGCGCCTACCGGCACCTGGTGATCGCGTACGGCAGTAACTTCGGCGCAAACAAGGAACTGGCCGAACGGTTCGCCGAGCGGAGCGACTTCCACGGCTTCACCAGCGACGTGATCACGCTGAACGAGCTCACGGACATGCCGCCGCGCACCGAGCCCTGGCTGCTCGTGGTGATGACCTCGACCTACACGTCGAACCCGCCGTCGAACGCGGCCGCGTTCAAGACCTGGCTGGAGCGCACCGCACCGGGCACGGGCACCTGGCGGAACTGCCGCTACCTCGTCTGGGGGCTGGGCAACAGCCAGTGGAACGCGTTCCTCGCGTTCCCCCGCTACGTGCACGACAAGCTGGCCGAGCTCGGCGCCGCGCCGCTGGCCGAACTCGGCTTCGGCGACGTGGGCTCGCCGATGTGGGAGCGGCTGCACGCGGACTGGAACAGCCAGGTCTGGCCGATGCTGCTCGAGCTGTCCGGGGCCCGGCCCACCGCGGGCGCGGCCGAGCGCGTGGCCGCGGAGGTCGCGGCCACCGGCGCGCTGACCGGGACCGACTCGGCCACCGCGATGCGCAGGTCGCTGTACGGCGACAACGAGGCGACCGAGCCCATGCCGCGTCCGGCCAGCGCCACCTCGATCATGCGCCGGCTGGCCCCGGACGGCACCCAATCGCGGGTGATGCTGGCGCCTGCGATCCTCACCAACGCGGTCGGCGTGCGCACGGCCGAGGCGCGCGTCCTGGCCTGCCAGGACCTGCACCCGGCCGGCGCGCCGAAGCGGACGCGGCAGCTGGACATCAGCCTGCCGCCTGGCGTTACCTACCGGGCCGGCGACCACCTGGGCGTGTGCCCGAAGAACGACGAGGAAATGGTGGAACGGCTGGCCCGGCGCCTGGGCGCCGCCCTCGACGGGCTGTTCATGGCGCCGAAGACCCTGAACGCGCGGGCCGTGCCGAAGGGCGTGGTACTCCAGGTCCGCAACGTGCTCACCAACCTCGTGGACATCAGCGGCCGGCCGGGCGTGCCGCTGCTCGACCTGCTGCTGGACAAGGCGGCCGACCCGGGCGAGTGGTCCAGGCTGGCGGAGATCAGAGAGGTGCTGGCCACCCCGGGCGGCCCGGATTCGCCGCTGCGCGCCAGGATCGAGACGGGCGGCTACGACGTGCTCCGGCTGCTGGACGAGTTCCCGTCCTGCTCGCTGAACATATTCGAGTTCCTCCGGGTGGCGCAGCCGCTGCGGCCGCGCTACTACTCGGCCAGCTCGAGCCCGCGGGTGCACGGCGCGGGCGTCGTCCAGCTGACCGTGGGGCTCGAGGCCGCGCCCGGGCCGGGCGGGCAGCAGTTCCGCGGGATGGGCTCGCACTACCTGCACACGCTGCGCGTGGGCGACCGGCTGAACGTCTTCCTGGACGGCGCGGACGGCTTCCGCCTGCAGCAGGACGTGACCAAGCCGATGATCTTCGTCTCGGCCGGCACCGGCCTGGCCCCGATGCGGGCGTTCCTCTGGGAGCGGATGGCGATCCAGCGGGCGGGGGTCCCGCTGGCGGAGGCGGCGCTGTTCAACGGCATCCGCTCGAGCAGCCAGGACTATATCTACCGGGACGAGATCGCCCGGTTCGCGGCCGAGGGAGTGCTCAACCACGTGCACGTCGTGACGTCGCGCGAGCACCCGGGCCGCCGCGAGTACGTCCAGGACCGGATCCGCGCGCAGGGCGCGCTGGTCTGGCGGCTGCTCGAGGCCGGCGGGTACGTCTACGTCTGCGGCTCACAGCCGATGCGGGACGCCGTCCGCGCCGCCCTCACCGACGTCATCGCCGAGCACGGGGCGCTGCCGCGCGAGCGCGCGGCAGCCTACTTGCACGAACTGGAGACCACCACCCGCTACCGCCCAGACCTCTGGGTCTGACCCCTCGGAGCCGACATGGATGTCCTCGCCCTCGCCCTGACCATCGCCGCCATGATCATGTTCGTGTTCGCCGCGAGCGGTCGCGAGCTGCGCCGCTTCAACGAGATCGCGCTCGGGCTCGTCTTCCTCACCGCCGCGCTGATCTGCCAGTTCACCTCGGTCACCAACACGCACATCGGCCGCTGACGCGGGCCGTCAGGCCGAGAACCGTGAGTCCCGGCTAGCATGCCAGGCGTGGCAGGGTTCGGCGCGCTGGCGACGGTGCTCGCCGAGGTGCAGGCCGGCTACGACCTCGGGCCGGCGCGGCGCGCCCTGCTGGAGGGCCGAACGAGCCGGGCCGGGGGCTTACCCGCCGAGGCGGCCGGCGGCGCGGAACGAGGCGATGATCCCGGCCCGTTCGGCCCCGCCAGCCAGCAGCACGTGCAGCAGGATCCGGGCCTTGACCGGATCGAGGAAGCCCGCTGCTAGGCGGGGGCACGGCCCTGGAAGGCCTCGAGGGCCTCGCCGGGAGTGTCGTAGTAGCCATCCGCCCTGATGCCGTAGCGGTCGAGCTGGTGCCGGACCGGGCCGAGCACGGAGCTGAACACCAGGCGGATCTGCCGCTGGTGCAGGTGCTCGATCGCCTTGGCCAGGACCGTGGACGCGGTGTAGTCGACGTCGCCGATGGCGGCCCAGTCCAGGACCAGCCAGCGCAGCGGGGCGCCGTGGGCGGCCAGCGCGGCGAGATCCTCGGCGAGCCTTGCCGCGTTGGCGTAGTACAAGCTGGTGCCGAACCGGTACACCACCAGCCCGTCCGCGGTCCGCACGCCCGGCCCGACCGGAACCGCCCGCCAGTGACCTTCCGCCGACTTCAGCAGGATGCTGTTGAGCGGGCTGTAGCTGTGCCGCAGGTGGTCGACCATCGAGGCGACGATGGCGAGGATGATGCCGTACTCGACGCCCAGCCCTACCACCGCGGCCGCGGTGAGCAGGGCCACCGCGAACTCGTGTCTCCTGACGGCCAGGATGCGCCGCATCCCGGCCAGGTCGATGAGCTCGATCGCGATCAGGAAGACCACCGCGGCCAGGGCTGAGACCGGCAGGTAGGCCAGCGGCCCGGTCAGCACCACCAGCACGACCAGGACCACCGCGGCCGCGGTGAGCGGCGACAGCTGGCTGCGGCCGCCCGCGCTGTCGACGATCTGGGCCTTGGTCGGGCTGCCGTTGACCACGAACGTGCCGGTGAACGCGGCCGCGGTGTTGGCCGCGGCCAGGCCGGTCAGGTCGGTGGCCTCGCTGAACTCCTCCTCGTACTTGGCGGCGTAGGCGCGGGAGGTGGCCGCGCTCTGGGCCAGGATGACGACGAACATCGACACCGCGGCGCCGGTCAGCGCGCCGGCCGCGTGCCAGCCGAAAGCGGGCAGCACCAGGCTCGGCAGCCCGCGCGGGACGGGCCCGACCACGGCCACGCCGTGCCGGGCCAGGTCCGCGGCCCGGCTCACGGCGATCGCGACGATCACCGCGAGCAGCGGGCCCGGGAGCCGGCGGGTGATCATGCGGGCGGCCAGCACGATCACGATGACCCCGGCCGACACCGCCACGTCGGCCCAGTGCACATGCGGCAGGGCGCGCACCACGTGCGCCAGCTTGGGCAGCGTGGACTGGCCCGCGGCCTTGACCCCGAGCATGTCCGGCAGCTGGCCGGCCGCGACCTGGATGCCGACCCCGGTCAGGAAGCCGACCAGCACGGTGCGGGACAGGAAGTTGGCCAGGAAGGCGAGCCGCGCCAGCCGGGCGGTCAGCAGCATCCCGGCGGTCAGCAGCGCGGCCAGCCCGGCCAGCCGGACATACTCGGGCGAGCCGACCGCCGCCAGCCCGGTCAGCGCGGCGGCCAGGATGGCCGCGGTGGCCGAGTCCGCGGCTACGACGAGGTGCCGGGACGAGCCGAGGACGGCGAACGCCGCCATCGGCAGGAGCAGCGTGTACAGCCCGGTGACCAGCGGCATCCCGGCGATCTTGGCGTAACCGAGGACCTCGGGGATTCCGATGGCGGCCAGCGTGAGGCCGGCCAGCGCGTCGGCGGGCACCCGGGACCGCTCGACCGGCAGCACCCCCACCAAGACGGGTACCCGCATCGGCTCACCTCCGCCGTCAGGATCTGTTCATCATCTCGCCGCCGGGCGTTCACCATGGTGCCCGGGCCGCGGATGCGGGGTCCGGGGTGAGGATAGTGACACGGGCGGCCCATGTCCCGAACGAGTGGGTGTACGCCTTGACGACGCATCAGGGGCACCACAGAATGACCGTCAGAAGAGGAGCCTCATTGGAAGCCAGCACTGCGCCGGCGGCGGCCGAATCGATCGTCGCGGCGCTGGCCCAGGCGGGCACCCGGCTGATGTTCGGCGTGCCAGGCGGCGGCCCCAACCTGGACGTGGTCGGGGCGGCGGAGGCGGCGGGGATCCGCTTCGTCCTGGCGCACGGCGAGACAGCGGCGACGATCATGGCCGCTACCAGCGCGGACCTCACCGGCGCGCCCGGGGCGGTGGTGGTCACCCGCGGCCCGGGTCTGGCCAGCGCGGTCAACGGGATCGCGCACGCGGCGCTCGACCGGCTGCCCGTGGTGGTGATCGCGGACACGGTCGCAGCCGCCGAGGCCGGCCGGATCAGCCACCAGCGGATCGACCAGGCGGCGCTGGGGCGGTCGGTGGCCAAGGCGGCGGTCACGGTGGCCGGGCGCGCGGCGGCCGCGGGGGCGGTCGCCATCGCGCGGGCGGCGCCGGCCGGGCCGGTCATCGCGAACATGGACCACAGCGCGGCGGGCCGGGACGCCTCGCCGGGCCGGCGGCGGGCGGAGAACGGAGTCGAGGCCCAGACGCTGCGGGCGGCGGAGGACATGGCGGCACGGGCCGGGCGCGCGCTGCTGGCGGAGGCGGTGCGGGCGGCGCGACGGCCGGTGGTGCTGCTCGGCACCGGCGCGATCCCGCGGACCGCGGCGGTCAGGGCCGCGCTGGCCGGGCGCGGCATCCCGGCGCTGCACACCTACCGGGCCCGCGGCGTGCTGCCGGACTCCGCGGCCGGGGCGGCCGGGCTGGTCACCGGCGGCACGATGGAGTGGCCGCTGCTCAGCGCGGCCGACCTCGTCGTGGGGCTGGGCGTGGACGAGGCCGAGATGATCCCGGCGCGGTGGGACTACCCGGCGCGGACCATCCTGGTCGCCGAGCCGGGAGCGCCGCCGGCTCGCGGCTGGTTCACCGGCGCCACCGAGCTGACCATGTCCCTCACCGAGGCGCTCGATGTGCTGGCGGCCGGTCCCGAGCCGGACTGGCCGGCGGACGCGGGCCGGGCGGCCAGGCAGGACGCGGCCCGGCGGCTCGCCGCGGCGGCCGTGGCCGCGCCGGGGCGGCTGGCCCCGCAGCAGGTCGTCGCGACCGCACGGGCCTGCGCGCCGCCGGAGACCATCGCCACCGTGGACGCGGGCGCGCACATGCTGGTGGCCATGCCGCTGTGGGAGGTGCCCGGGCCGCGCATGCTGCTGACCTCAAGCGGCCTGGCCACCATGGGCTACGCGCTGCCTGCCGCGATCGCGGCCGCGCTCTGCCTGCCGCAAACACCGGGCGCGCCGGAGGTGCCGGTGCTCGCGTTCACCGGCGACGGCGGCCTGGGCATGACGCTGGCCGAGATCGAGACCGCGGCCCGGCTGTCGCTGCGAGTCATCGTGATCGTCTTCAACGACGCCGCGCTCAGCCTGATCAAGATCAAGCAGCGGCCGGCCGGGCAGGGCGGCGAGGAGGCGGTCCGGTACCGCCCGGTCTCGTTCGCGGCCGCCGCGGCCGCGCTGGGCGCCGCGGGCGCCGCGGTCAGCACCGAGCGGGAACTGGCCGCGGCGCTGACCGACGCGCTGGCCCGGCCCGGTCCCACCGTGATCGACGCCAGCGTCGACCCGGCCTGCTACCCGGCGATCATGGACCTCAGCCGGGGCCAGGCCGGACGCAGCACCGTGCCCGGCATCAGCCGGGCATCTCACCCTAAGGAGCACGTGCGATGAGCATTACCGTGGCCAAGTTCAGGGACGTCGCCGACGGCGTCCAGCCCGGTCAGTTCATGATCGGCGACCGGGAACCGGTGGCGAGCCTGGCCGACCTGGACCCGATCTACAAGCGGCTGCTCGACGAGCCGGTGACCGCCATCGTCGCGGTGACCGGCTCGGACGGCCAGCCCAACCTGACCCCGGTCTGGTTCGACTACGAGGGCGACACGGTGCTGCTGAACCTGGCCACCCATCGCAAGAAGGTGGCCTGGCTGCGCAAGGTGCCGCACGCCACGTTCTTGCTGATGAACCCGGAGAACACCTACCACTGGCTCAGCCTCAAGACGGTGGTCAGGCGGGAGATCCCGGAGGAGGACCCGGCCGAGGGCCAGCGGGTCACCGATCAGCTGGACCGGATCTGGGTGAAGTACACCGGCAACGAGCCGCCCTACGCGCTGCGCGACCCCTCGATGGACGAGCGCCGGGTGCTGTTCGAGCTCGAGGTGGTCAAGGTGGCCACGTTCGGGCGGCCGTAGGCGATGATGCCCCGCGTCGTGGTCACGGGCGGGTCGGTGGGCGGCCTGACCGCCGCGCTGGTGCTCCGCGACGCCGGGTGTGACGTCACCGTCTTCGAGCGGTCGTCGGCCGCGCTGCAGGCCCGCGGCGCGGGCATCGCCGCCCTGGAGACGACGCTGCGGTACCTGACCGAGCGGGGCGGCCGGCGGGTGGCCGATGTGTGCTCGTCCACCGGCTGGATCCGGTTCCTGCGGACCGACGGCAGCATCCAGCACGAGCAGCGGCACCGGTACCTGTTCTCCTCCTGGAACACCATCTACCGGTCGCTGCTCGAGCTGTTCGACCCCGGCCGCTACCAGCTCGGCCGCGAGGTCACCGGGTTCAGCCAGGCCGCGGGCTCGGTCCGGGTGACGCTGGCCGGCGGCCCGGGCACCGAGGCCGACCTGCTGGTGTGCGCGGACGGGGTGAGCTCGCTGGCCCGGGCCCGGCTGATGCCCGGGGTCAGGCCGTCCTACTCCGGCTACGTGGCGTGGCGCGGCACGGTGCCGGAGCGGGCGCTGCCCGCGGCCGCCCGCGAGCTGTTCGGCGACGCGATCACCTACCAGGTGCTGAAGGACAGCCATGTCCTCGTCTACCCCATCCCGGGCCTGGACGGCGCGCTGACCGCGGGCGAGCGGCTGGTCAACTTCGTCTGGTACGTCAACGTGGCCGAGGGCGAGGAACTCGACGCGCTGATGACCGGCCGGGACGGGGTCCGCCGGGCGGTGTCGCTGCCGCCCGGCGCGGCGCGCGACGAGGCGGTCACCGGCCTGCGGCACGCCGCCGAGAACGAGCTCGCCCCGTCCATCGCGACGGTGGTGACCGACGTGGCCGAACCGTTCGTGCAGGTCGTGTACGACATCGGAGTCCCCAGGATGGCGTTTGGCCGGATCTGCCTGCTCGGCGACGCCGCGTTCGCGGTCCGCCCGCACGCGGCCGCGGGCACGGCCAAGGCCGCCGCCGACGGCTGGGCGCTGGCCGCCGAGCTCACCGCGGCCGGCGGGGACGTGCCGGCCGCGCTGGCCCGCTGGGAGCGCGGCCAGCTCGCCCTCGGCCGGTCACTGCTGGCCCGGTGCCGGGAGATCGGCGACAGCTCGCAGGTTCACGGCACGTTCCGGCCCGGGGACCGGCGGCTCATCTTCGGCCTCTACGGACCCGGCAACTAGCGTCCGACCCGCTCGGCCAGGGACTCCTCCCAGGTGCGGCGACCCACGGCCCGTTCGGGGGCGGGCCGGTGCCGCCTCCTGTCACACCAGCGGGAATGAGATCCGTCATGCCTATGACGGAACACGACAGGGACAATGTGATCAATGGACGAGGACGACAAACTTGCCCGGCGGTTCGAGGCGAGCCGCCCCCGGCTGCGGGCGATGGCGTACCGGATGCTCGGCTCACTCAGCGACGCCGACGACGCGGTCCAGGAGGGCTGGCTGCGCGCGTCCGCGGCCGACTCGGACGACGTGGCCAATCTGGAGGGGTGGCTCACCACCATCGTGGCCCGGGTGTGCCTGGACATGCTGCGCTCGCGCAAGTCGCGGCGGGAGGAACCGCTGAGCCCGGACGACGCCGCGGTGGACGGGCCGGAGCAGGAGGCGATGCTGGCCGACTCGGTCGGGCTCGCGATGCTGGTGGTGCTGGATACGCTGCCACCCGCCGAACGGGTCGCGTTCGTCCTGCACGACACGTTCGGCCTGCCGTTCGGTGAGATCGCCGCGATCACCGGGCGGACGCCGGCCTCGGCCCGGCAGCTGGCCAGCCGGGCCCGGCGCCGGATCCAGCGCTCGGAGCGGCCGCGCCCGCGGCTGGCCCGGCAGCGGGAGGTGGCTCAGGCGTTCATGACCGCGGCGCGGGGCGGCGACCTGGCCGCGCTGATCGAGGTGCTCGACCCCGACGTGGTGCTGCGGGCCGACGCGGCGGCGTCGCCGTCCGGCCGCCCGGTGACCATCCGCGGCGCGGCCGCCGTGGCCGGCGGGGCACGGGCCAGCGCGGCCCGCGGGCGGTTCACCCGGGTCGCCCTGGTCAACGGGACCCCCGGCCTGGTCATGGCGCCGCGCGGGCGGCTGGTGCTGGTGCTCGCCTTCACCTACTCCGGCGACAGGATCAGCCAGATCGACGTCATCGCCGACCCCGGCCGGCTGGAGGCGCTCGACCTGGCCCTCCTCGACTGACAGGGCTCGACTGACCGTGACCGGGCCCGGGCTGTCCTTCCACCTGCTCGACGGCGGGCAGGCGGCGGCGCACGCGGAGGAGTTCCACGCCCTGCACGCCGAGGTATACGCCGACCCGCCGTACCGGCAGGCCGGCGACGAGGAGTACCCGCGCCGGCTCGCCGTCCGGCGGCGCCAGC
>Ga0335077_10010112_pt1 | contig 11728 bp, 16 predicted proteins | sample Lox_Sample_31_FD_207151 | JGI IMG/M metagenome (GOLD analysis project Ga0335077, IMG submission 207151) | Soil microbial communities from Loxahatchee National Wildlife Refuge, Florida, United States - Lox_Sample_3.1 | ecosystem: Environmental > Terrestrial > Soil > Wetlands | place: USA...
GTACGGAGTGGGATGGTTATTCGGAGAACTCACTCTGTTATGCGTCTCCGTAACGTTTGTTTGCGGTGAACCGTCTGAGTCGCGTAGTAGGGTAACGTGAAGGGGAGTTATGAGGAGCGAGTCTGGATTTCCGAGTTCGCGATTGCTCTTTACGGGGCATCTGGCTGGATGGACGATATTCGGAGGCGATGTTCCAGGAATGATCTACCAAGCAACAGAACTTCTGCACGAGCAAATACGGTTGCTAAGCACCACCAAGCCGCTCTCCACAACGGAGATGGAACGTTATGAGAAGCGCTCTGAGGAAATCCATCAAATTGTTAAACTTCTTGCCGAAGAAGCCCGCGAAAGGCCTCACCCTCCGAAGAGGAGGAGGTTGGTTTGAAGAATCCAAAGCGGATGATTTTCTTGTTGCTGTCGTCCCCGATCCTGTTTGTCGGATGACAGCGATCGAGTAGAGAATGGCTGGACCCTCAAAGTCACTAAAATTTCCCGTTTGCACGGTCATCGCAGTGCTGGCCCTGCAGCTTTCCGTTGTGTCTCCATATTCCGCCGTGGCTAGCCCAGAGGAAAACAACGAAGATGCGGTGCGCCTGACCCTTCGAAACGGCCTTCGTGTCGTCGTCGTACCCGATCAGCTCGCTCCGGTGGTGACAACGGTGGTGAACTATTTGGTGGGTTCGAACGAGGCTCCGCCTGGATTCCCCGGCATGGCTCATGCGCAAGAGCACATGATGTTTCGGGGCAGTCCTGTCCTTTCGGCCAATCAATTAGCCGCTATCTCGGCTGCAATGGGTGGGCAATTCGATGCCGATACCCAGCAAACCGTGACCCAGTACTTCTTTACGGTTCCCAAGAAGGACATCGATGTGGCGCTTCACATTGAATCTCTGCGCATGCAGGGTGTGCTCGACACGGATACGCTGTGGGACCAGGAGCGAAAGGCGATCGAACAGGAGGTGGCGCAGGACCTCTCAAACCCGAATACGTCTTCTATACAAAGCTGCTGGCTGCCGCCTTCCGGGGTACGCCTTACGAACATGACGCGCTTGGAACCCGGTCCTCGTTCGACAAGACCACGGGAGCGATGCTGCATGATTTTTATGAGACGTGGTATGCGCCGAATAATGCCATCCTTGTGATTGCAGGAGACGCGGATCCCACGACGATCTTGCCAGAAGTGGAGAGGCTTTTCGGCGGGACCCCTGAGAAGAAGTTCCCTCCGCGACCTGCAATTCAGTTCAGCCCGGTCGCGACCGAGACACTCAAACTCGACACAGATTTGCCATACGGTCTCGCTTTCCTGTCGTTTCGGGTTCCCGGCTGGGATGACAGCGACTACGCTGCCCTAAAGTATTGGGGGATGTGCTGAACAGCCAGAGAGGCACCCTGTATGCGCTTGTGCCAGAAGGAAGAGCGCTAGACACCGGTTTCTCCTTGAGTCCTCTTCCCCAGGCGGGTCTTGGTTATATAGTGGGGGCATTTCCACAAGGTGGCAGCGGTGACGAGTTGATCAAGGAGATGCAACAGATTCTGAATGATGACCTGAAGAATGGCATTCCGAACGATCTGGTCGAGGCTGCAAAACGTCACGAAGTTGCAGATGAAGAATTTCAGAAAAATTCCATTGAGGGCCTGGCAACGGAGTGGTCGACTGCAGTTGCCATCGAGGGGCGGGGGTCCCCGCAAGACGATGTTAACGCCATTCAGAGAGTCTCAGTCGACGATGTAAATCGGGTGGCGCGCACATATTTCGGTCCAAACAAAGAGATCATTGCTTTGCTTACGCCGCAACCCTCTGGCAACCCGGTATCGTCGAAAACATTCGGAGGAGCGGAGTCTCTGGCGGGCAGTCCGAGCGGACCGGTCACGCTGCCCATATGGGCCGCGCATGCCCTTGCCCGCCTTGCAGTTCCACCGCTCCCGACGCATCCTATTTCCACTACATTGTTGAACGGATTGCGACTGATCGTGCAGCCGGAAATGATCAACAGCACAGTCACGGTGGTGGGACACGTTAAGAACAACTCCGACCTTGAGACTCCGCCGGGGGAGGAAGGCGTCGCACGAGTTCTTGATGGACTTTTCTCTTATGGGACGGAGACGCTGGATCCGGTCGCGTAGCAGAAGGCACTCGATGACATTGCGGCTAACGAATCTGCCGGCACGGATTTCTCGCTTGCGGTTCTGGCGGATCATTTCGATCGTGGTGTCTCTCTGCTGGCTGACAACCTCTTGCATCCCGCGCTGCCGGCGAGCGCGTTCACGGTGGTCCAACAGGAGACGTCGCGGGCCCTAGCTGGCCAACTAAAGACTCCGGATTACCTTACCCGCCGGGCTCTCGATGCCAGTCTGTTTCCCAAGCACGATCCTTCCCTTAGGCGAGCCACGCCGAGTACGGTATCAGCTCTGACACTTCAGGATGTGAAGCAAGACTACGAGCGCGTCTTCCGTCCTGATCTGACGACCATTGTAGTCATCGGAAACGTCACGCTTCCTCAAGCTCGGCAGAGCATTGAGAAATATTTCGGGCAATGGAAAGCCTCGGGCGCCCCTCCCGTCACCGAGCTGCCGCCCGTACCCGCCAATCAGCCTGGCTTCACCATAGTGCCCGATAAAAGCCGGGTGCAGGTAAAGGTGTTGCTAGCTGAGACGCTCGGCTTGAATCGGTTTGATCCCGATTACTACGCCCTCGAATTGGGGAACCACGTGTTGGGCGGCGGCTTCTATGCCACGCGATTCTACCGGGATCTGCGGGAGAATGCCGGGCTCGTATACTTCGTTTCCTCCTCGTTCGACGTCGGCAAGACGCGAGCAATATACGCCGTCGACTACGCCTGCGATCCGCAAAATGTTTCGCGAGCTCGCGCCGTCGTCGTGCGCGACCTAAAGGCCATTGCAAGCAACGCTTGTGAGCGCCGACGACTTGCGACAGGCAAAGGCGATGCTGTTGCGGCAGGTGCCTCTTTCGGAAGCAAGCGTGGATGAGATCGCCGCTGGCTGGATCTCGCGTTCGACCATCGGGCTGCCGCTCGACGAGCCCAACATCGCCGCGCAACACTATGTCGAACTCAGCGCCGATCAGGTGAAAGCCGCATATGCAAAATGGCTTCGCCCTGACGACCTCGTTGAAGTAACCGAAGGGCCTAACCCGCAGTAAAGATCGAGTAGCCATTTCTGAGGTCAGTTCGATATGCGGAAATTGAAAAGCTTCTCAATGCTTGTAATTGCAACAGGATTCGCAATTCAACAGATTCCTGCCTATCTGCCGGGGAAAAGGTACCCAGCCGCGAGTGAGATAGTCAGCGATGGTCAAGGAAATGAGCTCGGCCGGTCTTAGAAAAAGTATGGGTTAACTGCGGAACAGGTGCAACGGGGATAGAACTCTTTATCGTAAGAAGCCACCGTAAGAACGTCACAAGAGGGAACTGTCCTTCCTCGCATCGTCGTTTTTCTGTGATGCGAGCCGGGAGACTGACTAGGCAGCACCGGCCGCTCTGACCAAGGGCAGGTCAACCAAGTGCTCACTTAAGAACCAGGTCTGAAGCTCGTTTCTCCGCAGAACTTCGCTGACGACTAGATCGTTTGTGCCATCATCTCCGAGTTCGGAAGCGCGACGAGCCAGCTTACGAGCTTCACGAATGACGACTTGGTGAGCATCGAGTAATCTGGACAGCTGTACGGGTACTTCTTCGCGGCCACGAGGTGGGCGCTCGATTTGAGTGGTTTCGGCCACATCTGCGGCCATAGCCAGGCTAACCCCTCCTAAGAGCTGAATTCGCTCGGCAATCGAATCGACCAACTCGACCTGCTCGTCGTAGTGCTTGTCGTACAACAAATGGAGTAGGTAGAACGTTGGACCGGAAACCTGCCAGTGAGACTTCTTGTACAGATCGCACAGGGTGATCGTATCCGCAAGCAACTGGTTCAACTGTTCGGTCATTTCCAGGCGAACCGGCTCTTCGAGTTCGAGAGGTAAGGCATGGTTCACTGTTCCGTACGCCTGGATTTCCGGCGCACTCTGATGAAGATGAGGTTGCGCGCTCATATGCTGAATACCTTTCCCGTCCATCTGTCTGGTTGGCATACTTTTTCCTCCTTAAAGCGCCACAATTTGTTCGCGACACTCTGGCAGCTTCTCTCCCGACTCGGCAGAAGTAAGCCTCGAAGCTGGCAGTCGAGGCATGCGTGTGTGAAGCTTACAAGTCTTGATCCTAGGAAGAGAAAATAAGGAAGTCATAAGTGAGAGGATCAAGAGAAATCGAGACCCAGAAGAGTATCCTGTCGGCACGAAGACTTTTTGATTGGAACTGCGGAGATATCATGAAATGAGGGCTCGGTCACTTGTTGCAGATGGCCTCATCCTCAGCCACAAAGCAGGTGACTTCCCAAGCTGGAGGAGTCTATGCCAACATCTCTGCCGAATCCCAAGAAACAAGCGAAAGCGTGGCCACCACCGCAGTGGCGAGGACTTCTTATTTGGTATGTCCTCCTGACGCTGGGCGTGCTCTGGTTCTGGCAAGAGGCGGGACGGCAAGTAACATATCGGACGATTCCGTACAGCGAGTTCAAGGATGATCTGAAACGAGGCGACGTGGTCGAATGTTCGGTTGGAGAAAGCGACATCCAAGGCAAGATCCAGCCGAAGGCATCAGGGTCCGAACAGAAGGAAACGGGAAGCACCTCCGCAGCTAAGTCGCCGGCACCTCAGCAGGCCGTTACATCATCGAAAGTACCGGAGAACAACGCGGTGTCCGAAGCCAAACGGCAGCCAGAACCGAAGTCAAAGCCACAGCCCATGGAGACCAGCAGTCCAACGAAGGCGCCGGTCGCCTTTCTGTTCCGCACGGTGCGGGTAGAAGACCCGGACTTGGTGCGCGACCTGGAAAACTCGGGAGTCAAGTTTACCGGCGTGCGGCCGAGCTTTATGTCGGAGTTCCTGTGGGCCTGGGTCCTGCCGATTGGGCTGATGGTTCTGCTGTGGTGGTTTTTGTCCAAGCGGATGCGGGGACTGGGGCAATCGGTGATGCGCTTCGGGTCAAGCGGAGCGAAGCTGGTCGCCGACGACGATACGAAGGTCACGTTCAACGATGTGGCAGGGTGCGAGGAGGCGAAATACGAGCTGCAGGAAGTTGTCAGTTTTCTGAAGTATCCCGAACGCTACCGGGTTTTAGGTGCAAAGATCCCCAAGGGAGTCTTGCTCGTCGGGCCACCAGGCACAGGAAAGACCCTCTTGGCGCGTGCTGTCGCCGGCGAGGCGAAAGTGCCCTTCTTCTCGATCAGCGGGAGTGAATTTGTAGAGATGTTCGTCGGTGTGGGTGCGGCGCGGGTGCGCGATCTGTTCCAGCAGGCCAAAGGGCACGCACCTTGCATCGTATTCATCGACGAACTGGATGCAGTGGGACGGCAGCGTGGTGTGCATATTGGAGCAGTGAACGACGAACGGGAGCAGACGCTCAATCAGTTGCTGGTTGGCTTGGATGGTTTTGACGCCAATGTCGGCGTTGTCGTGCTGGCGGCAACAAACCGTCCCGATGTGTTGGATCACGCCCTGTTGCGGCCGGGGCGCTTCGATAGGCAAATCGTCGTGGATGCGCCCGATCTCGAAGGCCGGGATGCGATTTTGAAACTTCACAGTCGCGGCAAGCCGCTGGCCCCGGATGTCGATCTTCGCAAAGTTGCACAAGAGACACCCGGCTTCTCCGGAGCGGATCTGGCGAACCTGATCAACGAAGCTGCTCTACTCACCGCTCGCCACGGCGGTACGGCCATCGGGCAAAAAGACTTGGAAGATGCGGCCGAAAAGGTTGTGGCCGGCCCGGAGCGGAAAAGTCGCCGCATGACTCCGGAGGACAAACGACGGGTCGCTTATCATGAGACTGGGCATGCACTGGTGGCGGCCCACAGCAAACACGCCGATGTTGTGCATAAGATCAGCATTGTTCCTCGGGGTCGGGCGGCGCTCGGCTACACTCTCCAACTGCCCGAGAATGATCAATACCTGATGACTCAGGCCGAACTCATGGACAAGATCAAGGGCATGCTTGGCGGCCGAGCCGCCGAAGAGGTCGTGTTCCAAGAAATCACCACCGGAGCTGAAAACGATCTGGAACATGCTACGGCGGTCGCGCGTCAGATGATCTGTCTTTACGGGATGGGCCAGTCTATTGGGCTTGTGCATTGCGGGCAACAACCCAATCCCTTTCTGCCAGTCGCCGGCGATGGCATGATGCAACCGGACTGCAGCGAAGAAACTGCGGATGCAATCGACAAGGAGGTCCGGAAGATCCTTGACGGTGCGTATGCGGAGTCCAAACAGATTTTGCAGCAGCATCGTGATCAATTGGACTTAGTGGCTGGAGAGCTTTTAAAGCACGAGACACTCGATGCCCAGACATTCAGGAGTTTGATCAGTCAGCCGGCGGCGGCTTAGGAGCGGCTTCGAGCCAACGCCTTCGAAATGCTTCGGCAGCGGGTTCGAATGTCTCATTTATCCGAACTCTGTCGCGGGATACGACGAGACGGCGAGACCGGTGCCAGCAAAACGGCAACGATACCAGCAACAAAGATGCCGTCAAACGTGCCGGCTCCTCCAATCGAAGCAACCGGTGCTCCCAGAGCCTGAATTTTGTCGAGGTTCGTCAGGTCCGCCCCAATGAGTGTCCCCAGGCTTCCGGCAACGTACGCTAGAGGAGTTGCTTGCTGCCGGCCAATGACCACGGCGGTCAACGCGGCCACAATCGGCGGAACGAAGATGGGAAGACTGATACCCAAGCCTGGAACAGGCCGGGCCAACCAGTGAGCCACGAGTGCCACGGCCGCGACGCTCAGTAAACCCCGCAGCCACAGCCTATTTTTGATCAATAGGTAAAAAGAAAGGATCGTTGGAATCAAGGCGCCGCCAACGTTCACTGCAACGACGGTTCCGGGCCACTCGCGTACTACTGGTATGACGTAGCGAACACCGTAGAAATCAATCCATCCGCCTGAGACAACTTCATGCGACGGCAACTCAGCCACCGGGATGTTGACGGCACTTCCAAGAAGGGAGAGTAGGAGAACGGCCAGGACATAACGAGGCGGGACGCCCATACGCTCATAGGCATATTTCAAAAGGCCCAACTCGATCAGTGCAACCACAAGGAAGAAGAGAACAAAGAGGGCCAAAAGGAACGGCCACGTCAGCGGGAAGTAGTGCATGCTTGAGGGCCGCATCAATCCACCTCAGTTCTTACCACCATTTCACTTTACATGTTCTCTACACCAAGAAGCTTCGTGGTTCTCCGAAAAAAATGGTCCGCCGCGAGCGAAACGGGAATGTCGTGCCGACTTAGGCCCCCACTCGACCACCGAAGCGGTCTACAGAGGAAATTAAGAATGACTTCCTGACGGCCTCACCAGAGGAAAAGCCATTTAGTGAACAAGTAGTGCAAAGGCGCGAAGCCTGCGAAGGCATCAAATTCCGGCTCAACTTCATCGGTTTCCGTAGACTCACGTCTCCTTCGATTCAGTACGTCCTCAATGCGGCGCGATAGACTCTCGATAGCTTCGTCCCTCCCTATGATCATCGCCACATCAAGATAAATCTGTATGGGTATCTTCTGGCCATCAAACACCAAAACAATCGGTGGTGACTGTCGGCACCGTGCGATTTTTCTCGCCAGAAAGGCTGAGTGTGTTCGATGGTCGATGACGATGCACTCGGCCATCTCGGTTTTGGCGAGTCGAAGCCCCTCTTCCACATTCCGCGCCAGAAGCACGTAATCTCCGTCCAATTCCAACATAGACTGGTATAGCAGTAGGGCGGAAGGGTCGTCGCTAACACAAAGCACAGTTCGGCTCATAATATTTCTCCCCGCAATGGCTACCACATGGCATCAGCAACCCAGAATCTTCTTCTTCGTGCTTCCCATGTCAGATTTTGTTCGCTAGTTGAATGGCCGCGTCCCCCTAATTGGGCGCGTCTCATCAGCAAAGGAGAGGGAGCGTGTTCTTGGATAGGTGGGCCGGCTTCAGAAAGGCCGCAGGCCCCTGCCCAACAGGTAGATAGAAGTGAACCGGGAATAACCGGACTGTACTTATCTGCAGGGCTGCGGTCACGATCGACAGCTCTAGGCGCTGAAAATTCTTTACGGAACGGAATGCCGTTGCCGGGCCGTAGGAAGCCGTGAATGGAGCTTTAGCGCTGGGGAAGAAGACAACTGCGAGGACTCCAAGAAGGCAAACTGCGCAGAAAACCAACATCAGGGCACCAGTACTTCCGGCACGCCTTGCATGGCCCTCCGCTCCTCGCATTAGCATAAACGCCATCTCCTATGGTGGATGCCAGGCATCCTGGAGCAGTTGTCTTTACCCACTTGTCTCGACGATTACCCCTGCCGCATTGCTGAAGTGGCTGGTGGAGAGTCGTGAATCTTTGGATATGACCAAGAACTAACACTACGAAAACGTTTGGCGTTGAGGTACTACTATCGCGCATCGACGTCGTGAGCGGGAACCAATCTTGGTTCCCTTCTTGACGCGATTGGCTCGACGGGTTATCTCCGTCCTGCTGCTGAATTCTGCCGTTGAAGAATGAAAGAGGCCCGAATAGGCCTCTCATTTCAGTTGAAACTATAGCTGAGCTTTAAGCCGCTTTGCTCAGGGTGCTGGTGGCGACCTCAAAGATCTCAGCATTCGGTGGAAATTGAAGCAGTGGATTCAGTTTCTCCGCCATTTTCGGGAATACTGCGTTTTGGTACGCCTGGACGTTCTTGCGGTTATCCCAAAGGCTGATGACGAGCGCACGATTGTGTTCGAGCAGAGTCAACTGATCCTGGAATCCGGTCTGTTGACGGAGCACCGGAAGAATCTGCGACTCCAAAAGCTCAATGAATTCCTTTTGTTTTCCGTCCTTCAGGTGAACATGCAAATTGCGTGCTATCTTCAAGTCCATACTCCTTGGTCTCCCCTCTTGCATAGAAGAGTGTGTGTTTCCGACGAAAGGGGTAGCGCCGAGCACAATACCGACTTCGCTCATGCTGAGCCTGCATAGGATGAGCGAGAGTCTTATATGCGGAATACGACAAATCCGAAAGTTCGGATCAGCGCCGTTTGTATGCCCTAGTTATCGTAGATGCCCCCGCCGCGCGATTGGTTAGCTACCGGATCAGGAGCGGTCAATCTCGTGTCAGTACTCTGAACTCTGACAAGGCGAAGCGCCGGATTGTTTTTGCTCACTCGGTCAAATCGGTGAAGTCCTCCGCATCGCTCCAAGGAGCGCTCCCGATGTTCCACACAGCCGGTGTGCCCACTTAACGTGTAACGCCGGTTGCAGGCTTCAGCTGCGCGTGAACGTGCTGCCCTTCTGTCCCAAGCTGCGAGAGAAGAGCCTGATCTTGCTGTTGCAAGGAGGCCGGCAGCTTGGCATAAAAGAGGGTTTCCGCGGTGTCTTGACCTTGCGTGACGATATACTCGATGAACTGCCTGAGGGTGTTTGTCCTGTTCGGATCTTTTTCTTGTTTGGGAACAAGCAGGAAGGTCAGGCCAGCGATCGGGTATGCATCTTTTGCCGATGCCGGAGGATCAATTATCGGCTCGCGCACGTCTTTGGCGAGCTGATCTGCGAAGGCGTTGATGGTAGCGGTTGTTGCTGCTGCGCTCGGTTCAATCCAATGCCCTGACTGGTTGCGGATGGCAGCTACGGGTAGATTGTTTTCATTAGCGTAGGTCAGCTCGACATAGCCGATTCCCCCAGGAGTCTCTTTCACGACAGCCGTGACCCCCTCGCTGCCTTTGCCCCCAATTCCGGCCGGCCACTTCACGGCAATCCCGTTGCCTACCTTCTTCGCCCATTCCGGACTCACCTTGGCCAGATAATTGGTAAAAATATTCGTGGTGCCGCTTCCGTCGGAGCGGTGCGCCACGACGATGGCATCGTTCGGGAGAGTTACGCTAGGATTGTCTTTCTTTATCGCCGCATCCCGCCAGTTGTTGATCGTACCCAAATAGATGCCCGCTAGGGTGTTCGCGCTCAGCTTCAGCGGGCTCTTCAGTTGGGGTAAGTTGTATGTGATGCAAACTGGCCCCGCGCTCTCGGGGATCTGAACCAGAGGCGGCATTTCTTTCAATTGCTGATCGTCGAGAGCTGCATCCGAAGCGCCAAAATCTACCAGACCTTTCTTCAGTTGCTGTATGCCGCCCCCGCTCCCAATCGATTGGTAGTTGATCTGAACGCCGGGATGAGTCGTCTGGAACGCATTGATCCATCGAGTCATGACAGGGTAAATGAACGTACTACCTGCGCCAATTATTTGATTGGAACTCGTGCCGGCTGTTGAGGAAGATCTTGATGTGTTGCACGCCACCAGCGCGAACAGGCTCACCAGCACGAAGGATACCAGCACGCCCGAATAGCCACTTGAACCTATCGGGTACCTTTTGTCTACTAAGCGAGAAAGCATCGTTTACCCTCCTTTAAACGAGAAATTGCACGCCAAATAAGTGGATGCGGAAAGATCGTGACCCGAGTATTAAAAGGATGTTTAAATTTCGCCGTTCCGATAGAACGAGCGCTTGGGCAGGAGCGTGAGCTCCGAGCCGTCTGCTGTTTCCTTATGACTTCTTTATTTGTTGTCACTAAGATTGTGTTTCGAGGAGGTTCCTTATCATGCGCGATGCCTCCATAGGCAATCTGTTGGCGGCACCATGAAAGCTTGGGCCCCATAACTCCGATGCGCAGTGTTCAGGTCGATGACCTTACGCCAGACATTCGAGACCAACTTGGGCTGAAGCCGGATGTGAAAGGGGTCGTGGTAACTGATGTTGCGAATGGCTCACCTGCTTCCGACGCCAGCTTGCAGCGAGGCGACGTAATCGAACAGGTCAACCGGCAGAACATCAATTCTGTATCCGACTATCATCGCCTAATCAGCGAAGCCGGTAAGCAAACCCTCGTATTCGCGCTCGAGACCTGTGATGCCCACACAATTATTCGACGGTTCGCGACCGCTCCTCTGTTAAACATCCATGCAAAGAGATCTTGTAACGGATTGCACAACCTAGCTCCACGGAATCAGACATTGTGGGAGGAGTTATGCAAAAGACAGTCCTCTGCATAGACAACGACCCAAGCATTCTGATGATTTACCGGGCGATTCTAGCGGACAGCGGGTACAACGTGCTCGTTGTGCTGGACGGACACTTAGGCCTAAACCTACTGGACCATCATAAGGTTGATGCGGCGGTTATCGACTACGAGATGCCCGAAATGGACGGCGGTAGAGTCGCCATGGAACTTTCCATAAGGAAGGCAGACGTGCCGATCGTCTTGCTATCCGGGTACAACGACATACCGGTAGGGGTGATGGGTCACGTTCAGGCCTTCGCGGAAAAGCCTTTTCACAGCGGAGCAACTCCTGCACAGCATTGAAACCGCCACAACGATAAAGGGTCAACAGATGCTGTGAACCAGATCGGGTCGCGCAGGACCACTACTGGACAATCTAATCGTCACCGTTCAGGCTTGAGTATCAGCGTCAGCTACACCAGACAGCCTCTGTCGCAGTCGAGACCCCTCGGATCTGCCCCACAGCGGAAGCACGATGGCGTCTTTTGGCGCATCATTTCAGTTGCTTGAGAGTGTATAATCACTTCTACGCGATGCCTCCAGCGGTCTCTCGTATGGAAGGCCCATTGCCTAAACGCATTCTGACAATCTTCTCCCCGTTGCCACCGACGCGGCTCGTTG
>Ga0335077_10010115_pt1 | contig 11725 bp, 7 predicted proteins | sample Lox_Sample_31_FD_207151 | JGI IMG/M metagenome (GOLD analysis project Ga0335077, IMG submission 207151) | Soil microbial communities from Loxahatchee National Wildlife Refuge, Florida, United States - Lox_Sample_3.1 | ecosystem: Environmental > Terrestrial > Soil > Wetlands | place: USA: Florida...
ATCGCCCACATCAAGTCCTGGCGCATTCTCCACACCGACTACCGCAGGCCACTCGACACCTACCTCACATCGTTCAGGGCGGCCATTGGCCTGTATTTCTTTAAACTGTCTTTTGAATAAGCTTCCTCGGTCATCACGTGACGCATTGACAACGGCCCGATCGGACCGGGGATTACCACGCCCGGGAAATAGGCGTAGAAGCGGACGGTGCCCCAGAATCCCGCACGAGCCCGTTCGATACGGAAGGATTCAGGCTTGGCGCGCTTCCAGTCAACTCCGACGCCGAGCGACGAACTGGAGAGCACCAGGCTCTTCACCCGCTGCGGGCAGGCCGAGGTGTATGCCTGAGCGAGGAGGCCGCCCCAGGAATGTCCCGGCACGTGCCAGGATGCGACGCCCGTCCGAGTCCGAGTCGCTTCGATATCCTCCACCACGTAGGCAGACAACTCACACCGCCCGTCGCGACACGTGGATTCGCCGACCCCGCGCTGGTCGAAGCTGATGCACCGGAACGCGGGCAGCGTCGGGGCCGTCGTGGTCTGCATGCTGTCGGGCATTCCGGGGCCGCCGTGCGGCAGAAGCAGCCGTTCGCCGTCGTCCCGGCTCTGCCGCACTGCGAGGAGATCACCGGGGGGCTCCACGACGAACTGATCCACTCAGCCATCCTTCGCGCGGCGAGCCGCGACGGTAGAGCCAAACGGCCTCTACGGCAGACGCGGGACTGCCCGGTGTGCTCACGGCGGCGCGGTAGTGGGCCAAAGTGGCGGCCAGCGCGGGCTCATCCAAGGACTGCGCGGCGATCCCACGCCCGGTGGGTGCCGGTCCAGCACGTGTTCCGCCAGACCCGCCCGTGCCGCATCAGCATCGCGATCAGCCGCTGCTGCGCCCGCCTGCGGTCGGAAAGGACCGCGGCCCGGGTGATGGGCCGGTGGTCGCCCGGCAGGCTCGGCTGGGCGGCGTTGATGCTCGAGGAGGCCACCTCACCGCGCCCCGGCCCGACCTAACGCAACCGGCCGTGCTGTCAACTTGGCTGAGTGTCTGGGATGTCTCCGGGTTGACCGTTGCCGGGAGGGGCCGTTCGTGGACGCGGTTTCGCCGTCGTACAAGGGGTATCGCTACCCGGCGGAGGGCATCGCGCACTGCGTGTGGCTGCATCACTGCCTCCCGCTCAGCTTCCCGCGAGGTCGAGGAGCTCATGCTCGCCCGCACCACTGCCGGATCGTCTCTGACGAGACGATCCGGCAGTGGTGCGGGAAGTTCGAGCCTGCCTGTGCGCGTGTGCTGCGGCGTCGCCAGACAAGTTGACAACGTCGGGTTAAGATCTGCCTATCGCACGTGACACGGATATTTGGGTGTGCCCGGAGAGCAAATATCCAGGGCACCACTGCCGGGGTTGCCCTGTTCTACCGCTTGCTCACCATGGGTGAGTGGGCACTGTCGCGCTTGACGACGTGCACAGCGCGGCGCAGGTCCGGCGGCTCATACCCGGCAGTGGGCTCCTCGTCACCAGCTGGGAGCGGCTGGCGGAACTGGGCGGCGCGCACACCATCACGCTGGTCCCGCTGGGATCGGTGCGTCGACACTGCCTACGCAGGGCTCACCGGTGCTGCAAAGCTGCTGGAGTGTGCAGCCGGGGCCATTCTCGAAGCACTCGCTGACGCCCCATTTGCTGCACTTCGGCAGTTCCGGCCACTGCCACCTGGACCACCTGCTGCGGGCCTGCACCCGGAGCGCGCCGCAGCCGAGGACCCGCCGGAGCATCGGACCGAGGCCGGACGCCGGCTGCTTGTCCTTTACCTGCGCGGCCGAGGCGGCCCGCGCCCGACCGGCCGCCGTATGCGGGCTCCGCCCGAGGCGGCAACGCGGGGCTGGACGGCGGTCGGCTTCTCCTTTCCTCCGCATGTCCGCGGCTGGCTGGAGGCCGAGGTGTCCAATCTGGTACTTCGCCCTGGAGCTGGCTCTCCCTGCGGCGGTGCCGCAGATGGTCCGCTGGCTCGGCCCGGCTCCGGACCGGGTCGGCGTACAGAGCGGCCCGCCGGCTTCCCGCACCACGTCGACCCCGCCATGGACAAGGAGGCGCAGCATGTCTCAGCAGGTGGCAGCCACCGAGGAAGTGCTTGGCTACATCCGGGAGGTCTCGCTCAGGGACGACCCGTTGTTGGCCGAAATGCGCCGGGAGACAGCGGAGCTTCCGGCCGGTCAGGCCATGCAGGTCATGGCCGAGGAAGGGCAGCTGCTGGCCCTGCTGATCCGGCTGACCGGCGCTCGTTCCGTCCTGGAGCTCGGTACCTTCACTGGCTACAGCACGTTGTGCATGGCCCGTGCCCTGCCGACCGCTGGAGAACTGGTGACCTGCGACATCAGCGACCGGTGGCCCGGCATCGGAGCCGGGTACTGGAAGCGCGCGGCGGTGGCCGACCTGATCGATCTGCGGATCGGCGATGCCCTGGACATACTGGCAGACCTCGCGGAGGAGCGCGGGCCCGACTGCTTCGACTTCGTCTTCATCGACGCGGACAAGGTGAACTACCTCAGGTACTACGAACGTTCGCTGGCCCTGGTCAGGCCGGGCGGCCTTATCGTGGTGGACAACACCCTGTTCTTCGGCCGAGTGGTCGACCCAGCCGCACAAGACGCGGACACGGCCGGCGTCCGCGAGTTGAACGCCGCGCTGCACGCCGATGATCGGGTGGAGATCTCCCTCCTGGCCATGGCCGATGGCATCACCCTGGCTCGGAAGAGGCCATAGTGCTGTCGGGCCGCGGCAGCACCAGGAACATCTTCTTCTTGCCCGACACGGACGCCCCGCCGGCCGGGCTGGCGCGGCGGGGGCGGCGGACCTGGATCTCGCTGCCGTCAAGGCGCAGCGTGATCCCTTGCGCGGTGGCATAGGCGAACACGTCGGCGAGCGTGGAAGGCCGTCGGCCCTGCGCAGTGGCGTGCCCCGGCCGGCCAGCAGCGGGCGGAGGCTGTCGGGCAGAGCTTCAGCCGCGACCGGTCCGGTCTGGTGGTCGGGCCGTGCTTGGGGGGACCGTTCCTTTCCGGGAGAGCGGCGGCCCCCGACGACGGCCTTCCGCTGGCCCTGGTCTGGACCGGCACGGTTCTGAAACAAGCACCCCGAGTTTCCGGCTGCGGTGGAGGCCTTCGCCCGACCGCCACGGGCCGCCGGCAGCAGGCACTCCCCGGCCTGCTCCCAGAGGGACAGCCCCGAGAGCGCCGCCGCCCTGGCAGGCCGTCCTATCGGCCCCTGCCGCGATGGACGCGGCCGACCGCCGCCAGATCTTGCTGGTCAGTCAGCCAGCCGCTGCCAGCGTGCGGCACGCCCAGGTCAGGGGCGACCAGCCGCACTGTTGCGGACCCGGCGCGGGGCCCGGGCACCAGATGCAGTAGCTGGATCCCGGCCGCCTCGGCCGCCTCCGCCCGCGCGTTGGCCGGCGCGTCCGCCGTGCAGCCGCAGGGCTGGTCCTCGAAGCCGGCAAACCGGTAGGCGATCTCCATAATCCGGTTGCGGTCGGTGGCCCTGAAGTCGGCCGTCAGGTGAACGTCGGCCCGGGCCGCCTGGTCGATCAGCCAGTTCAGGGTGGTTGACCCGGCACCGTAGACGATCACCCGGCAGGAGGTGGTGAGCAGCTTGAGGTGCCAGCGGGCCGACTGCCGCTCCAGGAGTATGACGCCTATCGCGCCGTGAGGCCCGAAGCGGTCGGTGAGGGTGACCACCAGGACCTCGTGCCCGGGGTCGGCGAGCAGGCCCCGCAGCCGATGGTCGGAGTAGTGCACCCCGGTGGTGTTCATCTGGCTGGTCCGAAGGGTCAGTTCCTCGACCCGGGAGAGATCCTCCCCTGTGGCCCGGCCGATCCGCATCTCCAGCTCCAGCGACCGCAGGAAGTCCTCGTCTGCCGCCGAAGAGCCCGCCCGTTCCGCGTCCCTCCGGAAGCCCGCCTGATACATCTCGCGGCGCCGGCGGGAGTCCACGGTGCTGACCGCCGGGGTGAACTCAGACAGATCCAGCAGCGAGGGGAGCCGCTCGGCCGGGTAGCAGCGGACCTCGGGCAGGTGGAAGGCGACCTCGGCGCGTTCGGCCGGCTGATCGTCGACGAAGGCGATGGTGTGCTGGGCGAAATTCAGCCGTTCGGCTATCCGGCGCACCGACTCCGACTTGGTGCCCCAGCCGATCTGCGGGAGAACGAAGTACCCGGCGATCTCCAGCTCCTCCAGCCTCGCCCAGGCGAGACCGTGGTCGCTTCTGCTGGCCACTGACTGCAGGATGCCCCGGGCGTCCAGCTCGACAATGACCTTGCGGATCTCGTCGGGCAGCGTCGTCTCGCCGTCCTCCAGCAGGGTGCCCCGCCAGAGGGTGCCGTCCAGATCCCAGACCAGGCACTTGACGGTCACTTCGGTCACTTCGGTCACTGGCCCTCCTCGGTGGCGAGCGTCAGGGCGTGCTCGGCAAGCATCAGCCGGCACATCTCGTTGCTGCCTTCGATGATCTCCATCAGCTTGGCGTCCCGGTAAGCCCGCGCCACCACCTGACCGTCCCGGGCCCCGGCCGAAGCCAGCACCTGCACCGCCGTGGAGGCCGCCCTCGCCGCCTGGCCCGCGCTGACCTGCTTGGCCAGCACGGTAGCGATGACCTGGTCGGCGGAGCCGGCGTCCCAGCAGCGCCCGGCGTGCTCGCAGACCCTGGTCGCGACCTGCTCTGCGACCAGCAGGTCTGCCAGGTGCCCGGCCACCAGCTGGTGCTGCCCGATCGGCTTGCCGAACTGCTCCCTGGACGCCGCGTGCCGGGAGGCGGCGGCCAGACAGGCCCGCAATATCCCAACGCAGCCCCAGGCCACCGACATCCGGCCGTACGCCAGCGCGGTGGTGACCAGCAGCGGCAGCGGCAGTCCGACCCCGCCGAGCACATGGTCAGCCGGCAGCCGTACCGAGTCCAGCCGGACGTCGGCGTGGCCGGCGGCCCGGCAGCCCAGCGGGTCGGCGATCCGCCGCACCTGGACGCCGGGCGTGGCGGCGGGCGCCACCACGGCGGCGGCACCGCCCTCGTACCGGCAGAACAGCACAAGCAGGTCGGCATAGTGACCGGCGGTCATCCATGCCTTGTGACCGTCCACGACCACTTCGTCGCGGTCCCGCCGGATGGTGGTGGTCATCCCCGCCAGGTCACTGCCGGCCCCCGGCTCGCTGAAGCCGACCGCCGCCAGCTCCCCCCCGGTCAGCCGGTGCAGCCACGCGTGCCGCTGCTCCGGCGTCCCGAACCGCTGGATGGTCCAGGCGGCGATTCCGTGCGAGGTCTGGACGCTGCGGACCGAGCTGCACAGCCGACCCGTCTCGGCGGTGAGCTCCCCGCCGAGCAGGCTGGTCAGGCCGAGTCCGCCGTACCCCGTGGGCACCTGCGCGCACAGCAGCCCGGCCGCCCCGAGCTCGCGGAGCAGCGGCACAGGGATCAGACGGGCCAGGTCCCAGGCGTCGGCCCGGTCGCCGATGAGCGACTGGACCGCGGCGACCGCCGCTGCGAGGCTGTCAGCCATGCTGGCTGCCGGCGGCCTGCTGCTGGAGCCGGGTGACCAGGGCGGCCATCACCGTGACGGTGCGAAAGTTGTCCAGCCGGAGGTCGGTGCCCCTGATGCTGATGCCAAAGGACTTCTCCAGGTGCAGCACCAGCTCCAGCGCGAACAGCGAGGACTGCCCGCCGGCCGCGAAGAGATCCGTGTCTGGGTCCCAGGAGGTCCTGGTCCTGGCCTCCAGGAAGCGCAGCAGCTCCTGCTGTACCGTCTCCGGGTCGCTCGCTGAGCCGTCCGCCGGGGGCGAGGCGGGCGCCGCCCAGTTGTCCGCAGTCCTCATCGCACATCCTCCTCGTAAGTGTAGAAGCCCTGACCGCTCTTGCGGCCGAGCTCGCCGGCGCGCACCTTTGCCAGCAGCAGCTCACAGGGCTGGCAGCCGCCGTCCCCGGTGCGCTCGAAGAGCACCCGCAGTGAATCCACCAGATTGTCGAGACCGATCAGGTCGGCAGTGCGCAGCGGCCCGGTGGGATGCCCCAGGCAGCCCTGCATCAGGGCGTCCACCGCCTCGATGGTGGCGGTGCCCTCCTCGACAACCCGCACCGCATCGTTGATCATCGGGTGCAGGACGCGGCTGGTGACGAAGCCGGGGGCGTCCTTGACCACCACGGCCTGCCGGCCAAGCGCGGTGAGCAGCGAGCCCGCCGCGGCCATCGCGGCGTCCCCGGTCTTGGCCCCCCTGATCACCTCCACCGTCTTGATCAGGCTCGGAGGATTCATGAAGTGGGTGCCGAGCAGGTCGGTGGGACGCGCGACCGAGTCAGCCAGCTCGTCGATCGGGATGGAGGAGGTGTTGGAGATCAGCGGGATGCCGGGGCGGACTGCGGCCGAGGCCTTGGCCAGCGCCTTGGCCTTCAGCCCGGCGTTCTCGGTGATCGCCTCGATCACGGCGGTCGCGTCGGCGACCGCCTCCAGCGAGGTGCTGGTCAGCAGTGCGCCGATCGCGACGGCGGGCGGCAGGGTGCCCATCAGCTGGGCGAGCCGCAGTCCGCGCTCGATGCCGGGCTCGGCGAGGACGAGTTGCTCCCGGTCGGTGTCGACCAGCGTGACGGGCACGCCGTGGCCGATGGCCAAGGTCGTGATGCCGGTTCCCATCACCCCTGCCCCCAGGACGACCAGTCGGTCCCTGGGCTGTGGTGTCGAGGTCATGCGCTCTTCTCCCCATCGTCGGTGGTCCGTCGCAGGACTGACCTCAGCCAGTCGTGCACGGCATTCGCGGTGGTCTCCACGTGGTTCTCCATCAGCGACCAGTGGTCGCCTGGGACGTCCACGACGGTGTGTGCGGCGGGCCAGGAGGCACGCCAGTCGATCGCGCTGCCCGGGGCCGGCTCGGCCAGCGGGCTGGAGGCCCTGACCAGGAGCACTGGGGCCTGGATCTCGGGCGGCCGCCAGTCTTCCAGCAGGTCGAAGTAGCGGCCCATCGCGGTGAGCCGGGTGCCGTCCAACCGGGCGGCCCGGTCCTCCCGCTCGAACATGCCGTCCATCAGCACGTCCTGGAACTGGGCGATGGCTTCGTCCCCGGAGAGGTAGGTGTCCAGCAGCACGACGGCGGCCGGGCCGGTGCCGAGCCGCTCCAGCCGGGCGCCCACCGCGTGTGCGAGGGTGCCGCCCGAGGACGACCCGAGCAGCACCAGCGGCCTGCCGCTGATGCCCTGCCGGATGGTCTCGGCTTGGAAGTCGATCAGCGCGGACATGCCGGCCGGCAGCGGCTCCTCCGCCGTGAAGCCGGGCGCGTCCAGTGCGCTGACGCCGGACCGGCCGCGGAAGAGCGAGCCGAAGCGGGCGTACTGATGCGCTCCGCCCAGGGCCACGATCGAGCCGAAGCAGACCAGCTCAGGGCCGTCCCCGGACTCGCCGGGGCGTTCGACGAGCCTGAGCAGCTCAGGTTTGGCCCGGGCGGTCAGCAGCTCGGAGCCGAGCGCGACTTGGGGCCGCAGCTTGGCCGCGGCGCCCAGCAGCGCGATGCCCTCCTTGATCCGGCCCAGCTGGCACGCCTGCCGGAACAGCGCGCTGACCGGGTCGGGGTCGGGGCCGACGGCGGCTGCCGCCGTGGCCGGCTGGTGATCGGGGGTAAGTTCGGCGGTCAGTTCGGCTAGCAGCTGTGTCGCCAGCCGGGCCGGGGTGCCGCTGTCGATGACCGCGGTGGGCCGCAGCCGCAGGCCGGTCGCCGCCGCCAGCCGGTTGCGCAGCTCCACCGCGGTCAGCGAGTCGAAGCCCACCTCCAGGAAGGCAGCCTCGGTGGACAGCGCCGTCGGGTCGGCGTAGCCGAGCACTTCGGCCGACCGTCGGCGGACCAGGTCGATCAGCACCGCGCCCCGTTTGGACTCGGCAGTAGCCAGCAGCCGCTGCCGAAGCCGCTCGGCGCTGTCCGCACTGTCCGGGCCGGGGCGTTGCAGCCCGGGCCGCTGCGGTGCGCGGACCAGCGCGCGCAGCAGATGCGGGACCGGCTGGTCACGGAGGCCGGCCAGGTCGAGCCGGATCGGCACGAGCGTCGTCTCGGTCAAGCACAGTGCCGCGTCGAACAGCGCCAGGCCCTCGGCCGTAGACAGCGCCACGGCCCCGCTGCGGGCGATCCGCCGCAGATGGGCCCCGGCGAGCTCGGCGGTCAGCCCGCTGCGCTGCTCCCAGGGCCCCCAGGCCAGCGACTTCGCGGGCAGCCCGAGCCGTCGGCGGGCCGCCATCAGGGCGTCGATGCCGGCGTTGGCCGCCGCGTATGAGCCCTGTCCGGGGCTTCCGAGCACGCCGGCGGCCGATGAGAAGACCACGAAGGCGGTCAGCTCGGCCTTGCTGGTCAGCTCATGCAGCAGCCAGGCGCCGTCGACCTTCGGCCGGAGCACGGCGTCCAGCCGCTCCTGGGTAAGCGACTCCAGGACGCCGTCGTCAAGTACCGCGGCGGTGTGGACGACGGCGCGCAGCGGGTGCTGCCCCGGTATCCGTGCCAGCGCGTCAGCCAGATCCTGACGATCTGTCACATCACATGCCGCCACGGTCACCTGGGTACCGGCGGTGGTCAGCTCGGCGACCAGCTCGGGCAGCCCGGGGCTGTCCTGGCCCCTGCGTCCGAGCAGCAGCAGCCGCCGTACGCCGTGCGTGGCGACCAGGTGCCGGGCCAGCAGTCCGGCGAGGGTGCCTCCGCCGCCGGTCAGCAACACGGTGCCGTCGGGGTCGAAGCGGACGACGGTCTGCCCAGGCTGGCCGGGCCGGGCCAGCCGGGGCGCGTAGCGCGCGCCCACCCGTACCGCCATCTGGGGCTCGCCGGCGAGTGCGGCGGGCAGCGCGCGGGCGGTCCCGTCGGGGCCGTCGGTGTCTAGCAGGACGAACCGGCCGGGGTGTTCCAGCTGCGCGGTCCGCAGCAGCCCCCAGACGGCGGCGCCGCCGGGGTCCACCGGCTCCTCGCCGAGGTCGACCGCGCCCCGGGTGAGCACGACCAGCTGGGTGCTGCCGGAGCGGGGGTCGGAGAGCCATTCCCGCAGGCGGGCCAGCACCGAGCCGACCGCGAGGCGCACGGCCTCGGGACCCGCGCCGACCCTTGGCGGTGGGCAGGGCAGCAGCATCGCGTCGGGTGCGTCCGCGAGCGGGGTGAAGGGCCAGTCGGCTGGGAGCAGCCGTTCGTCGGGGCCGCCGAGCAGGCCCCAGCGCGGGTTCGCGGCGGCAGGCGCGTCGGCGAGCCGCGTCCAGCCCAGATGGAACATCGCCTGGTCCGGCGCCCGCAGCGAGTCGAACGAGACCATCCGCATGGAGAGCGATCCGACCTCGGCTACCGGCTGGTCCGCACGGTCGGTGATCCGCACGGAGACCGCGTCGCCTCCGTCCGGCCGCAGCCTCACCCGCAGCACCGGGTCGGCGGTGTGGCCGATGCTGACCCGCTGCCAGGAGAACGGCAGCGGCACGCCGCCCGCCGCCGACTGCCGCGCTGAGGGGCGCAGGCCGACGGTCTGCAGCGCGGCGTCGAGGAGTGCCGGATGCACGGTGAACCGGCCGTCCGGGGCTACGTGATCGGGCAGGGCGACCTCGGCCAACACCTCGTCGCCGGACCGCCAGGCCGCGCGCAGGCCGCGGAAGGCCGGGCCGTACTCGATACCGCTGGCCTGGAATCCGGTGTAGCAGTCGTCCACTGCCAGCGGCACCGCCCCGGCGGGCGGCCAGGCTCTGGCGTCGGCCGGGTCGGCGCCGGGAACCAGCGCCGGCCCGAGCAGTCCGCTCGCTTGCCTGCTCCAGGGCAGTGCTGGGTCGCCGGTCTCGGCCCTCGAGTGGAAGGCGACGGTCCGCAGGCCACGCTGGTCGGGGCCGCTCACCGAGAGCCGCAGCTGCACGCCGCCCTCGGGTGCCAGCACCAGGGGCGCGGCCAGCGTCAGCTCCTCCACCAGCGGACTGCCGATCAGTCTGCCGACCTGGGCCGCCATCTCCAGGAAGCACACCCCGGGCAGCAGCACCGTGCCGGAGACGGCGTGGTCGGCCAGCCAGGGCTGGGTGGCCAGCGAGAGCCGTCCGGTGCAGACCAGCCCAGCCAAGTCCGGCAGCTCGACGATCGCGGTCAGCAGCGGATGCCCGGCGGGGGTCTGTCCGGTCGAGGCGGGGTCACCGCCCGCTGGCGGAGCGTCCAGCCAGTAGCGCTGCCGTTGGAAGGGGTAGGTCGGCAACGCGACCGGCTGCGCGGCGCTGGCGCCGAACGCCTGCCGCCAGTCGACGGCCAGGCCCTGGGCATGGGCTTCGCCGAGGGACAGTAGCAGCCGCCGCAGGCCTCCGTCGGCGCGGCGCAGGGTCCCGAGCACCACGGCCTCTGCGCCCCCGGCGTCGGCGACCGCGTCCTCGATGCCGTAGGTGAGCGTGGGGTGCGGGCTGACTTCCAGAAAGGTCCGGTGGCCTTCGGCGAGCAGCTGCCGTACGGCGTCCCGGAAGCGTACGGTCTGCCGCAGGTTGCGGTACCAGTACTCGGCGTCCATTTCCCCGCCCGCCAGCATGCGGCTGTCCACGGTGGAGAACAAGGGCACCCGGGCCGCCGTCGGCGTGATCCCGGCCAGGTCGTCGACCAGCTGCTGGTGGATCTCCTCGACCTGCGCCGAGTGCCCGGCGAAGTCCACCCCGGGGATCGGCCAGGTGAGCACCCCGGCGGCGGACAGCTCCGCGCCCAGCTCGGCCAGCGCGGACGGGGCGCCGGAGAGCGCCACCAAGGTCGGCCCGTTCACCGCGGCGATCCCGATCCGGTCTCCCCAGCGGGTGAGCCGCTCGCTGACCTGTTCCACCGCCAGCGGCACGAACAGCATCCCGCCCCGGTCGGACAGCCGGCCGAGCGCCCGGCTGCGCAGCGCGACCACCTTGGCGGCATCTGGCAGGGACAGCGCCCCGGCCACGCAGGCCGCCGCGATCTCCCCCTGCGAGTGCCCCAGGACCGCGTCCGGGGCGATCCCGTAGGAGTCCCACAGCGCGGCCAGCGACACCATCACCGCGAACAGCGCGGGCTGGACGACGTCCACCCGGTCCAGTGGTTCGCCCGACCGCAGCACCTCCGACAGCGACCAGCCGAGGTGCGGGGCGAGCGCCTGCTCGCACGCGGCCATCCGCTCCGCGAAGACCGGGGCGGACTCCCACAGCCCGGCCGCCATGCCGGCCCACTGCGAGCCCTGGCCGGGGAAGACGAACGCAGTCTTGCCGGCTGGTCCTGCCGTGCCCCGCACCAGGTTCGGGGCGGCGGCCCCGCGGGCCAGCGCGTCCAGCCCGGCGGCGAAGCCGGCCCGGTCCTCGGCGACCAGCACCGCGCGGTGCTCGAAGGCCGTCCGGGTGGTGGCCAGCGCACGGCCGACCGGTCCCGCGCCCAGCCCCGGCTCGGTCGCCAGAAAGTCCGTCAGCTCCCTGGCCTGGGCGCGCAGCGCCTCCGGGTCGCGGCCGGACAGCACCCAGGGCAGCGGCCCCGGCCGGCTCTCCTCGGGCTGCCCCGGCCCGGCCGCGGGGGCCTGTTCCACGATGGCGTGGGCATTGGTGCCGCTTACCCCGAAGGAGGAGACGCCGGCCCGGCGCGGCCGGTCGGCCTGCGGCCAGTCCCTGGCCTCGGTCAGCAGCTCCACCGCCCCGGCGGACCAGTCCACCTGCCGGGAGGGGCAGTCCACGTGCAGGGTCTTCGGCAGCACCCCGTGCCGGATCGCCTGCACCATCTTGATCACCCCGCCGAC
>Ga0335077_10010117_pt1 | contig 11725 bp, 15 predicted proteins | sample Lox_Sample_31_FD_207151 | JGI IMG/M metagenome (GOLD analysis project Ga0335077, IMG submission 207151) | Soil microbial communities from Loxahatchee National Wildlife Refuge, Florida, United States - Lox_Sample_3.1 | ecosystem: Environmental > Terrestrial > Soil > Wetlands | place: USA...
GTGGTTCGCCTCTGCCATTCAAATTGCTCAGCTTTACCGCGACGAACGTAAACAACGACTATGTATCCCTGTTATGGTCCACATCGATGGAGCAGAATGTCGATCATTTTGAAATTGAGAGGAGCACTGACAGAAATTCGTTCACAACTGTTGCCAGTGTAAAAGCCGTGGGACAAAGCGATATTCCGCAATATTATTCGGCTAAAGACGAACAACCTTCACAGGGAATTAATTTCTACCGCCTCAAAGAAGTTGACCTTGACGGGAAATTCTATTACTCATCAGTTGTTCCTGTACAATTCGGTAAAGAAAACGCTCCGCTCATGTATCCCAATCCAAGCAGCGCTCTTGTGACCATTGTTGCAGGCTCGGAACCTGTAAGTGAGATCATGATTTACGATGCATTGGGCAAACAATTAAAACGAATCGACAATACCGGAGGATCCACATCGATCACTGTAAATATCGGCGGATTCGGCAATGGCATTTATATTGTTCAGATAAAAACGCCTTTCCAGGTTTACCAGCAAAAATTATTTAAGCAATAAGAGTAAGAAATAAAAAAATGAAGTGCGGCCCAATTAAAGCCGCACTTCTTATGTAAAAATTTTGTCAGAACGGCCTGGTGTGCGAAGGATTAAGTAATGTGCCCCGATGACAGGTCCGGCAGGTGACTGCGGCTTTTTTCTTCATTTCAAAGTCAAAGTCGTATGTGTTTTCAATGCCAAAATATTTTTTGTTGATCCTGTCAGTCATCCTCATCATTTCCCTTGCCACTTTTTTTTCCGGGTTATCATCGCTTGGAAAATCTGCCCGCTGTGGAACAACGCCCGGTTTCGTCGCAGCATGACAGTAGTTGCAGGTTACACCCAGGTCCCTGTCGTATTTATTCATCAGGGCTTCCATGTATACATCATCCACGGTTTTGGGAATGATCCTGAGGTTTTTCCAACGAGGCGGATCATTGCCCGGTTGTCTGCTTGCAGAAATTCCGATCAGGGTAAAAGCAATAAGTCCTGAAACCACGGCAATTTTTTTTCTGAGCCACACGGGTCGCGTGATTTGGTTGGTAGTGATATGAAATATTAACGTTTATCTCCCGGATGTGGATTACCTCTGTGGCAGGTAACACAACTGATTTCCGGAACGGTTTGCCCCTGGTCGTTTTTGTTATAGTCGAAGTATTTTTTATTGATCTTCCCTGTCATCTTCATCATTTTTCTGGCAATATTTTTTTCGGGTTTTTCATCGCTGGGGAAATCCAGTTTATGACCTGTGCTGTCGCTCTTCAGTGGTGCATGACAAAAATCACAACGCACGCCCAGAGCTGCTTTGAAACCATCCATGACTTTATCGAGGTCTTCATGACTTATATTCTTGGGTAATATCTTCAGATTTTTGTGAGGCTGGTCGCCCGGTGGAGTGGTAGCTGCGATTCCGAGGATCATGAAAAGAAGGACTATTCCTGCTACGCTGAATTTTTTTGCATTCTTCATAACGATGATGGTTTTAAGCTTAAAGTATGTATACTGATATTTAGTGACAGGCTATTTCCCGAAACTAATGAAATCTTTTTATTGTTAATTAAAATTTTTGCGAGCGGTTAAGCATTTTTTTGTAAGGCTGAATGACAGGCAGAAAATCTTTTCCGTGCCAGTTGAATAAAATAACTTGCCCGAAATTCATCATATGAAATCAACGGTAAATTGGGGCATTCTGGGTTGCGGGCGTATTGCCCGAAAATTTGCGGCAGATCTGCAATATGTTGATGGAGCAAGGCTTGTAGCCGTAGGCTCCAGAAGCCGGGAAGCGGCTGATCACTTCGCGAAAGAATTTCCCGTTGGCCATGCGCATGATAGTTATGAAGCGCTTGTATCAGATCCTGCAGTAGATATTATTTATGTGGCTTCTCCTCACGGTCTTCATCACGAACATGTAATGCTTTGTCTCGGGCATAAAAAAGCAGTGCTCTGCGAAAAGGCCTTTGCGCTCAATGCAAAGCAGGCTTCGCAAATGATTGGCGAAGCGCAGAAACAAAAAGTTTTTTTGATGGAAGCGTTGTGGACCAAGTTTCTTCCGCATTACAATCTTTCATTACAAATGATTAAAGAAGGAAGACTGGGAGAGATACAAAGTGTGCTGGTCAATTTCGGATTCATACCCCAGGCTCCTGTGCCAAAAAGGCTATATGATAGTACGCTTGGTGGCGGTAGCCTGCTGGATATCGGAATTTATAATGTATTCATGGCATTGTCTGTTTTGGGCGCTCCCGATTCGATTGAGGCTTCCATGACTCCTGCAGCCACGGGCGTGGACGAACAGTGTGCAGTTCTTTTCAAATACCGTAACGGGGCCATGGCCCTGCTTTTCTCCAGCTTTTCATCCAATCTTGCAACGGAAGCAGATATCAGCGGAAATAAGAGCCGCCTGAGACTTACCAGCCGTTTTTATGAACCGGCCACCACGATGGAGTTTTACCCGGACCGTGTCAATAGCAGGCAGGTCATTTCTTTTTCAAAGGAGCCGGGGTTTGGTTACCAGTACGAAGCCCGCCATGCCGGCGACTGTTTACGTATGGGCATCACCGAGAGTCCTGTAATGAGCCATCAAGATACTTTACTACTAATGGAAACGCTTGACCGGATTCGTTCGGTTGCTGGTATCCGTTATAAAGTGGATGGTGAATCTTAACGAAAAGTAGAATACCAAAAAAGCTGATCGATGCTTTCGGGATGAACCCGGTGATCATATACTCACAGAATAAGCAGAGCAATAAAATCTTTTAGAAATTAGATATGGACTAAAGAAACTATTAATGTGATTGGATAGAAACATAATTCGTGTAATTCGCTCCAATTCATGTTATTTTGCTCCAACTTTTTATGAAGAAGAAACAGGCTGCAATAGGATTCATTTTTATTACCATCCTGATAGATGTTATCGGGTGGGGGCTCATCATCCCCGTAATGCCAGACCTGATTGCAGGCATGAAACATATTCCGATCAATCAGGCCAGCAAGGATGGTGGCTGGCTGCTTTTCGTTTATGCTTTCATGCAGTTTTTCTTCGCTCCTATATTGGGTAACCTGAGTGACCAGTACGGAAGGAGACCTGTACTATTATTTTCTTTATTCGGATTCGGAGTGGATTATTTGTTTCTTGGTTTTGCACCAACATTTGGCTGGCTCTTTGTCGGCCGCACAGTTGCAGGAATCACCGGCGCCAGCTTTACTACGGCTTCAGCATATATTGCAGACATCAGCACAGCGGAAAACAGGGCAAAAAATTTTGGTATGATCGGGGCAGCTTTCGGATTGGGTTTTATTATTGGCCCGGCAATCGGCGGACTGCTGAGTGGATTCGGATTGAGGGCTCCTTTTTATGCAGCAGCCATATTGACACTGCTCAACTGGTTGTATGGATATTTTATTTTGCCCGAATCACTCAGCCAAGACCATCGTCGTCCTTTTGACTGGAAGAGAGCTAATCCGGTTGGTTCGTTAATGCATTTAAAAAAATATCCCGCCATTGGAGGCCTGATTTTTTCACTGACACTGGTCTACCTCGCTGCTCATGCTGTACAAAGCAACTGGAATTATTTCACTATTTATCGGTTTAACTGGAATCCAAAAACCGTTGGACTTTCACTTGCACTCGTGGGTCTGCTCATTGCATTGGTGCAGGCCGGATTGATTCGCATCATTACACCCAAAATCGGCAATGAACGCAGCGTTTATGTTGGACTCAGCCTGTATGCGCTGGGTATGTTCTTATTTGCCTTCGCGACACAAAGCTGGATGATGTTTGCTTTTTTGGTTCCTTATTGCCTTGGTGGCATTGCCGGCCCTGCATTGCAAGCCATCATGTCTGGGCATGTGCCCCCCAATGCACAGGGCGAATTACAGGGTGCACTTACCAGTCTGATGAGTGTAACCTCTATCATAGGACCAATTGTAATGACCAATTTGTTCGCCTATTTTACCAGTTCAAATGCTCCATTTTTATTTCCGGGCGCTGCTTTTCTCCTCGGTGGGATATTGATGTTGGTTAGTACACTGTTTGCTTTTAAAAGCCTCAGTACGAGTTAATGACAGCCAAAAAAAATTTTTTTATCACAGGGGAGGGAGAATTTTTAAACGTAAAGAATTTCTCAGTTTGAATTAAAAGAAGTAGCTTTGCTGCGAATTAAGTTGATACAGCATTTAGTAAGTGAACGATCATTTCTGCTATATATCTTCGGCAATAGTTAATCTTCTTTACTCTGCTTTTTAGTCAGCTTGTTATTTAATAATTAAATTATTTTTTAAGTATGAACATTTATGTTTCAAATTTAAGTTTTAACGTCAGGGACGAAGACTTACAGGAGTATTTTGCAGAGTATGGCGAAGTATCCTCTGCCAAAGTAATTAAAGACAAATTCACCAACAAATCCCGTGGATTTGCATTTGTAGAAATGCCTGATGAGGAAGCAGCCAAAAAAGCGATCCAGGAATTGGACGGAGCATCTGTTGATGGCAGAACCATCGGAGTATCCGTTGCAAGACCAAAGGAAGAACGCAGCAATAACGGCTCTTTCCAGCGCAGAAACAATTTCAGCAAAAGCAGGTATTAATTCTGTTTTTGTTTAATTACTATAAGAGGGTCTCAAAACCCTCTTTTTTTTTGAAATGAATTCCTGAAATTAGTGGTATGAATTTCCTTGGAAATATTATCTGGCTCCTTTTTGGCGGTCTTGCTGCTGCGTTAGGCTACGTGTTTGGGGGATTTGTGTTATGTCTTACAATTATAGGAATTCCATGGGGAGTACAGTGTTTTAAAATTGCAGGGCTCGTACTTTGGCCTTTTGGGAAAAAAGTGGTCCCTACAGAAAACAGCGGAGGATGTTTACCCCTTTTTTTTAACATCATCTGGTTATTGTTCGGTGGTCTGTATACTGCCATTGTGCATCTTGTTTTTGCTGCCATATTGTTTATTACTATTATCGGGATTCCTTTTGCCAGGCAACATATTAAATTAATGGAGCTGTCCCTGATGCCCTTCAGCAGGCAGGTAATAGGATAGCCGGAACCGTTATAGAATCGAAAGCCCCGGCTATTGTGTATTATGCCCGGATCAGAGTGATTTCACTATTTCCAGTGCCCTCGGTTCCATCTCCAGCCGCTTCCATGAGCTTCCCAGTGCCCTTCATGCCATACTTTACCTGTTCTTGGCCTGTCCCAATACCCCTTATGCCAAACATAAGTTCCTCCTGCCCAAACCCAGTCACCACTAATCCAGATATAATCAGGGCCAGGTGCTGCCGGTTTCGTATATATGACATCAGCCGGACGCACGGCCACAACTTCCCCGGCACAGGATGAAAATGCAATGATGATCAGCCCTATTATAATTCCTGCTATTAGATTTTTCATAATGCTAAAGTTTAATGAATAATTGATTTATACATAGCTATGGATTCCAAGATGGTGCCATGATCAATAAAGCAGCATTACAGGGATTTATGCAGTAGAGTCTGGAAAATCGCAGGAGGATGAGGTTGATTTTCCACAATTTTCAATTTTCAGTCCGATAATTTCCATTGTCTGATTCGGCTATTTTCTGTCAAAAAAGCCCATTTGACGAAGAAAAGAAACTGCAATTTTTTGCATGTCAATTGATTTAACTCCTGAACCGGGAGAGTTAGACACAAATAAGATTTCAGCCTCCATGGAGTTAATGCATCTGCCAATATTGCCAGGCTCTCGTCGTTATATGAGCAGACTTACTTTAACTTTTTTAAAACTCAATCGATAAAAAAGTTGATATCAAATCAGTAAATTTGTGTTTATCATGAGTAATACTACGATTCCCGTTAAAAACGAATTAACTGCCAAAGATTTTGCAAACGATCAGGAAGTCAGATGGTGTCCCGGCTGTGGTGATTATTCCATACTGGCACAGGTGCAAAAGATAATGCCTTCATTAGGTATCCCCAGGGAAAATATTGTGATAATTTCAGGCATCGGCTGCAGCAGCCGCTTTCCTTATTATATGAATACCTATGGTATGCATTCAATTCATGGGAGGGCCACTGCAATTGCCTCGGGACTGAAAGCAAGCCGTCCTGAATTAAGTGTATGGATTGTTACAGGTGATGGAGATGGTCTGAGTATCGGGGGAAATCATCTTATTCATTTGTTGAGAAGGAATTTCGATTTGAATATTATGTTATTCAATAATCAGATCTATGGGTTGACCAAGGGTCAGTATTCACCTACTTCCGAAGTAAATAAGGTCACCAAATCCACGCCTTTCGGAAGCATCGATCATCCGTTCAATCCGCTTGCCTTGGCAATGGGTGCTGATGCGACTTTTGTAGCGCGGAGTATGGATCGCGATCCCAAACATCTGCAACAGCTTCTGCTCCGCAGTCACCGGCACAAGGGCTCTTCATTTCTTGAAATCTATCAGAACTGTAATATTTTTAATGACGGGGCTTTTGAAATTTTTACTGAAAAAGGAACCAAAGCTGCCGAGACACTTTTTCTCGAACATGGTAAACCACTCCTATTTGGCGCCCAGCAAAACAAAGGAATAAAATTAGACGGCTTTAAGCCCGTAGTGGTTGAAATCGGGAACGGCATTAGTGCAGAGGAGCTTTGGATTCATGATGAAAAAGATTTTTACAAAGCCCAGATACTTGTTCGCATGTTTGATGACCCAATGTCTGCCACACATCTACCAAGGCCATTCGGAGTTTTTTATGAAACCGAAAGGCCCTGTTATGAAGAAATATTAAACCTGCAAATAGAAGAAGTGATTAAAAGCAAAGGAAAGTCTGATCTGGATAAGCTATTGCGTGGGAATGAGACCTGGAGCATCGTATAGCAGATAGCAGTTGAAAGTTGATAGCTAACAGCATAAGAAAGAAATAAGCTGTCAACTGTTAACTGTAAACTGTCAACTCTTTAAAAAAATCCCCCGAAATTATTCAGGGGATTTTTTATTGGTTTTTTCACAGCTAATTTTTTCTCAAGTGCCAATAAAAAAAGAGCCAGCGATAGACATCGCCGGCCTGTGCTTACCTCTGAAACCACAAAAAGAAAGAAGTTCTGATATTTTAGATATTCCTGATTCATCAGTTGATAAAATCCTTTATGCTGATATAAGTCCGTAATAGGTTTCCCTTAGTTAAGGTTAAATATATTCCTCTTTCACAAAAGCTGATAATAAACCTTTTTTAAAAATTACTTTTTAAAAGGGTAACGTAACAAAGATAGTTGGCGACTGCAAATCATGAAGATGGTATCTTCATAATATTCCTGAAATGACCGGAGATTGGAATCAATAGACTGGAAATTGGATGGGGGAACGGGTATTTGAAATTTCTTATTTCACTAAATAAGTAGGTTAAAAATAACTACAGTTTTCTTAAAAAGCAATATTTTTTTAAAATTTTTGTAGAATCGCGAAATTCTACTATCCAGGGAGTCAAAATTATCGTCAGAAGGCCGGCACAGGCTTCACTCATTCATTGTTCAAGGCCTCCAATTCTTTTTCCGCTGCAAGAAAAGTTTTTTCCTTTTTATAATTATACCACCAGTGGGGAGCTGTTTTTTTGAGGAGGGTATCGATACCACGCATGCCAAAGAGGTACCAGGCGCCTTTTAATTTACCTGAAATCGCCGACTGCATGGCCCGCAAACTCATCGCAAAGCCACTATCTATATATTCCATATGGTGCCAATAGCCCGCCGGCATAAAAAGCGTATCACCATGGTCAAGTACGATTTCATATCCTTTGGCCAGTTTGAGTGCAGGATATTTTGTGATCTCCAGCCGATTATTTTCCTCATCGAAATATTTTTCAAAATTTACAAGACTCAATACTTCCCAGGGTTTACGGTAGAGCTTATGCTGCTCCCGGAAAGGAAATAATAAAACTCTTTTCCTGCCGGCAAACTGGGTATGAAATATGTGCGATAAATCAATGTCAAAATGCATATGGGTAACGGAACCCTTGCCTCCGACAAACAACATTGGGTATTTTTTTACGAACCCTTTGGCAAGATCTTCCGGCCAGGTAAAATCATTGATTAACTGAGGAGCATGATCAAAAATATTAAAGAGAAAAATGCGCCATTCTGCCGGTCCCTTGCTGACCATATCAATATAATCGCCAAAATTCATATAAGCATCAGCTGTATTGATAGGAGTATATGCATCACTTTTAATATTATTATAAACCCCGACTTTCACATTACCCAACAGGGATTTGAAAAGATCCCAGTTCCATTTCTGATAGGCCGGCCATGATTTGGAGAGATTCTTAATGACCAGTGGTTTCAGAGGCTCATAATAATTTTTTCTGAAATCTTCAGGACTGATCGTTTCAACACTGTCTACAGCTTCCAAATTCATTGCATTAAAATTTTCGCTAAGGTAGGGCTAATGGTCGTTAAGAAATCACGAAAGTTAGGGTGGCAGGTCCTATTCCGGGAAAATTTTATATTGGAATTTAATGAATTAGACAGCTTCACGACTTATTACTTACATTGTTATATGCTCATTCATCTACATCCCGACAATCCCCAGCCGCGAAGTATAAAAATCATTGTGGATTGTTTGCTGAATGGAGGAGTTATTATTTATCCCACTGATACGATTTATGGATTAGGTTGTGATATCCTTGAACACAGGGCTGTTGAACGCATTATCCAGATAAAGAAACTACATCCTTCAAAAGCAACACTGTCTTTTATTTGTTACAATCTGAGTGATCTTAGCCGCTATTCAAAAAGCATTTCCACTCCATTATTCCGGATACTGAAAAATCATTTGCCCGGACCCTATACATTTATTCTTCCTGCCAGCAAACAGGTTCCCAAAATGCTTAAAAGTAAAAAAGACACTATCGGTTTACGCATTCCCGACAATACTATTGCGCGGACAATAGTTAGGGAATTGAGCCATCCTATTTTGAGTACTTCGCTGCCGGGAGAAAAAGTTGAAGAATACACCGATCCAGAACTGATCCATGAAAATTTCGGGAATCTGGTCGACATCGTGGTTGATGGAGGTATAGGAAATACTGTCCCTTCAACAGTTATCGACCTCACTTCAGGCAAACCTGTCCTGATAAGAATGGGTTTGGGAGAATGGCCAGACAATTAAACGTGCAAAAACCAAATGGTAAAGAAAATTTTTATGGGAAAATTTTTTTTACCAGATTTTCTTTGACTCCGCCAGACCATTCATTTTTTAAAATAGAAAGCACAATCGAATCTCTTCTCCCATTTCTATCAACCACACAACTTCTCAAAATGCCTTCAACAGTACAGCCAATGGCTTTCATGGCATTGATCGATCTTTCATTCTTTGCATTCGCTCTGAATTCGACTCGCTCCATTCCCCATGATTCAAATGCATAGCCAAGCATCAGCAATTTGCAATGCCTGTTGAGTCCTGTGCGCTGAAACTCTTTTCCATACCAGGTATATCCCAACTGAGTAGTCAAATGATTTAATTGTATATCGTAGAAGCGGGAGCTGCCTTCATATCTTTTGGCCACTTTATCGAATACGATAAATGGATATTCTTTTTGCGCATCTCGTTGGGTAATAGTTGTCCGGATATATTGCTCCATCTCTTCTTTGCTGTCAGGAGGATTGAGAGAATGACTCCAGATATCCTTTTCATTCAATGCAAACGGAAGCAGGAAGGAAAGATCTGTTTGTTCGAGTGGACGAAGTAATACCCGTTCGTCTTCCAATATCAGGTTTTCTGGAAATTTCATCATACAATTCAAAAATAAAATCTTTCCGGGAAGAATATGTTATGTCAAATCAATTGTGGTTCATCAAACATATCCAATTGATCGGGATGAATATTAAAACTTTTTCGGTGGTATTTACATAAGCCAAATTCTTCAATTCCTCTCCGATGTTCTTCGGTGCCATATCCTTTATTATTAAACCAATTGTAATACGGGAATTCTTCGTGCAATTGCTGCATGTATTGGTCCCTGTAAGTTTTGGCCAATATGCTCGCAGCCGCGATCGAGGCATAGATTGCATCACCCTGGATAATGCACCGATGTGAAATTTTTTTGTATGATTTGAAGATATGCCCGTCGATCAGCAGAAATTCAGGTTTATTTTTCAGTTGACCGATGGCGAGATGCATGGCTTTGAAGGAAGCCTTGAGGATATTGATTTTGTCAATTTCCTTATTGTCGACGCTTGCTACTGCATAGTCGATTGCATGTTGTTCAATAAAGCTTCTGAGTTCATTTCTGATTTTTTCATTTACCTGTTTGGAGTCGTTCAGCAGGGGATGAAAAAAATCAGGAGGAAGTATAACAGCTGCGGCGAATACGGGCCCTGCAAAACATCCACGACCTGCTTCATCACAGCCTGCTTCAAGCTGATTTGTTTTATAAAAAGGCCTGAGCAAAAGATTTCTTTTTCCAAAAATAAATGAATAGGAATTCAGTTCGGGGTGAAATTGCGAATAAGTTTTCAACAATTCTTCATAACAATTCTCTTTGCATAAAGAATCCGGCACAAAAATTATTTAATGTAATTTTACCGAAATCGAAGTCTATGAGTTTTGTAGAGTACTTAAGACAGCCGTGGCCCTGGTATGTTGCTGGGCCTTTGATCGGGTTAGCTGTGCCTTCATTATTGATCATGGGAAATAAAAGATTTGGCGTTTCCGCATCCCTACGTCATGTCTGTGCGGCTTTTTTCCCTTCGGGTATTTCTTTTTTTAAATATGATTGGAAAAAAGAAGTCTGGAATCTTTTTTTCGTTACAGGAATTTTAATTGGTGGTTTTCTCGCCATCGCATGGTTAAAGAATCCTGCGCCTGTTCAGATCAATCCCAGACTGGCGGATGAATTATCACGCTATGGAGTTACAAGTTATCAGGATTTGATGCCACTGCAATTGTTCAACTGGCCTGCCCTGCTTACTGTTAAAGGATTACTGCTGACTGTAGCAGGAGGATTTTTAGTAGGTTTCGGAACACGTTATGCCGGAGGTTGTACATCGGGTCATGCGATTATGGGCTTATCCGATTTGCAATGGCCTTCGCTTATAGCAACCATTTCTTTCATGCTTGGCGGTTTCATCATGGCCAATCTTATTCTGCCATCCATCTTACAACTTTAAAATTTTTTATGGAAGAAACAATATTCAGTCAACCAGCGATCAAAGAAACCAATCCCGATTTTGAGGTTCGTTCTCTCGATGCCATGTGCATTAATGAATCTGAGCTCAGGCATCCCTGGTGGCACAATATCAAATATTTTGTTGCAGGAATATGTTTTGGAATCATATTGGTGAAAGGGGAAGTCATTTCTTGGTTCAGAATACAGGAGATGTTCAGGCTGCAGAGTTTTCATCTGTATGGAGTGATCGGCTCGGCATGGGTTGTCGGAGTGATTTCGGTAGCGGTGATAAAAAAATTTAAAATAAAAACCATCTATGGTGAACCAATCAAATTCTATCCCAAGCAATTCAACAAAGGCCAGATCTTCGGTGGCCTGCTTTTCGGATTCGGATGGGCTTTGACCGGAGCCTGCCCCGGACCACTATTTGCACAGATCGGCGCCGGATTTACTGTAGTTATAATTACTTTACTTAGTGCCATTGCCGGCACCTGGGTGTATGGCCGGATAAGAGAAAAATTACCTCACTGATTTTTATTGCTGTTTCAAATAAATGTTTTACCTTATCAGCTG
>Ga0335077_10010120_pt1 | contig 11724 bp, 8 predicted proteins | sample Lox_Sample_31_FD_207151 | JGI IMG/M metagenome (GOLD analysis project Ga0335077, IMG submission 207151) | Soil microbial communities from Loxahatchee National Wildlife Refuge, Florida, United States - Lox_Sample_3.1 | ecosystem: Environmental > Terrestrial > Soil > Wetlands | place: USA: Florida...
TACGGACTGTAACTTCTCCTGATTACACAACTGGGCCGTAACGAGTCTTTTCCCGATGTTTATCCAATCGGATTGCTACATACCCCCAGCAGACCGGACTTCCCCTTTGAAGTTATCCTGGAATGCTGTGGTGCGAGAGCAGGTGATGGGACATCTATGTTTGTAATCCTCCGGGAGCGTGAAGTCAAGCCGGGAAGTGAATCGGGGTTTGCAAAAGCCTATAAGCCCCAAGGCTGCTGGGTCCGGCTCTTTGAACGCGACTCTCCTCTTCGGGAGACGCAACTCCTGCGGGATCCCTCCCGCTCTCTCTTGTAGAGCCTCTAACCAAACATCCTCATCAATCCGTCCGGTGCTAGGTCCGCCTTCAGAAATGCCCTGGGCGTACCTGCAGCCCGCAGCACGGCTTCCGCAGCCAGGTACCCGCTGCGCACCGCGCCTTCCATCGTGGCCGGCCAACCCGTCGCGGTCCAGTCCCCGGCGAGAAACATCCCTCTCACCGAAGTCTCTTGTCTTGGACGCCATTGGTCGACCCCGGGTTGCGGGGAAAATGTGGCCGCGGCCTCCTTGATCACGGTCGCCTTCACCAAATTGGCCTCCCGCGCCGCCGGCAGCGCCTGCCGCACTTCCCGCAGGCAAAGATCGATAATCTCCTGCCGTGGCTTCTGCAGCAAATCATAGGACGCGCTGATCACCAGTTGGAGGTATTGACCTTTCTCCGCGTTGCTGCCGTTCTTTGAGCCATAAAGCTCAGTCTTATTGAAGATCCACTGCGTCGTCGTGTCCAGCAGCGTTACGAACGGCTCCCACATCACCGCCCGGTCGAACCAGAAATGCACGCCCGTGATGGGCGAAACGCCGATCCTCTCCAAATGCGCCAACGAGGGCTCTCTCTCCTTGATTTGCCCCGGCAACAGCTCCGCCAGCCCCTCGTGCGACACCGCGAAAACGTAAGCGTCCGCTGACTCCCTTCGCCCACCGTCAAACTCCACGGCCTCCACGCCTCCATCCCTGCAGCGAATCGCACGTACCGGCATTCGCAAATTCACCTCTCCGCCCCGCTTTTCAATTTCCGCTTTGCACCCGTCGTACAATTCCGCCAGCGGCACCGCCGGAACCCCCATCCGGTAACCGGCGCGGTTCGAGAGGAACCCCTTCCAGAACACGTCAACGCCAAAGTGCGCGTCGGTGCGGTCCAACTCTTCGTCGAGCGCGCTCACCAGCACCACGCGCCAGAATCGCTCGATGGCTCCCGGCGTCTGCTTGCGTCGACGCAACCATTCCAGCATGGAAATCCCGCCCGGCTCGTCCAGGTCGGTGGTGTGACCCTTGCTGCGCAAAATGTCCAGCAGCGCGCTCGCGATCGACCGCTTATCCTCCGCCGCCAGCGGCGCAAACATCAGAAACGATTCCGTCATGTGCAATGGCGCCGGCAGGAATCCGGCTTGCATGGTTCCCTTCCGCCCCTGCGGGTCCTGAAACAACAGCCGGTCGAAAAAGCTGATCTTGTTCTCGGCTCCTACGCGCCGGTAAAAATCCTCGAGGTTCGTGCAGCAGCCCAGCGTCACGTGCTGGCAATTGTCCACGTGCTCGCCATCGGGCAACACGTACGAGGTGGCCCGCCCGCCGAGATACGGCCGCTGCTCGAACAGTCTCACGCGCCAGCCCGCTTCAGCCAGCGCGATGCCCGCCGACAGCCCCGCGAGCCCGCCCCCGATCACGATCACGTTTGGCAAGGACATTCTCTTCCGTGTGGCGCCCGAAGCGCGCCTTGGTCATCAACTTCAACTTCTCCGCTTTCGAGAGCCGCACGCGCTCGCCGAAAACGGCAAAATCCACCGACTCAATCCGCGCCAGCAACGAACTGTACGTGTGCACCAGTAGCCACAATGTCGCTCGGCTGTCTTCTTCGACCAACCCCAGCAGGTGCGCGCCATCTTCGTACAGCTTCCACGCGCGGTCGGCCTCAAACCGCAACAGTTCCCGCACGCCCAGAGTGGCTCCGTCCCGCCCCAGGTCTTCTTTCGCCACGCCAAAGTGTGCCAGGTCCTCTTCCGGCAGATACACCCGCTCCAACCCGTAATCCTCGTGCACGTCTCGCAGGATGTTCGTCAACTGAAACGCCAGCCCGAGCTTCTCCGCCAGGTCCAGCGCCCGAAAGTCGTGAAACCCAAAAATGTGCGTGCAGGTCAGCCCCACCGTCCCCGCCACGCGATAGCAGTATTCTTTCAGTCGTTCAAAGGACGGATAGCTCCGTACCGTGAGGTCCATTTCCGCGCCTGAAATCAGGTCGTGCAGGTACCGTGGCGGCATCTTGTACCGCTCGATGGTGTCCACCAGCGCGGGCAGGATCTGTGCCGCGCCTTTCAATCCCGCAAAGGGCGATGCCACCGCTGCTGAGCCATCCACCGCCAGGTCCTGGCCCGCCAGCGCCATATCCAGCGCCGCCCGCCACCTAGCCAGTCCGTGCTGTTTCGCCGCCAGGTCCGCGCCATCGTCCGAAACATCGTCAATCTGCCGCATGAAGGCATACAACGCCACGATTCCGTCGCGCTTCGCCTTAGGCAGCAGGAAGAACGCCGGGTAAAAATTGCTGTGCGCCTCACGCGCCACGCGATGGCACTCTTCGTACGATTCGCTCACCTCCAACAGTCCTTCCGCGGCATCTCCAGCCGCGCCGCTTTTTGGACTTATCTCCCGGACGGGCGCCAGCCTCCCGCGAAATACTTGAGCGACAATCGTCCTGCCCAGCAGCCGCACCTGCTTCGCCTTGCTCACTTCCGGCCTGCGGTGCAGCGTGTCGTAGCCGATCGCTTCGATCTCTTCCAGCACGGCCAATCCGCCGCGGCTGAACATCTCCAGGTCCACGCTCAGCTTGCCCTCGACCATCTTCGCCAGCGGCATGCCCTCTTCAAACAGCCGCCGCGTGTACTCAATCAGTTCCTTCATCAGCGCCACGTATCGCTGATCGAACTTCTTCTCGACAATCTCGTGCTCGCTAATGCCGTGTGCCGCCGCGCGGTCCAGCGGGATGTAGATCCGCCCCTTCTCCAGGTCCCGCGAGACGTCCTGCCAGAAATTCGCCAGTTGCAGCGCCGTGCAGGTCGCATCCGACCGCCGCTGCCGCGCCTCATCCCCGTAGCCACACAAGTAAAGAACCAGCCGGCCCACCGGATTCGCCGAATACTCGCAATAATTCAGCAGCTCGTCCCAGTTCGCGTACCGCTTCACCACCTGGTCCTGCCGGAAGGCCCGCAGCAAATCGGCGAACGGCTTCTTCGGTACGTCCTTGGCCGCCGCTGTCTCTCGCAAGGCCACAAACACGGGGTGAGACGGCTTGCCTTCGTAGCAAACGTCCAGCTCCCTTTCCCACCAGTCCAGCAACTCCAGCGCCCGCCCCTTCTCGGGAATCTCGTCGCCCAGGTCGTCCGCCCAACGGCAATACGCGTACACGTTGTAGAAATGCTGGTGCAGCTCTTTCGGCAGCAGCCAGGAAACTACGTTGAAGTTTTCGTAGTGATGCGTCGCCAGCCAGCGCGTGTACTGCTGCGCCTCGTCCGGGCTACACCCGTCCAACGGCAGTTTCTCCATGATTTCAAGTTCGCCGAGACGCAGCATCAGCGGGCAATAACCTCGACTTCGAGATGAACAGAGTGGACTGGAGTAATCTCAGGCCTGAGAATCACCCTTCACGAGCCACGGGAAACGGCCTACGGCCTCACGGCCAGCTTGATCTCCCCGCTCCGGGCTTTCATGCGCGCAAACGCCTGGGGCAAATCTCCCAGCCCGATCTCCTCGGTCACGAAGGCTTCGGCCGAGATGTCTCCACGGCGCACCGCCTCCAGCGCCTCGCGGATGAACCGCGGTGTGTGGTGGAATGGCGAAATCATCTTGATCTCGGAATAATGAATCGCGGCCGGCTCGATCTCCACGTGCGTTCCCGTAGGCAGTCCGCTGAAGAAATTTACCACGCCGCCCCGCCGCACCATCTTCAATGCCTGTTCCCACGTCGCTGGATTCCCCGCGGCTTCCACTACGGAGTCCGGTCCTCGCTGGTCCTCGGTCAATTCCCTTACCGCCGCGACCACGTCCGGCACCTGGGTCACGTTGATCGTGAACGAGGCCCCCAGCTTGCGAGCCACTGCCAGCGGCCCGTCCCGCCGCGCCAAGGCAATTACCCGTACACCCCGTCGCGACAGCATGCGCACATACTTCAATCCGATCGGGCCGCACCCGATCACCGCCGTCGTGTCGTCCGTGCGCACTTCCATCTCGTGAATCCCACGCAGTACGCAGGCCAGCGGTTCCACCAGTGCCGCGCTGTGGTCGTCCACCGAGTACGGCACTTCCAGCATGTTTTCCCGGACGATTCGCCCCGGAATGCGCATGTATTCCGCGTAAGCGCCGTTATTGAACAGCAGGTCGTCGCACAGGTTTTCCTGGCCGCGCCGGCAATGGTAGCAGCGGAAGCAGGGCGCCGAATTGGCCGCCATCACCCGCGTTCCCAGCCGCCACCTGGAGTCGACCCGCTTCCCCATGGCCACGATTTCGCCCACCACCTCGTGCCCGAACACGGCCGGTGGCTGAATCATCATGGCGTGGTAGCCGCGCTTCCACACCTTCAGGTCGGTGCCGTCGGTCAGCGCCAGCCGCACCCGCAGCAGCACCTCCTCCGGGCTGATCGCCGGCACTTCGATCTCTTCCACGCGGAGATCCTCGCTGCCGTACAGCACGGCCGCAGTCATCTTCGTAGGCACAGTGATCTTGGGAGGGGCAAGCGTCTCTTCCAGGCCGGCCTCCGTCTTCTTTGTGGATGCGGTTCTCATTCGTGCGTTATCAGAATCTTCAGCGATTCTTCCGTGGGCCTGGCTGCCAGTTCTAATCCCTCCTGAATTCTAGCCAAGGGGAACCGGTGCGTGACAATATCCATCACCGGCAGTTTCTTCTCCAGCACCAGTGCACCCGCACTCTCTTGGATGTCGACTGCGGCACTATAGCTGCCGAGGATTTCCTTCTCGTCGATCCCCACCGCCGCAGCTGGAAACTCGATCTTGGTCACCGGGTCGTTCGCGGCGAAGAGTAGAACCCGGCCCCCCGGCCGGGCAGCCTCCAGCGCTTCCACCACGACCGCCGGATGCGCCACTGCAACCAAAACCGCGTCCGCCCCACGACCTTCGCATCGGGCCCGCATTTCGGCTACCAGCTTACCACTTATGGGGTCAAAAGACTCCACCGCTCCCAATTTCATGCTCACCGCCCTGCGCGTGGCCATGGGATCACTTGTATAGATGCGCGCACCCAGGGTTTTGGTCACCATGAGAAGTTGCAGCCCGATGGGGCCGCAGCCGACGACCAACACGGTCTCCCCGTTCTGGACTCGCGCCTTTTGGACGGCTTTGACGATCGTGTTGATCGGTTCGATGAAGGTGGCTTCTTCAAAACCTACGTTATTCGGCAACGCCACAATCCCGCGCTCCGCCACCCACGGCATGGCCTTGACGTATTGGCCAAATCCGCCGCCGTTTGGCGTGAATCCGCCCGTCAGCCCCGTCGTCTTGTACTGCTTGCACTGCGAAAACAGCCGGTTCTTGCAGTAGAAGCAGTTGCCGCAGGGAACGTGGTGAAAGCTCATCACGCGGTCACCCAGCTTCCACTTGGTCACCCCGCGCCCGACGGCCAGAACGGTTCCCGCCAGCTCGTGCCCCAGAATCTGCGGCGGCTCGACGTACCGTTGGAAAATCTTCTTGATGTCGGTACCGCAAATCCCGCACGCCGCGACCTTAATAAGCACTTCTCCGTCGCCTACCTCCGGTACAGGCACTTCCTCCACCCGTACCACGCCCTTTTCGCGGTATACTCCCGCCCGCATCGTCTTCGGTATCGGCCCCAGCGTCCTCACCTGTTCCACCACCGCCCCCGCCCCGCTCATTGACAGCCCGCCTGGTTTACCTCAAGTTTGGGTTCTGTTGTCACTGCCTTTATGTATCGCTCCAGAAATTCCCCGAGCTTCTCCCCGGCCATTTTGCTTTGTTGCGCAAATTGGATGAGGCCCCAAACCGACGCCGGATGCCGAGCAACTTCACCAAGAAGCCGCGACATACTGACCGTCCCGGCGTCTGTGGTCGCACGATTGAAATCGATGGGGAGGTTTTGCTCTGCCCCGTCGCTAATCACCCTGATCGCGACGGTCTTTTCAGCGAACATCCCTCCTTCGAACATGACCTCGAAGCTTTCCATCTCGACTGCGTCCGCAAACACACAAAGCTTGCGCTTCTCCTCGGCGCTCGCGATAACTCTGTCAGACGTATAGAACGTGGAAACTCCCTTGGCGCCGAGCGATACCGCGGCAGTTATTAGTGATGGGTCGCTAAATGCCGTCATGTCGCGAGGCGGAGCCAGCACTTTCTGGGCAACCAGAATCTCTCCAACCCGGTGTTCCGGGCGGAGTGCGCCTGCCATCCCCGCGGAAATGCACATCTGGATCTCGCAATCGTAAATTTCGTGCGCGGTGTCAAGCCACGACGTCTTGGCCCCAATGCCGGTCAGGATAACGTCAATCGCCACACCGTTCATGTCTGATTTGAAGTAACTACTTTTACTGCTCCTGACCTTCTGAAAAGATCGCAGCTTGCGCCACGGCGCAAACTCCGCGTCCACCGCAAATGTCACCAGCACCCGCATTCGGTCAGCGCCCCTTCGTTCTTACTCTTGCACACTCGCACCATTGCACTATTGCACCCTTACACTCGCTTCTTCACGCCGCCAACTTCATCTTCTTCACTCGCCCCGGCTTCATGTACCCGTTCACCTGATACCACCGCACCGCCCGCTCCAGCGCCGCCGCCACCGGGCCCGCCTGAAACCCCAATTCCCGCGGCGCCCGTGAGCAATCCACGAACATCTTGTGCTGCGCGATCTTCACGCCTTCCACGGGAATCTGCGGCTCCTTCCCCAGCATCCGCGAGAAGACCGTATCCACATACGCTACACCTAGCGCCACCCCATGCGGGATTTTCATCCCCGGGGCCCGCAAACCAGTGATCTTCGCCAGCGTATCCAACAGCTCTTTCAGCGTCAGGTTCTCCGCCCCCAGCAAATATCGTTCGCCAACCTGGCCCTTCTCGGAGACCAGCAAGTGCCCGGCCGCACACTCCTCTACGCCCACGAAATTCAGCCCGGTCTCCACATACCCCGGCATCTTCCCGTTCAGGAAATCCAGGATGATCTTTCCCGTAGGCGTCGGCTTCCAATCCCACGGCCCAACGGGTGTTGTCGGCATCGCGATGACCGCGGGCAATCCGTTCTTCGCCGCCCGCAAAACTTCCTGCTCCGCCATCCACTTGGACCGTTTGTAGTGTCCGATCATCTCCTCGAATTTCGCGTCCGTCGACTCGTTCGGCAGTTCCGGCCGGTCCACTGCGATGGTCGCCACCGTGCTGGTATAGATCAGCTTCTCGATGCCCGCCTCTTTCGCCGCCGCCAGCAGGTTCTTCGTCCCGCCAACGTTCGAATCGTAAATCTCCTGCGGCCGCCGGGCCCACAAGCGGTAGTCCCCCGCCACATGAAACACCCGCTTCACGCCCTTCATCGCGCGTTCGAGCGAAGCCGGATCGCGCAAATCTCCGGTCACGTACTCCAGCGGCAGATCGCTGATCGCACGGTTGTTGCTCGAGAGCCGCATCAGCACGCGCACGTCCTCGCCTCGCGCCACCAGTTGCCGCGCCACGTGGCTCCCCAGAAATCCCGCCGCGCCCGTCACCAGCGTCGTCATACCTTCCGATTCCCTTCCTTCCTCTCGCCCAGGCTTCCGCCCAGCTGCCAAGCCAGCAGCTTCCAGAAGTCGCCCGCCTTCGGCCTCATTCCCAGAAGCGCCGCGGTTTCATATCCCGCATGACACTGGCAATTCTCGCATCCCGGGTTCAGACCTCGCCCGTAATTTTCCCATACGGTTTCCTCGACCAGTTCCCGGTAGCTTTTCGCGAACCGCATGCTTTGCAGGTAGCACGGCCCGCTCCAGCCCTGCGGCCCGTACAGCGGGCTGGCCCACACGCTGCAATCCAGTTCCCGCTCCCCCCGAAGGTATTCCAGATAAATCGGCGAAATCATCAGGTTGTACGCGTCCAGCCGTTCGCTCGCCTCGCGAAATCTCTGGTGCATGGCCTCGTGAAATTTCGCGCTGCCGTCCCGGCACAATTTCTTGGTGGGATAGTGCGGCGAGAGGAAGTATCCGTCCACATGCATGGCGTGCAGCCGCGCGTACAGCGCTTCCACATCGTTCATGTCCGTGTCCGGATGAATCGTACTGGCCACCACCACGAAGAATCCGGCATTCTTCGCCGCTTTGATGCCGTCCAGTGCCTCGGCGAACAGCCCCGCCCTCCCCGAACGCGCGTCGTGCACCGCTTCCGTCCCGTCCAGCTTCACGTTCCAGAAGAAATTTGTGAACGGCGGAATCATGTGCAGCCGCCGCCGGATCAGCGTGCCATCCGTGCACAAAAAGAGATGCTTCCCTTTGTCCAGGATTGCTCGCGTCAGCGTGGCGATCTCCGGATATTCCAGCGGCTCGCCTCCGCAGATTGTCACCAGCGGCGTGTCGCACTCCCGCATCGCCGCCTCGCCTTGCTCCACTGTGAGCGTCGCGCCCTTCGGCCCATTGCAGCCGTTCGCGTACGCCCCGAGCGGGTCCAGCGACAGCATCACCGCAATCTTCCGCTGGCCGCGCAGTCTGCTTTCCACCAGATGTCTCGCGGAATCGAAGACCAGTCCGAGGGGATACCGCATTTCTTTGCTTAGGAGGCGCGCTCTTCGCGTGCCTTGTACAGACCGCTGCGCAACCGGAACTCGCCGGGCTGGAACTTCACCGCGCAGTATTCTTCCCCGCGCCTGGTCTGATTGCGATAGCGCGCAAGCGCGTACACCGGGAAGGAGTTCTTATAGAGGTGGTACTTCAGGTAAAAGACACCGGGGAACCCGGTGCCGGTAAAATCTTCTTCACTCCAGGAACCGTTGGCGTTCTGTTGCTGCACCAGGTACGCCGCCGCCCGCCCGATCGCCGGATCATTCGGGTCCGCTCCTGCCAACAATCCGATCAGTCCCCAGGCCGTCTGCGACGGCGTGCTGTTTCCCTGCCCCTTGCTGGAAACCACTTCGTAACTCTTCAGCGATTCCCCAAAGCTGCCGTCGGCCTTCTGCGTCTTCCGCAGCCACTCCACGCCGCGCAGGCAATACTCCTGCGCCGTCAGCGAGATTGTCTCTAGCGCGCGCAGCACGCCGCTGGTGCCGTACACGTAATTCACGCCCCAGCGCCCGAACCACGATCCATCCTTCGACTGGTCCTTGGTGAGGAACTCCACCGCCTTGCGCACCGCCGGGTGAGACGCGGGCCAGCCGAACCGCCCGAGGCATTCGAGCACCCGCGCGGTCACGTCCGCGGTCGAAGGATCAATCATCGCGTTGTGGTCGGCGAACGGAATGTTGCACAGCAGCTTCCGGTCGTTGTCCCGGTCGAACGCGCCCCAGCCGCCGTCGCGGTTCTGCATGCTCAGCAACCACTGAATCCCTCGCCGCATCGCCGCTTGCATGCGCGTCTCGTCGGGGAATTTCACGCGCTGCAGGGCCATCAGAACGAATGCCGTGTCGTCCACATCCGGATAGAAGTCGTTGCGGAACTCAAACGCCCAGCCCCCCGGCTCGGCGTCCTTGTTCTTCACCTGCCAGTCGCCACCGCCCAGAATCTGCTTCGAGAGCAGCCAGTCCGCGGCCTTCACCAGGGCCGGGTGATCCGCCGGCAGGCCCGCCTCTTCGAGCGCGACCATCGCGATGCAGGTGTCCCACACCGGCGAAACGCACGGCTGTAGCCGGATCGTGTCGCCCTCTTCAATCTCAAACCTCGAAAACTCCCGGATCTCCCGGAACGTCAAAGGATCATCCGGCCCGTGCCCTAGCGCCATCAGCGCGAAAATCGAATTCATCATCGAAGGATAGATCGCCGCCAGCCCTTCGCTGCGCTCCAGGTGCTCCACCATCCACTGCTTCGCTTCACGAATCGCCTTCTGCCGCAGCGGCTTCCAGGGCAGTTTCTCGTACAGTTTCAGGCCGCGATCCACCGCCAGGAACACGTTCTTCCACGAGAGAATCTGCTTGCTCCAGCTGAACGCCGCCGCCTTTTGCGAAGGATCCTTGAACAGCTCATCCACGCGCGCGTGCTCCGGCAGGCGGAAATCCGGCCGCAACGACGACAAGATCGCCATGGGAATCACGATCCCGCGCGTCCAGGACGACATCTCATAAACGTTGAAGTAGAACCAGCTCGGCAGGAGCATCAATTCCGGAGGAATCGCGGGGACCAGTTCCCATCCCACCGCACCCACCAGCGCCAGGTAGAAGCGCACGTAGGAGTTGGTGTGTTCCAATCCTCCCAGACGGTGGATCGTCGCCCGCGCCTTCACCATGTGCGGCGCGTCGGCCGTGTCGCCGGCCAGCTTCAATCCAACGTAGGCTTTCGTCGTGGCGTTCAGTTCCGATGGGCCGCCGGGATATATGGGCCAGCCACCATCATCCAGTTGCCTGCGGCGCACGTAGTTCGCGAGCTTCGCGACGCGTGCCGGCTCAGCCTTCCCCAGGACGTACAGGTAGTAGATATAGTCGGATTCGAGCGTGGTATCGGCTTCCAGTTCTCCATGCCAATACCCTTCCTCGGATTGGACCGAGAGGAGGTACTCCGTGCCGTCCTTGACGGCCTTCTCAACGCGTTCAGCCCAGTCTTCCTGCCGCCATGGTGCTGGCGCAGGCGCGACCGGCAGTTCTTCTCCTACTCGTACGAACGACGCCATTCCCTGCTCCCCACGAGCAAAATCCAATTCTGCCCGGATACACCCCAAGAAGTCCCCAGAAAACTCGCTAACTTGCCTGTTGCGTTACACTTCCATCAGAAACAGTACGCCGGGTGCACGGGGTACCCTCAGTACTCATTTATTATCTCTGTCCCCTGAACATCGGTCAACGATTATGATGCCCAATCGGAAACCTCGCGTTGTGCCTGCCTTACACCCCAGTCCCCGGCGCCGCCTCTAACATTCGATGCACCAACACCCGTAACGGTTCGGGCAGTTCCTCCCCCTCCCGCTGCAACACCGACGGCTTCTCCTTCATCAGCTGCGCCGGAAATCTCATCCACATCGGAGCCGGCGGCGCGTCCGCTCCGACTTCTCCTCGCAGTACCAGCGCGTGAGCACGGTCCAGCGCCAGTTGCGCCGATTCCTTGAAATCCTCCTTCAACGGATCGATCACCGCAAAATAGAGCGACGGCCTCAGAAACTGCAGCAGCGAGTTGCTCTCCACAATTACCGCCCGGGTCCGTGGCAGGTTTGCTTTATCCGCCTCAGGGGGTCGGACCTTTAGGTCCGCCATTTCAGACTGCGAATTTTCGGGCTTTAGCCTCTGAAGAATGGAATCCCTTTCTCCGTTCGCCACTTCCTCAAGCGCCTTTCTCAGCAACGGCAGCCCTTCCGCTAAGTAGCCCTGCTTCGTCCGCAACCAGAACGCCCGCTTCGCACCCGCGGCTAGAAACCTGGCGCTGTCTGTCCCCGTGTCGCTCCGCGTCTCCCAATCCAGCGCGCAGACGTGCTCGGTCGGCGCACAATCGCAATTCTCTCCATTCTTCGCGCAGACGCCGTGCCCGTACTGCGTGATCTTCCCTGCGGTCCACTCTGTCTCAGGAAAGGCCCG
>Ga0335077_10010121_pt1 | contig 11724 bp, 9 predicted proteins | sample Lox_Sample_31_FD_207151 | JGI IMG/M metagenome (GOLD analysis project Ga0335077, IMG submission 207151) | Soil microbial communities from Loxahatchee National Wildlife Refuge, Florida, United States - Lox_Sample_3.1 | ecosystem: Environmental > Terrestrial > Soil > Wetlands | place: USA: Florida...
CAAATCGGCTAGTGGCGATCCCACGGAGAATTGCCAGCGCGGGAGTGCGGATTTCGACGGCGACTCGCTTGAGGTACTCGGCTGAACCGGCTTCGACTGCCCGGAGGGCTTCATAAATCGGCCGCCACGCATCTTTCCAGTCTCTCTTTTCGAGCAGATCGAGAACTTCGCGCACGTTGGTTCCTTACCGTTGCCCCCAGGAACACCCCAATTGCGCCCTGCCCCAGGGACAGGAACTCAATCGGGTCGCTAGTCTCGGCGTCCTCGAAATGCCACGCTGGTGCGCCACGGCACGATACAGGTATGCAAAACGGTTGGACTTGTCAAACGACTGGACCAGATCGCAGATGCGGAGGAGGATTTTGCCGAAGGGTGGATAGTCTTGCCAACTTCCGAGCATCTCGTGCCGGAAAGCGCCGCCGGCAGCGGCGTCAATTACGAGTTTGAGTTGCTCGGGAGCGAAGACGAAATCTCTCATCAGTGAAGCATGGATCGCCGCGGAAACCGCGTCTGCGGGTTCGAGCTCGAGCGCCTGATGCAAGTAACGGGCTCCCTCGTCGGGCATGTTCACTCACAGTAGAGCAAGACACCCAGAGTCACCAGGAAGTGGGGACTGTCCGTGCCGAGATCGCCAGACATCCTGAGGGCAGCCACCGCGTCTTTGGGACGGCCAGCGCCAGAAAAAAGAAATATTCCGAGTATTCCCCAGAGCGTTGCATTTTTCGGGTCTAGCTGGGCCGCTCGGCGTAGGGCCGCCTCTGCATCCTGAACCCGGCCCGGTGTCACCCAAAGGACGCAGCCGAGGTCAGCCCAATACAACGCACATTTGGGGGGCCAGATCGACCGCCTTGCGGTATGCGGCATCGGCTTCGTCCTCGCTCCGGAGTTCTGGCGAGGAGATCGCCGAGCCCCGTCCAGGACAATGTAGACCCGGGGCCCAGATCGATCGCCTTCCGATAGGCGGCCTCCGCTTCCCCGGATCGCTCGGGCATGTAGCAATCTTGCGTGATCGCCATAAAGAAAGTCTTTATTAATGTATTAGTTTAATGGTACACTAAAACTATCAGTGACCCGGCGCGCATTCATCTCGACAGCGTTGGTTTGGAGAGCCGCCCCACCGCCCCCTTCGATCGTCCCCGTCCACGTGGTGATCGATGGGCGCGTGAACGGCCGGCAGATTGCCCGCTTCTGGACGCGCCTGTGGCCGCAAGCCCTTGCGGACCTGGCATCCGGCGGCGTGCGCCTGGAGACGAGCGTGGCCAACGGCGAAGTGCGGCGCTCGCCTGGCGGGCGGCCGATTTTCGTGAGGCTCGACCGGACAGTGCTCAACCTGGTCGTCACCGATCAGATTCCGATGATCTGGGACCGCGCCCGCGCTTTGAGCGGCGTGACCACGCGCTATCAGGGATTCCACGTTTGTGTGGTTGCGCTGAATTACGCGCACGGCCACCAGATCCCGTTTCTTTCCGTGAACACCTGCCTGCACGAGCTGCTGCATGCGCTGCTGGGCGACATTTTCGAAGACCGGCCGGCGGGTTTTCACGGCGCCGCGCGCGAATTCCGGGTTGACTGGTACGCCACCCGTCTGTGGCTGTTTGGCGATGGCGGGTACCTGCGCCAAGCCTCGCAAGCCTATGTCGAGCGGTTACGATGGGAGGTTGCTTCGCGGACCTGACACCACGCAGGAAGGTTTTTCAGACCTGGTTCGAGCGGCCGGGATGGCCGTGGGGCGGCTGACCGTGTACGTGGCGATGATCGTGGGCGTGCGGCGGCTCCTCCTATTCCAGATCGCGACGGGCGCGGGGCTGGGATTCGATCGGCCCTCTCTGGCTTGGAGCACCCTCTTCCTGTCGCTCACGGTCTTGGTGGGCATTCTGATTCATGAAGGTGGGCATTACCTGGCGGGCGTGGTTCTCGGACAGGTTTGCCTGCGCTTCGTGATCGGGCCGGTGGAGCTTGCTCGCGGCGGCGGCGGGTGGAGCGTTCGATGGATCCCCATCCGCCGCGCCGGGCTGGTGGATCTGGTGCCGGCAACGTTCGCCGACTTTCGACTGCGGCGGGCCGGTTGTGTAGCCGGAGGCCCGCTGGCCTCCCTGCTCGCCGGCTTGCTCTTCACGCTGGTCTCATTTGGCGCCGGTACTGCAAGTCTGTTTTGGATTTGGAGTTCGATGGCCCAATGGTGCCTGGTCGGGGTGTTGGGGCTGTTGCCTTTGCGCCGCGATTCTGCGTGTTCGGATGGCTACCTGCTCTGGGAACTCGCGCGCGGCGGCGCAGTGATGGACGATCTGCAGCGCAATCTGCTGGTGGCCTCCTCTCACGCGACGCCCCTGCGTTTGCGCGATTGGCCGCGCGCCTTGATCGCCCGGCTGCCGCAAGGCCAGCCCGATCAGCAACCCCGCGAGTACAACGCCTATCTGGCGTACGTGCATTTTCTGGATTGCGGCGAACCGGAGGCGGCGGGACCATACCTGGATCGCGTCATGGCGTGCTGGGCCGCAAACGATCCGCCCGAGTACGCGTTGGAGGCGGCCTACTATTACGCGCTTCACGGTAATGATGTGGAGAACGGGCGAAGCTGGCTCAACCTGGAAAAGGGGGACGCCGAAGCCTGGGTCCGCCTGCGTGCTCAGGCAGCGGTAGCCTGCAGGTCTGGCGAGCCGCGGCTTGCCAGCGAACTCGCAGAGGAGGCGCTGTCGCTGTTGCGCGCCGCTCCCGCCTGCGGGGCGCGCGAATACGAGATCGATCGCCTGCGCGAAGTCGTCTGCCAATCTGAGTCTAAGAACGGTGAACCAAAATCGTCCTCTAACCGTATAGACTAAAAAGATAACGAGGTTTACTATGTTCAGAATTGTTACGGGGATGAAGTGCGCCTTACTGGTCTCCGTGTTGAGCCTGGAGGGATTCAGCCAGACTAAGGCTTATCTGTCATTCGAGGTCGTCTCCATCAAGCCGTCGCCGCCCATCGATCCGGTCGCGGTCGCGTCCGGGAAGCCGCTCCACGCCGGCATGAAGATCGATGCGTCCCGGGTGGATATCGGGAATTTCTCGATTGCCGCGCTGGTTGCCAAAGCCTACGATGTCAAGCAGTACCAGATTTCGGGCCCGGAATGGGTGACGGCGCTGAGCGCGCAGCGATTCGACGTGCTGGCCAAGATGCCCGAGGGCGCCACCAAAGAGCAGGTGCCCGAGATGCTGCAGACGATGCTGGCGGAGAGGTTCAAGCTGAAGATCCACCGCGAGATGAAGGACACCTCGATTTACGCCTTGGTGGTGGCCAAGGCCGGGCCGAAGATGAAAGAGGCCGAGGCATTGCCCGCCGCTCCGACCATGGCCGCCGACGGCAGCCCCGCGCCCCCTCCCAGCAGCGGCAGCAGCCAGATGACCGTAAACGCCTCCGCCAAGGGCGCTGAGGTAACTGATGGCCAGGGCGTCAAACAGAGAATGATTCCCTCGCCGGATGGAAAGTCCATGCGCTTCGAGTACTCCCGAATCTCGATGGCGCAGTTCGCCGAAGGGCTCGCCCCCTTGGTGGATCGTCCGATCGTGGACATGACTGACCTGAAGGGCTTTTACCAGGCCTCCGTGGAGATTTCGATGGAAGACCTCATGGCGATTGCCAGGAAGGCCGGCGCAAATATACCCGCTCGGGGCGGTGATGCCGGACGGGGCGGTCCCGCGGAAGCCGCTGCCGACCCCTCTGCGGGATCGATCTTCACCAGTATGCAGCAACTCGGGCTCAAACTGGAGCCGCGCAAGGCGCCACTCGACCACATCGTGGTGGACTCGGTGGAAAAGATGCCCACCGAGAATTAGTGTCGACCGCAGTACGAGTTTTGGGTCCCCTGGATGCGCACGCCCCGTAAGCCGGAAATCATGAGTCCCGCCGGATACTGGCCGCAGTTGCGCGCGGCCATCGAGGCGGGCGCCGACGCGGTGTATTTCGGGCTCACGCATTTCACGGCGCGCGCTAAAGTCGGCTTCTCGTTGGCCGAACTGCCGGACGTGATGAACACCCTTCATCGCCGCGGCGTGAAGGGCTACGTCACCTTCAACACCTTGGTGTTCGACCACGAACTGGCCGAAGCCATGCGAGCGCTGGCCGCCATCGCCGAGGCCGGCGCCGACGCCATCATCGTGCAGGATCTCGGCATCGTGAAGCGGGCGCGCGAGATTGCGCCAGATCTCGAGATCCACGGCAGCACCCAGATGAGCATCACCAGCGCGGAGGGTGTGCGACTCGCCCAAAGCTTCGGGGTAAGCCGGGTGACCCTGGCGCGTGAGCTTTCACTGGCCGAGGTGCGGGCGATTCGCGCCCGGACGGATTGCGAACTGGAGATCTTCGTTCACGGCGCGCTGTGCGTGGCTTACTCGGGGCAGTGCTTTTCGTCCGAGGCCTGGGGCGGGCGCAGCGCCAACCGCGGGCAATGCGCGCAGGCCTGCCGGCTTCCCTACGAGTTGATCGTGGACGGCAAAATGGAGCCGCTCGGCGATGCGCGCTACCTGCTTTCGCCCGGCGATCTCTACGCGCTTCACCAGATTCCCGAGATCGTGGAGATCGGCGTCTCGGCGCTGAAGATTGAGGGGCGCTATAAGGACTCCGAATACGTCGCGCTGACTACCCGCGCGTATCGCCAGGCGGTGGACGATGCCTGGGCGGGAAGGCCGGCGCACGTTGATCGCGCCGCGGAGTTGCAGTTGGAACAGGTGTATTCGCGCGGGTTGGGGCCTTTCTTTCTCAACGGCACCGACCACCAGGCGGTGGTCCGCGGGCGTGCGCCGCGGCATCGCGGCGTGCTGATGGGAAAGGTCGCGCGGGTGACGGACGGGGGTGTCATGGTCGAGCCTTCCGAGGCTCACCACCTTGCTCCGCTCAAGCCCGGCGATGGCGTGGTGTTCGATGCCGCCGACTGGCGCAGTCCCGAGGAGCCCGAGGAGGGAGGCCGCGTATTCCAGGTGGCGCTGCTCGGCCGCAATCTCGAATTGCGCTTCGGCAACGGTGTGCTGAAGACCGCGCGGATCCGCCGCGGCGACCTGGTATGGCGCACGCACGATCCCGACCTGGACAAAGTGGCGCGCCCCTATATCGAGGCATCCACGCCCATTCGGAAGCAGGCCGTGCGGGTGCGGGCCGCGGCGCGGGAAGGGGAGCGCCTGGTTACCGAGTGGACCGCGGGTGCGACCACCGTGCGCGTGGAGTCCGCCGAGCCACTGGCGACGGCTCGAAACCGCGGGCTCGACACCGGGTACCTGTCCGCTCAACTGGGGCGGCTGGGGAATACGCCGTACGAATTGGCGGGAGTGGAACTGACGGTCGAGGGTGCGCCCTTCGCTCCCAGTTCGCTGCTGAATGCCCTGCGGCGCGAGGCGGTAGAGAAGCTCCAGGATGGCGCGTGTTTCCGCTCGCCGGTGATCCGTAAAGCGCACGGCCTGCGAGTGGAAAAAAGGCCCGCGCATGCGGAAGCACGCGCCACCTTGCACCTGCTGATTCGCACTCCGCAGCAATTGGAGGCCGCCCTGGCGCTCGCTCCGGCCAGCATCACGTTGGACTACCTCGATCTTTACGGACTCCGTCCTTCCCTGGAGCGCGTCCGGGCGGCTGGGATTGCGGCGCGCGTCGCCAGCCCGCGCATCCTCAAACCCGGCGAGGAGCGTATCGTCGATTTCCTAATGGGGTGCGGCTGCCCCATCCTGGTGCGTTCTACCGGCCTCCTGAGCGCGCTTCTGGAGCGTTCCCACTGCGAGCTGATCGGAGATTTCAGTCTCAATGCCGCGAATGCAATTACGGCGTCCGAACTGCTGGGGCTGGGACTTACGCGGCTGACGCCGACGCACGATTTGAACGCCGCGCAGGTGAGCGAACTGGCCCGGCAGATCGGCGGCGATGCCGTGGAGGTGGTGGCTTACCAGCATTTACCGGTGTTTCACACGGAGCACTGTGTGTTCTGCCGGTTCCTCTCCACGGGCACGAGCTATCGCGACTGCGGCCGCCCCTGTGAAAAGCACGAAGTGTCGCTGCGAGACTCCGCGGGACGGTCCCATCCGCTACTGGCCGACGTGGGTTGCCGCAATACGGTGTTCGGCGCCGAAGCACAGGAGGCCAGCGCGTATCTCGAGGATTGGCTGGCCGCGGGCATTCGCCGCTTTCGCCTGGAGTTTGCGCATGAAACGGCCGACCAGGTTAGGCGCGTTGCGGGTGCATTTGAAGACGCGCTCGGCGGGCGTTTGAGCGCCCGCGAGCTGGGACAGGCGCTCGAGCGCATCGCTCCGCAGAGGACTACGGCAGGCAGTCTGTTCGTGCCGGAGGGCTACCTGACGTTGCCGGTGCTGCAGTGACGCTCTCAGAGTGAAGGACACCCACGGCGATTCGCATTGTCCGGCAAACAGGTTGGGGCACGGGTTTGCCCCGGAATCTGTTCTCGCGCCATTGTTCGGCCACTGGCTCCGCAGATACAATCGTCCGGTGTGGCCGTTTGCAGAACGTCTGCGCCAGGAATTCGAGGCTCGAAAGGATAAGAACCCGCGGTACTCTTTGCGAGCGTTCGCTGCTTTCCTCGGCGCGGACCATGCCACCCTGGCACAAATCTTCCGCGGAATACGGCGAGTTCCGGTTGCCAACATACAGGCATGGGCGCTGCGGCTCGGCCTGGTCACAGAAGAAGCCCAGGTTTACCTTGCTGCCGCACGCGCTCCTGACAACCTCGCGCGTGCCCGGCAGCACCGGCTTCGCCTTTGGTCGGCGGAAGCGTTAGCGGTGGTAACCGATCGGACACATTTCGAGATCCTGCGTCTGTTACGTCTGCCTGGATTCAACCCGCAGTCCCGATGGATTGCGGAACAGGCCGGCGTCCCGATCGACCAGGTCAATATCGCGCTGCAGAGGCTCTTGCGATTGGGCCTGGTTGCCATGCGGCCCGGCGAGCCGTGGCGCGACCTCACCGGCCTTGCCGAGCTCTCCGTAGATTCATTCCGCCGATTGGCGCTTGCACGGCTCCGCGGGATGGGCGTCGGGCTGCCCAAATGAAGGGAGAAAACGTGCCTCACCCGGTAACGAAATTCCAGATTGTCTCGGCTCAACCCGACGTCACCGCGGCCTTTTACACCGGCCTGTTCGGCTGGCGGACGGACGCCGACAACCCGATGGGCTATCGCGAAATCCACACAGGCTCCGATGCTGGCATCCAGGGCGGAATCTGGCCCGCCCCGGCGCACGCCTCCGCCTTCGTGCAGCTCTTCATCCAGTCCGATGATGTCGAAGCCACCGCCAGGAAAGCCCAGGAATTGGGGGCGCGCCTGATCGTCCCGCCGACCGCTTTGCCGGAAGGCGACCGCATGGCAGTGCTCGTCGATCCTGCCGGAATGGCCTTTGCCATCTGGCGGCCGCGAGGGTGAATTTGAGCCTGTTTGAACGAGGCGGGCTTTCTCCTCGTTCCAGCGAAGTTCCGGAGAGGGCGCAAGAGCCTGGGGCGACCTCGTCCCCCGGAAGGAGTGCCTGGCTGTGTCGTTTACGCGGTTGGCGGCTCGAAGTACATCTGGGCCAGTTCGGGTTTTTCGCGAATGGCCTTGCGCCAGTACGAGCGGGCCTCTTCTTCCTGGCCCATCGCCATCAGGGCATGGCCCAGATTCAGCAGCGCTTCGGCAAACTGCGGGTCCTCGTTGAGCGCCTGCTGGTAGAACAGAACCGCGTCGCTGGCCTGCCCGCGCTTCTGGCAGATCAGGCCGGCGTTGTAGTACAGCTCGGGACTCTTTTCGCCCAGGTCGATCAGGCGGCGGTGCAGTTCGTAGGCTTCTTCGTAATTCTCGCGCTCCAGCGCCAGCGCCGCCAGACCGCGCACGGCGTCGGACGAGTCGGGACGCATCATGAGCGCTTCCTGGAAGTAGCGCTGCGCCTCGACGGGATTGCCGCTGCGGGCGAACGCGATGCCGGCATTGAGGTGAGCTTCGGGCCAGTCGGGACGCTTGGCGAGGCACGCCTTGAAGGCCTCTGCACTGGAAGTGTACTCGGCGCGCAAGAGCCTCAAATAGCCGAGCCGGAAGGTCGCATCACACCATTCCGGCGCGCTTTCGGGAATCCGCGCGTAGAGCTTCTCGGCCCAAACGCGCTCGCCCTGCTGCTCGAGTACGAGCGCCAGGTTCCACAGCACGTCGGGCTGCTTGCCATCGATCTCGAGCGCCCGCTCGTAGCACGCACGGGCGGCCGGCAGATCGCTCAGCTCCTGGTGCGCAACGCCCAGATTGAGGTGCGCCTGCGCGGAATCGGACTTCAGCACGGTGGCCTGCTGGTAAGCCTGTGCAGCCTTCAGGTGGTTGCCCATCTTGTGATACGCCACGCCGAGGTTGAACCAGTTCTCGAAGCGGTCGGGCACCGACTCGGACAAATTGCGGCAGTAGCGCGCGGCCGTCAGGTAGTCGCCGTCCGCGAACGCCAGGCTCGCCAGGGCCTCCATCGCGACCGGGGAATCCGGCTGCAGTTCAGCCAGCATTTCGGCGTAGCGCCGGACCGATTCCGGATCCTTCTTCTCCAGGAACATGGCCACCAGGTTGGAGAGCGCCTCCTCGCACCGGGGATTCCGCGCCAGAACGCGGCGGTAGTGCTCCACGGCTTCGGCGTGGCGCCCGGTCTGCTGCAAGGTCACGGCCTTGGCGAAGAGCGCCTGCTCGTTCTCCGGGAACATCGTCAGGTACTTGTCCAAAGGGTCCACGGCGTCGCTGGGGCAGGACGCGTGGATCAGGGCGATGGCCAGCCCGAGCAGCGAATCCGAACGCGTGCCATCCACCTCGCTGGCGTTGCGGAAGGAATCCGCGGCGGCCTGCCAGTTCCGCAGGTGGCCCTGGCAGACACCCAGGTTGAAGTGCGCCGTCCGATGCAGTGGATCGATCTCTACGAGTTGCTGGTAGACGTTGGCGGCGGCCCCATAATCGCCCATTTCGAAATGAATGTGGCCGAGGGCAGAGAACAGTCCCGGTTCGCGCTCGCCGCCTTCGATCGCCTTGCTGAGCATCCGGGCGGCGCTTTCCAGCTTGCCTTCCAAGTGCAACGAGACTGCCTTGGAGAGCGTACGGCTCACCCGCTTCTGCGTTCGCAGCTCGTTGATAGAGGTCACTCCAGGCGGCATTGCCGGCGCACTAGTCTCGGTTGTTCCAGTCATGAATTCCATGGTCGAATCCTCCGCTCGATAGAACTCCGCGCCCGTTGAATTGGGCCTTTCAAATTGCTTGTCCTGGTCTCGGCCTCAGCCAACAGCACGTCCGGCGATTGCGAGGGAGCGGGAGGCGCCGGGCGCTCGCCGGGAATGCCCTGGCCCCACACTTCCGCGGTGTCTCGCGTACCCTCGTCGCCGGAAAGGTACGAGCAGATCGTCCCCAACCAGTCCTGGTTCTTTGAAACTTTCATCCAGTAGAGCCGGGCACGCTCACCGGTCTCGCTGAAGAACCCCACGCCGCCGGTCGGCAGCAGGTCATCTGTCCAGGAGTCCACCTGTTGACCTTCCACCATAGCGGTCAGGCGATTGCCCTGTACATCGATGGCTACGTGCACGGGGCTGTTGCGGTGCATCATCACGGAGAGGGGCGTTTCCACCTTGTGCCCTTTCCGTCCTTGCACCACGGGGTAATGCGCCATGGCGATTATGGGCCGCAATCCTGCTTCCACGACCGTGAATTTCATGGCGTAATAATTCTGTTTGTCCTTGGCTCTCACCACCCAGTCCATGCTCTTGTTTTCGATCTGGCCGAAGAACTCCAGCCGGTAGTCCTTATAGCCGAGCGTGGGAGAGAACAGCGCCAAATCGCCGGGATGAACATAACCGTCCGCATTCCGCACCCAGCCTGGCGCCCACGACTTGGCGGGCGCGCCCCAGGACTGCATGCCGGCCTGCATCGTGTCGCCGATGGTGACCGCAGCCCGATTGGCAATCGCATGCTGCACGTTTGCCCAGATACCCTTAGGCTGGCTGCCGGAAGCCGGGGTGACGGTTTGGAAGGAGCCATCCCCGTTGGAGATATTGGCGGCTGCCGAAGCCCGCTGGGAAATCGCGCGCGTTTTGGCGGTTTGCAGCTCGTGTGCGCCAAACCAGAGGAAGACGCCCATCAACAGGCAGGCGGCGACCTTGACAAACCGCTCGAACATGCGGTTGCGATAGCGAGCTCTGGCTGCCTCGTCAATGGCCGGGATTTCCTTGGCCGGCTCTTTCGCGGCCGGCTTCCAGGTAGCCAGCTCGTCGGAGCGATCCGCAACAGCACGCATCGCGAAAGGCATCCAGAGAGGCTCGATCCGGCTCGGGGTCCAACTCAGGCGCTGGCAGGGAGCCACGAGGCCCCGCTGGCAGTAGAATTCGATCGGAATGAAACCGGGCTTCGGAATGGCCGGGTCCTGACGATCGCCCGGAACCGCAAGCTGATTGATTCGCAGCCGTGAAATCGGCGTGAGCAGCGCGGCGTCCGGATTGAGAGTTCGCGGCTCGGGCGGGGCGTATAGCGGATAAGCCTGGCCGAGGCCCGCTACCGAGAGTCCCGAACTCTTTCGCTCGGGTACCTGCGGGAAGCGGAGCTCGGGAGAGCCGGAAATCCGGAAAGGCGCGAAGGCTGCAATGGCCGGGAGCGATTCCACCGGGGTGGCCGATGGGCCGGCGGCGGGTCCGACCTGTCCCGCCGTGGATCCGGACACTGCCGGCACGGGTAAGGCCAGTACGAGCGATGGTGCCTCCATGGGCAGCGGTGCGGGCGCGTAGCCGGAGACCGGCCGGGACGCCATCGCGACCACGTTCAACGCGGGAGAAGTGGAACCCGGGACAGCTTTGTCGCGGGCCGCGGCCGGAGGCCGTAGCCGGGTCAGCGGAGACGGCATCTCGAATGCGTGTCCCGGGGCTGGAAGCTGGGGAACAAATCCGCCCGCCGGAGAGGCCAGCGGGGCGGACGCAGCGGCGAACGAAGGCACCAGCTCCGCGGGCTGCGGCAGACGCAGACGCGACGCGGACACGCGCATCCCAAGCGGCGCATCGATCGCCAGCGCCATGCTGGGCAGCCGCAATGCCGGAACCTCGGGCATCATCGGGAGAGGCTGCGGCGCGGCGGCCTCGGGCAGCAGCGACTGAACGGGCTGCGGCAGGACGGGGCTGTTCTCCGACATGCCGAAAGTGGGCGCCGCCAGTTTCCCATGGAAGGCGACAGGGAGCCGCAACGCAGGGATTTCAGGCAGCACGGCGTCTAATTCGGGCGCGGTTGCCGTCGGAGCGCTTTCCTGGATTGCGGTGGTCCAGATCGGGCCATTCTCAGGCATGCCTGGCAAGCCGGAGAGTCTGGCAGTCAACGGCACATCCGGGAGCCGAAATGCGCGAGTCTCGGGCAATACGGCCTCGAGCCCGGACTTCGCCGCGATGACGCCGGCCTGTTGGGGATCGGCCTGGCGCGGGCGGTTGTCCACGAAAGCGGGCTGCTCGGGGGAGAACCCTGCAGCAGGGAGTTGCAGCGATGGACTATCGGTGATCGGCGCGATGGCGGCGGTGGATGGCTCGAGTGGCACCGGGGACTCCACCGGCCCCATCAGGGTCGGGCGGCTACCCGAGAGTCCTGGCGAGCGAGGTGTCCCGGCGGGCAGGGACAGGCCGGGCAGCGACAACATTTCGGCCGCGCCCAGGACCGGTTCCGGCACGGATGCCGGCGGCAGGAAGGCTTCGGCCGGATTGGGCCATTTGCAGTCCTCGGACAAGCCCAGGCCGTCCCCCAGGG
>Ga0335077_10010123_pt1 | contig 11722 bp, 13 predicted proteins | sample Lox_Sample_31_FD_207151 | JGI IMG/M metagenome (GOLD analysis project Ga0335077, IMG submission 207151) | Soil microbial communities from Loxahatchee National Wildlife Refuge, Florida, United States - Lox_Sample_3.1 | ecosystem: Environmental > Terrestrial > Soil > Wetlands | place: USA...
AGACATCCGTAGCGGTGCGGGTCCAGAACCGCCATCTCACTGCCGTCACCGACCCGACCCGCACCGGAAGAGAGTTTCAAGACAGCCCGGCGAGCTGAGTCGCAGAAGACGTACCCTAAAATTATTCGGGTTTATGTCGCCCGGACATAAAATCATAAGGGCCTAAAAAAAGAAGTCAGATCGCACATCCAGCCATAATTTTTCTTGTCAGCCGCCGGGGCCCCGTCTATACTGCGTTTGAAGACATGGCCGACCGCCCGACGACCTGGAACGGCATCACGCAGACCCTCCGACAGCTTTCGACCCTCTTCCCCGCCCGCGACGATTCCGCCGAAGAGACGCGCCTCTACTACCGCCGGGCGTGCCTCGCAGCCTCGGAGGAACGGTACGACGTGGCGATGGTCTTCGCCGGCAAGGCGATCGCGCTCGAGCCCCGGCACCTGCCGACGAGACTCCTGCTCGCCCAGATCTACGACCGCGGCCTCCGTGACGTCGAGGCGGCGATCTCGGCCTACAAGAAAGTCATCGCGCTCTCGGGCTACGACAGCGCGAATCCCTACGGCGCCGCGGCTCGCGAAGGGCTCGACCGCCTCGTGCACCGCGCCGCCGCGATTCCGATCGGCGTGCCGGCCGGCGTCGAAGGCTAGGGGCCAGGGCCGCCGGCCTTCGCGGCCCCCGCCGGGAGCCGCGGATATCTCCAGGGGTACATGGGGGGACGGCCCCAGACCACGGCCGCGCGCCCGGGCCCGGGCTCCGGCGCGATGGGGGTCACTCGCCACGCGCCGTCGGACACGACCGTGCGTCCACCGCCGACGTCGAGCCAGAAGAGGATCCCGCCTGCGCCGTCGGGGCTCGAGACGTCGATCGTCACGCGGTTGTCGCCCGCCCGCAGCGGCGAGGCCAGGTCCAGGACCGTCAGCGCGTCGCCCGTGCGTTGGGTTCCGCCGCCGGCGCGCCGGCCGTTGACCTCGAGCGACCAGGAGCCCGCGACGAAGATCCGACACGGCGCCGCGCGCGGCGGCTCGCCGGGAATCCCGAAATCCGTCGCGGCGCGAAACGACATCGGGCGGGGCTCCGGAATGTCCCGCGTCAGCCAGATCCAGCGCGCGTTCCCCGTCGTGAGGAAGCGCCGGTCGGCGATCGCTCGCCGCGACGCCTGAACGACGGCGCCCGCGGCCAGGACGAGCGCGGCGGCAACGGCCAGCTTGCGCAACGGCCCGAACCCGAACGACGCGCTCGCGCCCGATCCTTGACCCAAGGCGCCCGGCAGAATACACTGCTGTTCCCGACATGACGATTGTCGGGATCATCCCCGCCCGCCACGCCTCCGTTCGCTTTCCCGGGAAGCCCCTCGCGCGCCTGGGCGGCCGTCCGATGGTGCTCCACGTGCTGGACGCCGCGCGCGCGTCGCGCCGCCTGGACCGTGTCGTCGTCGCCACGGAGGACGAGCGGATCGCGTCGGTCGTCCGGACCGCGGGAGGCGAAGCGATCCTGACCTCGCCGGACGCGGCGAGCGGGACCGACCGGCTGGCCGAGGCCGCGCGCGGCCTGCCCGCCGACGCCTACGTCAATGTGCAGGGAGACGAGCCGCTCATGTCCGCCGAGAACATCGACCGCGCGATCGCGATGCTGCTCGACGGGCCCGACCGCGGGATCGCGACGCTCGCCGTGCCGCTCGACGCCAGGCTGGCGCCCGACCCGAACGTGGTCAAGGTTGCCATCGCGGGCGACGGGCGGGCGCTGTACTTCTCGCGGTCCCCCATCCCCTACTTCCGCCACGGGACGCCGGCTTACCGCAAGCACCTCGGCCTCTACGTCTACCGCGCCGCGACGCTTCCGCGTCTCGCGGCGCTGCCGCCCTCGCCGCTCGAGCGCGCCGAGTCACTCGAGCAGCTGCGCTGGCTCGAGGCCGGCTATACGATCTGGGTCGGCGAAGCCGCCACGGACTCCATCGGCGTCGACACGCCGGAAGATCTCGCCCGGGCCGAACAACTCTTGAAAGGAGAGGTCGCCTCATGAGCGCCAAGTACGTCTTCGTCACCGGAGGAGTGGTCTCCTCGCTCGGAAAAGGAATCGCGGCCTCCTCGATCGGGGCGCTGCTCGAGGCGCGCGGATTCAAAGTGGCGCTCGCGAAGTTTGACCCTTACATCAACGTGGACCCGGGGACGATGTCGCCGTTCCAGCACGGCGAGGTGTACGTCACCGACGACGGCGCCGAGACCGACCTCGACCTCGGCCATTACGAGCGGTTCACGTCGATGACTGCGTCGCGCATCAACAACACGACCGCCGGTCGGATCTATCTCTCCGTCATCGAGCGGGAGCGGCGCGGCGACTATCTGGGCAAGACCGTCCAGGTCATCCCGCACATCACCGACGAGATCAAGGAATCGATCCGCCGGGTCGAGCCCGAGGCGGACGTGATCCTGATCGAGATCGGCGGCACCGTCGGCGACATCGAGTCGCTGCCGTTCCTCGAGGCGATCCGGCAATTCCGCCAGGAAGCCGGCCGCGGCAACGCCGTCAACGTCCATTTGACGCTCGTGCCGTACATCCGCGCCTCGGACGAGCTCAAGACGAAGCCGACGCAGCACTCCGTCAAGGAGCTCCTCTCGATCGGGATCCAGCCGGACGTGCTGCTGTGCCGCACGGAGCGGCCGCTGCCCGACGACGTCAAGAAGAAGATCGCCCTCTTCTGCAACGTGCCGGTCGAGGCGGTCATCACGGCCAAGGACGTCGCGTCGATCTACGAGGTTCCGTTGCGGTTCGCGGCGGAGGGCCTCGACGAGATCCTGCTCGACCTGCTGAACCTGCCCCACTACGACCGCGACCTCTCAAAGTGGGAGAGCCTCGTCAATCGCATCAAGAACCCCACCGGCGAGGTCGACATCGCGGTCGTCGGCAAGTACGTGGACTACGGCGACTCCTACAAGTCGTTGAACGAGGCCCTCGCCCACGGCGGGATCGCGAACAACGTCAAGGTCAACCTGCGCTACGTGGATTCCGAGACGCTCGAGAACGAGTCCTATCCGGAGATGCTCGCGAGCGCCGACGCGATCCTGGTGCCCGGCGGATTCGGCAGGCGCGGCGTCGAAGGGATGATGAAGGCGATCCAGTACGCGCGCGAGAAGAAGGTGCCCTACTTCGGCATCTGCCTCGGCCTCCAGACGGCCGTCATCGAGTTCGCGCGCCACGTCGCGGGACTCGAAGGCTCGAACTCGACGGAGTTCGACGAGGAGCCGGCGCACAAGGTCATCTTCAAGCTGCGCGACCTGATCGGCGTCGAAGCGCTCGGCGGCACGATGCGACTCGGGAAGTACCCTTGCGAGCTCGGCAACGGCTCCCTCGCGGCGCGCGCCTACGGCTCCGCGGCGATCTCGGAGCGGCATCGCCACCGCTACGAGGTCAACCAGGAATTCCTGCCGGCTCTCCGCGACGCGGGCATGTCGTTCACGGGCATGTCGCCGGACCGGAAATTCGTCGAGATCATCGAGCTGCGCGACGACCATCCCTGGTTCCTCGGCTGTCAGTTCCACCCGGAGCTCAAGTCGAAGCCGTTCGCCTGCCACCCGCTCTTCAAGGACTTCGTCCGCGCGGCCAAGGCGCACCGGGCGGCGCGCGCCGCCGAGACGGAGGAGCGCCGGGTCGCGGCGGCCGTCGAGACGGACCGGGAGTTCTCCTGAGCGGCGTCCGCGCCGTCGCGATCGCTCCCGGGTACACGATCGGCGGCGACTCGCCGCCGATCTTTTTCGCGGGCCCCTGCGTCATCGAGTCGCGCGAGCACTCCCTCGCGATGGCGAAGCGGCTGAAGGCGATCGGCGAGGAGACCGGAGCCAGGATCGTTTTCAAGTCGTCTTTCGACAAGGCGAACCGGTCGTCGAACGATTCCTTCCGCGGGCCCGGCCTTTCCGAGGGCCTCGCGATCCTCGGCGAAGTGAAGGCGGAGACGGGCCTGCCCGTGATCTCCGACGTGCACGAGCCGGCCCAGGCGGCCCCGGCGGCGAAGGTGCTCGACGTGCTGCAGATTCCCGCGTTCCTCTCGCGCCAGACGGACCTGATCGTCGCGGCCGCGAAGACCGGGAAGCCCGTCCAGATCAAGAAGGGGCAATTTCTCGCGCCGGACGACATGGCGAACGTCGTCGAGAAGTGCCGCGCCGCGGGCAACGAAAAGATCCTCCTCTGCGAGCGCGGGACGTCGTTCGGTTACCACAACCTCGTCGTGGACATGCGCGCCTTCCCGATGATGCGCGCCCTCGGATTCCCCGTCGTCTACGACGTCACGCACTCGCTCCAGCTGCCGGGCGGCGGCAAGGAGACGGGCGGCCGGAAGCAGTACGCCGCCGCACTCGCGCGCGCGGCCGCGGCGACCGGCGCCGTGGACGGCTTCTTCCTCGAGGTGCACGACCGGCCGGACCAGGCCCTTTCCGATCGCTCGACGCAGCTCGACGTGAAGGACGTCCCGGCTCTCCTGCGCTCGGTGCTCGCCATCGCGGCGCTCGCCCGCGAGACCGCTTTCGCAAGAACGGAGACCGAATGATCCCGAGCGCAAGATTCGCACGCCTTCTCCGGCACGCCGCCGGCGTGACCTGTGCCCTCTGTTGCATGATGTCCTCGCCGGTGCACGCGCCCCTCAAGCCCGCCGCTTCGCGGGGGGCGGCCCCGGAGTTCGTTCGCGAGGACGCGGCCGGCTCTCTCCTTCGCCTCGCCGATCTGCGCGGGGAGGTCGTCCTGCTCAACTTCTGGGCCACGTGGTGCCACGGCTGCCAGGAGGAGATCCCCTGGTTCGTGGAATACCAGAAGACCTACGGCAAGAGCGGGCTCACGGTCGTCGGCGCCTCGGTCGACGAGGAGGGCTGGAGCGCCGTGCGACCTTACTTGAAGAAGAAGCACCTGAACTACCCGATCGTGATCGCCGGCAAGGATCTGCAGAAGACCTACGGCCTCGACAACCTGCCGGTGACAGTCCTCATCGATCGCAACGGCCGCATCGCGACGACGTACAGCGGCGTCGTCGACCGGAAGGGCTGCGAAGCCGAGCTGAACGCGCTCCTCGCGGAGAAGGCGCCCTAGCGACCGCCGCCTTCCGCCGCCGCGCGGCGCGCGACGAGGTCGGGATCCTGGTCGACGGGAAATCCGGCGTCCGCCCAGCCGTCGAGCCCGCCGAGCAATGGCCGCACCAGGGTGAATCCCCGATCCATCAGCGCGCGGGCCACACGGGCCGCCGTCGCCTCGTTGGGTCAGGTGCAGTAGAGGACGATCTCGCGGTCCCGCGGCAGGTCGGCGAGACCGGCCTCGAGGCCCGCGAGCTCGAGCGCCCGCGCTCCGGGGATGCGCCGCGGGTCGGCCAGCCGGGCCTGAGGGGAGCGAACGTCCAGGATGACCGGCGACTCGCCGCGGGCGATCGCGTCGGAGACTTCCTGCGGGGAGATGCGGGCCATGCGGAGCATGCGATAGAAGCGGCGGCGCTGGGCCCACTTCCAGAGGACGAAGAGGACGAGCCCGACTCCGACGAAGACGAGCGCGCCGCTGCCGAAAGACGCCAGCACGTCGAGCACGTCGTCCACGGCGCGGTGGAAGATCGCTCCGGCGGCGAAGCCGCTGCCCGCCCAGAGAAGCGCCCCGCCGGCGTCCCAGGCCAGGAACGCCGCGACCGAGGCGGCCGACGCCCCCGCGAGCGGCGGCGCGACCGTCGAAAAGCCCGGAACGAACTTCGCGAACAGAAGCGAGGCGAGGCCGTAACGCGTGAAGAACTGTTCCGTCTGGTTCACACAGGAGTCCGGCGAAAGGGAGACGCGGCACAGCACGCGAAGCACGCGATAACCCTGCCGGCGGCCGAGCGCGAACCAGAGCAGGTCGGCGATCAGGCTCGCGGCGACCGCGACGAGGAGAGCGAGCGGCGCCGACAGGTCGCCCCGTGCCGCGAGCGCCCCCGCGACGATCAGGGTCGGCAGCGCCGGGATCGGGAGACCGAGCTGCTCGAGCAGGACGTTGCCGAAAACGAAGGCGATTCCGTACCTCGCGACTTGCTCGAGGAGTCCCACGGCCGCGTAGTCTAAGCTCTCGCCGACGTCCACCTCACCCGCGGCCCGTCCGGCCGTCCAACGGGTGGCATGAATACGATCGGAGCGCCGGGCCTTCCCGCGGACGGCGGTGCTTCGGTTCTTCCGAGTGGCGGCCGCGCGGGTAGGATAGCGGCCGTGATCCTCGAAGCGGCGAAGCGAGTACTCCAGATCGAGGCGGACGCCGTGCGCGAGCAGATCGCGCGACTCGGCCCCGACTTCCAGAGCGCGGCCGGCGCGATCGAGGCCTGCCGGGGCCGGATCTGCGTGACGGGACTCGGAAAGTCGGGGCTGATCGGACAGAAAATCGCCGCGACCTTCGCGTCCACGGGGACGCCGGCCTATTTCCTCCACGCGGCGGAGGCCGCCCACGGCGACCTGGGAATGCTCGTCGCGGGCGACGTCGTCCTGGCGCTCTCCCTCTCCGGCGAGACGCCGGAGATCGTGCGCCTGCTCGAGTTCGCCCGCTCGCGGTCCCTCCAGACGATCGCCATCACCGGGGTACCCGGCTCCGCGGTCGCCCGGGCGGCCGACGTGACGCTGACCGTCGAGCTCTCGCGCGAGGCCTGTCCGTTCAACCTCGCGCCGACCGCCTCGACGACCGTGATGCTGGCGCTCGGGGACGCGCTCGCCATCGCGATCTCCGAGAAGCGGGGCTTCAAGGAGGAGGACTTCGCGGCCCTGCACCCCGGGGGCCAGCTCGGCAAGCGGTTCCTGAAGGTCCAGGATTTGATGCGCGGCGGCGAGCGCCTGCCCTCCGTCGCGCGCGAGACGCCCATGAGCGAAGCGATCCACGAAATGTCGCGAAAGATGATGGGCATCACCGCGGTCGTGGACGGGGACGGGCGGCTGCTGGGCGTGATATCCGACGGCGACCTGCGGCGCCTGCTCGAGAAGGATCCGGCGCTCCTGTCGCGGCGCGCGGGCGACTGCCTGCACGCGAACCCGAAGACGATCGGCGCCGAGGAATTCGCCTCGACGGCGCTCGGAAGGATGCGCTCGGACAAGATCACCTCGCTCTTCGTCGTGGACGGCCGGGGACGGCTGACCGGCGCGATCCACCTGCACGACCTGCTGTCCGCGGGCATCTCGTGAAGCGGTGAAACGGTGAAAAGGAAGATCCGCGCGCTCGTCTTCGACGTGGACGGGTGCCTGACGGACGGGCGTCTCTACATCGACGACCGCGGCCGCGAGACGAAGGTCTTCGACACGAAGGACGGCCACGGCCTGCGCAAGGCGCTCGCGGCCGGGCTCGAAGTCGCGTGGGTCTCCGGCCGGACGTCGCTCGCGACGGCCGTGCGCGCGCGCGACCTCGGCGTCCGGCTCTGCTACCAGGGCGTGAAGGACAAGCTCCCGCGCTACGAGGCGCTCTGCCGGCGCTGGGGTCTTGCGCCCTCCGAAACCGCCGTCCTCGGCGACGACGAGCCCGACGTGCCGATGATGGAGCGCGCGGGATTCTCCGCCTGCCCCGCCGACGCGACGACGGCGGCCAAGCGCGCCGCGACCCTCGTGCTGAAGAACGCCGGCGGCCGCGGCGCGGCCCGCGAGTTCATCGAGTTCGTGCTGTCGCGCAATGGCGCGCGCGAGCGCCCGAAGTCATAGCTCGAGGCCCGTCCGGCCCGCGTCGAGCACGGCGATCGCGGCGGTTCCTCCGAAGCGATCCCGAACCGCCCGTGCGATCCCGTCGAGTGCCGCCTCGACGTCCGCGCGCGCGATGGGAGGCAGCCCCTCGACGACCACGATCGCGTCCCGCGTCGACTCGGTGATCTTCGTGCGGTCGGCTTCCTTCCAGTTCCAGCGGCGGCAGATCGCGCCTTGACGGTCGCGATAGATCACCTCGCCGGCCTTCGGAGGCCGCGGCTCGGGCTCGCCGAGCAGGCGCACCGGCGCCTCCGCCTCGCCGGCGACCGTCAGCTCCACGTCGCCGTCGATCGCCGCGAGGTCCTCCGCGCCCGCCGGGAGGAGCGCCTCGAGCGAGACCGCGTTGTAGAGGTCCACGAGGCGGTTGATGTGAGACGGGGCATGGCCTTTCGCGGCGCGCCGCAGGAGATTCTCGACCGAAGACGGGTGGTCCTTGGGCTTCGCGCCGAAGCGGCGGTACGCCTCCCGCCAGACGGCGACCCGCGGGTGCTCGGTGAGCGAAGCCGCTCCGACCCGGTCCGGAATCGCGTCGGCCGCCGTCTTCAGCCGCGCCGCCAGCTCCGCGTCCTCGCCGCGGTTGTCGATGCCGCGGACGACGGCCACGCCGACGAGCGCCTCCGGGAAGAGCGCCAGGAATTCCGGGAGCAGCGTCAGACGCATCGGATGAAGACTAACTCTGGCTCTCTGTTTCGGAACCTGTGCGGCTCACCTCACCGAAGTGATTTGAACTCTCTCTTCCGCGGCGGGCCGTTCTCCGGATGACTGAGCGAGGAGCGTTCTCGGCCCGCCGCGCAAGGATGTCGGCCGGTGCGAAGCAGGTCCCGAGCTAGCTCCGGCGACGGAACATCCAGGCGACGCCGATGCCGAGGAGGTACAGCAGAATCATCGGCACCGCGAAGACGCACTGTGTCGTGACGTCGGGCGTCGGCGTGATGACGGCGGCGATGATGAAGATGATCAGGATCGCGTACTTGAGCTTCGCGAGCAGCCACTTCTCCGACACGACGCCCATGCGCGCGAGGAAGAAGACGAGGATCGGCATCTCGAAGCAAAGGCCGAGCCCGAGGATGATCTTCGTCGCCGTCCCGAGGTACTCGTTGATCGTGATCACCGCGGTGAACGGCTTGCCCACGCCGATCAGGAACCCGACCACCAGGGGGAACGCCTCGAAGTAGCCGAAGGCGCAGCCCGAGAGGAAGAAGAAGACCCCGGCGAAGAGGAACGGCCACACCCAGCGGCGCTCGTTCTTGTAGAGGGCGGGCGCCACGAAGAGCCAGACCTGCCAGAGGATCACCGGCGACGCGAGGATCGTCCCCGCGAGCATCGCGACCCGGAAGTAGAGGACGAAGGGCTCGGCGAGGGTCGTGTAGGCGAGGTTCTGGCCGGGCGGCAGGACACTCCGCACCGGCTTTGCGAGCAGATCGAAGAGGGCCGGCGCCCAGAACCAGCAGGCGAGGAAACCGACGAAGAGCGCGAGAAGCGAAACGATCAGGCGGCGGCGCAGCTCCTCCAGGTGCTCGAAGAACCCCATCCGCGGGAGCTCTTCCGAGTCGTCTCCGCGGAGCCGGCTGACGAGCTCCGGCAGCAGCGGGCTCAAGCGGCGTCGCCGGGGCGGGGATCCGTCTTCGGAGGGTCGGGGACGGGCTTCGGACCGATCGAGGCCGAGCGGGCGACCGAGTCGGCCGCGGCCTTCACCTCGGTCTTGACCGAGTTGACTTCCGTCTTGGCCTCCTCGATCTCGTGCTCGATCGTCTTTTTCAGGTCTTCGGAGGCCTTCTTGAACTCCGCGAGGCCTTTGCCGAGAGACTTACCGATTTCCGGCAGCTTCCGCGGCCCGAAGACGATCAGGGCGATGACGAAGATCAGAATCAGTTCGGGCATGCCAATCGAGCCAAACATGTTTCAACCTCGGAATGACGATTCTACCCCCCGCGGCCCGCCGGGAAACCCGTTGGACCCGAAAGCCGTAACTCCGGGTGCCCGGCATGTCACAATGCGGACTCTAGGGAGGTCCTCTTGAACCGCTCTCGCTCCCGTTTTCTGATCGCGCTGTCGATTCTCGCCGCCGCCACCCTGGCCGGCGGGACCCTGGGCTCCCGCCTCCTCGCCGTCCCCGAGCGGGAACAGCCCAATCTGGACGAATACGCGGACATTCTGACGACCCTTTCGGAGTGGGCCCCCGAGTCGGTGCCTCCCGAAAAGTTCGTCTACGCCTCGATCCACGGGATGCTCTCCCGCCTCGACCCCCACACGACCTTCCTCGAGCCGGACGACTACGCCGCGATGCGGGAGAAGCAGCAAGGGTCGTTCTTCGGCCTCGGCATCCAGATCCAGAAGCGCATGGGCCGCATCACGGTCATCGCGCCGATGGAGGGCACGCCGGCCTTCAAGCAGGGCGTGCGGGCGGGCGACGTCATCACGCACGTCGAGGACGAGGAGCTCAAGGAGGACATCTCGACCGACGACGTCGTCCGCAAGCTCCGCGGGCCCAAGGGGACGCCGGTCACGATCACGCTCCGGCGGCCGGGCCTCGACGAGCCGATCCGCATGACGATCGTCCGTGCGGAGATCCCGACGCTGTCCGTGCCGTACGCCTTCATGATCGGGCCGGAGACCGGCTACGTCTTCCTGCGCGATTTCACGCACACCTCCAGCCGCGAGCTGACGGCCGCCATCGACAAGCTCGACAAGGCCGGCATGAAGCGGCTCCTGCTCGACCTGCGCGGCAACCCCGGCGGCGTCCTCGACCAGGCCGTCGACGTCGCCGACCTGTTCCTGGCGAAAGGCTCCAAGGTCGTCTACACCCGCGGCCGGACGCAGAATTCTGCGCAGGACTTCTTCGCGCCCGGAGACGGGCCGCACTTCGACAAGCCGCTCGTCGTGCTCGTCAACCGCGGCTCGGCCTCGGCCTCGGAGATCGTGGCGGGCGCGATCCAGGACCACGACCGCGGCCTCATCGTCGGCCAACGCACGTGGGGCAAGGGCCTCGTCCAGAGCGTCTACACGCTGCCCTACGGGGCGGGCCTGGCGCTCACGACGGCGCGGTACTACACCCCGTCGGGCCGGTGGATCCAGAGAGACTATTCGGACCTGCTCGCCTACGTGAACCCCGAGGACGGCGATGCGCCGGCGCCCGAGGAGGCCCCGCGCAAGTCGGGCGAGGTGTTCTACACGGACGCCGGGCGGGTCGTGTACGCGGCGGGCGGCATCACGCCGGACGTCGTCGCGAAGAACGACAACCGCGACTCGAAGCTCCTCGCGCAGATCCTGGCGCGCGGCCTGACCTTCAGCTTCGCCGTGGACTGGGACTCCAAGCACCCCGAGGTCGGCCCCGACTGGGCGGTCAATCCGGCGATCCGGAAGGCCTTCTTCGAGTTCTGCGAGGCCTCGAAGTTCTCGACGGCCGACGAGCTCGAGCGCCAGTGGAACGAGGACCCGAACAAGTCGATCGTGGACCTCGCGATCCGCGTGGATGTGATCAACGTCAAGTACGGGCTCGAGTCGGGATGGAAGGCGCGCGCCGCCGGCGACAACCAGATCCAGCAGGCGCTCGGGCTCTTCGACGAGGCCTCCCGCGTGGCCGCGATGCCGAAGAAGACGAACCCGGCGCGAGCGGCGAAGAGCTTCGGAAGCTAGTACGTCGCTCCGGCTTGCTCGGGATCCTGGCGACCGCCGTCGACAGAAGAATCGCTACGAATAGCTAGAGCGGCCGCCACCGGCGAACGACTCGGCCAAAGGGCCTCGATCGTTCGCCTGGATCCCTCGCGGCGCCTTCGCTCCCGCGGCGCGAGGCTCCTCCCTCGATTACCTCGGGAGACTCCTCGCGCCGCGGACAACTGCAAGAGCGCGGCTATAACGAGTCGTTCGCAGCGCGACCAAGCTCGCGGAGCGCACCGTAGGGGCGGGGCTTGTCCCCGCCCTCCGATCCCGGGCGGCCGCAAGAGCCCCCACATCAGAGCGAGCGGAGTCATCACGAATCGCTCGCGGCGTGCGAAGTCTCCCGAGCGGAAGCGAGGGAGGAG
>Ga0335077_10010125_pt1 | contig 11721 bp, 8 predicted proteins | sample Lox_Sample_31_FD_207151 | JGI IMG/M metagenome (GOLD analysis project Ga0335077, IMG submission 207151) | Soil microbial communities from Loxahatchee National Wildlife Refuge, Florida, United States - Lox_Sample_3.1 | ecosystem: Environmental > Terrestrial > Soil > Wetlands | place: USA: Florida...
CGGTGGCCGGGGCGGGGAACGGCGTAACCGGCCGGGGCGGGGCGGGTACCCGCGGGCGGCGGTGCCTTTCGGCGGGGTACAGGGCGTCCATGGCTGCGGCCGTGGTGTGCAGGCAGTAGTCGAGCAGGCCGGTCAGCGCCAGATGCTGCGCCTGCTCACCGTCGCTGGTGGCGGCGAGCTGGCAGGCGTAGGCGCGCAGCAGGTCGTGCATGCCGTAGCGGCCCGGCCCGGCCTGCTGGAGCAGGTGCGCGCGGGCCAGTTCCTCCAGCGTCCGGCGGGCCTGGTCAGAGGTGGTGCCGGTGAGCGCGGCCACCGCGTGCGCATCGAAGTCGGTGCCGGGGTGCAGGCCCGCCAGCCGGAACGCCCGGGCGGCATCGGGGCCGAGGTGGCGGTAGGACCAGGAGAACACCGCCCGCACCGCGGTCCGCGGGTCCCCGCCAGCATCGAGTACGTCCAGTTGCCGCTGCTGGTCACCCAGCTCACCGGCCAGTGTGGCAAGGGGCATCTCCGGGCGGGCGGCGGCGAACTCGGCGGCCACCCGCAGCGCCAGCGGCAGCCGGGCGCAGCGCCCGGCTAATGCCGCGGCCGCTTCCGGGTCGGTGTCGACCCGCTCGCCGATCAGCGCCCGCAGCAGGCTCACCGCCTCAGGCGGCGGCAGCAGGTCCAGGTCCAGCCGGTGCGCGCCGTCCCGGGCGACCAGGCCGGCCAGCGTGTCGCGGCTTGTCACCAGCACCACGCAGCCCGGGCCGCCCGGCAGCAGCGGCCGGACCTGCTCCACCGATGCGGCGTTGTCGAGCACTACGAGCATCCGTTTGGCAGCGAGCAGGCTGCGGTAGCGGGCGGCGCGCTCGTCTTCCCCGGCCGGGATGTCCTGCCCGGCGACGCCGAGCGCGCGCAGGAACCCGGCGAGCGCGTCGGCGGCGGTCAGCGGCTGGCCGGGGTCATAGCCGCGCAGGTTCACATACAGCTGCCCGTCGGGGAACCGCCCGGCGGTCTGGTGTGCCCAGTGGACCGCTAAGGCGGTCTTGCCGACCCCGGCGGTGCCGCCGATCGCGCTGATCACCACCGTCGGTGTTTCCTCACCGGCCCGGTCCGCCACGGCGGTGAGCTCCTTCAGCTCACCGCCCCGGCCGGTGAAGTGCCCGATCCCGGCCGGCAGCTCCCGCGGCACCGCCTTCCCGGCCGCGCCCGTCGGGGGCGGCGATGCCGCCAGCGCGTCCAGCGCCGGGTCGGCGGTCAGTATCTGCTGGTGCAGTTCTTGCAGCTCTGTCCCTGGCTCGGCGCCCAGCTCCTCGATCAGCACCGCGCGGGCGCGGGAGTAGGCGGCCAGCGCCTCCCCCTGCCGGCCATCGCGGTACAGCGCGAGCATCAGCAGGCCGTGGAAGCGCTCGCGCAGCGGGTAGGCGCTGGCCAGCTGCCGCAGCTCACCGACGATCTCGCCAGCCCGGTCCCGGTGCAGGTCGGCGTCGATGCGGGTTTCCAGCGCCTGCAGCCGCAGCTCGGCCAGCCGCGGCACCTCCCGCAGCGCCAGCAGCTCCGAGTCCACATCGGCCAGCGGCTCACCCCGCCACAGCGCCAGCGCCGCTCCTGCCTGAGAGGCCGCCTGGTCCCACGCGCGGTCCCGCGCCGCCGCCCGCGCCGCGCCCAGCAGGCTCTCGAACCGGGATACATCCAGTTCCCCGGGATCCAGCCTGATCTGATAGCCGCCCGGCTGGGTGGCGATCCGGCCCTGGTCCTCTCCCAGCGACTTGCGCAGCCGCATCACATAGTTCTGCATCGTCACCCGCGCCGACGCCGGCGGCCGCGGCCCCCACAGCGCCTCGGCCAGCTCGCCCAGCGGCACCGGCCGGTTGGCCCCCAGCAGCAGCGCCGCCAGCACCACCCGCTGCTTGCCCGGCGGCACCACGACCGCCACCCCGCCGCGGCGCACCGTCAACGGCCCCAGCAGGCCGAACTCCATGCCAGCCGTCACCAGGCACCCACCCTCCCGCCGACAGCCCGGCCGCCACGCTGGCCGGATGTCACCTGCATGCTAACGGCGCAGGCGATGTTCCCTCCAGGATCGCGCAAACGATTGCCGCCGATGGGAACGGCAATGGGGGCGTCGCAGGGGCTGGCGAGGCCGCTCCGGCCGGGCGGCTACCATCGGGGCATCGTGAGCCCTGTGACCACTGTGACCGTGCGTGCGCCGGCGAAGGTGAACCTCCAGCTCGCCGTGGGCCCGATCCGGGCCGACGGCTACCACGACGTGGCGACGGTGTTCCATGCGGTCTCGCTGTTCGACGAGGTGACCGTCGCGCCCGCGGAGCGCGACAGCGTGACCGTCACCGGTGAGGGCGCGGACAGCGTGCCGGCCGACGGCGCCAACCTCGCCGCCCGCGCCGCCGCGGCGCTGCTGCGGGCGGCCGGGCCCGGCATCAGCGACGCACCTGGGCTGGCGATCCGGATCACCAAGCGGATCCCGGTGGCCGCTGGCCTGGCCGGCGGCAGCGCCGACGCCGCAGGCGCCCTGGTCGCCTGCAACGAGCTGTGGCGCGCCGGGCTGAGCGACACCGAACTCGGTGAGCTGGCGGCGGGCATCGGCAGCGATGTCGCGTTCGGCCTGCTGGGCGGGACCGCGATCGGGATGGGGCGCGGCGAGCGGGTCACCCCGGCCCTCGCCTCCGGCACCTTCCACTGGGTGCTGGCGTTCGCCAGCGGCGGGCTGTCCACTGCGGATGTGTACGCGGCTTGCGACCGCATCGGTGCCGCCAGGGGCCGCCGGCCGGCGCGGGCGGACGACCCGGGAGCCGCGAGAGTCCCTGAACCGGTGCTGGACAATGCGCTCATGGCCGCGCTGCGCTCGGGCGACCCGGCCGAGCTCGGCCCGCTGCTGTCCAACGACCTGCAGCCGGCCGCCATCTCGCTCCGCCCGGAACTGCGGCAGGCGCTGGCGGCAGGCAGCGAGCTCGGCGCACTCGGCGCCATGGTCTCGGGCTCCGGACCGACCTGCGCCTTTCTCGCCCGGGACCGCCGCCATGCGCGGGACCTGGCGGCCGCGCTGGCCGGGGCCGGCGTCTGCCGGAGGGTCGCCCAGGTCCTCGGCCCCGTGCCGGGAGCGGCGGTCACGGCAGGCACCGCGGAGCAGGCGTGAACCTGGTCAACCTGGAGAAGGTGGTCAAGGGATACGGGCAGCGGCTGCTGCTGGACGGCGTGTCGGCCGGGGTGGCAGCGGGCGAGCGCGTCGGGGTCGTCGGGCGCAACGGGGCCGGCAAGAGCACGCTGCTGGCGCTCCTGGCCGGGGCGGAGCAGCCCGACCGCGGCCGGGTCACCCGCGCCCGGGGCCTGCGGGTCGGGCACCTGCCCCAGCAGGACCGGCTGGCGGGCACGGTGGGCGACCTGGTGACCGGCGGCCGCCCCGAGCACGTGTGGGCGGGCGACCCGCGCACCCGGTCCGCGGTCGCCGCGCTGCTGCCCGGCATCGATTTCGCCGCCCAGGCACAACGCCTGTCGGGTGGCGAGGCCCGCCGGGTCGCGCTGGCCGCCCTGCTCCTGAGTGACTACGACCTGCTGCTGCTCGACGAGCCGACCAACCATCTCGATGTGGAGGCGGTCGACTGGCTGGCACGCTTCCTGGCCGGGCTCGGCAAGGCCATGGTGGTGGTCACGCACGACCGCTGGTTCCTGGACGCGGTCTGCGAGCGGACCTGGGAGCTCGCCGGCGGTCGGCTGCATGCCTATGACGGCGGTTATGCCTCCTACGTGCTGGCCAGGGCGGAGCGGGCCCGGATCGCCGACGCCGCACAGCGCAGGCGGCGGAACCTGCTGCGCAAGGAACTGGCCTGGCTGCGCCGCGGCCCGCCTGCCCGGACCAGCAAGCCGCGGTTCCGCATCGAGGCCGCGAACGCGCTGATCGCCGACGAGCCCGCGCCGCGTGACGGGGTCGAACTGGTGCGGCTGGCCACCGCCCGGCTGGGCAAGACCGTGCTCGATACCGAGGACCTGACCATTCGCGCCGGGGAGCGGGTGCTGCTTGACGACGTGACGTGGCAGCTCGGGCCCGGGGAGCGCGTGGGCCTGCTGGGGCCCAACGGGAGCGGGAAGACGACGTTCTTGCGGGTCCTCGCAGATGACGGGGTGGGCCGGCAGCCCGGCTTGACCGATTCGGCAGCAGAAACGCCGAATCGGTCAAGCCCCACTGCCGACCAGTTCGGGCTGGACGTTTGCGGACGGGTTTCGCGCGGGAAGACGGTGCGGCTCGGGTACTTGACGCAAGACGATGCCGGACTGGATCTTAGGTTGTCGGCGCGGGAGGTCGTGGCGGAGGTGCGGGGGAACTTGCTGGCGAGCGAGGGCGCCGGATCGGCTGGTCAGCTGCTGGAGATGCTGGGGCTGCGGGGGGATACGCAGTTCACGCCGGCGGGGGAACTGTCGGGCGGGGAGCGGCGGCGGGTGCAGGTGCTGCGGGTGCTGGTGGATGAGCCGAACGTGTTGCTGCTGGATGAGCCGACCAACGATCTGGATGTGGACACGCTGACCGAGGTGGAGGATCTGCTCGACGGGTGGGCGGGGTCGCTGGTGGTGGTGAGCCATGACCGGTATTTCCTGGAGCGGGTGACCGATCATGTGGTCGCGCTGCTGGGGGACGGGAAGCTGTCGTATCTCGGTGGGGGGGTCGAGGAGTATCTGACGCGGCGGGCAGGCGAACTGGCGGCTGAGGCGCAGTCAGGGCCGGGGACAGGGACGGGAGCTGGGCCGGGTGCGGCGGCCGCGCAGCGTGCGGCGAAGAAGGAGTTGCAGCGGCTGGAACGGCAGATCGAGCGGCTTACCGGGCGCGAGGCGGAACTGTCCGCGGAGCTGGCCGCGCATGCGAGCGACTACGAGAAGCTGATCGAGCTGGGGCAGCGGCTGCGGGCCGTTCAGGATGAGAAGGCACGGCTGGAGGAGCGCTGGCTAACTGTGGCCGACCAGGTCTGATCGGCTGCTGACCCGGCCAGTGGGCGCCAGCTCGATCACGGCCAGCACCCCCCGGTGATCGGTGCCGGGAACCTGGATGGTCCGCGCCGCGGAGACCGTGGCCCCGTCCCGGGATACGAGCACGTGGTCAAGGCGCAGGACCGGGGGAATCCGCGCGCCCGCTGGCCAGGTGAATCCCGGCCAGGGCCGCTGCCGGGCCGCGTCGGCGCAGTCCAGGAAGCCCGCATCCAGCAGGTCACGGAACGGCCGGTGGTCCCGGGTGGCGTTGAAGTCCCCGGCTACCACCTGCTGCCCGTCGGTGGCCACCAGCGCCGACCGGATAGCGGCCAGCTCCCGCCGCCACCGCAGCGACCTGTGGCGCATCGGCGGCCGCGGGTGCACGCCGGTCAGCGTCACCGGCCAGCCGTCCACCGGCTCGATGCGCGCACGGGGTGCCGCCGACACCATCCCCGGCACCGGCGGCAGGGGAGTCAGGGGCCAGCGTGCCCACAGGCCGGTTCCATTGGAGAGCGGGCCCGGGTTCAGATGGCGGAAGGGCAGCGCCGTGTCCACGCCAGCATCCGCCAGCCGCTCCACCATGTCCGGGGTCAGTTCCTGCACGACAAGCACGTCCACCTGGTGCCGCTCGATTTCCCGCACCACCGACGCTGGATCAGCTCTGCCCCGCAGGACGTTCAGGGTGAGAACCCGGAGCGAGAGAACCCCCGGCCCGGCGTCCGGCGGCTGGCCAGGCCGGGCGGCCGCCCCGTGAGGCCGCCTGGCCGGAGGCAGCTGCCATGCCAGCAGGGTGACAGCGGGAGCCGAGAGCAGCAGCGCGAGCCACCAGGACGTGATCGCCGCAACCGCCACCCCGGCAGCCGCGAACGGTGTCGCCAGCGGGATGAGCGCCGCCAGTCTGGGCGAGGGATCGGGGGACTCGCCGCCGGCCGCCCGGGCCGCCAGCGCGGGGATGGCCACCGCGGTGAGGGCAACGGCGAGTACCTGGCTCGGCTTCGCTTCGATCACCTCGATTCGGCACGGCCGGTGGACTGGGATATTGGAGGCTCAGCTCAGTGGATCATCCACGAAGGAGAGTGCGGACCGGTGCACGATACCCCGGGGCAGGCGATCGAGCAGCTTTCGACGCGCGTGGCGTATCAGACGCCTTACCTGCGCCTGCGCGAGGACAGGATCAGGCGGGCCGACGGCTCGGACGGTATCTACTCCTACGTGGACAAGCCCGATTTCGCGCTGGTCATCGCGATCGAGAATGGGGGGTTCCACCTGGTCGAGCAGTACCGCTACCCGGTGCGCGAGCGGTCCTGGGAGTTCCCGCAGGGCACGCTCCCCGGCATGGTCCCAGCGCCCGATCCCGAGCACCTGGCCCGGGAGGAGCTGCGCCAGGAGACCGGCATCACGGCCGGGGACATGCGTCACCTCGGGCACCTGTATTGCGGCAGCGGGATGTCGAACCAGGGGTTCGACGTGTTCGTGGCCACCGGCCTCACCCACGGGGCAGCAGAACTGGAGGTCGAGGAGCAGGACCTGGTGCACCGCTGGTTCCCGCGCGGCGCGCTGGAGGACATGATCCGCACCGGGGTCGTCACCGACGATTCCACCCTGGCCGCCTACGCGCTGTTCCTGCTCGGCGGGGCCGCCGGCGCCGAGCAGGCGCCGTGATCTGACTGCCGGGGGCTACTGGGCGTCCAGGGGCCAGCAGGTCGCGCAGCAGGCCGGTCAGGCCTGTGCCGCAGCTCAGGTTCGGCGAAGGCCGGGACATCCTCGGGTTTCGCCCTTCCGGGTCTTATGGCATTGCCATCATTGGGTCATGGAGGCGGATCTCATTTACGACTGACGGTGTGGGCACGGTCGCGGGATCACAATTGATGGTGTCCTGGCACGGGATCTCTTCGCCGAATACGGAGTCCCCTACTACGTGAAGGTGGATATCGATGGTTCGGATCGGCTCTGCCTGGAGGCACTCCTCGACTTCGGTGACCGGCCGCAGTACATCTCCGTGGAATCGGAGAAGGTCTCATTCTCCGCGCTGAAGAGGGAGTCGTCGCCGCGGGATCTGTCGTCACGGGGAAGCAGCGGGCACTACTGTGAGGGCCGCGCCAGAGTCAGCGTGGCGATGCCGAGCTTGAAGGCGTCCTCGGCGGCCGGCCTGCCTTCGATGCGCCAGTTCTGATGGAGCATGCCGCCGTGCTGGTCGATGTCGAACCACATCAGCCCGAGCGTCTTGTACCGGCGCATCCCGGTGAAAAGGTTGCCGATCTTGGCGAACTGGTTGGTGGTGGGCCCGACGGCGGTCTCGGACAGCAGGATGGGCTTGTCGGTGATGGCCCGCACCTGGTTGATGGTGCCGCCGAAGACGCTGGTGAAGGTGTCGGACGGCCGGAAGTAGTAGCCGTCGATGCCGACCCAGGTGACGTATTTCGCACCCGGCCACCAAGGTGCCAGCGGCCCGCTGCCGGGGCCGTTCTGGTTGATGGTCCACAGCCAGGTGACATTGTCGGCGCCCTGGCCGCGGAACAGCGTCACGATGTGCCGCCACGCCGCCACGAATGTCGATGGCCGGACGTGCCCGTAACCCCATGAGTACCGGGTGGTGTTCATCTCGTGCCCGAAGCCGATGACGACCGCGTGGCGGAAGTCCCGGACGCTGTCGGCATAGGTGCGCAGGTAGATGTCGTAGACGCCGCGGGCGACCGCCGCGACTGACGCGTCGGTCGGGTCGATCTGCACGCAGGGGATCGCGCCGTGATCATGCACCTGCTCCGCGAACGATGCCGCGAAGGGCCCGGCCCAGCCGCTGTAGTAGCCGACGATGTTCGGCTGCTTCCCGGCCGCGGCGGCGAATTCCGCGATGGGCTGGTAGCTGGGCGGCACCCCCTTCTCGTACACGCCCACATAGGAGGCTGGGATCGGCGGCAGGTGCGCGTGCGCGGGGGGCGGCACGGAGGGCATGTAGCTGAAGCGGGCGCCCGAGAAGATGATGGAGGCGGCGGCGATCGCGATGGCGACCAGCAGCACCAGGCGTGAGCCCAGCCGTGCTCCCAGATGCGATGTCACGCTCTCCCTCCGCCGGGGAAGATGATGCGGCCGACCACGGCGAGGTTGAGCAGGCCGAAGAAGACCAGGACCGCGAACTGCGCGGACGCGAACGTCACCGTCCGCCAGATGGCCAGGGCCGCCCACAGCAGGGCCATGCCGCCGCTCCACCAGGTGACCCACAGCCGGAACCGCCGCAGCGCGCTGCCCGGTGTCCGGGTCGGGTGCCAGCTCATCGTCCGGCCCCAGGCGCTGTCCCAGATGGAGAAGACGTGCGCCCAGCCGCGGGCGATCCCCAGCGGCCAGACCGACGGCCCGTACGTCGACTGGTGCCACAGCGGGTACAGGATGAACCCGGCGATCATGGCCGGGGCGAGGATGATGAAGTTCCGCAGCCGGACCTGGCCGGGCAGGAACGCCAGCATGACGATCGGGATGAGCGGCCCGAAGAAGCACAGCAGGCCGGTGTAGGCGTAGTAGAGGAACCCGGATATGTAGGTGAGCCGGGCCGGGATGGTCATGTCGATGGCCCACAGCCGGCGCGAGAAGACGATGCCGACGTTGCCGGTGCACCAGCGGTACTGCTGGCGCACGAACGCGTCGAGGTTGTTGGGGCAGATGCCGGTCGACAGGACGATCGGCAGGTAGACGATGGACCAGCCCGCCAGGCGCACGTCGAGCCCGGTGTGGACGTCCTCGGCATAGGGGATGAGCGTCGGGCCGCCCTGGGGCTCGAGCGCGGCCCGGCGGTAGACCGCGGAGGTCCCGACGCAGGCGGCCGCGTCGAACCTGTCACGTGCCACCTGGACCGCCCGGTAGAAGACCTCCTGGATCGCGCCCGCCGCGTTCTCGATCCAGCTCTGCGTGGCGCTTTCCCGGAAGAACTGGGGTGTCTGGACGATCCCGACCGCCGGGTCGTCCAGGTAGGGCAGCGTCTCGGCGAGGAAGTCATGGCGCGGCGCGAAGTCCGCGTCGAAGATCACCAGGTATTCGGCGCTGGTCCGGGCGAACGCGTACCGCAGGTTGCCGCTCTTCTTGTAGACGCCGGTATCGGGCCGGCGGACGTAGCAGAAGCCGAACGATTCCGACACCGCGCGGGCCTCGTCGGACGGCCCGTCGTCCAGCACGAAGGCCTGGATCGGCCCCGGGTAGCCCGCGACGAGCTCGAAGACCGCGCTCCAGGTGTTGCGGAGCACCTCGATCGGCTCACCGCAGACCGGCAGGAAGATGTCGATGCCCGGGTACACGGCCGGGTGCCATGCCTGGATGCGCGCCTGGTGCGCCGCCAGATCGAACCCGCGGCCGGTGAAGTTCACCGGCAGGCTGATTACCTGGTAGGCGATGTAGGTGACGGTGAAGGCCAGGAACGGCCACAGCACCGGGCTGTGGGCCTCGAACCGGAGCTGGCTGACGATCAGGCAGGCCGCGCTCACGGCCAGGGTGATGGTCAGGTAGGGCAGGTTCCGGTCGAGGTAGGTGTATTTCTCGCGGTCGTCGGGGGGCGGGGGAAGCGTCAGGGACGGCTGCCGCTGCCGTGCGGCCGGGGTGGTGGTCGTGCTCGGTGATGGTTCCAGTGAGGTGTGCGGGCTGGTCACGGCTATGGCTCGTATCGCCAGATGACGTAGGTGCCCTGGCCGAGGGGGGGCACCTCGGTGCCGTAGGGGACGACGGCGATGATCTTGTAATGATGGTTGCGGCGGAGGTCGGCGCGGATCTGGTGATCCAGGGCGGTGGTGTCGGCGAAGTTCAGCGCGACGACGGAGAAGTACCCCCTGGCGATGAACTCGCTGAACACCCCTGTGTTGCCCGCGCCGGTGACGCCGGCGGTGCTGGACGGGCCGCCGATGTTGTCCCCCGAGGGCAGCACGATGTTGCGGGTGCTGGACCACCGCTGCCACTGGCTCCCGGCGGGCAGGTAGTACCTGGCGATCGAGGCGTCCTCGACCAGCAGGTGCCCGTTCCCGTTGTCGGCCAGCGGGCGGAATATCGCGATGAAGCTGGACGCGTTCTGCCAGTCGGTCGAGAACGCCCAGGACTGGCTGGCCCCCAGCGAGACGGGGAAGACCAGCGCGACCACGAAGGCCCCCATGGTGAGAGCCTGGGCCCGGCCGGCCGGGGCGGCGGCGATGAACCGGTCGACCGCGTAGCCTGCGGCGATGGCGGCGAACCAGGCACCCAGGCCGACGTGCTTGTTCAGCGAGGCGATGGTGTGCAGGCGCGCCTGCTCCAGCGGCCCCAGCAGCGCGGCCGCGGCCAGGACCGCCAGCAGCCACGTCTGCGCCCATCCCTGGCGCTCGACCCAGCTGATGACCACGCCGGCGACGGCGAGGATCACGACAACGGCAGTCCACGACCAGGCGCTGGCAAGCACCGACAGCGGGGACTGGCCGCCGGCCACCCTTGCCACCGTGGTCTGCACGATCCCGGTGAGGTAGCTCCGCCCGCCGATCAGCAGCCCGGCCGTGATCAGCGCGACCACCACGGTCAGCAGTGTCGCGCAACGCCGTGCGGCAAGCCTGCGGCCGGCCGGGAACGCGGTCAGCAGCGCGAGCGCGAGCACCACCACGTCGAACAGGGCCGACGAGTACGCCGCGGCGTTGGCGACGGCCAGCGAGGCACCCGCCGCGACCATCCAGCCGGTCCCCTCACCCTGGTCCCCGGCACGGATCACGCACCAGGCGGCCAGCGCGACCAGGAACACCGACAGCGCGTCGTAGGTGGCGAACGCCCCCAGGTGCAGCGTGGGGCCCAGCACCGCGAACAGCGCGGCGGCGAAGAACGCCGTCCGGCGCCCATACAGCCGGCTGGCGGCGCCCCACAGCAGGGCGGTCGCCCCCAGCATGAACACCAGCGACAGGACCCGCGCCCCGGCAAGCCCGCCCACGCTGTCGGCCAGCGCACCCAGCGGCGGGTAGACCACCGGTGCCCCGGAGAAGTAGATGGGGAACGGCGGGAGCGGCGTGCCGTGCAGCCAGTGCGCCCACTGCAGGTGCCCGGCCCACAGATACGTGGCCTCATCCATGAACGCCGTGTCGGCACCGACCAGCCGCAGCGTGAGCGCTGCCTGCACGGCCAGGATGACCAGCAGCGGCCACCAGCCGGGGATTAACCGCCCAGACTCGCGGCTGCGCCGGTGCGAGACCTGAACGTTGGCCCCGGACGAGCGGACCTGCGTGGAGGCCTCCGCGGACTGCGGCGCCGTGGTACCGGGGTCCATATCTCGCACCTGTCCGGGATCAGGGCATGCCGGGGCTTCCACACCCCGCAGCCCACTCGCTGTCCTGGGTCGCGGATGCCCCCCTCAGGACCCCGCTTAGGAAAAGGTACTGTTCGGTTCCCCGGGGAGTAGGGGATTTGGGGGATTTGCGCCCGGAACGGTCTGTGCGGCGGTAGTTGCCGTGTTGGCTCCCGTCCTCCGCTGGCGGCGGCGCCGGGCGCCGGCTGCCCGGGCCATGGTGCGCTGATGCGCCCACCGGCTGGCGCGGCCATGGGCTTGCGGAGGGGTCACCGCAACCGCTGGCGGGACCGGAGATAAGAGGATGGCCGGGCCGCCGGCGTGTGAAGGATGTGGGCCGTGGCGCCCTGCCCGGCCAGGGCGGGCAGGTGGGAGAACCAGGCGATCCTGGCAGTGAATGCGGCCAGCGGTGTCAGGTCCTCCCGCGCAGGGCGCTGCGGAACGTGGCGAGCGCCCCGGTGTTGGCCTCCAGTCGCCAGTTCTCCCCCTTGTAGACG
>Ga0335077_10010126_pt1 | contig 11721 bp, 8 predicted proteins | sample Lox_Sample_31_FD_207151 | JGI IMG/M metagenome (GOLD analysis project Ga0335077, IMG submission 207151) | Soil microbial communities from Loxahatchee National Wildlife Refuge, Florida, United States - Lox_Sample_3.1 | ecosystem: Environmental > Terrestrial > Soil > Wetlands | place: USA: Florida...
ACCGCTGCCGGGCCTCCCAGGTCGCCCAACGCTTCCGCGGCCACCTGGCGCACGCCGGACGCCTTATCCTTCTGAAGCGCTTCGCCCAGGGCCGCCGCCGCTTCCTCGTCGCCCTTCAGTTTTCCCAGCGCCACCGCAGCGTCAGCGCGGTCCGCCAGTTCTCCGGCATCCTTCAATTGATACAGCCATTCCCTCTTGTCCTTCTTGAACTCCACGGACTTCAAAACCTGCGTTCCCTTGTCGAAGAGCACCATCTGCGGCACGGAATCGGACGGAAACGTGAACGTTTCCTCCGCCTTGGAAACCACGATCGGATACAGCTTCGGCCCGGTCGCGTTCGTCAGCTCCACCTCGATCGGCACGCGGAACAATCCCACACGCCCTTCGATCTTTTGCGTCTGCTTTACCGTCAACGCCACCTGCTTCTTCTCGCCGTTGTAGCTATAGCTGACCTCGAACTTCGGCGCCCCCGCCCGGTACACCCACTGGTCGAAAAACTGATCCAGACTCGCGTGCGTCGCCTCTTCCATCGCCTTGACGAAATCCGCGGTCACCACGTTCTTCCCGCGATTCACTTCCAGGTAGTGCTTGATCCCGGCGTAAAACGCTTCGTCGCCGAGCTGGTGCCGCAGCATGTACAGCACCCAGCTGCCCTTGCCGTAGGAATTCCCGTCGAATATGCCGGAGTCATCGAAGTCATGTCGCACGATCGGTTTCAGGTACAGATCGTGGCTCTGAAACCACTTCCGCGACTCCTCCCACCGCTCGCAATCCCCCTGATCCTTTCCGTAATGGCCCTCCGTCCACATGTACTCCATGAACGTGGCGAATCCTTCGTTCAGCCATACGTTTCCCCAGTCCTTGGTGGTCACCAAGTCCCCAAACCACTGGTGGCCCAATTCGTGAGAAATCAATCCGTCTTCGTCCGTGGGATATTCGCCGACGAGCTTGGGGCTGCGCAGCGAGGTCGCCGTGTTCGTCGTCGCGCTCGAATTCTCCATTCCGCCCGCCACGAAATCGTCCACCATGCTCTGCGCGTACTTCTCCCAGGGATAATCCACGCCCAGTCGTTTGCTGAAATATTCGATCATCGCCGGCGTACGGCCGTAGTTCGCCGTCAGGCGGTCCGCGCGGTCCTTCGGCGCGTAATAGGTCACCGGAATATTTCGCCAGCTGTCCTTCACCTCGCCAAATTCACCCGCGACAACGGTAAAAAGATACGTCGAGCTGGGCTGCGATTCGCGCCAGGTCCACGTCTTCATCCCTCCGCCGGCATCGCTTGTGTTCACAAGCTTCCCGTTGGATACCGTGATCCAGCTCGCCGGCACCGTCAGGATCGTTTCTGTGGTCAACCGGTCGTTCGGGTAGTCGTACGTCGGCAGGTAGTACCGCGTGTCTTCCGATTCGCCTTGCGTCCAGATCTGCGTTGGCCGGTTCGGATAGTCTTTGTCCGGCAAGATGAAGTACAGGCCCTTCGTCGGCTTGCCTTCGTAGCGGATCTCGATCTCGTATTTCTCGCCGCCCTTGCCCGGCTTCGGCAGGTTCACGATCAGTTTGTCTTCCGTGGTTGAGAATTTCGCCGTGCCTTTGTTCACCTTCACGCTCTGGATTTGCAGCCCCACGGAATCGAACGACAACTGCTCCAGCCCGTCCCGCAACAGCGAAAGCGTGTGCGTTACATCGCCGATCACTTTCTTCTGCTCCAGGTCGAACCGCAGCGCCACGCGCGAGTGCTGCAGGTCGTAGTTCCGGCTCCGCGCGTAAGGTTCATCCGCCCGCAGCCGGGCGGCCGCGCTCAGAACCATCACTGCGCAAACCAGCCACGCTGACACTCTTTTGCATCCTTGCCGACTCATGACTCGCATCCTCATTCCTTTCCCCTCGCTGTATCCGACTCTCACGCTTCCTTCCGTCTTCGTCGTTCCAGCACAATTTTCCATGTTCTCCTGCCGTGCCGCTGCCCGTCAAATCGCTCCACCGGGAAATGATTTGCGCCCCGCGCGTCGCCGCACTAAGATGCAGGTAAAGCAGGCTTCGCTCCGCGTTTTCCAACCCAGAGGAGGTGAGTATGTCGCGCCTTCGGTTTTTTGCTGCCCTGTTGCTCCTTCTCGCGATGTTCGCTCCCGCCAGCCGGGCACAACTCGGCAAGCTCGTTCCGATTACCGCCGGTTCGGACGTCGATCACGCGCTCACGGCCATCGCCAACGCTGACCCCGCCCAGAAGCTCCAACTCATCGACGAACTCTCCAAGGCGAACCCCGAGGGCGACGTCCAGATCCTCGTTGACGAGCAGTACGTCAATTACTTCCTCAACGCCAAGCAGTACGACAAGACTTTCGAGTACGGCGACAAGCTCTTCGCTCTCGACCCCGACAACTACAACAATGCCGTGAACATGGTGCGCGCCGCCAACGAATCGGGCGATTCGGACAGGCTCTACAAGTACGGTGAAAAGGCCACCTCCATCATCGCTCGGTACAAGGATGCCCCCGCCCCCGAAGGCTCCGACGCGGAATCCTGGCCGCGTACAAAGGCCTCGAAGCTAGCCGCTCTCAAGGACACGATCGACTATGTTCAACGGTCGCTCGAAAGCGCCGCCTACAACGCGAAGGATCCCGCCAAGAAGGCCGATTACCTCCAGCGTTTCGCCAAAATGTATCCGGACACGCCCGACGGCGCGCAGGCCCTCATCACGGCCGCGGGCGCTTATCAGCAGGCGGGGCAGCGTGGCAAGATGCTGGAACTCGCGAATAGCGTCATCGCGAAGGATCCCAACAACATCGGCATGCTTCTCCTTCTCGCCGACGACTACAGCGAGAAGGGCGAGCAACTCGACAAGGCCGAAGCGTACGCCAAAAAGGCCGTGTCCCTCACCGAGACCGTGAAAAAGCCGGACGCTTATGCGGACGACCAGTGGAAAGCGCAGATTGCCATACAGAAGGGCGGAGCGCTCAGCGCCCTCGGCCAGATCAATCTCCAGAAGAAACTCAATGCGCCGGCTGTGGACAATCTCACCAAGGCCGCGCCGCTGCTGAAGTCTAACGCTTTTCTCTACGCCCGAAACCAGTACCGCCTCGGTTTCGCCTACCTGAACCTGAAGAGGAACGCCGAGGCCAAGCAGGCCTTCACCGACGCCGCTTCCGTCGACAGCCCGTATAAAGGTCCGGCGCAGCAAAAACTGAACGAAATCGCTACCGCCAAACCCGCGCCCCACAAGTGACCCGGGAAGCTATCCGGCTCTTGCAGGGACAGCCTTATGATGCGGTCGGCTGGCTTGCGTGCCCCGTTTCTGCACCGCCGCGCATCTAAAATGGCGTACAATATTGCGCGCGGGCCCCGGAGGTCACGCATCATGACAGCAGTTGCCACGTTTGGCGCCGGTTGTTTTTGGGGTGTGGAGGCGGCTTTTCGCCGCGTCCCAGGTGTAATCGAAGCGTTCTCCGGCTACTCCGGCGGACACACGGAGGACCCCAGCTATCGCGACGTCTGCACCGACAAGACCGGCCACGCCGAAGTGGTCCAGGTGACTTACGACCCCTCGAAAGTAAGCTACGAACAGCTTCTCGACGTGTTCTGGAAGATCCACGATCCCACGCAGATCAACCGCCAGGGACCGGATTTCGGCACGCAGTACCGCACCGCGATCTTCTGCCACACGCCGGAACAGGAGGCCGCCGCGCGCAAATCGAAGCAGGCTCTCGAAGCCAGCGGCAGATTCCGCCAAGCCATCGCCACGGAAATCACCGCGGCCGGACCTTTCTGGAAAGCCGAGGAGTATCACCAGCGCTATCTCGAAAAGCGCGGCGCCGAGTCCTGCCACACGTAATTCCGAATCGACCCGCAGTTTTTGTGTCTCGCATCTTGTCCGGTGAATTTTGCCAGTCCACAGGAGGACCATCGCAATGAGTGAAGCAGTCCGTCAAGTAGTCTCCCATCCCGCCGCCGGAGCCGCCACGGCGCGCGCCTTCGCCGCCTATAGCCCGACCACCGACCTCGCTCCGTTCACGATTCCGCGGCGCGCTGCCGGCCCGCAGGATGTTCAAATCGAAATTCTGTACTGCGGCGTTTGCCATTCCGACCTGCACACCGTTCGCAACGAATGGGAAAGCGCCATGCCCACCATTTATCCCTGCGTTCCAGGCCACGAGATTGTCGGCCGCGTCGTCAAGACCGGCAGCGAAGTGAAGAAGTTCAAGGCGGGCGATCTTGCCGCGGTCGGCTGCATGGTCGATTCCTGCCGCGTGTGCGCCAGCTGTCGCGCAGATCTCGAGCAGTACTGCGAAAACGGCATGACGCTTACCTACAACGGTCAGGACAAACACCTCGGCGGCGTCACTTACGGAGGCTATTCCGACAGCATCGTGGTCGACGAAGCATTCGTGCTCAGCGTCTCCCCCAAGTTGCCGCTCGCGGGCGTCGCGCCTTTGCTCTGCGCCGGCATCACCACCTATTCGCCGCTGCGCCACTGGAACGTAGGCAAGGGCCAGAAAGTGGGAATCGTCGGCCTCGGCGGGCTCGGCCACATGGGCGTGAAGTTTGCCAATGCCTTCGGAGCGCACGTCGTGCTCTTTACGACTTCTCCCAACAAGACCGCCGACGCGTTGCGGCTCGGCGCGCACGAAGTGGTCATCTCGAAGAACGAAGCCGAACTGCAAAAGCACGCCGGCAGCTTCGACTTCATCCTTGACGCCGTCTCCGCCGAGCATGACTTGAACACCTACCTCAAGCTCCTGAGGCGCGACGGCACGCTGACGCTCATCGGCGCGCCGGAGAAGCCTTTGCCCGTGGCCGCTTTCAGCTTGCTGGTGGGCCGCCACAATGTGGCGGGTTCCTGCATCGGCGGCATCCGCGAAACCCAGGAGATGCTGGACTTCTGCGCCGAGCGCGGCATCACCTCCGACATCGAGATGATCCGCATCCAGCAGATCAACGGAGCCTACCAGCGCCTGCTCAAGAGCGACGTGAAGTATCGCTTCGTCATCGACATGGCCTCGCTCAAGCAATAGGCAGGGTCTCCGGTGCGGGGCGGAGGAGCTTCAACTCCGGCAGGAAGCCCTGAGGAAACTCCACTTAATTCATCGCCCAGCCGCCATCGACCGTGAGCACCTGGCCGGTAATGGCGCTGCTGTCTTCTGACGCCAGGAACAGGATCGCCTTCGCGACGTCCAACGGCCGGATGCGCCGCTTCAGACACTGCTGCCGGATGTAGCCCTCGGCCGCCTCCGCCGAGACGAACTTGTACTCCTCCTCGGTCTCGATTCCGCCCGGCGCGACCGCGTTCACGTTGATGTTGTATTCGCCGAGGTCCCGCGCCAACGCCCGCGTGAAGCCGATTACGCCGCCCTTGGACGTGATGTAATGCACCAGATTCGCGTGAATGCCGAGAAGGACGGTGACCGAGGTGAGGTTGATGATCTTCCCGCGGCGCTTTGCCTGCATCACCGGCGTCACCGCTTTCGCGCAGAGGAAGCAGCCTTTGAGGTTCGTGTCCAGGATCTGGTCCCAGTCGGCCTCGGTCATGTCGTTCCACGGCTGGCGCGGGTAGATGCCCACGTTGTTGACCAACACGTCGATGGTGCCGAAGGCTTGTAGCGCGGAGTCCACCATGCGGTGGACGCTGCCCTGGTCGCGCACGTCCGTTTCGACGGCCAGTGCCCGTCCGCCCAGCTTCTCGATCTCGCCCGATGTCGCCCCCGCACGTTCGGTGTTCAACTCCGCCAGGACGACCGCCGCCCCTTCGCGCGCAAACTCCAGCGCCGTCGCCTTCCCTATCCCCAACCCCGCACCTGTAACAATGGCCACCTTGCCGCTGAATCGAAGCGCATCCACAGGACACCCCTGATGAGCGCTAGCGTATCACGCGATCACGAAGCCCGGCTGCGACTGTGGGGACGACTGGCCGCACCGCAGAACCCCACTCCCGGCGCTTCGAGTCCGAATCCTACAACTCGGTGTGCCTGACGGTAGCGAGAGGAAGCCAGCGCTACAAGGGCCGGAGATTAGGGGATCTTGGCGGTGGCCTGGTTGGAGTAGGCGCTCTCGTTGCCCGAGGTGTCGACGGAGGTGGAGACGTAGTAGTAGGTATTGCCGCTGGTCACGTTCGAATCCACGTACGTCAGCACCGTGACAAGAGACGAATTCATCTTGGTGTACGGGCCGCCGCTCGAGGTGCCGCGATAGATGTTGTACCCGGAGACGGTGGACGTGCTGGCGGTCCAGGAAAGCGTTGCGGAGTGCGCGGCCTGCTGGGCGGCCGTGAAGCTGATGCCGGTGGCATTGGCGCCATTCACGGTGACGGACTGGTTCGCGGGCGTAAAGGTGTATCCGGAACGCGAAGGAGTCAGGACATAGGTGCCGTTGGCTAGCCCGGAGAACGAGAAATTGCCAGAGCTGTCAGCGGTCGTGTTGGCGGTGGAGGGTCCGCTCAAACTGAGCGAGGCGCCACTGCCGGCCGACGCAGGAGTGATGCTCCCGGAGATCGCATAGGTGTTGGGCGGCGGCGTCTGGGTGTTCTTCTGGGAGACGGTGCCGGCGCATCCGGAAAGAAGCAGCACGAGAGTGCACGGGAGAAGCGGGAACACCCGCCAATCCGAAAGAAGACGGGCGGCCGGACGGGCGGCGCCTGGGCCTAAATGTCTCAGAAAACGCATAGTCCGCTCCCTCAAATGGCGGGCTGGGTGCCCAAAAGACTGGAGCGCAGCCCCCGGCTGCGCATGTGTAAGTTTTACCGCAGACGAGGTGCAATGCAAAACTGACCTGAGGTACAGGTTTTACATGCCCATTAACCGGCCCTGCGGCCTGGACACCTCTTGCCCGGGCGGGAGGCGGGTGCAAGCGATTGGTGACGCGAGATTTGCGATTGCGGCGCTTGGCTCGTCCTATAATACGTGACGGCGAAACCGGGATTCGGGGATCGCGGAAAATCCACGATCGCAGGGGAAAGAGATGATCACACGCAGAGACTTGTTCGCCGGCTTGATCGCGATGACTCTCACAGCGGGCGGATTTGCCCTGGCCAAAAGCGCGCCGGTTCTGGGCTCGAAGGTCTTCGATTGGAATGCGATTCCCGCGAAGCCAACGGAAGTGGGCTCAGTGCGGTCCTTCGTGGACGCGCCCACGGCGACGCTCGAGGAGCTGGAGATTCACGTCACCACGCTCGATCCTGGCAAGTCGCCCCACGTTCCGCACAAGCACCCCAACGAGGAACTGGTGGTTATCCGGCAGGGCACCATCGAGGCGCTGGTGGACGGCCGCTGGGAGCGGGTGGGCGCCGGGTCGATCCTCTTTTTCGCCTCCAATCAATTGCACGGGGTGAAGAATGTCGGGACGGAGCCGGCGATTTACAGCGTGATCAACTGGAAAACGGCGGCTACCCCGAAGGCCTCCGAGTAACGGGGCGCCATCTTCAACAAAGCCGGGAACGATGCGGCGAACAGGAGCGAAGCGATGCAAGGCGAGAGTGTGGACCGGCGGTCTTTTCTGAGAGCCATGGGAACGGCGGGGATGTTGTCCGGATTCCCGGAATCGGCATTGGGCTTGCCCGCGCGCGGCGGAAGAGTCATGCACGAGGTGGCCCCCGCGGGATTCGACGCGCAAGCGCTGCCGAAATACTCGATCAAGTTCGGGGTCATCGGCCTGGACCACTATCACATCATGGGCATGACCGCGGCCGTGATTCGCGGCGGGGGTGAGCCGGTGTCGTTCTTTACGACGCTCCCCAAAGCCATCGCTGATTTTCAGAAGCTCTATCCGAACGCGAACCTCGCCGGAAGCGACGAGGAGATTCTGAACGATCCGGAAATCAAGCTCGTCTGCAGCGCTTCCATACCGAATCTGCGCGCGCCGCTGGGCGTTCGCGCGATGCGGCACGGCAAGGACTTTCTAAGCGACAAACCCGCGATGACCACGATGGAACAGCTCGCGGAGGTGCGCAAGGTTTCCGCGGAAACGGGCAAGATGTTCGCGATCATGTATTCCGAGCGATTGGAGGTGCCGGCGGCCATTCAGGCCGGGTATCTGGTCAAAGCGGGCGCGATCGGCAAGGTGGTGCAGACCGTGAACCTTGCGCCTCACCGGACAAATGACAGCACGCGGCCGGAGTGGTTCTGGGATCCCGAGCAATACGGCGGCATCCTGACGGACATCGGATCGCATCAGGCGGACCAGTTCGTCTACTACACGGACTCCACGAGCGCGGAGGTAACAGCCTCACAGATTGCGAACGTGGCTCATCCCAACCACCCGAAGTTTCAGGATTTCGGAGACATGATGATGCACGGCAACGGCGGAATGGGCTACGTTCGTGTCGATTGGTTCACGCCGAATGGTTTGCCGACATGGGGCGACGGCCGACTGTTCCTTCTTGGCACGGAGGGGTACATCGAGCTGCGGAAGTATGTCGATATTAGCGGGCGGCCGAAGGGCAATCATCTGTTCCTTGTGGACCAAAAGGAAATGCGCTATATCGACTGCGAAAACGTGGCGTTGCCATTCGGGCCACAATTCGTCGCGGACATCGTGAATCGGACACACGCGGCGCAGAACCAAGAACAGGCGTTTTTGGCCACGGAGCTGGTGTTGAAGGCGCAAAAGAACGCGAAGGTTCTAACCTTTTCCAGGTAGGCGGCACGGCGCCGCCGCGCGGGCAGGGGCGATGGGAGAACGGAGCGGGGCGATGACATACAAATCTCAAGACGGAGAGGCTTCGCGAAGGACGTTCCTGAAAACAGCGTTGGGGACGGCCGCGGCGGCCGGCTTTCCCGCGATCGTACCTGCGAGCGTCTTCGGGGCCACTGCGCCGAGCAACCGCATCAACGTCGGTGCCGTTGGCGTCGGGCGTATTTCGCGCATCCACGATTTGCCGGGAATCTGGAAATTCGAGCAGGCGCGCATCATCGCGGTGTGCGACCTGGATTCCAACCGCGTGGAGCAAGGCAAGGCGCTGGTCAACGGCTACTACGCGAAGAAAACGGGCAAGAACCACGACGGCGTAACTGGCTACCACGACTATCACGACCTGCTGGCGAACAAGGACGTCGACGCGGTGGCCATCAGCACGCCGGACCACCAGCATGCGATCGCGGCGGTGGACGCCGTCCACGCGAAGAAGGATGTGTACCTGCAGAAGCCGGCGTCCCTGACCATCGCCGAGGGACGCGCGATGAGCAACGCGGTCCTGGCGTCCGCGCGGATCCTCCAGATCGGCTCGCAGCAGAGGTCGTGGAAGCAGTTTCATCGCGCCTGCGAACTGGTCCGCAACGGGCGCATCGGCGAAATCAAGCACGTGGAGATCGGACTGCCCGGCGATCCCAGCGGCCCGGAGGCTCCGCCGATGCCGGTCCCGCCCAACCTGGACTACGACGCCTGGCTGGGATCCACGCCGGAGGTGTACTACACGGAAATGCGCGTGCATCCGCAGCACGACTTTAGCCGCCCGGGCTGGCTACGCTGCGAGCAATTTGGCGCCGGCATGATCACCGGCTGGGGCGCACACCACGTCGACACCGCTCACTGGGGCATGAACACGGAGTATACCGGGCCCGTTGAAATCTGGGGCACGGCGGAATTTCCCGCGCACGGATTGTGGGATGTGCACGGCAAGTTCTTCACACATGCCGTTTACGAGAATGGAGTCACCATGGATATCAGCGGGGATTTCACGAATGGAATCAAGTGGTATGGCACCGAGGGGTGGATTTTCGTCACGCGGGACTCCGAAGTGACTCCCACCGATCCAGGCAAGCCGGGAACGAAGATCGAGCCTCTGATGGCCAGCGACGCGAAGATTCTGGACAGCGTGATCGGCCCCGAGGAAGTTCATCTTTACGAGAGCAGCGACCAGCACGGCAACTGGCTGGAATGCGTCAAAAGCAGAAAGGCGCCTATCGCTCCGGCCGAAATCGGGCACAGGGCATGCTCAACCTGCCTGCTCCATCACATCGCGATGAAGACCAAACGCAGGCTGCGCTGGGACCCGGTGAAAGAGCGGTTCAAGGACGACGACGAAGCGAACAAAATGCTCTCGCGGTCGCAGCGGTACCCCTACAGGATGGACTTGTAGTTCCGGCCTGGAGCGAAACAGCAAACGATAGGCGGCCCGGGGCCGTGTCAGCGCACCGGGGTGGCGTGGATGCGCTTGGGCCCGGCTTCGCGGATGTGCTCTGGGCACTCGGCGAGCATGAGTTTGAAGTTCTCGATGAAGCGGGCGGCGAGCGCGTCGTACTTCTGGAAGTACTCCTCGCGGCTGCCCCACGTGTTGGCCGGGTCGAGAATCTGAGGCGGCACGCCTTCGCACTGCGTGGGCATGTCGAAGCCGAAGACCGGATCCTTCTTATACGTCACATTGACGAGCGAGCCGCTGAGCGCGGCGTTTAGCAGCGCGCGCGTGTGGTGAATGCTGATGCGCTTGCCGACGCCGAAGGGTCCGCCGGTCCATCCGGTATTCACCAGCCAAACGTGCGCGTTGTGCTTCAGGATTTTGCTCTTCAGGAGCTGCGCGTAGGCCAGCGGGTGGTGAACCATGAATGGCCCGCCGAAGCAGGTGCTGAAGGTCATTTGCGGTTCGACGCCCAGGCCGATTTCCGTGCCGGCGATCTTGCTGGTGTACCCGGAGATGAAGTGGTAGATGGCCTGGTCGGGCGTGAGCTTGGAAATGGGCGGCATCACACCACTCGCGTCGCAGGTGAGGAAGACCACGTTTTGCGGATGGCCGGCGCGCTTTTCCGGAAGGTGATTCGCGATGTAGGAAAGTGGATAGGCGGCGCGGGTGTTTTCCGTCACAGTGTAGTCGTTGAGATCGAGGTGGCGGGAGACAGCATCGAAGGTGACGTTTTCGAGCACCGTGCCGAAGCGTCGCGTGCACGCGTAGATTTGCGGCTCGGCATCCTCGGAAAGGCGTATCACCTTGGCATAGCAGCCATCCTCGAAATTGAAGACGCCGTTGTCGCTCCAGCCGTGTTCGTCGTCGCCGATGAGGCGTCGCTTGGGATCGGCGGAGAGCGTGGTTTTGCCGGTACCGGAAAGGCCGAAGAAGATGGCCACGTCGCCAGCCGGGCCGACGTTGGCGGAGCAGTGCATCGGCAGCACGCCCTGAAGCGGAAGCAGAAAATTCAGGACCGTGAAGATGGTCTTCTTGATTTCGCCGGCGTAGCTGGTGCCGCCGATGATGGCCAGGCGCTCGCGGAAATTGATGATGATGAAGGTTTCCGTTCGCGTGCCGTCGGCCATGGGCGAAGCCTGGAAGCCGGGCGCGGCGATAACGGTGAATTCGGGCACGTGATGCTGCAGCGCGTCGGTGTTGCGGATTTTCAGGAACATCGTGCGCGCGAAGAGCGAGTGCCAGGCTTTTTGCGTGATGATGCGCACAGGCAGGCTGTAGTCCGGATCGGAGCCCGCGAAGCAGTCCTGCACGAATACGTCGCGGCCCTGCAGGTAGCCCTGCAGCCGCGTGAACAGCGCGCTGAAGCTCTCGCCGGTGAACGGCCGGTTGTATTCGCCCCACCAGATTTTGCTCTCGGTGGACTCCTCGCGGACCACGAATTTGTCGGCGGCGGCCCGGGCGGTGTGCTTGCCGGTGTTGACCACCAGCGGTCCAAGATGCGAGAGCGAGCCTTCGCTGCGGAAGATGCTTTCTTCGTAAAGCGCGGGCGTGGGCAGATTCCAGTAGGCGCGGCGAAGATTCACGAGGCCGTGATTGGCGAGGCCGTAGTTGCTGGCGAGCTT
>Ga0335077_10010130_pt1 | contig 11719 bp, 10 predicted proteins | sample Lox_Sample_31_FD_207151 | JGI IMG/M metagenome (GOLD analysis project Ga0335077, IMG submission 207151) | Soil microbial communities from Loxahatchee National Wildlife Refuge, Florida, United States - Lox_Sample_3.1 | ecosystem: Environmental > Terrestrial > Soil > Wetlands | place: USA...
AAGCAATGGTGAAACTTTCGAACGGACATATACGAGCCACCCTTTCGTTCCGCGCCGCTTACATCTTAAAGTCCGGGTAAGAGCACTTCGGGTACCAGGGCAGCAGTCGATGGAATGGTTTCTCTAGACGTCTTCAGTCGAGATGAGTGGAGGTCGAGGCAGGAGAAAGAACCGAAGTAGTCGTGGGCCGGACTGGCGATTGCGCGCAGTACAGGCCCACGTTCGGTAGGCAGGTGCAGTGGCCGAGGATTTATTGGTGATCAGCTCCGAGGCCACCCAACCGGCAAGACTTGCAAATGCCAAATCCGCTGCCTAGACGCTGCACGAAGAAACAATCCTGGACCTGACCCGATAGCTCGTTGTGACCGGGCGTATAGGGCGTGAAGGGGGTCTCGGTAACCATGTAGGAAACCGGAGTTGTTGGAGCGGCGTGGAGCGTGGTGCCCCAAGCGACCGGTCCGGCGTTTACGACCGTGCCAGGCGCAGCGGCATTGCATACCGACACACTGGATGCGTCCGTCACAATCAACTTGACGGTGATGGAAGTCGGAACAGCCGGTGTCAACACGTTGCTGGTCAGGTCGTTGGTCACTGAAAGTGAGGCGAGCCCGTTCGGCGTAACGGGACAGGCGCAGCAAGAGACAAGTTGTTCATCTGGCGCAAACGCATAAACATTGACGCAGATGCTGCCGTTGTTTCCCGAAGCCGTAATTCCAGTCTGGAGGTTGCCGTCATTCGAGATGTTGATGACCGAATCCCCTACGTTTAGATTAGAAAAGTACTTCATCTGATAACCATTGTCCTGCGGATCGGCGAACGCTATCGCTGAGAAAGCTAGGGTCGCGAAAATTAGTAAGTATGTACGTAGTGACATGAAAATACCCTCAGGAATATCTAACTCAGGTTACACATTACTCCGTCTGAGCCAGCAGCACAATTCTCATAACGGCCTAATCAAACAGCCGAGATTTAGTACTTTCGCGCTTAAAGGCTACTTAAACCAGTACTCCGACGAAATGACAATGCGAGAACTATTGAGTTGGCAGACTATCTCGCCACTGATCGTGAGCGCTGTCGTGCTCGTGTCATCTAGTACCAGCGATTTGATTTTGCTACTGTATGCTTTACGCCAACCGGACCAAATCGCAGTCGAACTTGATTCAACCATGCTGACCAACCGCCGTAAACTTCTTGTCGAATGGGGCGACTGCGACCCGGCCGGCATCGTCTTTTACCCCCGCTACTTTGAATGGTTCGACGCCTGCACGGCCGCTCTGTTTGCGCTTGCAGGCTACCCCAAACAGGAACTGATTAGGAGCTTCGGGATCGCTATACCCATGGTCGATACGCGATCCAGGTTCCTGATCCCTTCGCGATTCGGCGATGAATTGACGGTGGAAACCACGATCACGCGCTTCGGCCGGAGCAGCTTCGATGTTCAGCATCGCATGCTGAAGGGCGCCGATCTCGCGGTGGAATGTTTTGAGACTCGAGTGTGGACGGGAATTGAACCCGCGGGTCCCGAGCGGCTCAAATCGCGGCCGATCCCGGAGGCCGTCTTACGCAGTCTTTCCCGCGACGACGCATAACAGTTCAGCGCGGCGCCATCCTGAGGGCGCCATCGATCCGGATCACCTCCCCGTTTAGATACGCGTTCTCGATGCAGTGTTGGACCAGTGCGGCATATTCCGACGGTTGACCCAATCGTTTGGGGAATGGAACCGACGCGCCCAAGCTCTTCTGAACTTCTTCCGGCATTCCCTGGAGCAGAGGCGTCAGAAAGATCCCGGGAGCGATGGCCAACACACGTATGCCGAACTGAGCCAGTTCGCGCGCGGCGGGCAGGGTTAGCGAGGCTATGCCGCCTTTGGATGCCGAATACGCTGCCTGGCCTATCTGTCCCTCATAGGCCGCAACGGACGCCGTGGAAACGATCACGCCGCGCTGGTCTTCCACGGGGTCCAGCTTCGCCATCTCGGCCGCGGCCAGCCGCATCATATTGAAAGTGCCGATGAGATTGACCTGGATGACCCGGTTGAAATCGTCCAGCGGCATCGGCCCTTCACGCCCGACGATTCGCTTGGCAGGCGCAATGCCCGCGCAGTTTACCAGGATGCGGGCCGGTCCGTTCCGTTCACTGGCGGCCCTGATTGCCGCCGCCGCACTCGCTGCATCGGCGACGTCGCACTGAACGGCGATACCGCCTGCAGCCTGCGCGACTTCTCGTGCCTTTTCGATATTCAGATCCAGAACCGCGACTTTAACCCCGGCATGCCCGAGCGCGCGCGCCGTTTCTGCGCCAAGGCCCGAAGCGCCGCCAGTAACAATCGCCGATTGCCCGTTCAGTTTCAATTCCTCCAGTTTACGAAACCCAAACTGCCCGCGGCTGTTTTTAGGCGAAAATAAAGGAGTAGCCGTATGCTGTCTGCGCCCCTAGTATTGTTCCTGGCCTTCCAGGGCAACTTCTCCGAACAGGGTATGAAGGCGCTGGATGAGAAACATTATCAGGACGCCGTGGACAATTTCACGCGCGCGATCGCGGCCGAGCCCGCCGACTACACACTCCACTTCAACCTGGCTCTGGCTTACAGCCTGCAAGGCAAGGACGCCGAGGCGATCGCCGAGTATAAGAGGACCTTGGCCCTGAGGCAGGACTTATATCAAGCGGACCTCAATCTCGGGATCACGTTGCTGCGCCAAAAGCAGCCGGCCGAGGCGCTGCCTTACCTCAGCGCGGCCGCTAACCAGAGGCCCAAAGAGTACCGGCCCACCTACTATCAAGCCGCCGCGCTGCTCGGCGCGGGAGAATTCGCGAAGGCCGAACAATCCTACATGACCGCGCTCGAGATCGATCCGAAATCCCCTGATGCGGAACTGGGACTGGCCCATGCGTTGGCCAAGCAAGGCCGGCTCGATCAAGCCGCTCCACACTTCCGGAAAGCGGCCGAGCTGAATCCCAATTACAGCGACGACTTGCTCGAGCTCGGCTCCTTGTACGAGGTGGCCAAGCAGCCGGCCGAAGCGATGGCCGTTTACCAGCAGTTTCCCGAAAATCCAGGCGCTCAGGAGCGGCTAGGGGAGCTGCTGCTAGAGTCGGGCCGGCCCGCGGATGCCATCCCACATTTCCAGGCCGCTGTTTCCAAGTCGCCGACAGAAGCAAATCGCGCCGCTCTCGCCACCGCTTACATAAAAAATAAAGAGCCGGATAAAGCGCTGCCCGTGGTGGAACAAATTCTCGCCGGCAATCCGAACGACTTTGAACTTCGGATGCTGCACGGCCGCATTTTTCGCGATCAGCGCAAGTTTCCGCAGGCCGCGCGGGATTTCGAGCAGGCGACGAAAATAAGGCCCGATTCGCCCGAAGCCTGGAGCGAGCTGGCGGGCGTATTGGTGATGGCGGAGGATTATCCCGGTGCTTTAAGCGCGCTGGATCGGCTGGCGGCGCTGAATGCCGAAAAGCCAGGCCACGTATATTTGCGCGCCATCGTCTTGGACAAAATCAGGGATCTAAAACCGGCGCTTGCAAGTTACCAACGCTTCCTAAGTATGAGCAACGGCCAGTTTCCGGACGAGGAGTTCAAAGCGCGCCAGAGAGTTCGAATCCTTGAAAGTGAGATCGGCAAGAAGTGATTTACGCATTCGTGCTGTTGTTCGCTTTTTGGGACCTCGGTGCGGTGAAGTCGGAGCCCGATCTGGAAAAGCGCTCGGAGTTAGCGCTTACGAATGCCGACCGCGCGATAGACGACGCTCGAAAAGCTTACGAAGGCGGCGATCAAAAAGGTACCGAGATAGCGCTCAAAGAGATCGATGAATCGGTCGCCCTCAGCTACGATGCCCTACAGCACTCGCGCACTGCGCCGCGCAAGAGCAAGTACTACAAACGCGCGGAACAGAAGTTGGAAGTGCTCATCCGCCGGCTGAGCGGTTTCCGCGACGAGGTGAGCTTCGATAGCCGGCAATCCGTGGAACGTGTGATCAACAAGCTCAGTGATATCCACGATCAGCTGATCACCGATATCATGAGTAAGAAGAAGGCGGAGTGAGAAAGGTGGTAATCCGATGCGTTATTGGGCGGCTTTTTTAGTTTTGTCGTTTAGCGCCGCCGCGCAGGAGCGCGATTTCCTGACAGCGGACGAGGTGGATCAGGTACGCGAGGCGCAGGAGCCAAACGCCAGGCTCAAGCTGTACGTCCAATTCGCCAAGCAGCGGATCGCCATGGTGCAACAGTTCCTCAGTAAGGACAAGCCCGGCCGCTCCGTTTTCATTCACGACACCATCGAAGACTATAGCCATATCATTGAGGCCATCGACACCGTCGCCGACGATGCTCTGAAGCGCAGGGTGGCCATCGATGAAGGCATGAAGATGGTGGCTGCGGCGGAGGGCGAGATGCTGGCAGCTCTGCAAAAAATCGAAGACACCAGCCCGAAAGATCTGGCCCGCTACGACTTCGTTCTGAAAAACGCCATCGACACGACATCGGACAGCAAGGACCTGTCCGACGAGGACCTGGGCTCGCGGGCGCGCGAACTCGCCACGCAGGATAAGAAGGAAAAAGAAGAGAAGCAGGCGCTCATGGGTACCAAGGAAAAAGAAGAGAAGAAGGTGGCCGAACAGAAGGACGCCGATGGGAAGCCGAAGCGGAAGCCTCCCACCTTATATAAGCCCGGCGAGAAGCCCCCCGAGGACAAGTAAGCGACCGCTTGCTGCGCGCACGGCTCAGAATCTAGCCGAGCCGCGACCGCAGGGAGCGTCATTCGTTAAGCCGTTCGCATCATTTCCGATTTATCGGCGCCGCTAATGGCAGCCTGCGCGGAGGCTAACCTTGCGATGGGCACGCGGTAAGGCGAGCAGGACACGTAGTCCATCCCGACGCGGTAACAGAACTCCACCGAGCTCGGATCGCCGCCGTGCTCGCCGCAGATCCCGATCTCCAGCTTCGGATTGGTGCTTCGGCCGAGTTTCACGGCTTGTTCGATCACCTTTCCCACGCCGTCCTGGTCGATCGTCTGGAACGGGTCGGCCTTGAAGATCTTCAGCTCCTCGTACTTCTTCGAAAACTTCGTGTAGTCGTCGCGCGACATGCCCAGCGTCGTTTGCGTTAGGTCGTTGGTGCCGAAGCTAAAGAACTCGGCGACCTGGGCCACCTCGTTGGCAGTAAGAGCGCCGCGGGGGATCTCGATCATCGTGCCGATCATGTATTTCAGATCTTTCATGCCGGCCTTGTCCAGTACTTCCTTGGCTACCCGTTCGACGATCTCCTTCTGCATCGCCAACTCCCGTTGAAAGCCAACCAGAGGTATCATGACCTCGGGAATGACCTTGACGCCTTTCTTAGCTACTTGCACGGCGGCTTCGAAAATGGCGCGCGCTTGCATTTCGGTGATCTCCGGATAGATGATGCCCAGGCGGCAGCCGCGGAAGCCGAGCATCGGATTGAACTCGTGCAGATCCTCGACGCGCTTAAGCAGCTCCGGCAGCTTTTTCTTCAGATCGCCCACAGACATGCCGTAGTTTTCGGCCATCTGCTTTCTGGTTTTGCCGTCGGCGTGCGGTAGTTTGGCGATATCCACCATCAGGTTTTCGCGCTTGGGCAGGAACTCATGGAGCGGCGGATCGAGCGTGCGGATGATGACCGGATATCCGTCCATGGCCTCGAACAGGCCCGCGAAATCCTTACGCTGCATCGGGAGCAGCTTCTGCAGAGCCTTCTGGCGCGTCTTCTCGTCTTCGGCGAGAATCATGGCCTGCATATGCGGGATGCGGTCGGCGGCAAAGAACATGTGCTCGGTGCGGCAGAGGCCGATGCCTTCGGCTCCGAATTCGCGAGCGGCCTTGGCGTCGCGAGGAATATCGGCGTTCGCGCGCACTCCGAAATCGCCGCGAAATTCGTCGGCCCATTTCATGAACTCGACGAACAGCGGCGACTTAGGATCCGGCTCCTTGGTCTGAGCCTGGCCGAGATAGACATCGGCGGTGGTGCCGTCGAATGAAATCCAATCGCCTTCTTTAACGACGATATCTTTTGTGCCGGCTTTTACGGTGAACTGCTTCTTGTTCTCGTCGATGTGCAGCGCGCCGGCTCCGACCACGCAGGGCAGACCCATGCCGCGAGCGACGACCGCCGCGTGGCTCGACTTCCCCCCGACCGCCGTAAGAATACCCTCGGCAACCTCCATACCGTGGATGTCGTCCGGAGTGGTTTCTTTGCGAACCAGAATGACCGGACCCTTCCCAGCCGTTTTGACCGCGTCATCGGCCGTGAAAACCGCCCGGCCAACGGCGGCGCCGGGTGACGCATCAATGCCGCTCGCGATTTTGGTCAGCTTTTTCAGCGACGTGCTATCGAACAGCGGGTGGAGCAATTGATCCAGCTGCGAAGGCGCAACGCGGAGCACAGCTTCGCGTTTGTCGATCGCGCCTTCCTTCACCATCTCGACGGCGATGCGCAGCGCCGCCGCGCCGGTGCGCTTCCCGTTGCGCGTCTGGAGCATGAACAGCTTGCCGTTTTCGACCGTGAATTCGAAATCCTGCATGTCGCGGTAATGCTTTTCGAGATTCGTCGTGATTTCGCGCAACTGGGCATAGGCGTCGGGCATGATCGATTCCAGATCGGCGATCGGGTGTGGAGTGCGGATTCCGGCGACGACGTCCTCGCCTTGAGCGTTCAGCAGGAACTCGCCCCAGAACACCTTTTCGCCGGTAGCGGGATCGCGCGTGAAACCCACACCAGTAGCAGAAGTATCGCCCAGGTTGCCGAAGACCATGGCTTGGACGTTCGCCGCGGTGCCCAGGTCATCCGGAATCTTTTCCATGCGCCGGTAGTTGGCTGCGTTCTTGCCCCACCAAGAGCGGAAGACGGCGTCGCGGGACATGGCAAGCTGCTCGCGGGCATCCTGCGGGAATGGTTTTCCGGTTTCTTTTTGAACCAGCTTCTTGTAGTCGCCGATGACGGCTTTCAGATCGTCGGCGGTGAGGTCGGTGTCGAGCTTGGCTTTGGCTTTCTTTTTGCGCTCGTCGAAAATGTGATCGAACTTTTTCATGTCAATGTCGAGCGCTACCTCGCCGAACATCTGGATAAAGCGGCGGTAGGAGTCGTAGGCGAAGCGCGGGTTACCGCTCTTGGCGGCGAGCCCCTCCACGGACTGGTCGTTTAAGCCGAGGTTCAAGATGGTGTTCATCATGCCCGGCATGGAGAACTTTGCGCCGGACCGGACGCTTACGAGCAATGGATCATTGGCGTCGCCCAATTTCTTGCCCATCTGCTCTTCGAGTTTATTCAGGGCCTGGGCGATCTCGTCGCTGATCTCTTTGGGGATGGTGTTCTTGTTCTGAAAATAGATGTTGCAAACTTCGGTGGAGATGGTAAAGCCGGGGGGAACAGGGATGTTCGCGCGGCTCATCTCGGCCAGGCCAGAGCCCTTGCCGCCGAGAATGTCTTTCATTTTGCCATCGCCGTCGGCACGGCCGCCGCCGAACGCATAAACGTATTTTTTCATGGAGCTTGCCTTTCTGTAACGATTTCCGAGAAATCAGCGATCGTGGAAAATTCCTGCAGGAGACTGTGCAGAAGCGCCAGCCGGTTTCGCCGGACTTCGGGGTCGGGCGCGTTGACCAGGACTTTGTCGAAGAAGAGATCCACTTTGGGGCGGAGCGGGCCGATGCGGGCTTCGAGGGGCTGGCCATCCGTCCGACGGATCTCTCGGTGGAGTTCTAACTCGGGGCCGGGCTCGAACCGGTCCTCGCGGTACGTGCCGCCGTCCGTGTAACCCGCCTGTTTCAGGATGTTCTTGATGCGTTTGAAGCTGGCCGCGAGAGGTTCGAAGTCAGGCGTCGGACGGACAGCCTGGACGCGTTTCAGGCGCGTTTCCAGATCGACGAGGTCGCTCCACCCCGCCGCCATGCAAGCGCGGACTTCGTCGTAGGCGAAGCTCCGAACGTCACGGAAGTAGTACTCGACGCGATCGCGCATGAACTCGCGCAATTCTTCGCTGGCTTTCGGGAACTCGAATTTGAGTTTGCCTTCCACAATGATCCGGACCACGCCTTGCGCGGCGCGGCGGAGGGCAAACGGATCCCGGGAGCCGCTGGGGATCAATCCGACGTTGAAGCAGGAGACTAGCGTGTCCCACTTGTCGGCGAGACTGAGTAAGCGACCCTGAGGCGTCGCAGGAATCTCGTCTTCCATACTAAGCGGTTTGTAGTGATCATAAATCGCTCGCCATACTTCCTTCGATTCGCCCTGCGCCTGAGCGTAGAGACCACCGACGATACCTTGCAGATCGGTGAACTCCTTCACCATGTCGGTGGTCAGGTCGCACTTGCACAACGACGCCGCCCGTTGCGCGTGCTGATCGCCGCCGAGTTGCTTCACCAACTCGACAACGCGCGTCGTTTTATCGAAATACGAACCAACCTTCGCCTGGAAGGTGACGTTCTTCAGATCGGGCAGGCGAGCCTCGAGACTGCGCTTCTGGTCGGTATCCCAGAAAAACCGGGCATCGTTGAAGCGGGCGCGCAGGACCCGCTCGTTGCCATGCCGGACCAAGCCCTCCGGATCGGCGTTCGTATTCATGACCGCGATGAAGTGAGACGCGAGATTTCCGTTCGTATCTTGCAGAGATAAATACTTTTGGTGGTGCCGCATCACGGTGACGAGCACCTCTTGCGGCAGCTCCAGATACTGGCGATCGAAGCTTCCGAGAATCGGCGTAGGAAACTCGGTGATGTAGACCAGCGTGTGGAGCAGATCGGGGTCGGGTTTCACGCGAAGTCCCTTGCCCTCGGCGAGCGCGGCGGTCTCGGTCTCGATCTTCTCGAGGCGCTCTTCAGCGGAAAGGACTACTCCGTTTGTCTTCAGTTGCTCTTCGAAATCGTCAGAGGTGACGAGGATCGAAGATTTTCCAAGGAGCCGGTGACCCGACGTCGCGTTTCCGGAATGGACGCCGCCGATCTCAAATGGAACCACAGCATTGCCCAGCAGCGCCACGATCCAACGAATCGGTCGAATGAATCGCTCGCTGCCCTTCCCATTCCAGTACATGCTCTTAGGCCACTGGATTTTCAGAATGAGATTAGGCAGATCGCGCGCAAGGATCGCCGCCGTCGCGAGGCCTGGCGTTCGCTTGGTAAAAATGTAGTAGTCGCCTTTCGCCGTCGACTGTGTGCCGAGCTGATCGAGCGACGTTCCCATCTTTTTCGCAAATCCTGTGGCTGCGCCAGTTCCGGCTGATTTCGGCGGACCCATGACGAGCTCGTCGGCGTCGGGTTGCCGTTCGATCAAACTGCTAGCTTGTAAAACTAGTCGCCGCGGCGTAGCCTTAACAGAATTGACTAGTCCGCCAAGTGCCTGCTGGTCGAGCAACGCTTGAAACATATCCTGCAAATTGTTCAATGCAGGAGTGATCATCCAGTCCGGAATCTCTTCGGTTCCGATCTCGAGAAGGAACGGAAGTGCGCTCACGCGACCGCCTCTTGATTAGCTTGGCCTTGTTTCATCCAAGCCTGAGCAACCCCTAAGGCGAGCCTTCGAACCCGGCCGATGACGCCGACGCGTTCGGTCACGCTAATCGCTCCGCGAGAATCGAGCAAATTGAAAACATGCGAGCACTTGAGCACCTGGTCGTAAGCGGGCAGCACTGCGTCGGGAAATTTCAAAAGGCGCTGGCACTCTTTTTCGTGCAAGTCGAAGAGCTGCCAGAGCATGCTCACGTCGGCCAGCTCGAAATTATATTTGGAAAACTGCTGTTCTTCGAGGAAGCGCACCTGGCTATAACGAACGCCAGGGGTCCATTCGATGTCGTAGACGCTGTCGGTATTTTGGAGGAAGGCCACGATGCGTTCCAGTCCATAGGTCAGTTCGGCGGGTACCAGGTCGAGATCGATGCCACCGCATTGCTGGAAATAAGTGAACTGCGTGATCTCCAGGCCGTCTAGCATGACCTGCCAGCCTATGCCCCAGGCGCCGAGGGTTGGCGCCTCCCAGTTGTCTTCTTCGAACTTGATATCGTGCTTGCGGAGATCGATGCCGATGGCCTCCAGGCTGCCGAGGTATTGATCGATCACGTCGGCGGGCGATGGCTTGAGAATCACCTGGAGCTGCTGGTGCTTGTAGAGGCGATTTGGATTCTCGCCGTAGCGGCCGTCGGCTGGCCGTCGGCTGGGCTGGACGTAGGCTACTCGGTAAGGGTCCGGTCCCAGGACGCGCAAGAAAGTCTCGGGGGCCATGGTGCCGGCGCCGACTTCTACATCATAAGGTTCTTGAATAATGCAGCCGCGGTCGGACCAATACTGCTTTAACCGGAAAACCGTCTCCTGGAAGGTCAGAGGCTTACTCACAGAGCCTCCAGGATCACGGGGGTTCGCAGCTTGCGCTCCACATGCTCTTCGATGAGGCGATTCAGAGCGTGGCGCAGATCCCGGGCGGTTTCCTTGGCCCAGGCGCGCGGCGTCAACTGTTGGATGGGAGTTACCAGCATCTCTTCTACGATCTCACGAGATTCGGGGGCGACGCGCAACTCGGGGAGCAATCCGGCCAGGCGCACGGCCCACAGAGCAAAGTAGGTGACTGCAGCCCAAAGACTGCCGCCTTCGTGAAGGTAATTCAAAACGGCGATCAGCAGCCGGAAGTGGCGCTCATTGGTTTCGTTGGGCGGCAGCAATTGCTCGGTGACTTCAGCCAGGTAATCGAGTGCGACGCTCGATTCGAAATTGGAGGCGAGATTGAACTGCGATTGCACCAGTTCGCAGGAGTTGAGGCTAACCAGTTCGCGATTCTCCTTTTGGTAGTACGAGACGGTCGCGTGCGACAGCCGTTCCAGACCCGACCCGAAAGAGCTTTTGGGCCGCCGCGCCCGCCGGGCGACGCCCCGGAGCTTCCCCTGATCGCGAGTAAAGAAGCTGACGACCAGGTCGGCTTCTCGAAACGGATAGGTCTGCAGGATGAAGCTTTCGCTCATTCGAGCGGGCATTCGGGCGAAGGCGCTTTAAGAGATTAGGTTAGCAGGTTTGGGAAGCAGAATGGAGACCACAAGGGTGTGAGGAAGTATGAGAACAGCTTGCCTGGCGGCAACGATGGCGATTCGGCGACTAGTAAGCTACGGTTTTTTAGGGCATCCCACAGATCTGCAGCATGGCGGGCAAGCCTACTATACCTTACGGCTCTGAGATGCCCCTTAACGGCGGTTCGAGACCGCCTGACGGTCTATCCTACGATCAGTTTTTCAGTTGGTCCCAGCGCGACTCATGTTTCGTGCGCTGCGGGTGCAAGTACCTAGGATCCCGGCAGACTATGCACTTAGCCTTGGACTGGTGCGGCTCCATTACTCAGTGGCACAGACTGCACAACTGATACCGGAGCGGCGCCATAAGAAGCCTTAACAGCTTCTTCATGCGCATCACCTCCGTTTCAATAACAGCGATTGCGGCTGCCCAAAGACTGCCTCCAGCGTGCGGGTAATTTAAAACGGCGATCAGCAGGCAAAAATGGCGCTCGTTGGTTTCGTTGGGCGGCAGCAATTGCTCGGTCACTTCCGCCAGGTAATCGAGTGCGACGCTCGATTCGAAATTGGAGGCGAGATTGAACTGCGATTGCACCAGTTCGCAGGAGTTGAGGCTAACCAGTTCGCGATTCTCCTTCTGATAATACGAGACCGTCGCGTGCGCCAGCCGTTCGAGACCGGAACCGAAGGTGCTCTTCGGCCCGTCGGGCGACGCCCCG
>Ga0335077_10010131_pt1 | contig 11717 bp, 15 predicted proteins | sample Lox_Sample_31_FD_207151 | JGI IMG/M metagenome (GOLD analysis project Ga0335077, IMG submission 207151) | Soil microbial communities from Loxahatchee National Wildlife Refuge, Florida, United States - Lox_Sample_3.1 | ecosystem: Environmental > Terrestrial > Soil > Wetlands | place: USA...
AATCCTGTCATCTCTTCTCCGGCAGTGACAAACGGGATCCTCTACGTCGGTTCTCAGGACCATAACCTGTACGCCCTGAACGCCAACACAGGGGCGCTCATCTGGAAGCAATTTGCGGGAAACTATGGCTTGGGTTCGCCGGCAGTTGCTAATGGAGTTGTCTATATGGGTTTGTACGGCTTCAGCGCTACTACGGGTGCGCTCCTCTGGCAGTATGGAACAGGCGGTGACGGGTCTCCGGCGGTAGCCAATGGAATGGTCTACATCACTGCCGATGGCTACTATGGCTTTGGACTATCGCCGCAGTAACCTCATGTAGACCGTAAGAATCTATGATTTCTGCTAGCAAATCAAACACGAAAAGCCCCGGCTCGGCCGGGGCTACTCCACGTTAAGACGCCCCTACACCCCCACTACTTCCCGCTTCTCCACCTTCGCTTCCCGCAAGTACTTCGCGGCTTCTTCCGGAGGGGTGGGGTTCTGGTAGAAGCCGGTGCCCCACTCGAAGCCGGCAGTCTTGGTCAGGCGCGGCATGAACTCGATGTGCCAGTGGTAATAGTCGATCGGCCCTTCCTGCACCGGAGCCGTATGGATCACCAGGTTGTAGGCAGGCATGTCGAGCACCTGGTCGGCGCGCGTCAGCAGGTTCTTTAGCGATTTAGCCAGCGTCTCATAAACCTGCGACGACGAATTTTCAAATGCCGACTCGTGTCGCTTGGGCAGAATCCATGTCTCGAACGGAAAGCGCGGCGCATACGGTTCGAGGGTGAGGAAGTTGACATTTTCATCCACCACGCGAACCTCAGCCTCGGTCTCCTGGCGAACGATATCGCAGAACACGCAGCGCTCTTTGTAGACGTAATACTGCTTGGCGCCTTCCATTTCTTCCAGCACGTGCTTGGGGACGATGGGCAGGGCGATGAGCTGGCCGTGCGAGTGCTCCAGGGTTGCGCCGGCGGCGGTGCCGTGGTTCTTGAAGATAAGGATGTACTTGAAACGCTTGTCCTTCTTCAGATCGAGGATGCGGTCGCGAAACGCCCACAGCACATCTTCGATGCGCTTCTCCGGCAAGTCGGCCAGCGTGAGATCGTGCTCGGGGGTTTCGACGATGACCTCATGCGCGCCGATACCGTTCATCTTGTCGAACATGCCTTCGGCCTGGCGACTCAGGTTGCCTTCGATGCCGAGCGCGGGGAACTTGTTTGGCACGACGCGTACCGTCCAGCCTGAGCTGTCCGATCCGGCGCCGTTCGGCCGGTAAGCCAGCACCTCTGCGGGGGTCTTGTTTTCGTTGCCGGGACAGAAGGGGCAGAACCCGCCCTTGCGTTTTACCGGCTCGCGCACGAAGTCGGTGGGCCGCTTCGCGCGATCGTTTGAAATGATTACCCAACGTCCTATGATCGGGTCTTTCCTCAATTCAGGCACAGCAACCTCTTTTGGAGCGCTGGTATTCGCTCCTTCTTTATTATCGTCCTTTGGTTATTTATATCGACAAACCACATCGTCCACTGAAGCGATATGCACGGGCTGGCGCTCAGGCTCGAACGGACTCGGCACCGCTTCCCATATGCGCCGGGGGGAAATGCAGGCGCAAGAACGTAATTGTACAGAATCTGCACACAACCGGCGACGAAAACCACTTCGTCTGTTACCTTGTTGCAACACGGTCTCTAGCTGGAGGTTGCGATGTCTTCCTCTTCATCGATGTCCGGCGCTGGCATAACCATTGTTTGCCTTGCAAGCTATTACAAGGGCACCGACTTCCTCAATGAGTGCCGCCGCCAGGGTTGCCGCGTGTTGCTGGTCACCTCACACAGCCTGGAGCACGCCGCTTGGCCGCGCGAGAGCATCGACGAATTCTTCTACGTGCCCGATGTCGACAAGGTCTGGAACATCAACGACGTGATGCTCGGCTTAAGCCACGTAGCCAAGAGGGAGACCATCGACCGCATCGTCGCCCTCGACGAGTTCGACGTGGAAACCGCGGCCATATTGCGCGAGCACCTGCGGGTGCCCGGCATGGGCCAAACCACGGCGCGCTACTTCCGCGACAAGCTCGCCATGCGCACGCGCGCCGCTGCCGAAGGCCTGCCGGTGCCCGCGTTCATCCACGTGCTGAACCATCGCAAGCTGAATGAGTTCATGGAGCGGGTGCCGCCGCCATGGGTTTTGAAGCCGCGTTCCATCGCCGGTTCCATCGGCGTCAAGAAGCTGCACAGCCAGGGCGAGTTCTGGGAAGCCGCGAACGCGCTCGGCGATCAGCAATCGTTTTACCTGTTGGAGCAATTCATCCCCGGCGACATCTACCACGTTGACGCCATCACCTACGACAGGCAGGTGCAGTTCTCCATCGCCAGCAAATATGGCCGTCCGCCGATGGAAGTATCGCAGAGCGGCGACGTGTTCACCACGCGCACACTGGCGCCGGGATCGCCCGAGGACAGGGAACTGGCTACGCTGAATCAGCAGGTGCTAAAGGTCTTCGGACTACTCCTCAGTGCGTCGCACAGCGAGTTCATCCGCGGGCGCGACGGCAAGCTGTACTTCCTGGAAACCGCGGCGCGCGTCGGCGGAGCACACATCAACGAACTGGTCGAGGCATCGACGGGCATCAATCTCTGGGCCGAGTGGGCCAAGACGGAGATCGCCGGCGGCAAGATGCCGTACTCGGTGCCACCGCATGGCTTCGAGTATGCGGGCCTGCTCATTTCGTTGGCGCGGCAGGAGTGGCCAGACACCTCCGCATACAACGACCCCGAGATCGTCTGGCGCATGAACGACAAGTCGCACCACGTTGGGCTGATCGTGCGCTCGCAGGATGCGCAGCGCATCGAGCAGCTCGTGCGCGAATATGCGCAGAGATTCCATCACGACTTCTTCGCCTACGAGCCGCCGCGTGATAAGCCCACGGCGTAGCAGGTGTCAGCCGTCGATTTGGCGGCCAACAAACTGTACAGGCGTGATGGCCGTCACCGACTTTATTCGATAAACGCCAATAATTGGTCAAGTACGGTCTTCACTTCATGCGATATCTCGAATCCGCACTTATGCTTTTCGTCTTGCTGCCATTCGCGGTTACGCAGACGCAGCCATCGTCATCGCCACTGCCGCAGGACAAATTCGTTGGAGTGTGGCTCTACAACAACCAAAAGACCGAAGAGCTTAATTTACATAACGGACTGCACCTTTATCCGACGTATCTTGTTGAGAGCATCAGACGGGAAGGTATGGACCTTGTGATCTCCACTAAGAGAGGCCCCTTGCCGCCATTTCCCGATGGCAGCTCTCCTTTTGGCATGCAAGAACGGCGGGAACTGCAATGGAGCTATCGTTGTGACGGAGAGGTGCATTCGATACCGTACGGAACAGTTTCTTGCCGAGTCACCGACCTGGGTGTCATCGAAGGCTGCAGCACATATGAGCCCTACCGTGGGATGCTTGACAGTCACAAGCTAACTTGTTGGAGAAGGGAAGTATCTGCAGACGGCGCGGAAATGCGGAGGTACTGGTACAAGGACATAAGAATGTCCACAATCGATTCGACACAGGTCTATGATCGCTGCGAAACAAAGAATGCTTCGGCACAGTCCTCTGCAAACAAAAACGCACCCGTATCCGGGTGCGTGGTCGTAGAACACTAAGCCGAAATCTACTTCTCTTCGCCGCCTTCGGCTGGGACTTCGCCGCCGCTGGTTTCCTGCGCTTCGGCCTGCGCCGCTTCGAGAGCCTTGCGGTTCTCCTCGGCACGCTTGGCGCGTAGTTCTGCGCGCTTCTGGCGCTTCTCGTCGAGCGTGGCCTCGCTGCCGAGTAGCTCGACAAAGGCAACATCGCCGCCATCACCCCGGCGGAAGCCGGCGTGGACGATGCGCAGGTAGCCGCCGTTGCGCTCGCCGTAGCGCGGAGAGATGGTGTCGAAGAGCTTATCGACGGCATCGCGCGTCATCAGGTACGACGCGGCCTGTCGCCGTGCCGCAACGTCGCCGCGCTTACCAAGGGTGATCATCTTCTCGACGTGCGGGCGCATCGCCTTGGCTTTGGTGATCGTGGTTTGGATGCGCTCTTCTACGATGAGCGAAGTCACCAGGTTGCGCAGCAGCGCGCGCCGGTGCTCGGTGTTTCGTCCTAACTTCCATCCTGCTCTTTGATGACGCATTTCCGTAGTCCTTCAAAAGTTCTGATCAGCAGATCCCGCGGGCCTAAAGGCCCTCGGGATGACAAGACTAAGAGCGATCTTATGGCGCAGCCGAAGCTGCGCCCCTTCAAAGCTAATTGCTAAAATCCCGGCTCGTTGTTGCCGCCGCCGTAGGTCAGGCTCGACGGCATCGTGGCCGTCGTTACCGCCTGTCCACTGCCGGGAACTGCGTTGCCGTGCTCGTCGATCTTCATGCCCAAGCTCAAGCCCATCGAGGAGAGAATCTCCTTGATCTCGTTGAGCGACTTGCGACCGAAGTTCTTGGTCTTCAGCATCTCGGCTTCTGACTTCTGCACCAGCTCGCCGATCGTCTGAATATTCGCGTTCTTCAGGCAGTTGTAGCTGCGAACCGAAAGCTCCAGCTCTTCGACGGAGCGATTCAGGTTTTCGTTCACTCGCTCCGGCTTGCGATCGTCGCCGCCAATCATGGCCTCATGCTCTTCCTCAAAGTTGATGAAGATGTTCATGTGATCCTTGAGCAGCTTCGCGGCGAGTCCAAGCGCATCGCCGGGAGTTACCGAGCCGTTGGTCCAGACTTCGATCGAAAGCTTGTCGTAGTCGGTAATCTGACCGAGACGCGCGGCTTCGACCGAGTAGTTGCACTTGCGCACCGGCGAATGCACCGAATCGATCGGAATGAATCCCAGCCCAAGGTCCTCGTCGAAGTTCTTATCGGCGGAAACATAGCCGCGTCCCTTCTTGAGGCGCATCTCCATGTCAAGCTTGCCGCCCTCGCTGATAGTTGCGATGTAAACATCCTTGTCGAGCACCTCGACGTCGGCGTCGGCCTCGATCATGCCCGAGGTCACCACGCCTGGCTGATCGGCTCGCAGATAGATTGCCTTCGGCGCGTCTCCGTTGAGGCGGAAAGGAATCTGCTTCAGGTTGAGGATGATGTCGGTCGCATCCTCGACGACTCCGGGGATCGACTGAAACTCGTGTAAGACGCCTTCTATCCGGACCGCAGTGACTGCGGCGCCCTCGATGGAGGAAAGCAACACGCGGCGCAGCGCGTTGCCGATGGTGGTGCCGAAACCGCGCTCAAACGGCTGCGCCCAGAAGTGACCGTACTTGTCGGTCAACGATTCTGTGTCAGTGGCAAGCCGTTTCGGTTTCTGAAATCCTTTCCAAAGCATTCATTGCTCCTTGTTGTTTGGCCGTGCTGCGCGCGTGAGATCGAAGGCCCCACAGCGGCTGATCTGGCACAAACGGTTGCGCGGCACCCGCCACTGGCGGGCCCGCTGGTTGTTGCTATTACAACTACTTGCTATAAAGCTCGACGATCAGTTGCTCATTGATCGGCAGATTGATGTCCTCGCGCTTAGGCAGAGCCAGCACACGCGCCTTGTAGCCGTCGCGGTCAACTTCGAGCCACATCGGCGGAGCCTGATGGCTGGCAAAATCTTTCGCGATCTCGAGCATCCCCAGCTTCTTGCTGTTCTCGCGAACTTCAATCTCATCGCCGGCATTCACCTGATACGACGGGATGTTCACCTTGCGGCCATTTACGGCGACGTGCCCGTGGCGCACCAACTGGCGAGCCTGCCGCCGCGCAACGGCAAAGCCGAGGCGATAAACGACGTTGTCCAGTCGGCGCTCCAGCTGCTGCAATAGCATTTCGCCGGTAACACCTTTCGATGTTGCGGCGCGTTCGAAGTAGTTGCGGAATTGACCTTCTTGGGTGAAGTAGATTCGCTTCGCCTTCTGCTTCTCACGAAGCTGAAGTCCGTAGCCGACTACTTTGGCCTTGCGATCCTTGCCGTGTTGTCCGGGCGCGAAGTTGCGCCTTTCGATCGGACATTTATCAGTGAAGCACTTTGCGCCTTTGAGGAACAGCTTCATGCCCTCGCGGCGGCAAAGGCGGCATACTGCGTCCTTGTACCGTGCCAAGTTTCTCTCCTGTCGGTGCGGGCCTGGCAGCCCGTCCGGGTTGTGGATCGGTTTACGGGACTTGGCGTCCTTTCCTCCCGATCGAAAATCAGTAGTCAGTTGCCGGTTGGTTCAGTTTCGAGTTTCAAGAAGCTGATGTCAGCTAACTCTCCTAACCAAAAAACTGAAAATCGACAACTGCGCGCCTTTAGACTCGCCGCCTTTTCGGCGGACGGCAGCCGTTGTGCGGCACCGGCGTCACGTCACGGATCGAGCGAACGTCCAGTCCTGCAGCAGCTAGAGCGCGCACCGCCGACTCGCGTCCCGAACCCGGACCGCTGACGCGCACATCGACGCTGCGCATGCCGTGATCCCGCGCCTGGTTGGCGGCGTTCATCGCGGCCTGCTGCGCGGCGAACGGCGTTCCCTTGCGGGAACCGCGGAAGCCCAGTGATCCCGAACTCTTCCATGACACCGTGTTGCCGGTCATGTCCGAGATGGTAACGATGGTGTTATTGAAGGATGCCTGCACATGCACCAATCCGTGTGGGATGTGCTTGCGTTCCTTCTTCTTGAACTTCTTCGACTTGCCCTTCTTGTCCGCTGTAGCGGAGCCGCCTGCCTTCGCCATATCTTATGTCTTCGCGCTCGCTTTCTTCTTGTTGGCTACTGTGCCCTTGCGCGGACCCTTGCGGGTGCGGGCGTTGGTATGGGTACGCTGTCCGCGAACCGGCAGGCTGCGGCGATGGCGGTACCCGCGATACGAACCGATTTCGATCAGCCGCTTGATGTGCATGGAGACGTCCTTGCGGAGATCGCCCTCCACGTTGCCTTCCTGCTCGATGACCTGGCGGATGCGGTTGACTTCGTCTTCGCTCAGATCGCTAACTTTCTTCGTCGGCTCAACGCTGGCGCTCCCAAGAATCTTGGCGGAGCGAGAGTTGCCGATGCCGAAGATGTAGGTCAGTCCGATCTTTACATGCTTGTTGCGCGGAAGATCCACGCCTGCAATACGTGCCATTGCTAGCCCTGCCTCTGCTTGTGCTTCGAATTTTCACAGATGACGCGCACCACGCCGTGGCGGCGGATCACCTTGCACTTGTCACAAATTTTCTTAACCGATGCCCGAACCTTCATAAAATCCTCAAGTTGTCAGTTATCCGGTGTCGGTTGTCAGATACCGGCAATCTCACTTGTACCTATAAACAATCCGGCCACGGGTCAGGTCGTAGGGCGAAAGTTCCACCGCGACCCGGTCTCCGGGAAGAATACGAATGAAGTTCTTGCGCATTTTTCCGGAGACATGCGCCAAAACCTGGTGCTTGTTTTCCAATTCCACCCGGAACATGGCATTGGGCAGCGGCTCGATCACCACTGCCATTACTTCAATCGCGTCTTCCTTACTCATTCATCTCCAAGAAACCAGTTATCAACCTCTCCCTACTCAGTCAGAACCACCGGCCCGTTCTTCGTCACCGCGACGCAGTGTTCGAAATGCGCGCTGTAGCTGCCGTCTTCGGTTACCGCCGTCCACTTGTCCTTCAAAAGACGGGTTTCCGGACGCCCGGCATTCACCATCGGCTCAATCGCCAGAACCATGCCATCGCGCAAACGCGCGCCGTGCCCGGGCGTGCCGTAATTCGGAACCTGTGGGTCCTCGTGCAGCTTGGTGCCGATGCCGTGCCCCACAAACTCGCGCACCACGCTGAAGCCGTTCGCCTCGACCACGTGTTGCACGGCCGCCCCGACATCGCCAACCGTATTGCCGATCTGTGCGGCCTTGATGCCGTGCTCCAGCGACTCGCGCGTCACGTCAAGCAGTTTCTGCAGGTCGGGACTGATCTCGTCACCCACCGGTACCGTGATGGCCGCATCGCCGTAGAAGCCGTCAAGCACTACCCCGCAGTCAATGGAGACGATGTCGCCTCTTTTCAGCACCCGTTTTTCCGACGGGATACCATGGACGATTTCGTCGTTCACCGAGGTGCAGAGCACGCAAGGATAATCGTAGTAACCCTTAAATGCCGGCTTGGCGCCGAGTTCTTTGATTTTGTGCTCGGCAAGCTGCTCCAGGTCCATAGTCGTGACGCCGGGAGAGACCGCTTCTCTAACCGCTTCGAGAACCTGGCGGACAATATGTCCGCTGCGCCGCATCTTCTCGATCTCGGTCGGCGACTTACACACGATTGACATGTTCAATAGCACTGAACGCCTGACGCATTACCTCTTCGACGGGTTGATCGCCATCGACCGTGACCAGCCGCCCGCCGGAGGAGTAATAATCCACCAGGGGCAGGGTCTGCGCCTCGTAGGCTTTCAGCCGCTCTGCGACAACGTCCTCCCTGTCGTCGGCGCGCTGAACCAAGGTTGCGCCATCGACGTCACATTTGCCTTCTACTTTGGGAGGCTGGAGATAGACGTTGTAAATCCGTCCACAGGCGGGACAAGAACGACGCCCGGCAATCCGCTGCAGTAGTTGATTATAATCAACTTTCAGCTGAATCACAACCGGCGGTGCATAGGCGGCCTCGCACGTCACGCCCTTATCTTTCCGCTCCTTCTCCAAGAAGCTGTCCAGCCATTCCGCCTGTACAACCGTGCGTGGAAAGCCGTCGAGGATGAACCCCCGTTGGCAATCCGCCTCGCGCAGGCGCCCGCTGACCATATCCAACACCAGCTTGTCCGGAACCAAGTCGCCCTTTTCCATGATCGCCTTGGCGGCTTTGCCGAGCTCCGTTCCGCGCGCCACGTTATCGCGCAGTAGGTCTCCGGTAGAGATCTGCGGTATGGCAAAGGTCTTTGCGATCAGCTTGGCCTGCGTCCCCTTGCCCGCCCCAGGCGCTCCCAGAAGGATGATCGGACCCACAATGCGCTCACTCGCGATGGAACTCACGGCGGATGTTGGTGCAGTCATGTTCGACCCCCCGTCAGCCGAACTGCAGCTCTTTCTGCCCGCTCCGCGGGCCGGAGCCTCCCGGTAGCTCCAAAGCAGTGAGTGGTGGTGAGTAGAAGAAAAACTACTCGCCTTGGCACTTGCCGCGAGACGCCGACTTAGGCGTGCGTAACCACTCACTATCCACTACTCGCTCCCTGCTCACTACTCCCTACTTCCTAAACTCACCACGTCGCCCTACGCCCGCGCACGCGGCCGCTGCGCGGAGTGAAGCCTTCATAATGACGCATGATCAACTGCGACTCGACTTGGTTGACCGTGTCCATCGCCACACCGACGACAATCAGCAGCGACGTTCCCCCGAAGTAGAAATTCACGTTCAAGCCGTTCGTCACCCAGGTTGGCAGCCGTTCGAAGAAGCCTCCCACCAGCGGCAGGTGCTGCAGATGCAGACCGGCGATCATCCATTCCGGGATGATCGAGATCAGGATCAGGTACAGCGCGCCGACCAGCGTGATGCGTGTAAGGATCTCATTGATGTAATTCGCCGTCCTCGCCCCCGGCCGAATGCCCGGGATGAACCCACCATACTTGCGCATGTTGTCTGCAACCTCGTTTGGGTTGAAGACGATCGAAACGTAGAAGTACGCGAAGAAGATAATCCCCACGGCGTACAGCAGCGTATACAGGGGTTCTCCCCAGCGGAGGGCATCGAACATAGGCTTGATGTATCGGTTGTCCTTGAAGAACTGACCGAGCGTCTGCGGCAACGTGAGCACCGACGACGCGAAGATGACCGGCATGACGCCGCCGGAATTGACGCGCAGCGGAAGGTGCGTCGACTGTCCGCCCATGATCTTGCGGCCTACAACCCGCTTCGCGTACTGCACCGGTATGCGACGCTCGCTGCGCTCGACAAACACGATGAACGCGACTACCGCAATCATGACCACTACGAGCAGCAAAATCGCCGGGACGGTGAAAGCGCCCCACGCCTGGTTCTGGACCTTGTCCCACAAATCTTTGATACCACGCGGCAGGCCCACGACGATTCCCGCGAAGATCAACAGCGACATACCGTTGCCGATCCCACGTTCGGTGATCTGCTCGCCCAACCACATGATGAACACGCTGCCGGTTGTGAGCGTGAGCATGGTCATGAGCACGAAGCGCGGTCCCGGGTTCAGTGCATCACCCTGCTTCTGAAGCATGAAGGCAATGCCCAGCGACTGTACGGAGCTGAGCAGCAGCGTCAGGTAGCGCGTCCACTGGGTAATCTTCTTGCGACCGAGTTCGCCTTCCTTTTGCAGCTTGGCCAGCGGCTCGTAAACCACGGTCATTAACTGCAAAATGATCGAGGCCGTAATGTACGGCATGATACCCAGTGCGAAGATTGTCATGCGGCGCATATTGCCACCGCTGAAAAGGTCAATGAAGCCGAGAAGGCTGCCGCGATTTTGTTCGAACTGTCGCGCCAACGCGGCGAGATTGATACCCGGGGTCGGGATGTGTCCGCCCAGCCTATAAACCGCGAGCAGTCCTAGGGTGAACAGGACGCGCTTGCGCAGGTCGGGAACGCGGAAGATGTTGGCTAACTTCTCAAGCATTGCAAAACCTCAGGAGCTGTCAGCCGCCAGCCATCAGCTCTCAGTTAACTTCGTTGATCTTACTTAGGTGCTTTGTTGCTTGCCATCGCAACGCTTTGCTTGGTTTCCGACAATTGAGGACCAACAACTGACAACTGCATCACTTTGCCGCCAGCCTTCTCGATCTTCTCCTGGGCCGACTTGGAGAACTTGTGCGCATGCACGGTTAGGGCGGTCGAAAGATCGCCGTCGCCCAGGACTTTGATGAGGCTCTTTTTCGAGCTCACGACGCCCGCCTTGCGCAGCACCTCAGGCGTAATCTCCGACTCGCGCAAGGCTGCCAGACGGTCCAGGTTCACGAGCTCGTACTCGGTCTTGAAGATGTTGGTGAAGCCGCGTTTCGGCAGCCGGCGGTGCAGCGGCATCTGGCCGCCTTCGAATCCGCGCATAGTGCTGGAACCGCTGCGCGAGCCCTGTCCCTTGTGGCCGCGCGTAGAGGTCTTGCCCATGCCGGAACCCATACCTCGGCCGACGCGCTTCTTGTTCTCATTTGCTTTGCGGGGAGCCCGCAGATTGCTTAAATTCATGTTTGATACCTCTTGTTGCTGTTAGGCTTCCAGCTCTTAGCCCATCAAAGAAGTCGCCAGCTTCCAGCTCCCAGCCAGTTACGTGGTGTAGTGTTCAACCGCTACTCCCTACTCCTTACCCAACGATCTCTACCAAGTGCGGCACCTTGGCGACCATCCCGCGAATTGATGGTGTATCTTCGCGCTCGATCACCTGGTTCAGCCGCGTGAAGCCCAAACCTTTGATTACAAGCTTGTGCTTTATTGGAGCCTGAATGGCAGAGCGGACCCACTTCAACTGCAGCTTGGTTCCCGATGCCGCCGGCTTTTCTTCTGTTTTCTTCCTTGTGCGCGCCATGATTACAACTCCTCGACGGCCTTGCCGCGCGCCGAAGCTACTTCCTTGCGATCGCGCAACTTGCTGAGCGCATCGAAGGTGGCTTTGATCACGTTATGCGGATTGGTCGTCCCGATCGATTTGGTCAGCACATTCTGTACGCCCGCTGAGGTCATGACCGCGCGTACAGCCCCGCCGGCGATAACGCCAGTTCCTTCCGGAGCCGGCTTCAGCAACACCATTCCCGAGCCGTAACGACCGAGCACCTGGTGCG
>Ga0335077_10010133_pt1 | contig 11716 bp, 9 predicted proteins | sample Lox_Sample_31_FD_207151 | JGI IMG/M metagenome (GOLD analysis project Ga0335077, IMG submission 207151) | Soil microbial communities from Loxahatchee National Wildlife Refuge, Florida, United States - Lox_Sample_3.1 | ecosystem: Environmental > Terrestrial > Soil > Wetlands | place: USA: Florida...
CGGGCGCGGCGATCTCCGCCCCAACATGCTGCTGGTGATGGACCCGCGCGGCGGACAGATCTCGATCCCCGGCGAGCCGACGGTCGAGCCGACCTTCGGGCTGCCGGCGCAATGGGTCGCCGAGGCCCATCGCGAGGAGGCGACCTTCCGCGGCTATACCGCGGTCGAGCCGCAAACCGTGATCACCACGCATCTCACCGAGGTGATCAAGGACAATATGGCCGAGCTCTTGTCCTACGCCGAGACGCAGAAGCTGATCGACGAGCTCGACAAGAGCCATCAGAAGCTGATCGCCGACATGGTGCCGAGCCAGATCTCGGTCGGCGGCATCCAGCGCGTGCTGCAGAATCTGCTTGCCGAGCGCGTCTCGATCCGCGACCTGCCGACCATTCTCGAGGGCATCTCCGAGGCCTGCGGCTACAGCCGCAATGTCAGCATCATCACCGAGCATGTGCGGGCGCGCCTGGCCCGCCAGATCAGCGAGCAGAACACCGCCGAGACCGGCTTCATTCCGCTGATCAGCCTGTCGCCTGCCTGGGAGCAGGCCTTCGCCGAAGCACTGACCGGACAGGGCGAAGAGCGGCATCTCAGCATGCCGCCGAGCCGGCTGCAGGAATTCATCGCCGCCGTGCGCAGCACCTTCGAGCGCCACGCCATGCAGGGTGAGACGCCGGTGCTGCTGACCAGCGCCGGCATCCGCCCCTATGTGCGCTCGATCATCGAGCGCTTCCGGCCGATCACCGTGGTGATGTCGCAGAACGAAGTGCATCCCAAGGCGAAGATCAAGACGGTGGGAACGATCTAAACGATGCGGCTCAGAACCTTCACGGCACCGACGATGAGCGAGGCGATGGCGCTGGTGCGCGCGCGGCTCGGGTCGGACGCCGTCATCGTCTCGACCGAGGAAGGCGAGGACGGCGCAACGCGGCTCACCGCCGCGGTGGAGCAGCCCGAGCGTCTCGCGCCGGGGGTCGAGCCCGACGTCATCGACGTGCTCAACGAAGCCCTCTCCGGCCACGGGCTCGCACCGCTCGTCGTCGAGAAGATCCTCTGCGCCGCCCTCCCCTTCGAGACCGATGAGCCGCTGCTGGCGCTGGCGAGCGCCTTTGCCACCTTCTTCAGCTTCAAGCCGCTCGACGGCGAGGCGCGCCGGCCGCTGCTGCTGGCGGGACCGCCGGGCGCCGGCAAGACCGTGTCGATCGCCAAGCTTGCGACGCGCGCGGTGATGGCCGGAACGCCGGTGCGCATCGTCACCGCCGACACCGTGCGCGCGGGCGGCATCGAGCAGCTCGAGGCCTTCGCCCGCGTGCTGCAGCTGCCGCTCTACCGCGCGGAAAGCGCGCAGCGCCTCGGCGCGCTCAGCGCGGTGGAGAAGCCCGGAGAGCTGCTGCTCGTCGATTCTCCCGGCATCAATCCCTATAGCGCCGGCGACCGGCGCGAGCTGTCGCAGCTCATCGCCGCCAGCCGCGCCGAGCCCGTGCTGGTGCTGCCGGCCGGCGGCGATGCCGTCGATACCGTCGAGATGGCACGGATCTTTCGCGATCTCGGCGCCAGCCGCATGATCGTCACGCGGCTCGACATGGTGCAGCGCCTGGGCAGCGTCATCGGCTGCGCCGAGACGCTGCGCCTCGGCTTCGCCGAGGCCGGCACCTCGCCCGACATCGCCAAAGGGCTGACCGCCTTCAATCCCGTCGTTCTCGCACGCCTCATCCTGCCGAAGGCACAACAGCAGCCGCGGCAGGCCAATGCCATGAGAGGATCACTATGAAGCCAGCTTCTTCCGTCGTGCAGGCGTTTCCGACGCCTGGCCAGGCCGCGCTGCCGCGCAAGCGCAACATCATCGCCATCGCCTCCGGCAAGGGCGGTGTCGGCAAGACCTGGTTCTCGATCACCCTCGCCCATGCCATGGCCAAGGCGGGCAAGAGGGCGCTGCTCTTCGACGGCGATCTCGGCCTCGCCAATGTCGACGTTCAGCTCGGCATCACGCCCGAGCGCGACCTCGCCAGCGTCATCGCGGGCGAGGCGACCCTGACGCAGGCGGCGACGCGCTTTGACGGCGGCTTCGACATCATCGCCGGACGCTCCGGCTCCGGCAGCCTCGCCACCCTGTCGCCGAACCGGCTGCTGGCGCTGCGCAGCGAGCTGCATCTGCTGGCCGAGAACTACGATTGGGTGGTGCTCGATCTCGGCGCCGGCATCGAGCGCACCGTGCGCCTCCTCACCGCGCATTGTCGCGCCTGCCTCGTCATCACGACCGACGAGCCGACCTCGATCACCGACGCCTATGCCTACATCAAGGTGACGGCGATGGAGCAGCTCGCCGGCGGTATCCAGATCGTCGTCAACATGGTGTCGAACCAGCGCGAGGGCGAGCGGGTCTACGGCACCTTGCTGCGCGCCTGCCGCGAATTCCTCAAATTCGAGCCGCCGCTCGCCGGCATCATCCGCCGCGACGACCACGTCAAGGACAGCATCCGCCGCCAGGTATCGCTGCTGACCCGCCATCCCGGCAGCGAAGCGGCCAGCGATGTCGAGGCGATCTTCCAGCGCCTCGACCACGCCCTCTGAGCCGGACGGAAGGGGGTGGCCATGGCAGATAGCTTCGGCAACGTCTCCCTTCCCGGCGCACCACTCCTTCCCGGCATCACGGTGACGGCGTCGCTGCCGGTCATCGAGCTGGCGCAACAGCCGCCGGCGGCGCTGCTCTTGGCGGCGACGCTCGCCGCAATCGTCGTCGGCCGCGGCGGCAACGGGGCGCTGCTGCTGCGCACCGACTACGGCACGCTGGCGCTGAAGACGCCGCTCGCCCTGCCCGCCGGCAGCCGAGTCGATCTGAAGCTGCTGCCGGGACCGCCGCCTTCGGTCGTCCTGCTCCATGTCGAATCCTCGAGCACATCGGGCGAGACGCCGGCGCTGCCGCAGGCGGCGACGGCGGGCCTCGCGGGCACCGGCAAAGCGCCGACCGCCGCGGCGAGCGGCGCCGCCGCGGATCCCACGGAGACGGAACCCGCGCATCTCGCGCTCGGCAACGCGGTCGAGGCGACGGTCACGGCGCCGGCCGCGAATGCCGGCGCAGCGCTGGCCGCCGGAACGCGGTTGATGCTGCGCGTCACCGTTGCCGACGTGCCGACGGCGCCGCCGGCCGGCCCCGACGAAGCGGCGGCGCCCGCGAAGCTCGGCAGCGCAGCACCGACAGCCGATCCGGAGGCGCCATCGCCGAGCTTCAGCGGCACGGTTCTGGCCGGCTCGGCCGACGCCGCCGGAAACACGCTCCTCGACACGCCGCTGGGCACGCTCGCGCTCGACCGCCGCCTGGCGCTGCCGCCCGGCGCGTCCGTCGAGCTGAGCGATGTCACGACCCTGCCGCGCGCTCCCGCCGAGGCGCTGGGGGCCGCGACCGTGGTGCCCGCGCGCCTCGTCGCGCTCCCGCCGGGCGCTGCGACGCCGGCGCTTCCTCTCGGCAGCCGGCTCGAACTCCGCGTCCAGGCGCTGGCCGGGGCGGCGCCCGACGATGCCGATCTCGCCGGTACGGTCCTGGCATCGACCGCGGGCGAAACCATGGTCGAGACGCCGATCGGTACGCTGGCCCTGGAGCGGCGGCTGGCGCTGCCGCCGGGAAGCTTCGTCATTTTCCAGCAGCTTGCCGCAACACCGCCCGACGAGCCTTCCGATCTGCCGCTCGCCCAACGCCCGACCTGGCCCGCGCTCGAGGAGACGCTCGCGACCCTCGAGCGCGCTCTCCCCGACCTCGCCACGCAGCTGCGCAGCACCCTCGCGCCGGCTTCCGGCCAGGAGCTGGCGGGCACCCTGCTCTTCCTGATGACCGCGCTCAACGCCGGGACTTGGCCCGGCCCCCGGATCCTCGAGGCGCTCGACGCGTTCGGCCGCCGCGATCTTCGTCTCAAGCTCGAGGGCGACGTCGCCGAGCTGCGCCAGCTCGACTCATCGCAATCGGGCGATTGGCGGGTTTATGCGCTGCCGCTCCTCGAGGGTGCGGCGGTGCGGCCGGTGCGGCTCTATTTCCGCCGTCGCGCGGCGGGCTCTCCTTCCGGCGATCAAGGCACCCGCTTCGTGCTCGAAGTCGACATGAGCCGCATGGGCGCACTGCAGCTCGACGGGCTGGTGCGCCCGCAGCGCTTCGATCTCGTGCTGCGCAGCCATCGTCCCATCACCGCCGAGATGCGTCAGGAAATCACCGAAATCTTCCACGGTGCGGTAGCGGCCTCCGGGCTTGGCGGCGATATCACCTTCACCACCGCCTCGCGCTTCGCTGTAGCGCCGCTCGAAGCGCTTGCCGCCCATATCGGCGTCAACGCTTAGCGCCATCGCGGGTCGCTTGCCGCGGCGCGAGCCGCTGCGTGGTTATCCGCTAATCTTTCGGCTTCAGATCCCCGCAATCGGCACCAAGCCACTTGCCCTGCGTGACGCTCTTCATCTGCATGGCCTTGTCGCCATTGCTCATGGTCATGTCCCAATGGGCGACCATCGCTTCGGGGCTGGGCGCCTCGAAGCGGTAGGTGCCGGACATGGTCTCGGCGCCGGTGCAGCTGAAGGTGCCCGCGCGCAGCGTCGAGGTGCTCGACGCCACCTTCTGCGTACATTTCCCGTGGCCCATACGCTCGATCTCGCCGAAGCCCTTGTCGATATCGGCCTGGGTCACGCAATGCTTCATGACGCGATGCTGCGGGCCCATCGACTGCTGCATCGCCGCTTCGAGCTTGGCGCGCTGCTCCGGTGTCAACGTGGCGAGTGCCTCGGGCGGGATCGGCGGCGTCCCGCTGTGCTCGCTGTCCGAGGTCATCTCCCACAAGCCGGGCTTTACATTGAGCGGCGTGTTGTCGGCCGCGAGCGCCGGAAGCGCGGCGCCGAGGCAATAGGTGAGCAAAACCAGCCGTTTGCTAAGCATGGAACCCCCTCCCCTGGTCGGATGAAAGCGGCGCCGGAACCGACCCCGCGGCCCGATCGCCCGGAGGAGACGCTACCACCTCATTGTGGAGGGAGCCAGAACACAGCGCCCGGCCCAAGTGTGTCCGGCCTACCGGGCAGCGGTGGGCGCGGCGGCCTGGCTTGGCGGCGGCTCGGCGAACCCGGTTGCCAATTGTCCGGCGAGGATCACCGCCTGAGTGCGGTTGTCGACGCCGAGCTTGTGCAGGATCGCCGAGACATGGGCCTTGATCGTCGCCTCGGTCACCTCCATGGCATGGGCGATCTGCTTGTTGGCGAGGCCGTCGCTGAGCAGCATCAACACGCGGCTCTGTTGCGGCGTCAACGTGTTGAGCAGCGCGGCCAGAGCGGCATCGCTGTCGCTGCCCGCCGGCCTGCCGTCGAAGGCGGGGGGCAGCCAGGTGCCGCCGGCGAGCAGCGCGCCGAGGGCTTCGTGAATTTCGCTCGCTGCCGCTGATTTCGGAATATAGCCGGCGGCGCCGAGGCCAAGCGCGCGCCGCGCGACCCGCGGATCTTCATTGGCCGAGACCACGACGATCGGCACCGCGGCAAATTCGGCGCGCAGATAGAGCAGCCCGGAGAGGCCGTTCATGCCCGGCATGTTGAGGTCGAGCAGCAACAGATCGGTGTCCGGCGCTTTGCGCAGCCGCGCGCACAGGCTGTCGAAGGTATCCGCCTCGGCGATGTCGGCATCGATCACCGTCTGCGACACGGCAAGGCGCAAGGCATCGCGAAACAGCGGATGGTCGTCGGCTATGACAATGTGAAACGCCGCCATCGGCCTCCTCTCGCCGCAACGCGGCAATAGCAATAATAGGCTCGCCCAGGCGTTGCGCAACTGAAGCCCAATTAGACGAAAGTCTAATGGCTGGGCCGGAGCGCGGTCAGTAGCATGACCCCAAGGATTTTCGCGGTGCTTTGCTTGCCGCGGGAGCCACGCAACACGCAACAGGGACCAGCCGGAACCCACGGCGCGCCGCGGGTTGTCGCTGTGCAACAGGGAGGAAGACAGCATGAAGTCGTTTGACAGGATCAGTCCGTCGCGCCGAAGAGTGCTCACCGCTGCGGGCGCTCTGGTTGCATCGGCATCGCTGCCGCGCTTCTCGATCGCCGCCGAAGACCGGCCGCCGATCGGCACTTGGCCGGCCGGCTCCGAAGGCTCGTCGGTGTTCATCGGCATCTCCGTGCCGCGCACCGGGACCTATGCCGCGCAAGGCGAAGACGAGCTCAAGGGGTATCAGCTCGCGGTCGAGCACATCAACAGCGGCGACCCGCTGATCAAGGCGATTTCGCCGAAGACGAAGACGGGCGTGCTCGGCAAGAAGGTCGAGGTCGGCGTCGCCGACTCGCAGGCGAATCCGAACACCGCCGTCCAGGAGCAGTCGCGCTTCATTACCGAGAACAAGGCGGTGCTGATCACCGGCTCGACCTCGAGCGCGGTGGCCGTGGCGCTGAACAAGCTGGCCCAGCGCGAGAAGGTGCTTTACGTGACCGGCATCACCGGCTCGAACGACACCACCGGCAAGGACTGCGTCCGCTACAGCTTCCGCCAGGACTTCTACGGCCAGACTGCCGCCGCCGCGATCGGTCCGGTTTTGATCAAGACTTTCGGCAAGAGCCGCAAGGCCGCGTTCATGACGCCGGACTACACCTACGGCCACACCGTCACCAAGTCGGTGAACGACTATCTGACCGAGAATGGCGGCTGGACCATGGTGACGAACCAGGTGTCGCCGCTGGGAGCGCCGGATTTCAGCTCCTATCTGACGAACATCGCCAATTCCGGCGCCGAGATCCTGATCAATGTGAACTGGGGCCATGACGCGGTGCTGTCGACGCAGCAGGCGAAGCAATTCGGCATTCTGCCCAAGATGAAGCTGGTGATCCCCTACCAGACCCCGTTCCTCGCCAAGGAGGTCGGCGCCGAGACGACCGAAGGCGTCTACGCCGCCACCGATTTCTGGTGGACCCTCGAGGACAAATACCCGCTGGCGAAGATGTTCGTCGAGAAGTTCCAGAAGAAGTACGGTTACCGGCCGGAATGGGGCGCGGAGAACGCCTATATGCAATTCGCCATGTGGGCGGACGCCGTCGAGCACGCCGGCAGCTTCTATCCGCCGGACGTCATCAAGTCCTACGAGGCCGGCCGCAAGATCCCCTCTTTCGTCGGCGAGGTCTATTGGCGCGCCGCCGACCATCAGCTGGTTCGGCCGGTCGTCATCGTCCGCGGCAAGGCACCGAAGGCGATGCGGAACCCCGAGGACTTCTGGGAGATCACCGAGGTGCTGCCGGGCGCGCCGCTGATGCAGGCGCCGGACGCGTTCGGCTGTCAGCTCGGCTCCTATACCTGAGCAACCCGGATATCCGGCCTCGCGGGCGGCGGCTGCCGTCCGCGAGGCTGGATCGCCCTGGCGCTAGTCCGTAGGTTCGCAGGGTATGATCACCTGGCCGAATTTCGTCTCGCAGTGCTTCAACGGCCTGGCGCTGGGCGCGCTGCTGGCACTGATCAGCTCCGGCTTGACCATCATCTACGGCACGCTGGGCGTCCTCAATCTGGCGCATGGCGCCATGTTCATGCTTGGCGGCTATGCCGGCTACGTCGCCTTTGAGGCCACCGGATCCTTCGCCATCGCGGTCGCCGCCGGCTCTTTGTTCCTCGCCGTCGTCGGCGTGCTGATGGAGCGCGTCGTCATCCGCTATTTCTACAGCCGGCCGCACGAGGATCAGATCCTGGTCACCTTCGGCATCGGCATCTGTCTGGTCGAGCTCGTGCGGCTGGCCTTCGGCAGCCTCTCCAAGACGGTTCCGCCGCCCTCCTGGGCGGCCGGCATCAGCTCGCTCGGCTTCATGTTCTATCCCACCTATCGGCTGGTCGTGGTTGGGATCATCGCGGTGGCGCTGCTCGGGCTTTTCCTCGTTCTCTACCGCACCCGGCTCGGTCTCATCGTGCGCGCCGGCATCGAGGATTCGGCGATGGTCGATGCGCTCGGCATCGATGTCGACCGCGTCTTCATGATCGTGTTCGGCATCGGCGCGATGGCGGCGGGCTTCGCCGGCATCGTCAACGCGCCGGTGGTCTCGCTGACGCCCGACATGGGTGACGCGATCCTGGTGCAGACCTTCGTCGTCGTGGTGATCGGCGGCGTCGGCTCGTTCACGGGCGCGATCCTAGGCGGTCTGATTTCCGGCGAAATTCTCAGCCTCACCTCGATGGTCGATCCGAGCTATTCCGGCGTCATGCTGTTCGCCGTGATGACGCTGGTGCTGATGCTGCGGCCGCAGGGCCTGCTCGGAACGCGAGGCCGGACATGACGGGACGGCGCCTGATTGGCCGTCGCCCGTTGCTGGTCGAGGGATTGACGGCGCTGGGCCTGGTCGCCGCGCCTTTCGTTCTGCCGCCGCTGGGATTTGCGCCCGACACGGTCAATCAGGCCGTGGTCTGGGGCCTGTTCGGCATCGGCTTCGATCTGCTCTTTGGCTACACCGGCCTTTTGTCCTTCGGCCAGTCGGCGTTTTACGGCACCGGCGGTTTCGTCGCGGCCTATCTCCTGACCAAGGCCATCGTTTCCAGCGTGATCCTCGGCCTCGTCATCGGCATGATCGCGGCCGCCGCTACCGGCTATCTCGTCGGCCTCATCGCGCTTCGGCGCACCGGCATCTATTTCGCGATGATCACCGTCGCGATCGCCGAGACCTTCTTCTTTCTGGAGAACTCGCCGCTTTCGGCCTGGACCGGCGGCGAGAACGGCATTCCCGGCGTACCGGCGCCAAGCTTCGACCTCTTCGGCCTCCATTACCGCGTCGGCACCGGCTGGTCGATGTACGGCTTCCTTGCGATCTGTTATTTCATCGGCATCGTCGTCGCCTTGCGCATCGTGCGCTCGCCGGTCGGCGCGATCCTGCGCGCCATTCGCGAGAACCCGTCCCGCGCCGCCGCCGTCGGCCACAGTGTCCATGGCTACAAGCTGACCGCCTTCATCATCGCCGCGGCCTATGCCGGCCTGGCCGGCGGCCTGCTCGGCGTGCTGCAGGCCTTCATGCCGCCCGAGGCCTTCACCTTCGACACCTCGGGCCAGCTCGTCATGCAGACCGTGATCGGCGGCAGCGGCACGCTCTTCGGGCCGCTCTTCGGCGCCCTGGTATGGCTTTCCCTGCGCGACTTCCTGCAGGCAGCGCTCAATCTGGGGGCCGCCTGGAAGCTTGCTCTCGGCCTTATCTTCGTGCTGCTGGTCTGCTTCCTGCGGCGCGGCTTGATCGGCGCCGTCCATGACGCGGTCGGCTTGTTCGCCGGGCGATGGCAGACTGGAACGCCCGAGACGGCATCGGTGCCGACGCCCGCGCCGACCTCGCCGATGGCCACGGTCGGCCCCTCGCGCCGCCCCGATGAGACGCCCTTCTCCGGCCCCGTCATCGAGGCCCGCGGCATCACCAAATCCTTCGGCGGGCTGGTCGCCAACCGCGACATCAATTTTTCCGTCAATCAGGGCGAGCTGCGCGGCGTGATCGGCCCGAACGGCGCCGGCAAGAGCACCTTCTTCAAAATGCTCACCTGCGAGCTGCCGCCCACCTCCGGGCGCATCATCTTCCACGGCCGCGACATCACCGGCATGGACATCACCGGCGTTTGCCATCTCGGCCTCACCAAGAGCTACCAGATCAATCAGCTCTTCAATCGCCTCACCGTCGGCGAAAACGTCGTCATTGCCGCCCTGGCCGAGCGGCGCGGCCGCTTCTCGCTCGATTTTCTCCGCCGCATCGAGCGCGTCCCCGGCCTCGCGACGCAAGTCGAAAGCACGCTGTCGCTGGTCGGGCTCGCGGCGCGGCGCGACGTACCCGTGGCGGAGCTCGCCTATGGCGAAAAGCGGCGGCTCGAGATCGGCCTCGCCTTGGCCTCGTCGCCCTCCTTGCTGCTCCTGGACGAGCCGCTCGCCGGCATGAGCCCGCGCGAGCGCGCGGAGACCGTCAGCCTGCTCAAGAACATCCGCCGCGGCCGGACCTTGGTGGTCGTCGACCACGACATGGACGCGATCTTCGAGCTCGCCGAGCGCATCACGGTGCTGCACGAAGGCGCCGTGCTCGCCGAAGGGACGCCGGCGGAGATCCAGCGCAACAGCCTCGTCCAGGAAGCCTATCTCGGCGGGGTCGCGGCATGAGCGCGCTGCTCGAAGTCGAGAATCTCAACAGCTATTACGGCGACAGCCATATCCTCTTCGATATTTCGCTCGAGGTTGCGAAAAACGAGGTTGTGGCGCTGCTCGGCCGCAACGGCGCCGGCAAGAGCACCACGCTGAAGAGCCTCATCGGCATGGTCCGCCCGCGCTCCGGCCAAATCGTGTTTGATGGCGTGCCCGTGCACGGCCTCAAATCCCACGCCATCGCCGGCCTCGGCCTGCAGCTCGTGCCGGAAGAGCGCCGCATCTTCGGCAGCCTCAGCGTCGAAGAAAACCTCATGCTGGCCGGGCTCACCGCCAAGTCGCGCTGGCCGCTGGACCGGATCTGGGAGATCTTTCCGCGGCTGCGCGAGCGCCGGCGCAGCCGCGGCACCGAGCTGTCCGGCGGCGAGCAGCAAATGCTGGCAATCGCCCGCGCCCTGGTGCGCAATCCGAAGATCGTCCTGCTCGACGAGCCGTTCGAAGGGCTGGCGCCGATCATCGTGCGCGACCTCGTTGCCACCTGCCGCACGCTGGCCGAAGCGGGACAGACGCTGGTGATCGTCGAGCAGAACGTCACCGCCGCCATGACCCTTGCCGACCGCGTCTACATCATCAACAACGGCCACATGGTCGAAGCAATGAGCGCCGCGGCCGCCCGCGAGCAGCCCGAACTGCTGCACCGCCATCTCGGGGTCTGAGCCGCGAGCGCGCCCGCGCTCGTCGGTGGCGACGGCAGAAAATATAAGAAAATCAACAAACTACGTCATTCCCGCGAAAGCGGGAATCCAAGCGACCGTCATCGCATCGACTAAATTCTTCCGCCTGGACCAACGCCGCCCGACCGGCGATCATTGGCGCGGGAGGAAACATGATCCGCGGCTGGGCCATTCTGGCGCTGTCGCTCGGCTATGTCGGGCTGCTGTTCGCGGTCGCCTATTACGGCGACCGGCGGGCGCTGCGCCGCGGCCGCGCCGAGGCCAAGCCGATCGTCTATTCGCTGTCGCTGGCCGTCTACTGCACCTCCTGGACCTTCTACGGCAGCGTCGGCCTCGCCGCGAAGACGGGCTACGATTTCCTCGCCATCTATGTCGGGCCGATCCTGGTGTTCGCGCTGGGCTGGCCGCTGCTCGACCGCCTCATCCGCATCTCCAAGAGCCACAACATCAACTCGATCGCCGACTTCATTGCCGCCCGCTACGGCAAGAGCCAGCCGCTCGCCGCGGCGGTGACGGTGATCGCCACGCTCGGCACGCTGCCTTACATCGCGCTGCAGCTCAAGGCGGTCTCTGTCGGCTTTACCGTGCTGACGAGCTATCCCGGCGTCGACCTGGAGGCGATCGCGAGCCAGCCGGCGCCCCTCTACACCGCGCTGGCGGTGGCGCTCCTGCTCGCGCTGTTCGCGGCGCTGTTCGGCACGCGGCATGTCGAAGCCACCGAGCACAATGAGGGCCTGATCCTCGCCATCGCCTTCGAATCCATGGTCAAGCTGCTGGCCTTCATTGCCGTCGGCATCTTCGTCACCTGGGGCATGTTCGGCGGGTTGGGGGACCTTGCCGGACGCGTCTCGCAGGAGCCGGCGCTGCACCGCCTCTTTTTCTCCGGCATCGACGGGACCAGCT
>Ga0335077_10010134_pt1 | contig 11716 bp, 12 predicted proteins | sample Lox_Sample_31_FD_207151 | JGI IMG/M metagenome (GOLD analysis project Ga0335077, IMG submission 207151) | Soil microbial communities from Loxahatchee National Wildlife Refuge, Florida, United States - Lox_Sample_3.1 | ecosystem: Environmental > Terrestrial > Soil > Wetlands | place: USA...
ACCGATAACTGGGAGTTGAATCAAATCGCGCATGACCTGGTTCAGGCTTCCGTGGCCTTGCACGAACGCGAGAGAGAACTGCAGGCAACCCGCAGCTCGGTTTCGGATTCCAATACCAGCGAAAGTCATTTTGCAGCCGAACCTTTCGATTCCGCCGCGGGGCAGTTACGCGATCGCAACCGGGAACTTGCCGGAGCACTCTCCGCCGCGCGCGAGTCTCTTGCCGTTAAAGGACGCTTTCTGGCCGAGCTCTCGCGCGAGCTGCGAATCCCGTTGAGCAGCATACTCGGTTTCTCGGAGCTTCTTTACGACGGCAAGCTCGGACCCGTTTCAGAACAGCAGAAGAGTTGCCTGAGCGACATCCTCGCGGGTTCGAAACGAATGCTCCAGTTGACCGACGGCGTGACCGGAGCCCTCGGCACCGAGAGCGTCGCCGCACCGGTTGCGGCGGCTGCAGTGGATCTCGAAAAGATCGCGAACGAAGTGAAATATCTGCTGGCGCCTGCCGCTCGCAACAAAGGAGTGCGGGTGGACATCGAGATCGACCCCAGTGTGGGGGAAATCGAAAGTGATCCCGAAAAGTTGAAGCAGGTGCTGCATCATCATATATCCAGTGCTATCCAATTCACACCACACGATGCGGGGCTGCAGCTATGTCTGCGTCCGGAAGGCACGAATGCAGTGCGGCTGGAAGTCCGAAACAAGGGCCTCGGGCTGGGTTCGAAAGATGTCGTCCGGCTCTTCCCGGAGTTTCACGTCGCGTCGGACGAGGCAGACGACGGAGCGATCTTCTACGCCATCTTGCCGGGCGTGACGCGATCGTCTGATCCGACGCTTCGCCCGCGCAGTTCCAAGGCGCGCGCCGGAGCAAGAAACACCTCGGCGCTCGTTCACTAAGGCGTAGACAAGTAAATCAATGAGCACTGAGACGGTTCTGATCGTCGACGATGCGCCCGCCAATCTTAAGCTCACCCGCCTTGTCCTCGCCGACGCCGGCTACGATGTCTGTACGGCAACGGACGGCGAAGAAGCGCTCAAGCTCGTGAAGGATTTCCAGCCGCGCGCCGTTCTCGCCGATATCGGTTTACGGGGCATGGATGGGCTGGAACTGGTCCGGCGGCTGAGGACCGAACCCGCCACCCAGGACATGGTGATTCTCGCCGTCACTGCCAGTGCGCTGCGCAGCGACGAGCAGAAGGCCACCGAAGCCGGGTGCGACGGCTTCATCGTCAAGCCATACGACACACGCAAGCTGCCAGCCATTGTCCGTCAGCACTTGTCACGGCCCGCGGCAGCGGGTCTTTCGACGCGGCCAGCGACAGAAAAGGGCACCCTTCCCACCGCCGAGTTGCGCAAACGTTTTCTGGCGGAGGGCGCCGAGCAAAGCCGCCGGTTGATCGAAACGCTCGGAACCAGCTTTCCACACGAACAAGCCCGGGACACTTTCAGGCGATGGTCCGGCCTGGGAAAAACGTTGGGGCAAGGACCGATCGCGGAACTCGCACAACAGGCCGAGATGCTCCTCGACGGGCCGCTCCCGCAAGCCTCGCCCAAACTGCAGGACATTCTCAATCAGCTTCTCCGGTTATTCACCCAGCGGCAGCCGCGAAGACGGGACACGGTGCTGTTGCCCGAGGCGATGATCAGGCAGCTCGCCGGGAAGAAGTTCGGATTGATTGCGTTTGAAGCCCAGGAAGTGCGAAGGCTCGCTGAGATTTTCGGCAATGCCCGTGCCACGGCTCAAGCCATGGCGCCTGACGAGTTTGTTCCCAATTCCGAGGCGCTTCACTCCCTGGACCTGGTGATCTTCAATATGGGGCACGGTGCGCCCCCGCCCGACTGGATCAGGCGCAAGGACCTGGCACGCGTGGAGCAGCCCATCCTTTTCGTAGGATCCCGCGATCTGCTGCTCGAACACGGCATTTCCCTCAAGAGCGGCGAGCATGATTTTCTGGTGTGGCCCTGGGATCCCGAAGAAGTCATCATGCGCGCTTCGCTGGCGCTCAGCCGCATGGGCGGCCGGCAGACGCGCAAAAGCACCTCACCGCACCGGGCCAACATCGTCATGGCCGATGACGATGCCACCACCGTGGCTCTGGTCAAAGCCACGCTCGAAAGCTATCAGATCGAGTGCCGGGTCGCCGCGGATGGCGGGCAGGTTCTCGAAATGATCGCCGCCAGCGCGCCGAGCGCGGTGCTGCTAGACGTTAACGTGGCCAATCTGGACGGATTCGAAGTGCTGGCTGCGTTAAAGCGTGACGAAGCGACAAACGATATTCCCGTGGTTTTTCTCACCTCGCGCCAACAGGAGACTGACATCGTGCGCGCGTTCGGTTTGGGCGCGGCTGACTACATTGTGAAGCCATTCAGCCCCATGGAGCTGGCCGCACGTATCAAGCGATTGATCCGGAAGGGCGCATGAACGCGAGGCCCGATCCACACGCGCGCGAGCGCCGTGCCCGGCTGGTGATTTACCTGAAAACGCTGTCTGTGCTGCTGAGCTACATCGGCCTCACCTGGCTCATTCATCGCGCGTATATGCACAAGCATGTTCCTGACGTGGAGCTATCGCTGGCGCTCTCGTTCACCGTTCAACAGATTTTGGCGATTTTTACTCTGCTGGGAATTTCATTCGCCACGAAGTTCCTGCGTTACTGTCGGGCGCAGCGAGCGGCTGTCTTCCATCCGCATATTCGTGAAAGGCTCATCCTGCATCTGAACGGCGCGGATGAATGGACGATCCTGCGCCGTATCCGCAAGAACCACCGGCGCGAACTCGAAGAGTGTCTGGTCGAGATCCTGGTTTCCATCAACGGCGCCGGAACAGAACGGCTTTCCGAAGTCGCGCAGGAATTCGGCCTGCTGCGGAAGTGGCAAGAACAGCTTCATTCGAGGAATGCCCAGCGGCGGCGCAAGGCCGTCAGCCGGCTTTGCCTCCTCGGTCCGGTAGCGCAGCAGGAACTCCTGAAGGCCCTCCAGGATGCGGACAGCCTGGTGAAGGTGGAAGCGGCTCGCGCCCTCACGCGCTCCGGTAACGAACAAATGCTCGCGGCGGTTTTCCAAATGACCCTGGCGGAAAATCGCCTGATGCGCGCCATCCTGACGGAGGCCTTGCGGCCGCATGCGCGCCAGTTATATCGCAGCGCCGTGCCCGCCGCGCTGCGTCTGCCCCAGGCCAAGCGTGTCCTGGCGGCGCTCGAGATGCTGCGGGCCTGGGGCAAGTCGGCCGTGATTCCAGAGCTGCCTGCCTTGCTGGCGCACGACGATGCAACCGTGCGCGCCGCGGCTCTGCGCCTGGTGCCACAAGCAGGAGTGACACCGGAGATCGAAGAGCAGATCTGGCTCGCCCTCGAGGACGCGGATGCCGAGGTTCGCGCCGCGGCCGCCGAGGTCTGTGGGAAGCTCAAACTGTCATCGGCACTGCTGTTGCTGGAGCACACGCTCGAAGGCGAGGTCCACGGCCCCGTGCTCGCCTCCGCTTATGCCCTCGCCGAACTGGGCGCCGGAGGCTGCCAGGCGCTCGAAAACGCCGTGCTCTCCAGTAATCCTCTTCAGGCGGCCGCGGCACTCGAAGCCTTGGAGCACGTGAAGCTCAACCGCGCGGCCACGGTAGGAATGTAATGGACTGGCTCCTTCTTTTTTACAGGTCGTTCGCCTATCTGATGCACGGCATCATCTTCTACGTCGCTACCATCAACCTCATTTATTTCCTGATGATCGCTCTCGGCTACCTCGCGCTGAGCCGCTACCATGCACGCCTGACCCCGGAAGAGCGCGATGCCATTCTGAAATCGCCGCTGGCCCCGGAGGTGGCGGTCGTCGCGCCGGCCTACAATGAGGCCCTGACCGTGCGCGAAAGCGTGCGCGGCATGTTGAAGCTGAATTACCCCAACCACCACGTCATCGTCGTGAACGATGGCTCGAAAGACGACACGCTCAAGATTCTGATCGAAGAGTTCCGGCTTTATAAGTCCAGCCGCGCACCCTCCGGAAACCTCCCGCACAAGCCGGTTCGCGCCATCTACGAATCACGCGATCCCATCCGCCTCATCGTGGTGGACAAGGTGAACGGCGGCAAGGCGGATTCGCTGAATGCCGGATTGAACGTCGCGCGGGCGCCGTTGGTGGCGGCAGTGGATTCCGATTCACTCCTGGACCCGGATTCGCTGCTGCACGTGGTGAAACCGTTTCTCGAAGATCCCGAGAACGTCATCGCGTGCGGCGGCATCATCCGGGTGGTGAACGGTTGCGAGGTGCGTCACAGCCGCGTCAAGACCATCTCCACGGCGTCCTCGATTCTGGCACTGTTCCAGACCATTGAGTACTTGCGAGCGTTCCTCGGCGGACGCGTGGCTTTGAGCTTCCTGAATTCGCTGTTGATCATATCGGGCGCGTTCGGCGTGTTTCGCCGCGACGTCGTGATGGCGGCGGGAGGCTTTGCCGTCAAGACCGTGGGAGAGGACATGGAACTGGTCGTCCGCCTGCATAAGCAATATCGAACCCGGAAGATGCCCTACAAAATCCTCTATGCTTCCGAACCGCTCTGCTGGACGGAGGTCCCCGAAAGCGCCAAGATCCTGCACCGGCAGCGGAATCGATGGCAACGCGGCACGGTTGAGAGTATCTCTCTCCACCGGCGCATGATGTTCAACCCGAAATTCGGCATCCTGGGCATGTTCGCAATTCCGTATTTCACGGCGTTCGAAATGTTCGGCCCGGCCGTAGAGTGCCTGGGTTATGCGCTGACCTTGATTGGCCTGGCCGTGGGGATCATCGCACCCGAAGTGGCTATCCTGTTCTTCGTAGTCTCCGTTCTGTTCGGAATTTTGTTGTCGATGAGCGCCATAGTGCTCGAAGAATTCACCACCCGCCGCTATCCGCTGGTGAGGGATGTCGTCTGGTTGTTCACCGCAGCGGTGGCGGAGAACCTGGGCTTCCGGCAAATGTTGACCTGGTGGCGCACCCAGGGACTCATCGACGGCCTCAAGGGCAAGACCGGTTGGGGCGCCATGGAGCGCCGCGGCTTCCAGCAGAAGACTCCGCCTGTGCCACCGGGAGAACGTGTGCTAGCTCCCTAGCGCGCCGAGATCTTGTCCACCCATACCAGCTCGCAGGCGCCGGCGCCCGTATCAGTCCGGCTGAGCGAACTTCGCCACGTGGATCCATCCTGCCCCCGGACTTCCACCAGATAACCGCTCAACTGGATCAGCTTTCCGGCACCGACTGCGCGCAGCGCATCCTTCACCTCGCCGTTCGCCGGGATCATGTGCATATTCGCGCTGTGCGAGACGATCTCGTCAAGCGGAATGGGGAATTTCGATTTTCGCGGCCAGTAGCGATACCACCTTTGCCCCTGCCAGAATTCCAGTTCATCCACAACACTCTGATCCGACATCCGCCCCCATCCAAGCGCCAGATCGACGGGCGAAAGATCCGCGCCGTGATCTAACCAGTAGGGCTCCGTATGGAGCACGCGGGCGCGCAGCCGGAATTCTGCGAGCGGTGTGATCTGGTATTTGCCCATCGGCCAGGAGCGCGAAGAGCTCACCGGCTCTTGATCCGGCTCTTCGGGTATGAGAACACCGGGCGGGTATCGGGGCTCGATGGTGTCGATGACGTAGACCACGACTGAGATCAACAGAAAGCCAACGATGACCGCCTTGACCATGGGAGCAATTGTAGCGGCAAACGAAAGTGACGGTGAGACGATCTCGTCATGAATCCGCGGGAATTTCTTCAGCCATCCACCGCCCGCCTGGCGGGCGCATCGCTCGTGTCGCAGGACCAGGGGAATGAAACCGCGTTCGACTTCGCCCAGTGCGTGAAGAGGAAGCCATTCGCGCGTACCTGCGCTTCATGCCGCAAAACCTGACCCTACGTTCCATCGACTGAACGTAGGGTCACAACGTGTGCACCGGCTTGTGCGGAACGTGTGGATGCGTGGATAAGAGAAGCAGAACGCCGGCCGCGAGAGGCGGCAGCGGCATGATTGCGAACAGCAGCGCGATCTGCCAGAAATCAAAACTCCGCACCCACATCTGGACGTACACCAGAATGGACGCCACGCTGGCCAAGAGGAGTAGCGTGCCGCCGGCAACCGGCCATTTTCGTGCGATGGCTACCGGAACTGACACCGCCGCCGCAAACAGGATCGCATGCCCGAACTCTTTGCGTTGGATCGCGTCCGCCGTATCAAATAACAGCCACCAGCCCGCCCACAACACAGCTACAGCCATCGCCAGGCGCCGCATCCGCGAGGGCATGGTTGCGCCTCCCTTTCATCAATAGTATGAGATCAACGGAATGCGGCGTATATAGTCGGATTGAGTTAACAGCGATGCCCGCGTCGCGGTCTCTTAGCTAGCGGCGACCACGCGCAACGGCTTGTCGAGCTTGAACGTGAGTACGGTCTCCGCCGGAACCTTGATGGAGCCGCCTTTAGTGACGATCTGCGTGATGGCGCCGGCTCCAGCGCCGGATGCCGCGCCAAGGGCTGCGCCTTTGCCATGCCCTGCGATGGCCCCGATGATGGCGCCGATGGCGGCTCCGCCACCCGTGTATTCGGCCGTCCTCTTATTGGCGCCCATTCCAGCCTTGCCCTGCTGCACCATGTCCGTGGTACTAAGCTGATACATCTGGCCACCGACAGAGACTGAAGCCAGATCCAGAACCAGATCGGAGGATCCGCGGATGCGCCCTCCTTTGGCTGCCGAGCGGATCACGATCTGGGCATTGGCGCCACCAGGGATAACCACATCGCCAGCTGCATCGCGGACGTCAGCCGTGACCTCCGCGGCGTACGTCTGGCCGTCGGCGGCACGCGCCGAGTCGATGGTTTCTTCAGAGCGCACGGGAACCTCCGTCCCCACGGCAAGCTCGTACGTCTTCGTGGTGACGGCCGCCGCTTCGGGATGGTAATGATCGTCGTGGCTGTGTTCACGGCGGGCACGTTTGGCGCCCGCTTTTGGCTGTTCCGCCGGCGGCGGTGCGGAAGCATCGTCGTATTCAATCGACTTCACGTCTTTCATAGCAATCGTGCGCGTCGTGTTGTCGTCGCCTTTGACTGTCACTTCGGCTGGTGAACTGCTGGTTACCGTACCGGCGTATTCGCTGCCATCGCGCAACCACACAGAGGCATGCGGCCCGGTAGTGCTCTCCTGCTTGGCGCAGGAAACCAGCAGCCCGCAAAGAACGATGAGAAAAACTGAGACGTATCCCCGCATGGATGTTTCCGCCTTTCGATTGAGAATTCTAACGAACTCGCTTCCCCGCCAGCACTGGCTTCCTTGCCAGAAACTGCTTGATGGATCGAGTCGCCTGACGGATGCGGTGATCGTTTTCGACCAAAGCGAAGCGCACAAAACCTTCACCCAGCGGGCCGAAGCCGATGCCCGGCGAAACGGCAACCAGCGCTTCTTTCATAAGCAGTTTGGCGAATTCGAGCGAGCCATCCTCGCGATAGGCCTCCGGTACCGGCGCCCACACGAACATAGAGCCGCGCGGCGATTCCACCGGCCAGCCTGCTCGGGTCAGGCCATCCACCAGCAAATCACGACGGTGCTGATAGAGTGAACGGATTTTCTCGGTGTCCTCTTCGCATTCGCGCAACGCGATAATGGAGGCGATCTGGATGGGCTGGAACACGCCGTAATCGAGATAACTCTTGATGCGCGCCAGCGCGCCGATCATCTTTGCATTGCCCAAACAGAAGCCCACGCGCCAGCCCGCCATGTTATAGCTCTTCGACATGGAAAAGATCTCGACGGCGATTTCTTTGGCGTCCTCGACTTGCAGGATGCTCGGCGGCTTGTAGCCGTTGAAGCCCAGATCCGCGTACGCAAAATCGTGCACCACGTAAGAACCGTGATGGCGCGCCAGGCGGGTCACCTCGCGGAAGAAGTCCAGGTCCACGCAAGTCGTGGTGGGGTTGTGCGGAAAGGATATCAAAATCACCTTGGGCCGTTGGCCGCGGCGATACAGGTCCTCCAGGCCGCTCAAGAAAGTTGCGGCATCGGGCATGGGCAGCATGCACGCGTGCCCTTCGGCCATAATGACTCCGTACTGATGAATGGGATATGCCGGATTGGGGGAGACCACCACATCTCCGGGTCCGATGACCGCGAACAACAAGTGCGCTAGCGCATCCTTGGCGCCGATGGTGACGATAGCTTCGGTTTCGGGATCGAGACTCACGCCGTAGTTCTTCTGGTAGCGTTTGACGATCTCCTTGCGGAGCTGCGGAATACCGCGCGACATCGAATAGCGATGATTTCGCGGATTGCGGACGGCCTCTACCAGCTTGTGCACCACCGCGCGCGGCGTCGCGCCATCCGGATTCCCCATGCCGAGGTCGATGACGTCCTGCTGGTCGGCCCGCAACCGCGCCTTCATCTCGTTGATGACGGCGAAGACGTAAGGAGGTAGCTTTTGAATGCGATAGAAACTGTCTGTGGGTCCGGGCATTAAGCCCATTTTACGCGGTCGAACAGGCGATCGGGTGGCCGCTAACGGTATCGGATGGAAAACTACGCCATCAGGCGCTCATGCCGGACCGTATGCGCCGCGACGGCTCATTTGGTCGCCGTGACCGTTACGGATGAGAGGGCGGTGCCCCGGCTGCCCGAAGAATAGTCGTAGAGCGTGAACACGTAGTTGTTTCCCTTTTCGATCCACGGGGCGCGACACTTCTGGCCCGCGCAGTCCAGAGAGGTCCCGAATTCTTGTTCCTGATTACCCTTCTTATGCGAATCCACCACGTAAACCCTGGCGTGGGCGACCCCCTGCGTGGTCCACGTTATGTAGCTGGTGCAGGCGGACTTGCCGGCTGCGATAGTACAGGGGTTTGGATTCGCGGCAATGGTACCGGAGGCCGCCGCCAGCGCGTGCGCGTGCAGAATCCCCAGCACGGCGAGCAGAGACAGGAGACGCCATCTTTGCATTTCTAATTCCTTTCTCAATGCCTTGCGGCCGTCAAACGGCCACAACCGAGAAATGTACTTCGAATGCAAGCTCGAAGGCAAGCCCTGTCCGAGCAACCGCGTGGAACCTTCGACCCGCTAACTGGCAGATGTATTGGCCGCGGCCAGCTGGCTGTTGGTCGAACTCCAGATTCCGCTGACGCTGCCACCCGCGCTGATGAATAGAGCTGCAGAAGCGAGGCAAACGAACGCAAGCAAGAGTGTGTACTCGATCAGGTCCTGACCCTGTTCATCCTGCAAGAAGTGCGTAATGGTCTTCGTCATCTTCTTCTCCGTAAACATCAGAAAGTTCGAGCAGGCAAGTCTCCCTGCTCTCGTCTGCATTAGTCGACGGTACTCGATTTTCCGCGGAATACCCGCAGTATCTTTTGGGTTCGGGGCAGCATCTTTCGACGGTGAGTATTGAATGGCTTGAATGGCTCCTAACCGAAGTTAAGAGGCCGTCTCAATCCACGCTGCCTGGCTGCGGCCACATTACTCCGCCGCGGCGCCGGAGGGCGCCCAAGCGTGCCAACTCGTCACCGCGGAGCGTTCACAGCGCTGTAAACCGCGGTTAGTAGCGTGCGTGAATGGCTTTTACAACCATGGGCTCAGGCGCCCTAATGGGCGTGGCAAACGGATTGCTGACACTGATCACCGTGTCAACCATGAGCTTCGACAGCACATCACGGCCCCCCGATCAGGCGCAGCCGGCAAATGCCGGTTCGGGTGAATCCGCGCACTGCCGGCGCCTCTACGAGCGTTTCCCGATCGATGCCCAGCTTCAGATCTGCTGGGAGGAAGGTAAGGGCGTGCGCCGGCAGATTCGCGCCCGTGCTATTGATGTGAGTAAGTCAGGCGTACAGGTGGAGTCGGAAACGGCCATCGCCAACGGAACAGTGGTGAACGTGTTCTCCGCCAATTTCAGCCCCATTGGCAGAGCATCGGTTCGCCACTGCACACAGAAGGGCATGGGCTACCGGCTCGGCTTGTACATGCCCGACCGGTTTGTAGACGATCTCTAAACCAGTGCTTGTCAGCGCGCGAGCCGGACGACAATCTGCGTGGCGACGGAGTTGAATGCTGCCGCCAGTTGCGACGGGTCGGGAGCATCGGCAAAGTAGCCCGTGGTCTGCCCCTTCTGCTGTTGAAAGAACGTTTGCGCGGTGGGATCCGGGTCCGTCTCCATCGACGGATCATTCGCCAGTTTTCGCAGCAGCAGGGTATCCGGCGGATCGTTAGGGTCGTTGCCCTCCAGAGCAATGGTATAGATGGACGGACTCAGGACGGTGTCCGTTCTGATCTTGGTCCCCTCATTGTCCAGCGCGTTGGTACCAGCCACGACGATTTGTCTCGGAGAAGTCACGGTGGACAAGTTGGCGGCCAGGTTGTTGTAGGGGAAGTTGGGGTTATTCACGCTGTAGGGTCCGGCCAACGCGTTGCCGTAAAAGTCATTGGGCGGCATGGCGCTAATGTCGCCCGGCATCTTGGTCAGGTCACCGCCTGCAAACTGGCAACCGCCGCTGTTCGCAGTTGCGGTCTCGGTCGATGTGGAGGCGCTGTTGTTCAGATAGTTCATGACACCGGCGGTCGTGCCGGTGACTTTGGGTCCGCCGGCCCATTGGGCAATCACGCCAACCAGAGGTTTGCCGGCTGCATCGCAACTTCCGGGATTAATGCGCAGGTTTGTGTAGTCCGCGACAAACCCATTCGGACGGCCATCGGTCATCAGAACGATGACATTGGTGCGCGTGGTGCTGCCGATGGCTTGAATCTGGTTGTATGCCTGCTGGACTCCTCCGCTGGTGTTCGTGTTTCCACCGCAGTTAATCTGCCCAATTAAGGATGCGACGGTATTGCCATTTGCATCAGGCTTGTCAAATGATGTGGTCGGAGCGTAGACAAACGATGAAGCGCCGAAAATGACCAGACCCAGCATGTCGCGGCCGGGCGCAAAGTAAGTGAGGAATTGGGCGGCATCCTGCTTCATGATGGCGCAGGCTGTGGTGCCCTGAAACGGGTTATTCATTGAACCGGAACGATCGAGCACCAGCATCACCAGGGCGTCGCGGCGGCCGGCTTGCGCCGATGTCGCGACCGTGGTCGTATCCGTGCCGAAGACCCGCAAAAAGTAAAGCGGCGCAGTCGCGCTGGCGGTGGCCGACACGGTACGGTAATTGACCGCGCTGGTGTCATCGATGGTGGGGGCAGGAAAAGTCACATTCGTGGTTCCCCAGTAGCCGCTGGGAAAATTGGCGTTGAAAAATCGCGTGGCCGCATCCTGCGCGTTGGCTTTCTGGGTGCCGGGGTCACCGCCATTCGCCAGGCTTTGAGCGCCCGCCAGCACGGCGGCATCGACGGCGCCGGACAGCTTAGCCCGAATCATGTAGAGCACACTCACATCTATCGCCAGGCCCACCATGGGCACCAGGAGTACCAGGCTTAGGGTGGTCAAAATGACCGCGAATCCTTTACGATGTCGCAGCGCGCTTTTATTCATATGCTCTCCAGTCATGTGAAAGTCCTAAAAGGTCGCGTTGGAGTACGACGCCAGTCCGTTGAACAGGCCTGGAATGGCCAGATCCGGCGCTGTGAAGTAGCTCTCTGCCATGTAAGCAATCTCGCCATTGTTCAGCGTCAGTAGGTTGGCGAAGCCGTCGGCGCGGGCGCTCGCATCGGTCGAATAGTTCTTGACATATCCCGTGGCGGCATCGATCAGGGAAGATGTGGGCGAGCCGTAATTGGTTTGAAACAGTGTG
>Ga0335077_10010135_pt1 | contig 11715 bp, 8 predicted proteins | sample Lox_Sample_31_FD_207151 | JGI IMG/M metagenome (GOLD analysis project Ga0335077, IMG submission 207151) | Soil microbial communities from Loxahatchee National Wildlife Refuge, Florida, United States - Lox_Sample_3.1 | ecosystem: Environmental > Terrestrial > Soil > Wetlands | place: USA: Florida...
TACCCTTTGTTTCATCATAAAACAGCCGCCAGAGTTTTTTCAGGAAACGGTGAACCCCTTCAATGCCCTTGGTATCCCAGGGTTTGCTCTGCTCAACCGGACCGAGAAACATTTCATACATGCGGAATGTGTCGGCTCCGTATTTGGCACATAGATCGTCTGGGTTGATAACATTCAATTTTGACTTGGACATTTTTTCGACTTCACTTAATGTAAAGAAGTTGCATTTGCTAGCTAATTTATTGTGAGAATAATCAAACCATTCTCCATCCACAAAATATCCATCATCTGTATAATAAATTGAATCCTTTTCAAATTGTGCATCACTATAAAACTTAGTCAAATCAAGAATGTTGGAACTAACAAATGAAATAGGAACATGTTTTTTTAATAATTGCTCTGAGTTTTCTGTTGCCATCGATGCGGAAACATAATGGGACATTACTCGATTCCCGAACGAATGAGGTTGAGTCGCATTCATTATCGTTTGATTAGATGCAACAACAGTTTTAAAAACCTCACTGTCTTTTGATTTTACATATCTCATAAAAGACGTTTTTTCAGGATCTCTTTTTTCAAACTGAGATATTCCCTGTATCATCCCCTGGTTCACTAATTTCTTATACGGTTCGTCATGACCGATATATCCCAAATCATGAAGCGCCTTCGTCCACATCCTGCTGTACAATAAATGTCCGACTGCATGCTCCGTTCCGCCAATATATAAATCCACCTGGCCCCAGTAATCACTGGCTTTCCTGCTGCAGAAGGCTTTCTCATTATGCGGATCCATATATCTCAAAAAATACCAGGAAGAGCCCGCATAGCCGGGCATCGTGTTCGTCTCTAATTTTCTTTCAGTCCAGGCCGGAATGTTTGCCAGTGGCCCTTCCCCTTCGGGTCCCGGCTTATAAGTTTCTACATGGGGAAGTTCCAGCGGTAATTCTTTTTCGTCGAGCGGGTAGGCAATACCGTTTTTCCAGATGATCGGGAAGGGTTCACCCCAATAACGCTGACGGCTAAATGCCGCATCCCGCATCTTGTAATTCACTTTACGATGTCCAATCCCGATTCTCTCCATGCGGTCGATTACGAAATCAATCGCATCCCGCATCAGCATGCCGTCCAGAAAATCACTGTTCTCCAGTAAAGCATCTTTGGTTGCATTGGCTTCTTCCCCGTTAAAATGCCTGCCAATGATATTGGTGATGGGAATATTGAAATGCTTAGCGAATTTGAAATCGCGCTCATCGCCGCAGGGCACAGCCATGATGGCACCGGTTCCGTATCCGGCAAGCACATATTCTGAAACCCAGACCGGAATCTTCCGCCTGCTGAAAGGATGAACGGCATAGGTTCCCGTAAAACAACCTGTAATAATTTTTTCGGCCATACGTTCCCGTTCGCTGCGGCTTTTTACATACTCAATGTACTTGTCAACAGCTCCCTTCTGTGCTTTGGTTGTGATTTTTCCCATGAGTTCATGTTCCGGAGCTATCACCATAAAATCAACACCGAAAATAGTATCGGGTCGTGTAGTGTACACACGAAGCACATCAGAGTCTGAAGTAAGTTCGAAATCAATTTCGGCCCCATAACTTTTTCCAATCCAGTTCGACTGCATCTCTTTCATGGCCTCACTGAATTCGATTTTTTCCAGTCCCCCGAGGAGACGGTCAGCATACTCAGTGATGCGCAAATACCATTGCCTCAGTTTTTTCTTCACTACAGGATAGCCGCCGCGTTCGCTCACTCCATTGATTACTTCATCGTTTGCGAGTACGGTACCCAGTGCTTCACACCAGTTCACTTCGCCATATCCGCAATACGCAACACGATATTCCATCAATATGTTTTGTTGCGTCAATGCATCAAAACTCTTCCAGTCTGCTGCAGTAAAATGGCTGCTTGTCAGGGTTTCTGCTCCCTTATCGCTTCCTGATATTCTGAATTGCGAATTGGGAACCGGGTGGTTTTTATTTCCTTCTTTTTCAAAAATTTCAATCAGGCCATCAATGCCTTCTGTCTTTTGCGTTTTTCGGTTATACCAGCTCTTGAAGAGTTGCAAAAAGATCCACTGCGTCCATTTATAAAAATCGGGGTCACTGGTTTTTACCTGTCTGTCCCAGTCGAAGCAAAAACCAATCTTATCCAACTGGCTGCGAAAATTTTTGATATTTTCTTCTGTACTAACGGCGGGGTGTATCCCATGATCAATCGCATATTGTTCAGCTGGCAAGCCAAAAGCATCATATCCCATCGGGTGCAAAACATTAAAACCTTTCAGTCTTTTATATCGTGCAAAAATATCACTGGCAATATATCCGAGTGGATGCCCAACGTGGAGACCGGTTCCGCTGGGATAAGGAAACATATCCAGCACATAATATTTAGGCTTCGGGGAGTCGTTGTCTACTTTATATATGCCCTCTTCCTTCCATCGATTCTGCCAATATTCTTCTATTTTCTGGAATTTGTATTCCATGATAGTTTATTCAATTTTTATTAGGTCAGCATTTGTTCTCTCCTCAACATCGTTGTGTCACTCACTTCAGCAGTTGTGGTACTATTCAGCAAAAGTTGGGAAAAAGTTAAAAGCCAGGAGCTTCAAAAATAATGCTGCAACGATGCCGTTTAGAGGACAACAAAAATACGGATTGTGACTGTAATCCGTTATTTTTGCCCGGTACAAATTGTTTACCAACCCATAAAGTTGTTCAATATGGCTCAATTTGGAAAAAGTTTTTCCAAACGCTCATCACCTTCCTATTTCATGGCCATTGTAGGAGTCTCGCTTATCCTTTTCTTACTGGGAATACTGGGATGGATTGTGATTAACGCGAACAAGCTGGGCGAATATTTCAAGGAAAACATTGAGATGAATGTGTATGTAAGGGAAAATGTGTCACCCAAAGACAGCGCGGAGCTGGTGCAATACATCGCGAGCCAGCCCTATGTAAAAAACTATGAATACGTGACCAAGGATCTTGCCAAACAAAGATATCTCGAGGACGGAAACAAAGACTGGGGCGCTTTGCTGGATAAAAACCCACTCCCAGCCAGTGTAAATTTCAAGATCAGGAAAGATTATGTTTCTCCCGATTCGCTGACCAAGATCAAAGCCGACCTCTCACAGAATATTGCCGTCAGCGATGTGTTATATCCCCAATCACTTGTAACCAATCTCAATAATATCACGAATAGGATTAGCATTATTCTGCTGGCCGTGATCATTGTCATATCAATACTGGTGATTTTTTTGATCGACAATACCATCCGACTCGCGATGTTCAGCAACCGTTTCCTGATCAAAACGATGCAAATGGTCGGTGCTACCCGGTGGTTTATTGCCAGGCCCATGGATATGCGTGCCTTGATCAATGGGGCTATCAGTGGCCTGGTTGCCGTGGCCGGAATTATTGCAGTCATTGTGTTTGCGGAAACCCAGCTGCCTTATCTCCGGGCCCTCCGTGATTATACTTTACTTGCCGCTTTATTTTTTTTGATCATCCTCCTGGGCATCGGCATTTCTTTTGCGAGTACCCATCGGAGTGTGGTAAAATATTTGAAAATGAAACTGGACGATCTGTACTGATCAGAAATAAAATCAGAATTAACAATTAGAAATTGATCACGAGTTTTGTATTCTCTATTAACTCAGTATATTGCAACCTGCAAAATCCTTTATTATGGCAGAGAAAAAAGCGGTGGAGAAAAAAAAGACAACGACTACAAAACAACAATATGTCCCCCTGTTCGGCAAAGAAAATTATCGATGGATGATCATTGGGATCGCGGTGATGGCCATTGGCATCATCCTGATGGTGGGTGGGAAAAGCAAAGATCCCAATGTGTTTGATCCGAACCAGGTATATAGTTTCACTAGGATAACACTGGCTCCCATTTTGATCCTTGCGGGATTGGGACTGGAGATAGTCGGAATTTTTAAAAAGAAAAACACTAATTCCACTAACTAGTGCAATTCGTGTATGAGTATTATTCAGGCAATTATCATAGCCATTGTGGAAGGAATAACTGAATTCCTTCCCATTTCTTCCACTGCACATATGAAATTCACGAATCCGCTGATCGGTGTCGGAGAGTCTCCGTTTCGTGAAATGTTTGAGATCGTCATTCAGCTCGCTGCGATATTGTCTGTGGTCGTCCTCTATTGGAAAAAATTCATTGATTTCAAAAAGGTTAATTTCTATATTAAGCTGATCATTGCACTCATTCCGGCAGTGGTTTTCGGTGCTTTGCTGAAAAAACATATCGATTCAGCATTGGGAAATCTTCAGTTTATTGCCTGGGTAATGATTTGTGGTGGAATTATCCTCTTATTCATCGATCGTTTTTTTACTGCGGCTACGGTTCACCGGGAGCAGGATATCAGCAACAAAAATGCATTTGTGATCGGCTGCTTCCAGGTCTTGTCGATTATTTTTCCAGGCCTGAGCCGTAGCGCAGCGACAATTATCGGAGGCATGAGCCAAAAGCTCGACAGAAGCACAGCAGCTGAGTTTTCTTTTTTTCTGGCTGTGCCTACTATGCTTGCCGCGTCAGTAAAAAGTTTTTATGATGTGCATAAAACCAACCCCGAAGTGCTGGCAAAAGACAATATGACAATGCTGATGATCGGAAGCATTGTTGCTTTTATAGTTGCTCTCTTCGCTGTGCGTTTCTTCATCGGGTATCTTCAGAAACATGGTTTTAAATTATTTGGCTACTATCGTATTATCGTCGGGGTGCTCGTGCTGATTCTTCTCCATAGTGGCTTTATCAAATCCTGACAAACCGCTTTCAATCAAAAAGTTCTCACTGATAGCACGGATTTACACAGATGCATTTAATTCTATCGCTCAAATCATAATAATCATAAATGATTCGTGTAATTCGTGTAATTCGTGTAATTCTTGCTCCATTTCAATGATTAACCTTATTTTTAAACTCAATTCTTAACCGGCTGTTTATGCAGACTGCCTCCAAAAAAGTAATCACTGGTTGGGCAATGTATGATTGGGCCAACTCTGTTTATAATCTTGTCATTACCACTACTTTCTTTCCAATCTATTTTAATGAGGCAACAAAAAAGCAATTCGGAAGCGACATCATTCCATTCCTCGGAAGAAAATTTATCAACTCTTCGTTATATGATTATTCTTTAGCTACAGCTTATTTGTTCATCGCTGTTCTATATCCCGTCCTCACTTCCATTGCAGATACCAGGGGCAATAAGAAAAATTTTATGAAGTTCTTTTGCTATATGGGAGCATTTGGATGCAGCATGCTTTTTTTCTTTAGTGGATATAATATTTTTCTTGGCATCTCCTGCTTCATGCTCGCTGCCATGGGATATGTAGGCAGCCTGGTATTTTATAACGCATTCCTTCCCGAAATAGCAGCACCGGAAGATCGCGACCGTGTGAGTGCAAAGGGATTCGCATATGGTTATATAGGAAGCGTAATACTGCAGCTGATAGGCTTTGTCCTGGTTTTAACAATGACAAAAGATCCTTTCCTGGGACCAAGAATTACTTTCTTACTTGTCGGATTATGGTGGGCAGGTTTTGCTCAAATCACTTTCTCCGTATTGAAGAATAAATCATATCCTGACAGAAAAAGAATAAATATATTCAAAGAAGGTTTTGGTGAAGTAAGAAAAGTGTACAATGAAATGAAATCACAACCCGTTTTAAAAAGATACCTGCGGGCCTTCTTCTGTTACAGCATGGGTGTGCAAACCGTGATGCTGGTGGCCTCTTTATTTGGAATCAAAGTATTGCAGCTGGATAGTACCAAGCTGATCATCACCATGGTAATTGTGCAGCTGGTAGCCATTCCCGGAGCTGTTTGGATGAGCCGACTCTCGGCTGTTTTTGGTAATCTTCGTGTATTGATGGGTGTGGTAGTTATCTGGATATTGATCTGCATTGCGGCATGGTATATTGTCCGTTTCAAAGAACAGGGAGGCGATCCTGAATTTGGTTTTTACGGATTGGCTATGTTGGTAGGGTTAGTGATGGGCGGCATTCAATCCCTCAGCCGTTCCACCTATTCGAAATTGATGCCCGAGACTCAGGACACCGCTTCCTATTTTAGTTATTATGATCTTACTGAAAAAGTCGCAATTGTTATCGGTATGTTTAGTTTTGGATTTATTGAAGAACTCACAGGAAGTATGAAAAACTCTATTCTTTCCCTGATTATCTTTTTTGTTTTGGGATTCATCTGGTTGTTTTCAGCTTTTCAAAAGGAAGGCCGTGTGGTTGTGCCTAATATCTCCTGAATATGAATCTATATTCGATCAATACCGGTTTTTTTAAATTAGATGGAGGAGCGATGTTTGGAGTGGTTCCGAAAAGTATCTGGAATAAACTGAATCCGGCAGACCAAAATAATTTATGCACCTGGGCCTTGCGTTCTTTGCTGATTGAAGAGGGAAACCGGTTGATTCTTGTTGACAACGGAATTGGCGACAAACAGGATGCGAAATTTTTCAGCTATTACCATCTTCATGGCACTGACTCGATAGATGGCTCATTGGCAAAATACGGATTTCACCGTGACGACATTACTGATGTTTTGCTCACTCACCTGCATTTTGATCATTGTGGAGGAAGCATTCTTCGGGAGGGAGAAAAATTAATTCCTGCATTTAAAAATGCTACTTATTGGAGTAACAAAGAGCACTGGAAATGGGCAACGGAACCCAATGACCGAGAAAAAGCATCTTTTTTAAAAGAAAATATTCTTCCGATTAAGGAAAGCGGTCAGTTGAAAATGATTGAGGTTCCAAAGATGAATGCTAATGCCGGCGAAACTTCTCCCATCGGCCTTCAGGCTTCGCCGATATTACCTGAATTGTCTTTGCGTTTTGTAAGCGGACATACTGCTGCCATGATGTTACCTCAAATCAGGTATAAAAACAAAACGATTGTTTATGTGGCTGATCTGCTGCCCTCGGTTGCGCATATTCCGATTTCTTACGTAATGGCTTATGATATGTTCCCGCTGACAACCCTGAATGAAAAGAAATCATTTCTCCATGAAGCCATCAGTAACGATTATATCCTGTTTTTTGAACACGACCCGCTGATTGAATGTTGTAACCTGAAACAAACCGAAAGAGGGATAAGAAATAAAGACAATTTTTTGATTAACGAAATAAGCGCTTAACAAAATCACATACTAATATTTTCGATTATGCGTTCTATAAGTACTTACTAACCCTTATCATAGATCACCAATTAGCCGGGAATTATTTCCCGGCTTTGTTTTTACAGCTCAATTATGTTTTGCTGCTGAAGTGAGTGACACAACAACAGCTGATAGTAATTCAATAGCTGATAAAAAAACTTTCTTCCCAATTGTTATGGTTGACCGTATTGCTACTGAAGCAATCAGTAATTAATTTTTTTTAAACTCCTATGTGTATCTGTGTGCCTATGACCCTATGTGGTAAATTTTACCTCGGCTTGTCCCGCAAAATACGGGATACAATAGAAATCATAAGTGCACATAGGAGAAATGTATAATACCCCATTACTTTATTCAAACGGTAAGATCAAAAATAGGAGAAGTTTATTCGGGGTTCTTTTTATAATAATCTTCCGTCTGGTAGTCGAATGTTTTTATTTTATTATGCTTATAATCGGGATCATAATGCACGAAGAAATATAAATAAATCACCCGGCTGAGGCGCATGATCCAGGGTTGTAGCACGATGAGTAAAACAGAATTAATTCCCAGCCACCAGAAAAAACGATTATCCTGGGTAGACATGCCGATAAATAATAACCAGAGTACGAAACTGACTACAGACAACAACACAGTAAAGGCATAACTTACATATCCCGTTCCATACCAAAAGCCTACTTCTAACTCATATGGCTGACCGCATTCCGGGCATTTATCATGCATCTTCAGCGTAGCTTTTAATTTCCAGGGGTTATTGTTTGTGAACATGGCTCCTCTGCGGCAGCGGGGGCATTTCATGGTCACCAGGCTCCACCAATAATTCGGCTTGTTTTCGATTGACATAGTCCGCAAAGGTAAGATATAATTGATCCGCCTTTACTATGATTTTCTCTTCTGCAGCAGATAGAGTTTGACATGTTTCAAAAAGGTGAGATGCGCTATATTCACGGCGATTACGAAGCCATAAAATCCATCCAGCAGACCCAGTCTCAGAAAATAACTTTGCAGGAAGGCCCAAAAAGGATTAATAACGATTTTAAACAGGTTTGTTTTTTTGCCCGTTCCCAATAAGGCAGCAGCAGAGATTGTACTGAACTTATTGTTTTGTACAACATGTTCTTCTACCGAATGATAAGAAAAATGGAGTATATCTCCACCCAAATGTTTTGCAGGGTAAGAACCGTTTGTTTCAATTTTGTCGTGTGGATTAATTCCGCCCCATTTTGCAATTCTTTTATCGAAGAGCCGCAATTTTTTATCGGGATACCAGCTGCCATGACGGATGAACTGACCGCAGTAATTGGTACATCGGTTCATGCTGTAGGCCTTGTAAGTAAACGAAGCTTTCTCCTCCGATATAGACTGAATCAGTTTTTCATCCAGCGCTTCATCGGCATCCAGGCATAAAACGTAATCATGTCCGGACATTTCCAGCGCTGCATTTTTTTGTTCGATATATCCCAGGAATTTTTGCTGCTTTACGATTGCACCTTTCGCGGCGGCTATTTCAACCGTTCTGTCAGTGGAAAAAGAATCGAGGACAATAATCTCATCGGCAATCCCAGCGACTGAGTCAAGACATCTGCCAATATTGATCTCTTCATTGAAGGTGATGATGACGACCGACAATTTTTCCATAACGCGAATTACGCGAATTTTCTCGAAACACGAATTACACGGATTTTCACGGATAACACGAATTCGTGTAGTCTAGTTAGCCGATATGATCTCTTTCGCAACAGGAGCAGGCCCGTGAGTTCCGGGGGACATATATTTGCGCTCGCCGATCTGCTGGCGCCACATGGCATAATACAATCCTTTTTCCAGGAGTAAATTTTCGTGCGTTCCGGTTTCCACCACTTCCCCTTTTTCTAACACATAAATCCTGTCGGCATGCATGATGGTCGAGAGGCGATGGGCGATCAATATTGTGATCTGGTTTCTTTGCGAAGAAACCTGTCGGATGGTTTGTGTGATCTCCTCTTCAGTCAGTGAATCGAGTGCAGAAGTCGCTTCGTCAAAGATCAGGACTCTTGGCTTGCGCAACAAGGCGCGAGCAATGGACAATCTTTGTTTCTCTCCTCCTGATAATTTCAGTCCGCCTTCTCCGATCATCGTATCCAATCCTTTTTCAGCTCTTGCTAACAGGTTGTCGCAGGAAGCCTTGCTCAGTACATCCCTCAAATCTGCTTCGGTAGCAGTTGGATTTACAAACAGCAAATTCTCTTTGATCGTTCCTGAAAATAATTGTGTATCCTGGGTTACAAAACCAATTTGGTTTCTCAAATCATCGAAATTGATGGAAGTCTCATCCAATCCATTATATAAAATGCTTCCTTCCCTGGGTCGGTACAATCCTACCAGCAATTTCATCAGGGTTGATTTTCCTGCTCCTGAAGGGCCAACAAATGCAATGGTTTCACCTGTTTTTACATCAAAGCTGATATTATCAATGGCGTGATGCTTTGCTGTAGCATGTTTGAAAACCACATGCCTGAAACTCAGTTCTATGATACTGCCGAGATGTTTGGGTTCCTTTGGCTGTACCTCGGGAGTCTTTTTCATCAGGTTATCGAAATTATTCAATGAAGCTTCGGCTTCCCGGTATGACAAAATGATATTTCCGATATCCTGCAGGGGGCCGAATACAAAAAAGGAAAAAATCTGCATGGTCACCAATTGCCCGGCATTCATCTTATCTCTGAAGATGAGCCACATCAGGATGAAAAGAATGATCTGGCGCAGCGTATTTACAAATGTTCCCTGTACAAAACTGATACTGCGGATACGTTTAACCTTGGTCAGTTCCAATCCCAGTATTTTATATGTGTTTTTGTTTAGGCGGTTGACTTCTTCCTGCGTTAGCCCGAGACTCTTGATCAATTCGATATTGCGCAGGGACTCTGTCGTTGAACCCGCCAGGGACGTGGTTTGTTTGACAATATTTTTCTGGATCGTTTTTATTTTTTTGCTCAATACATTGCTGATAAACGTCAGCAGCGAGATACCAACGAGGTAAACAAGCGGAATGCTCCAGTGTATCCAGATCGCGGCATATACAAAAACAAATATGACTCCGACAATAACTCCGAAAAGGACATTGATAAAATAATTGATAAATTTTTCTGTGTCGTTCCTGACTTTTTGAAGCACGCCAAGTGTTTCGCCGCTACGCTGATCTTCGAATTCCTGGTAAGGAAGCGTCATGGCATGTTGTAATCCGTCGGTGAAAACCTTGGCTCCGAATTTCTGAACCACTACATTCATGAAATAGTCCTGGAAATTTTTGGCAATGCGGCTCATCATGGCTACGCCGATCGAAAAAAGTAAAAGATTAATCACACCCGGATGAATCCAGGAAAAGGTCATGAAGAACCGGTCAAAAGAATAGGGTACCTGGTTTTTTCGAGCCTGCACATATTCATTGGAAAGGTTCACGATTTTCCCGAAAATGATCGGATCAAAAAGGGAAAATCCGATATTCACTGCCGCAAGAAAAAGGGTTAGCGTAACCAGCCATTTATGAGGCTTAAGGTAATTGAGTAAGATTTTCATATAAAGTTATATAACATCTAAAAAAGGAATAAGGTTCTGAACCTGGATTTACTTACAAGTTCGGGAAAACTCTCTAATACTAAATCTAAGTATGGATATCAAATTTACAAGGCTCTTTTTACTTATTCTTCCGGGTAATTTGTCTTTCTCCTATATGCCATTTCGAAAGGATTTTAAAATTGATATTCGGATCCGGAAAAATCATTCTTTTGGCTTATAACGCTAAATACCGGATGCCAAAAGCATACAAGTTGAACAATTATATGGAAACTATAAAAGCATCTGAGCGTGCCGGTTTCTCTTTTTTTCGGAATAAAAAGAGAGAAAAGAAAAAGCTAAAAAAGAAAATGCCTTTATTTGTGTCGAGTATGTTTTCTGAAAAAGATACAGTTGCGATTAAAATTAAAAAACAACCGAATAAGAAATCTTTTTCCCTAAAAGCGCGGGAAAACCCGAAATATAAAACATACAAGTAGATTATTAATCCGACGATACCGGTTTTCAATACAAGGCTTAGGTATTGGTTGTGCGCATTCAAATCAAGTAAATAGGAATTATATAGTTTTCGCTCAAAATATACCTCCTTTAAGCGGATGATCTCTTCTCCGCTGCCATAGCCTATCAATGGAGATTGTCGGATAAGAGTTAAGGCTGCTTTCCATCTTGCAATTCTTGGCTCAAGAATTTCATTGTTGATATCAGCCTGGGTGAGATCGCCCTTTAATTGAGCCACATATCGGTCTTCGAATGAACCTATCCTACTTATCAAAAACACTACTGTTATCGTCATTAGTGAAGAAATAACCAGCGTTCGTAATTTATTTTTCTTGAGGAGGAATAATGGTATAAGGAAATTGATAATGATCAGGGTGGCGATAAAAACAGACTTGGATGAAAGCTCAATCAGACCTGCAACAAGAAAAGCCAGGAGAATAAGATAAAAGAAGTTTGTCCACTTGCTTT
>Ga0335077_10010136_pt1 | contig 11714 bp, 10 predicted proteins | sample Lox_Sample_31_FD_207151 | JGI IMG/M metagenome (GOLD analysis project Ga0335077, IMG submission 207151) | Soil microbial communities from Loxahatchee National Wildlife Refuge, Florida, United States - Lox_Sample_3.1 | ecosystem: Environmental > Terrestrial > Soil > Wetlands | place: USA...
ATTTCGTTCATGACCGAGACGGCGAAGTAGTCGGGATTGTCGCGCTTGATCCCCAGGCTGACCATGTTGATGCTGCTCTGGTTCACGTCCGACTTCGTCACCATGTAATAGCCGGCCTTGGGATCAGCGAACGCGATTTTTGGCGGCACCGCCGCTGGGCCCTTTGGCCACGATTCGAATGCCTGGCGCAGCCGCGCTTCCATGGCCTTGGCATCGAAGTCGCCGCTGATTCCGAAGATGATGTTGTTGGGTTGAACGTATTGCTTGTGCCAGTTGAGCAGGTCTTCGCGGGTAACTGCGGCGACGGTGGCGTACTCCGCTACGCGCGCGTAGGGATTGTCCTTGCCGTAGCCGATGATGCCCGTCTCGCGCGCAACGATGGAATCGACACTGTCGTTACGGCGCGAAATCGCGGCATACATCTGCTGCTTGGAAAGATCGATCTTGTCCTGGCGAAATTCAGGATTGTGCAGCAGATCGAGATAGAGCTCGAAGACAGCGTCGAAGTCGCCCTTCAGGCAGTCGAGGCCGATGCTGGTGGAATCGCCGCCGCCGCCGGTCTCGATCTTGGCTGCGCGCGCTTCCAGGAAGTCGTCCATCTGGTCGCCGGTTTTGGTCTTTGTTCCTCCCGTGCGCCAGACGTCACCATAGATGTCGACCAAGCCGGTCTTGCTCACGAGCGCGTAGACCGATCCTCCACGGATCTCGGCGACTGCCGTAATCAGCGGCAGTTCGTGGTCTTCCTGCAGAAAGATGACCATGCCGTTCGGCAACTGCACACGAATCGGCTCTTGCGGATGGAATGCAGGGAGCGGCGGAGCCTGGACCTGGTTCCACTCTTTTACTTGTGCGCCCGCGAGCGCAGCGGCGATTAGTATCAGGCAGAGCAAGCGAAGGGAGCGGCTGAAGAAGCGAATCATTGCTCTGCTCCTTTCGGCGAACCTTCGGGTTGTGGCGAAGGCGTAGGAGGAGCACCTTCGGTGGGAGCAGGCTGCTGGGCCGTCAGAATTTCTCCGGTCGTGCGATTCGTGTCCTGGAAGACCTTATTGGCAACCCGGCGGATGTCGGCCTTGCTCACCTTGTCGACGCGATCGAGATAGCGGAACAGCTCGCGCCAATCGCCATAGCGAGTCTGATACGTCGCCAACGCCTGCGCCAGCCCTTCGTTGCTGGCCAAGCCACGAATCAGATCGGCTTTCGAGCGCGTCTTAAACATGGCAAGCTCTTCATCCGTCACATCGGTGGTCTTCAGCTTGTCAATCTGTTCGTGAATTGATTTCCGCATCTCATTGTTGGTGTGGCCGGGCAACGGAACTCCATAGAACGCAAACAGGTGGGGGTACTTCGTGCCGGGCAATCCGGAAAAGCCGGCAGCATACGCGGCAATCTTCTGATCACGCACCAGCGCGCGATAGAGACGAGAAACGCGGCCATTCGACATGATGTCGGCAATCGCGTCATACACCGCGTCGTCAGGATCGAGATAACTCGGACGGTGATAGCCCTCGAGGTAGAACGGCTGGGAAGGGTCCTGAAGATTGACCTGGCGCTGCGAGTTCTGTGGCGGCTCGGTCGTAGTCAGCTCCATCGGCTTAGGAGCGGTCGGAATGCGGCCGAAATATTCCTCGATGGTGGGCATGACCTTCGCGGGATCCAGATCGCCTGCGATGCCGATGACCATGTTGCTCGGAACATAGTTCTTGTGGAAGAACTCCTGGGCGTCGGTGGCGGAGAACGACTGCAAGTCTGAGGCGTAGCCGACCGTAGGCCGATGATAGGGATTGGCCATGAACGCCGTTCCCAGGAACTGCTCCACCAGGCGCCCGATGGGACGGCTATCGGTACGCATGCGGCGCTCTTCCATCACTACGTTGCGCTCTTTGTAGAACTCGCGCATCACCGGGTTGGTCAGGCGATCCGACTCCAGCGCCGCCCACAGCTCAAGCTGGTTCGAAGGCAGGGAGTACATGTAACCGGTTTCGTCATAGCTGGTGAAGGCGTTGAGGCCGACGCCGCCATGACTCTCGACGATCTCGCCGAACTGGTTCTTGACGACGTACTGGTCGGCATCTTTGATCGCTGCCTGCCAGGCATCCTGGAGCTGCTTCAGCTTCTGCGGGTCCTGTCCGACGCGCTTTATTCGCTCGGCTTCGTACGCCGAGTAGGTTTCCTCCACCTTTTGCAGAGCCAGTTTCTCTTTCGCGTAGTCGGTCGTGCCGATGTCAGGAGTGCCCTTGAAGGCCATGTGCTCCATCATGTGGGCCAGGCCGGTCTGATGAAGCGGGTCCTGCGCCGAGCCGGCATCCACCAGGGTAAAGAACGAAAACACCGGCGCTTCCGGACGGCGATACAACACCACGGTGAGGCCATTCGGCAAAGTCTTCACCGTGACGTTCTTTTCAAAAGAAGGCAGGTCCTGCGCGAACAGTGGCGTGGCGACAGCGATGAACAGCGCGGCGCACCGCAGCCACCGCGTCATGGGCACCTGATTCGAACGCGTAGCAGACATAGTGAGTTCAAAGCTACGCAGAGTAGGACGGGTAAGTCAAACCAGGGGAGCGGTTCTGCTGGGGCTGGCAGCAAAGTCAGTTAGAAGGCCGGGGGGGGGCAACGTGTGCATCCCACGCCCTTCGGGCTTTGGAAGCTCCGGTTTGCTCGTATTCGGACATAGGCGATTCCTGCCGCGAACCATGTCTGGAAGCGATCACACGCTCTTGGCTCGCGAGCGGGCGCCGTATCCGGAGGGACAGGATCATTGCTCCTCCAAGGAATACGGCTGATCTGTGATGCCTTATACCTCAAACACGCGGTAAGGTTTGCCGCCGTTTTGTGCCTGCACGATGCCCATCGCCACATTGTGCACCGGAGCGCCGGCGGTCGTCTTGCCGTCGGGGCTGCCGCCATGGGCGTGGCCGTGCAAAACGAGATCGACACCGTGGCGATCGATGACCTCCATCAGGCGGGAGCTGCCCAGATAGGGATAGATCTCGACGGGCTCGCCTTTGATGGTGTCGGCGACAGGCGCGTAATGAATAACGACGACGCGCTTGGGGGTACGCAGCTGCGAGAGCGCCCGCTCCAGTTTGAGCGTCTCATCGATTGACGCCTGCACGAAGGTCTTGATCTCGGGCTCACCGAAGGCGGTCAGCGCACCGCGCCCGAATCCGCCGAGAAAGCCCTTGGTTCCGGCGAAGCCCACGCCATCGCGCTCGTACGCTGTGCCGTCCAGGACCTTGATGCCCTCATCGGTCATGATCCGGATCAGCTCCGGCACGCAGTTGCTTTCGTAATCGTGATTGCCGAGCACAGCGACGATCGGAAGTCGCAGACGAACCAGCGCGTTCATCAAGGACTCCATCTCCTGCGGCCGGCCGTAGTTGGTCAGGTCGCCGGCGAGCACCAACAGGTCGGCATCGTCACGGACGTGGCCCATCTGATCGCGAATGCGGTCGTAGCTCTGTGGCGAGAAGTGCAGATCGGCAACGGCGGCGATTCTCATTGTTCGGTTTCGGTTTCGTCGGTGTGGGTGGTATTTCCGGTGCTGGTTTCCTTCAGGGGCACGATCTTGGGTTCGCGCTGCTCGCGGCACTCCTCCAGCAGGTTCTCCATGCCCCACTCGTGCACGTCGATGGCAAACATCTTGTCGTCGAGCAGGCTGCCACGGAACGGCGCGTTCTTGCGCGGATGGTCCAGCTCGTTGCGAAAACGCGACAACAGGTCGTCCCACACCGCGCGCGGGATGTAGTCCGCTTTTGCCGGATAGACGTACTGGAACAGCACCAGCTCCCAAAGCAGGAGTCCCCAATGCTCGCCAATCAGGGCACGCAGGTGATTCCAATCGATCCGCCCCTTGGTGCCGAAGATGATGTGCGCGATGTCGGCGCCATCAAAGCGCTCGCGGAAGTTCACGAACAGCTTGGAAGCGATCAGCTCTTCCGGCGCCAGCACGCGCGACGGCACGCCCAGCACCTCGGTGGACGAACCGCGCTCGATCCACTTGTGATCGACGGTGATGATGCCGTTGCTCATGCCGGTGATCAGGTCAACGAAGTATTCGCCGCGATGTGCCTTTGCCAGCCAGACCGGATCGCGGATCTCCGTTTCGAAACCCTTGTGCTGCAACTCGTGAAGCGCTGCGGGCACCACATCCGCCGGAAGAAACAGGTCCAGGTCCTTGGTGTTCCGCCAGATCCCGGTATGTTGCTGCAGGGCAAACGCGCCCGAAACCACATACGGGACCCTGGCTCGGTTCAGATGTTGCAGAACATCGCAGAACAGCGATCGCTGCTCCGGCGGAAAGTCCGGCGCGACAGACGTGCTTACGGGCAATACCTGCTGATCGGTAGCCACGGCCTACACTTGGATGGCAAAAGCGGGAGCAAGCGTTGTGATGGCCCGAAAACTTCGAAGAAAGACGCTATTCGCCGTTCGCTCTTCGCTATTCGCCAGAAGGGTTTGGGCGAAAGTCTGCCAAGAGCGAAAAGTGAAGAGACAAGGGCTACCAGCCTTTTCCCTCTATGCCAAGCGCGCAAAGCGAAGTGAAGCGGGACTTGGCGATTCTGCTGGACGGCTGCATACTTCTGTGTGCAAACCTGCATTTGTCCGTGAGGAGCGAGGCCGAGCATGCCGAGTGAGACCATAGTCGACATTCAAGGCAAGAAGCTGAAGCTGTCGAACCTTGAGAAGGTGCTCTACCCCGCCGTGGGATTCACCAAGGGGCAGGTCATCGACTACTTCGTTCGCATTTCCCCGGTTCTGCTGCCTCACCTGAAAGGACGGCCGCTGACACTGAAGCGCTATCCCAACGGCGTGAACGGCATGTATTTCTACGAGAAGAATTGCCCTGAACACCGTCCCGACTGGGTGCAGGTCGCCCCCGTCTGGAGCGCCGGCAACAACAAGTGGATGAATTACTGCCTGGTGCAGGACTTGCCAACCCTGGTCTGGGCGGCCAACCTCGCCGATCTGGAGCTGCACACCAGCCTCTCGCTGGGCAAAGACGTTATGCGGCCGACGTTTATCGTCTTCGACCTCGATCCCGGAGAGCCGGCCAACATTGTGCAGTGTTGCCAGGTCGGGCTGTGGGTGCGCGACGTCTTCGCGCGGCTCGGTCTAAAGAGCTTCGCCAAAACCTCAGGCTCCAAGGGACTGCAGGTTTATATCCCGCTCAACACGCCGGTAACCTACGACGACACCAAGCCATTTGCGCACGAGTTGGCGCGCTTGCTGGAGCGGCAGCATCGGGACCTTGTGGTCTCCGACATGAAGAAGGCGCTGCGGGTGGGAAAGATCCTCGTCGACTGGAGTCAGAACGACGATCACAAGACGACCATCTGCGTCTATTCGCTGCGGGCGAAAGAACGGCCGACGGTCTCGACGCCGGTGACGTGGGAAGAAGTTGAGAATTGCCTCACGAAGAAGGATCCGAACCTGCTGGTCTTTGATTCCAATCAGGCGCTGGAGCGCATGAAGCAGCACGGTGATCTATTCGAGCCGGTGCTGAAGATGAAACAAAAGCTGCCGCCAATGGAAGCGTTGGCGAACCTGGATTCGTCGGCAGCTGTTGCCAGCAAGCCGGTGCCCCGCACGGCTGCCGCGCGGGAACGGCAGAAGGTGACGGGAGCGAAAAAATCCACCAGGAAAACCGTCTCGGCAAAAGCGAAGCCTAAGTCGAGATCACGGACTAAGAAGCAGGCGTGACCACTCTCAGCGCTGTCCCGTGTTCACCCCTAAACGCCGCAACCGATCGCGGGCTTGCGAGGCCTCAATGGAGCGCGGGTAGCGCTTGATCAGACTGTTCAACTCGCGCACTCCGGCATCCCGCTCTCCCAATTCCAGCAGAGCATAGCCCTTCTTCAGTTGCGCAGCCGCGGCCTTCTGTCCGCTGGGATACTGCTCGAGCACTTTGTCGTAGTCTTTGACCGCAGCGTCGAAATTGCCCTGTCGGTACTCGATGTCGGCGAGATAGAACTGGGCATTCCCGGCCAGGTCGGTGGTGCCGTAATACTTCAAGTAATCGTTGAACTCTTGCGAGGAAAGGTCGTACTTACCAGCGTTGTAGTCGCGCAGCGCATTGTTATAAAGGACATCCGGAGGAGGCGCGGCGGAGGCTGGAGGAGCCGTAGCGCCAGCGCCCGGCAGAGGGCTGCCCGTGCCCTGGCCAGGCTGTCCCGCCAGCAGATTCTGGCCGTTGTTCTGCAGGTCGTCGAGCTGCTTGCTGACCTTCGCCAGCCGCGACTTCAACTCATCCACGCTGTCGTGCAGGGACTGCACCTGGCTCGAAACCTGGTCCAGCTTCTGTCCGTTCTCGCCGCTCTGGGTTGAGAGCTTTTGCTGAAGGTCGTTCACCGTCGCGCTCATCTTGTTGACGCTGTCGGCGCTCTGCTCGACCAGATTGCGCATGACGCCCATGCGTTCGTCGATGGACTGCTGCAACCGCGAAACCTGGTCCGACAGTGTCTGGACCTGCGTCTGGAGTTGAATGATCTCCTTGCTGACGGCGAAGGCCGGCGTGCCGGCAGCAAGAAGAAGACCGACCGAGAGAAACAACGCGAGATTCTTCTGGCGAAGCATACGGTTCCTTGTCAGGGCCTGCTGCCCGTACTTCTTAGAGCCTACTGGCCGTACACAAAATGCGCACGCCGATTCTGTGCCCAGCAAGCTTCATTGCTTTCGCTGCAGAACGGCTTTTCTTTTCCGTAGCTGATGGTCTTGATGCGATTGGCCGCAATGCCCATGGCGATGAGTGCATTTTTGGCAGCCAGCGCACGATTGTCGCCCAGGGCAAGGTTGTACTCCGTCGAGCCGCGCTCGTCGCAGTGTCCTTCGATCGTGAACTGCATGTTGGGATGCTGCTGCAGAAAACGCGCATCTTGCTGCAGGATTGCGGTGTACTGGCTCGCGACATCGTAGCTGTCGTAGTCGAAGAACACGTCCTTCACGTTCTGCTGGAACATCTGCGCGTCGCCCTCATTCTGCACCGGCGGAGGCGCCTGCGCCAGGTTCACCGTCACGCGTGCGGTAGCGTCCTGACTGCCGCTCTCGTTACGGGCGACCAAGCGGTAGGTGGTCGACTCCTTCGGCACAACCTGCGTGGAGCCCGTCGGGCCAACCTTGCCGATTCCCTCGAGCATGATATCCGTCGAGTTGGTGACGCTCCAGGTGAGGGTTGTCGACTGGCCGGCATTGATCGTATTGGGATTCGCGCTCAGGGTAGCGGTCGGTGCGGGTAGCGGAGGCGGCGGAGGTGGCGGCGCTGCCGTGACCTTCTTCTTTCCGCATCCCGAAACCGCCATTGCGGCTGCTAGCGACAGGATCAGGCCCCACCACTTCACTTTCGTCAACTTCACTTCAATCCTCCTATTTGTTTCCCCAGTTCGGCTGCGTGTTTTCGCCGCTGGTGGTCAATTGCTTGTTTTCGGTTCCGTCGGCCAGCATCATGAAAAGCTGGGTGCGGCCTGTGCGATTCGATTGATAAACGATGTGCCTTCCATCCGGCGCCCAGGATGGAAAGTCATTCCGGCCGCCGTCATGCGTGAGTTGCACCCACTGCTTGCTGGCGACGTCCATCAGGTAAATATCGCTGGCGCCGGGAGCTCCTGGTCCATAGTGCCGAATCCAGGCGAAGACCAGGAATTGCCCGTTCGGCGACCAGGAGGGAGAAACCGCATAGCCCTGGTCGGTCACTCGCGCCACGTTGGTTCCGTCGGAGGCCATTGTGTAAATCTGCGGCAGGCCGGTGCGTCCGCTCACGAATGCGATCTGCGCATTGGTCTTCGGATTCCAGCTCGGCGAGACATCCGGTCCGCGGTCATTCGTCAGTCGCCGTGGCACGCCTCCGCTGCTGTCGATGGCGTAAAGATCGGAGTGCCCGGTATACGACGATGCAAACGCGATGGTTCTCCCGTCGGACGACCACGCCGGCGACTGATTGGTTCCGTTGAAGCGCGGGAAGCGGACGGCGCGCCCCAGTTCCAGCGACCACATTTCGATCTGCCAGCCATCTTTGGTGACGGCGGCGTATGCCAGGCGCGTGCCGTCGGGTGAGACATGCGGCGATAACGCGATGCTGCCGTTATGCGTGATCTGCTTCTGGTTCTCGCCGTCATAATCCATCTGCCAGACTTCTTTGTGGCCCGAGCGATTGCTGATGTAGTAGATCTTGGTTTCGGCAATTCCAGGCACGCCACCGCCGAGACGGAAGATGATCTCGTCGGCATAGCGATGCGCGATGAGCCGGGCATTCGCGTCGTTCGCTTCTTCGCGATACTGCTTGCCCAACACCTGTGGCGACTGCGCATTCTTCACATCGAAGAGCCAGCCCTGCACGCTTAGGAATCCAGCTTGTACGCCCAGGTTGCCGAAGGCCAGCATGCTCGCATTCGGTGGAGGCTGGTCCCAGTCGCCGAGACGCACATCCTGCGGCGCGCCAGGGGGCGCCATGGGATAGAAGCTCTTCCCCACCATGTCGAAGATGCCCGCCGCTTCCAGGTCGCTCCACAGCGTCGTGTTGAAGGTCGTTGCAAGGTTCTGCGATTGCGGGTCGTTGGTCGCCAGCTTGAAGTCGGGAACGGCGAGCCGAATCTTCTCGACCCCAAGTCCAGTGCCGGTCCGAATCCAATCCTGCGGAGCCGGCGCGCTCAGCGCGACGATGGCGGCCAGCAGTAGTGGAAAAATAGCGAGGGTGCGTTTCATCGTCTGGGTTTCAGGTCTCAGGTATCAGATGTCAGATATCGAACTCGCCACATGGCTCTGACGCCTGATCCATGAAAACCGACACCTATCTTTTGTAGTCAAACCAAAACTCAACGGAGACGTAGTTTCCGTTATAACCGGACGGCAGCGGACCAAAGGTATCGATGCGTTGCAAGGCGCGCACTGCCGACTGATCGAGCGACGGAATGCCGCTCGACTGCTCTACTTTGATGTTCACCGGTTGCCCGGAGCGAGTAATGTCAAAATATATGTATACTCGCCGCGCGTCGTTAATACGCGGGTCGATCTCATATTTCAGCCAGTTTTCCGACACTTTTCGGCGAACGATATCGACGTAATAGGCAAAGCGGCTGCCGAAATCGCCGGCCCCGCCTTGAAAACCGAAGCCGCCTTTCGTGTCCCCCGAGGTAAATGATCCGTACGGCCCGCTGACCGGCCCACCCTGGCCGTAGGGAATCTGATTGTCCTCTTCCACCTTGGCAATTTGCTTCGGCGGTTCTTTCTTCTGGGTCGATTCGCGGCGCTGGTTCTTGCGTTTGGTTTCCTTCTCGGGAATCGGCACCGCCTGCGGTTCTTCGACTTTCGGCGCTTCTTGCGGTTGCGACTGCGAAAGGCCCTTTGACTCATTCGCCAGAACGTTCTGGGTCTGCGTAGGCATCGCGGGCAGTGGAACGCTGCGTACCAGAGTCGCGCTCATGGCTCCGCCTCCGCCTTCGGTACCGCCCCAGTTCTCACCACGACCGCTGGGAATCAAGTATCCAAAGAGCGCCAGCGCGATAATGCCCGCGTGCAGGGCGCACGAACCGATCAGAGAGGAGCGAAGGCCGGTCTCGCCATTAAAGATGTCAGCGTCGGCTGCCATTGCCTTCCAAGGGCTGCGTCACAATGCTCACATTGCTGATGCCCGAGCTCTTCACGGCATCCATTACCGTTGCGAAGGCGCCGAAAGGAACATTCTCGTCCGCGCGCACATAAATCGATTGCCCTTGCGGATCGCGAATCTTCTCGCGAATCTTGGCGCCAATCTGGTTGATATTCACCGGATCATTGTTCAGGAAGACCTGCTGCTCGCGGTTGATGGAAATCACCAGCCGTTCTTCGCTGATCTCCTTCACCGTCCGCGTGTGCGGTACCGCGACCTCAATCCCTGACTGCAACACGGGCGCGGTCACCATGAAGATGATCAGCAACACCAGCACCACGTCGACCAGCGGCGTTACGTTGATGTCGGCGAGCGAGGTCTGGGTGCGGCCCTGCGCGTTGGTGAATGCCATCAGCGCCGCTCCACCGTCTCAAGATTCGCTCGGGAAGTGCCGGCCTGTGCCCGCTCGATCTCGTTCATCAACTCCAGGCCGAAATCATCCATGCGGGAGCCGAACTCGCGGATGTGCTGCGTAAACATGTTGTAGGCGATCACGGCGGGAATGGCAGCAAACAGTCCAGCAGCCGTTGTGATCAGGGCCTCGGAGATGCCGGGCGCTACCGCGCGCAACGTTGCCGCACCCGCCGTTCCCAGTCCATGAAAGGCGTCGATGATGCCCCACACGGTGCCAAACAAGCCGATGAAGGGCGTCACCGAGCCTGTCGTCGCCAGCCATGGAAGGCGGCTCTCCAGGCGGGTTAATTCCTCTGAGGATGCAATCTGGGTTGCGCGCTGAATGGCCGGCATTCGAAGCTGCATGCCAGCCTGTTTGCGCAACTCGTCATAGGCTCCTTCGAACACGGCTACCAGCGGGCTGGGCTTGAACTGGTCGGCTATCGCCGAGATGTCCTGAATGCGGTTGGATTTGCGAAACGCGCGCACGAACCGGTTGCTCTGCGCGCGGGCGCGGCGGAACAGGCTCCACTTAGCAAAAATGATCGCCCAGGAGAAGACGCTGAACAGGAGCAAAATCACCAGAACGGCTTTCGCAACCAGGCCGCTGGTTTCAATCAGGTTGGTGATTTCTCCGCCGATGGCGGCAGCAAGCAGAGGACAGAAAAGGTTCATTCGTAACGATCAGCCTTCTCTTCGATTATAAGGTTTTGACGCAGGCAGCAACCAAGCGTGAGGAAGAGTTCCTTGAGAGTAACGCGTCCGAGGCGCAATCGAGAGTTGAAGAAAAAGCCCGTTTTTCGCTATGGAGTATTGGGGTTCTGCGGTTCCGAGCGCTCCGCCATCGCGTGTGTGGCCGGAGTCGAGGCGGCGTTCGCCGCCGCTACCGCAACGTGGCGCTTCCAGGCATGGAATCCCATGCGCAGCACGTCGTAGGTCCCATAGATGATGTTCGCCCGTAACATGTCGCTACGCACGGTGAGTACTTCGCGCCGAAAGTAGCGGAACATGCGACTGCCCGGCCTATAGGGCGCGGGCGTGGCATCCGACTCCAGTTCAGGCACAACCGCGTGGCAGTCCTGCAGTTGCACGACCGCCATCGAGCCGTCCGTGCGGACCGGGTCACCCACCGCATTGAAGCCCGCAGGCGCAATATCCCTTCGAGGCACGAGATAGACCGCCTGCACGCAGCCAGCAGCTCGCAGGTCGCGAATGACTTTGCTGCGCTCATCGTCGATGTCGGCATCGATGTGGTGAACGAACTCGTGGTGCTTTAGAGAAATCCCTCCGCTCCGGTCGTGCGTAGCCGTGGCCACGAAGACCGTATCGGTGCTGCCTGTGGCCTGCCACGCCCACACGCGCATGTGGTCGCGCTGTGCGTAAGTGTTCAGGCTCTTCTCCCAGTTCATGTCTTCCGCCCGCCCCTCCAGCAGGAAGGGCCGCATCGGCGCCTGATAGTAGCTGCTGTCTTGCAGGAACGCGTACATGTTCCGCACGATGCTATGGCGGTTGACCGGATCGGCAGTTTTCCACCCGGCATGCGACAAGGCCGCTTCGAATTGTGCCTGCGATCCAAGAAACGCGAGATTGACCACGTCGGCCATGATCTTATTTTGGGTTGTGGAGTGCTCCGGAAGTGGACTGACCAGGGCGCGCAATTCTGCCGGGTTCATCGCATCCAGGC
>Ga0335077_10010138_pt1 | contig 11712 bp, 9 predicted proteins | sample Lox_Sample_31_FD_207151 | JGI IMG/M metagenome (GOLD analysis project Ga0335077, IMG submission 207151) | Soil microbial communities from Loxahatchee National Wildlife Refuge, Florida, United States - Lox_Sample_3.1 | ecosystem: Environmental > Terrestrial > Soil > Wetlands | place: USA: Florida...
CCGTCTCCGAGGCCTACTTCCCAAAGCACAATCCACGGGCCGGTGGCCATATCTACATCTGGACGCTGGGGCCGGGGAAGACCGCCCACACGGTTGCCCGCGAGTTCGGCCACGAAGACGTCCTGCGGCTGCTGCTCGAGCGAAGCCCCCAGTCGCTCCGCCTGGCGCTGGCGTGCGAGTTGGGAGACGAGGCGACGTTCGCCGTGCTGCTTCGGGCCAGGCCCGATCTGGCGCAGACGCTCAACGAGGACGAGCGCCGGAAGCTTCCCTTCGCCGCCCAGAACCACAACATGGAGGCGGTGCGGATGATGCTGGCCGCCGGGTGGCCGGTGGCTGCCACCGGGCAGCACGGCGCCACCGCCCTCCACTGGGCGGCGTTTCACGGCGACACGGAGATGACGCGCCTCATTCTCTCATACCATCCTCCACTCGAGGCGCTCGATCGGGCCTACCGCCAGACCCCACTCGGCTGGACGATCCACGGCTCGCTCAACGGCTGGCACCGGGAGAAAGGAGACTACGGAGTGGTGCTGGAGTTGCTATTGGATGCCGGGGCAATCTTGCCGCGGAACACCCTTGAGCGTGATGCGAGCCCGGAGGTGCGGTTGGTGCTTCGTCGGCGGGCCTCGCGCGCCGATCAGGATATGCGGCGGAGCCAATAGCGGCGCGGACCGACATCCTTCCGGGGAGGGCGCGGGCATCGAGCGGCTCTTCCGCCACGGTCGCCCAGTCCCGGAAGGCGCCCTCCGGATCCTGGGAGCTGGCTCCGCGAGGCAGCGGACCTCGGCGTCCGGGCGCCTACGCGAGCCTCCAGTAGCGTGGCGTCCGGAGCGGCCACGGCGGTTACCTCCTCTGCCATTGCGCTGCGCTGCCGGTCGTCGAGCCCGTGGAGGCAGCCTCTGCTGATTGCGGCGACCCGGGCTCCGGTTCAGGGCGGTGTCGTGTGCGGCGGCCGCGCTGATGGTGCCCTGTCCCGCGCGGGTGGTGTTCGCGACGTTGTTCAATGGCGGATCTGGCGGCTGAACTGGTAACTCGATGGTGCTGACGTCCGGCTCGGCTCTCTCACGCTCGCGGCCGCCCAGTTCGATGTGAGGGCCGCTTCATGCGTCGTTCATCGGGGCTTGGCCCGCGAGGAGGCAGCTTAGCAGGTGGGACCGTCGGCAACACCCGACCGAATCCGGAGGAACCATGACGAGAAACCCAGGCGACCGGTACACCTGTCCCAAGTGTGGTGCGACACTGGTCTACGAAAAGGGATGCCCCTGCCCACCTCAGATGCCGCATTCGGAGATCTGCTGCGGGGTGCAGATGCAGCTTGTTAAGGTGACGGCCAAGGCAGCCAAGTAGCGGCCAGGTTGTGCCACCTGCGCCCTGGTGGGGCGGATTTGCCCAGGCTGCACTCAATGGCGGATCCGGCACCCCGCCGGGGCGCGCGTCGGCTGCACCATCGAGCGCGAGGCCCCGCGCTACGCGCCGCGGATCTTCAGCCGATTTCATGATGTTGCCGCGGGTAGAACTGCCGCCGCGCATGCTCCGTCCACGCTGCTCCGTCGGCTGATACGCGAGTGACGGGGAGTAACGCGGCACGCAGCGCCGATGGTGCTCCACGCAGTGCGCGTTACGTTGGCGACGGTGCTGAGCGGCGGGCTCTCGTGGCTGAACCGGTGTCTCGAGGCTGCTCCCAGGGCATCGGTCGGACTTGGTCCGTTTGCGGTCAAACGCACTGCGGAACACGACGGGTCCACCGCGACGAGGAGGGAAGGGACCACGGGTTTGTCGCAGGCCCGAGAGGCTCACGAGCAGGCTCAGCCAGCCCCGCTGAGCTGACCCAAGTAGAGAGCCGGATAGCGGGGGCCGCTTGGGGCGGAACCTGGAGGCGCCCGAGCTCACGACCTGGTTCGGTGGGTCACTCCCGATGCGCCCGCGACGATCAGATCCGTGGCCAGGCAGAGGAAGAGGCCGTGGTCCACGATGCCGGCCCGGGTGCCCAGGCGGCGGGCCAGAGCGGCCGGGTCGGCAATCGGCCCCCAGTCGCAGTCGAGGATGAAGTTCCCCTGGTCGCTCTGGAAGGGGAGACCGCGGTCCGCGGTGCGGAACGAGACCCGCGCTCCCTCCTCCTCCAGAAAGGTCACCTGGGTTTCCCAGCCGAAGGGGAGTACTTCGACTGGCACCATGTGCCGGCTGCCCAGCCGCGGCGAGAGCTTGCTCTCGTCAACGACGATCATCTCCCGCCGGCTCGCCTGTGCTACGACCTTTTCTCGAAGCAGCGCGCCACCGCCCCCCTTGATGAGGTTGAGGTCTGGATCCACCTCGTCCGCCCCGTCGATGGTGAGATCGATGTGGCGCGCGCCGTCCCAGGGGTCGAGGAGGGGGATACCAAGCCGCAGGGCCAACGCCTCGGTGGCCGCGGAGGTGGCCACGCAATGGAGATCGCGACGCTCACCGGTCCGGAGCCATTCGCCGATTCGGCGCACGGCGTAGACGGCCGTGCTGCCGGTCCCGAGGCCCACGACCATTCCCGATTCAACGAATTCGGCCGCGCGTTCCGCGGCCTGGCGCTTGAGTGGCTCCGCGAGGTCGGTCATCATCCCCGGGATTGCTCGGTCGAGCGGCCCCGGACGCGGCGGCCACCCTCCGGGTACGGCCCACTCAGGTTGAATGCTACTCCCGTCATGATCAGGCTCCTCATCTTGCCAGTTGGCTCGCGTGCCTCGCGACCATCAGCTCTTCGTTGGTGCGGATGACCCGCACCATGGCTCGGCTGGCGTCAGTCGAGATGAGCGACTCGTGCCGCGCGTTCCGCGCGGCGTCCAACTCGATGCCCAGGAACTCGAGTCCGGCACAGATCCGGGCCCGGATCGTCGCTGAATGCTGCCCGATTCCCGCCGTGAAGACCAGGATGTCGAGGCCGCTCAGCGACGCCACGCAGGCGGCGAGCCACTTCCGGGCTTGGTAGCAGAACAGCTCGACCGCTCGCGCAGCTCGAGGGTCCCGGACCTCCTGCTCCAGAAGGTCGCGCATGTCGGCGCTGATGCCCGACACCCCCAGCAGCCCCGATTGGCGATTGATGAGCGTGCGAAGGTCATCCACCGCGAGGCCACGCTGCTCCTGAAGGTAGATCAGGAGGCCGGGGTCGAGATCTCCCGACCGGGTTCCCATCATGAGCCCGCCGGCAGGGGTGAAACCCATCGTCGTGTCCACGCACCGTCCATCGCGGATCGCCGCCATACTGGCGCCGTTCCCCAGGTGCGCGATCACGACCCTGCCTCGAGCGGCGTCGCCGGCCTGGGCGCGCAGCTCGCCCATGACATACTCGTACGAGAGGCCATGAAACCCGTAGCGGAACACCTCGTCGCCCAGCACCCTTGGTGGAAGGGGATAGGCGCGCGCCACCCACGGCATGTCGCGGTGAAAGCCGGTGTCGAAACATGCTACCTGACGGATCCCCGGGTAGGCGCGCTCCACCGCGCGAACCCCCTCGAGGGCCGGGGGCAGGTGACCAGGATCCATTGGCATGAGCGATGCGAGGGCGGCCAGCAGCTCTCGCGTCACCACCATCGGCTCGCGGAACCGGCTGCCTCCATGCACGATGCGATGCCCCACCACGTCCGGCCGTGACTTGGCATCTCCGCGGCGGACCCATTCGAGAACCGGTCCCAGTGCGGCGTGATGGTCCGGCAGATCGCGAGATTCATCGAGCAGACAGACTCCGCGCTCGTCCCTCACTCGGAGGTGGCCCTGCCCGCGCCCGTCTCCCGCCCCGATACGCCCGGCCTCGATCGAGATGCGGCAGACCTCGGTGCTGCCGATCTCATACACCGCTGCCTTGAGGCTCGATGACCCGGAGTTGAGGACGAGGACCCGAGTGCTCGGCTGGTCGCTCACAGCCGGACCGCCGGGCGCCGCGTCACCAGCTCGACCCGCGAGCCTTCCCGAGGCGAGAAACCGCCAGCTCTCGCCCCGCCGAGATCACGCGGCGATCGCAGCCCGGTGCCAGATGCCCTGTATCTCAGACGACCTCCAGGAATCCGCCTCATCCTCCGGGATGGTAGCAGGGCCGGCCACCATTCGGAATGCGGTAGGGCGGTAGGGGTAGTGGGTCACCCACTACCGGCGGTAGGGCGGTAGGCGGTAAGGCGGTAGGGCGGTAGGGCGTGGAGCGGCATCAGTGCCGCCCCGCGCCTTGTACGCTGTACGCTGGACGCTGTGCGCTGCCTCTAGAAGGCGTATCCGATCCCGAACGAAATCACGGGGTAGACCTTCGCATACTTCTGCACGTCGTTCTGGGTCTTGGTCTGCTGGGCCTTGAGGTCGCTCGCCAGCGCGGGGTTGGACCCCGCCCCGGTCGCATTGAGCGAGATGGTGGCTTTGCCGATCGCCGCGCCGAGGTCGAACAGGAACTTGAGCGCACTGCCGTCACGAGCCGGGGTGCCGAACCCAATCCCTACATAAGGAAGGACGCCGGGGAACTTCGCCTCGCCGGTGAGAGTGCCGACGGCGCTGCTCGGGTATCTCGTCCCGTTGATATCGAACGAATCGGAAGCGGCGGGCTTGCCGGTGGCCGTCACCTTGGCCGGATCGGTCATCAGGCCGCCGGTGAAGTGGAAGCCGCCCCGGTTGCCGGGGTAGAGGTCGATGAGGGCCGAGAACGCCTGGAGCTTGAGCGATGCGTTGTAAGTGATGTTGGACTGATCCTTGGTCGTACTGAACTTGAAGTAGTTGCCGCCCACCCTCACCCCGACGTGGCCGATGAGGAGCTTGTTGACCTCGAGACCGAATCCCAGGGTCCCGAAGCGCAATGCAACCATGGCATCCGCGTGCCCGCCTCCGGACTGCGACGGACCCCCCTGCGCGAAGCCCAGGGCGGGGACGAAAAGCGTAAGCAGTACTGCCGAACCTGCGGCCAGTCGACGAAGGGTTCGCATCTCTTCCTCTTGGCAGGAAAGGGGAACAGGGCCATCCGCGGCCGGACCCGCAATGCTTGTGCCTGCACGCCGGTCGAGGGCCTCCCGGGGTGGAAAACTCGCGCCTACCGGCCTTTCGGCCTCAGACCGTGATCCGGAACGGCAGAATCCGGGGTCGGACCAGGCGGGCGTAGTCCGCATAGTCCATCTTGATCACCTCGGTCATCGTGCCGGCGTTGAAGGCGATCTCTTCATCTTCCGTCAGCTCTTCGGCGATGTAGGTGCGAAGGCCGAAAAGGTTGCCGAATGGCGGCATGGCGCCGACGGCACAATCCGGAAAGAGATGCCGGAATTCATCCTCGTGGGCCAGCTCGACCTCTTGTGCTCCCGTGGCCTCGAGCAATCGGCCGAAATCTACCTTCGTGGAAGCGGGCAGCACTACCATCGCGATCTCGCCGTCGATCTTGACCATCACCGTCTTGGCCATCTCCCAACCGGGGATGTGCGCGGCTTCGGCCACCTGCTTGGCGGTCGGGGCGGGGGAATGGGTGATGGTGTCGTACTCCACCTGCTCCCGGTTCAGGAAGTCCCTCAGCTTCTTGAGCGACATACCGTCTCCCTTCGGCGAATGAGCGCACCACGGAGCGACCGGTGTCGCCCGGCGGTGCGCCAACCGGCGTCAACCTTCACTTCGCGGATTGAAGGGAAGCTGAAGCGGATCTGAAGAGGGACTGATGGAACCCGCCCCGGTCACCGCCCGAACAGGCCGCCCAGCCACCCCTTGCGCTCCTGCTCGGGCGGAGGCGCCGAGCTCGGCGCTGGCGAGGGAGCGACGGTCTTGCCTTCGAGCGCGCCCAGGAACTCCTCCATGGTGGCGAAACGGGCGCGCGGATCCTTGTCGAGGGCGCGGAACAGCGCGCGCTCGACCGCCTCGGGGACGTCGATGACCGGCCTGAGCGGGCGCGGTGGACCGGCAAAGCGCCGCATCAGGGTGGCGGTGGGGGTCGGCCCCTTGAAGGGAGCCTCGCCCGAGAGCATCTCGTAGATGACGCAGGCCAGCGCGTACTGGTCCGAGCGCCCATCGATATCCGACTCGCCCGATGCCTGTTCCGGGCTCATATAGGCGGGGGTGCCGACCACCATGCCGGTGGCGGTGAGCTTCTCGTGCATCTCGCTCACCGCCCGCGCGACGCCGAAGTCGGCGACGATGACCTGCTCGCCCTCCAGCAGGATGTTGTCCGGCTTGATGTCGCGGTGCACCACGCCCCTCGCGTGGGCGTACTGCAGGGCGGACCCGACGGCCCCTGCGATCGCGAGCGCGCGCTGCCAGGGCAACGGCTCTCCGGCCGTCATCAGGTCGAACAGGTTCTTGCCCTGCACGAACGGCATGGTGAACCAGAGCAGGTCTCCGTCCTCGCCGGAGTCGAGCACCTGGAGGATGTTCGGATGATCGAGAGTGCGCGCCACCCGGATCTCCCGCTTGAAGCGGTCGGCGCCCACCGTCGCGGCCAGCGCCGGGTGCAGCACCTTGAGCGCCACCGCCCGACCCGTGGCCGACTCTTCGGCGAGGAAGACCGTTGCCATCCCACCCTTGCCGAGCTCGCGCTCGAGTCGGTAGCGGTCGGCGAGAGCCGCCTGGATGGCGGCTTTGACATCTGCCATTGGACTCTCCCTTCCAGCCCGCGATGCGTCGCGTCGCCTTCCGGCGGCACTCGACGCTTTGCGATGTTCAATCCCAGAGTGGCCGCGCCACCAGAACGCCGGTCGAGCGATGAATGGCCGCGACATACTCCGCAAGTGGGCGGGCGGCGACCTCGACCACCCCACCCGACAGCGGGGCATGAAGGACCCGCAAGACTCCTGCCTTGTCCCGATACGCCAGCGCGGCATGAGTCACGTCGAGGCCTGGAATCGACGTAGCGAATGCCAGCACATCACCGCTCTCAATGCGGGCGGCGGCGTCGGGAATGGCCGCCCGTGGCACCATCCACCGGGGGTGGTTGTCGAGTTGCTGCTCCATGGCATGGATCTCCCGCAACACCGCCGGGTTGGCCAGGGCGGGGTAACTCTGGCGGTGCGTTGTCATGAAGCGGAGCGGCCGGGCGTCGTTGGTGCCGCCCAGCTCCTGGCCGAGGTCGCGGACCAGGCCGCGGCGGGCGCCGTCCGCGATCCATTCGCTGAAGTAGTGGAGCCGCGAGGCGTAGCCCCGGCGCGTTCCCCCGCGGTAGCGCATTCGCTCCACCTCCCGTCCGAAACCAGCCCAGGTCGGGGGACCTGCATGGCCTGCCACCCGGGAGACGGCGAGACAGGACTCCACCAGGGTCACGCAATCGAAGCTGGTGAGAGAGAGCGTCAGGGGCTCGGTGGCGAGCGGGTCGCCGCCATGGAGCAGATACTGGTCGAGTCGTCCCGGCACGTATGGGGTTCCGGCGGCCAGCTCTCCCACACGGTCCGCGGAGCGGCCCAGCGGCAGCTCGACCTTCGCGAGGCCCTCGTCCCGGAGGCGCCGGGTCCACGCGGCCAGCCGCTCGCGATCTGGATCTTCAGTGCCCTGAGCGGCGAGCGGACCGCGGATGCCGAGCGCCATCCCGGCCAGGGCGAGCCTTCGGAGGAGCTCCCGTCTCGAGAGCGTGGAACTCACATCTGCCTCGGATTGTGGCCCGAGTCGAGGGCGCCGGTGCGCCTCCCCGCTGGCATCAATCGCGTCCTCCTGGTTCGGGAGCACCTCACGGGCCCGTCCCCTCTCGAAGCGCCGGGAGCTTCCGGGGTTCGAGTGCCGATGTCATCCGAAAGAAACGTACATCGTGAGGGGATGCGAAAGGGCCCAGGCGCACCCAACGTCGGACGGGCAGGTTCGGCGTCCTCGGCGTCTAGCGGTTGGCCTGGTCCACCGCCCGGCGCATCTCGGAGACCCAGTGCGGCAGCACCCGGAGGTAGCGGGTCCCGGCGTCCTCCGGGCCCTGGAGATAGATGATCCCTCCGTCCCAACTCGGACGATTCGACCAGCCGAAGGTATCGGAGAAGCGCGGATCGCTGCCCCAGACCGATGAAGGTCCTACGATCTCGTTGGTGGCTGGGTTGATGTGAGTCAGATGCCAGGTGACACCGGAGCGATACAGGATCTCAGTATTGGAGAGCCAGAGCGGTTCCACGCTGTTGGCCGCGATCTGGCGCTCCCATCCCGCCGGCGGGAAGGCCGTCATGAGGACCCGGCTTCCCTCGGAGGCGCTCATGACCAGGCGCCGGCCGTCCGGAGAGGCCATGACGAAGAGGCGGTCCTGCGCCAGGGTGTCGAAGTGCACTGGCCGCGCCAGGGGATCGAACCGCACGATCCCGGCCGGGAATCCGACCGATGCGATGACGAGGTGCGCGCTGTTCACGTCCATCGGCGTCGGGACCTGGGACGCGTCATCACTGGCGAAGACGGTGTCGGGCGCCGCCGCGGCCGAGGGCGACCCCAGCAGGAGCGCCGCGCGGTGAGTGTTCTGGACCCGCACGATGAGCCAGGAGCCGTCGGGGCTCCATAGCGGGTGCGTCATGTTCTCCGCCTTGAGCCAGAGGAATGACTGCCGATCCCGCAGATTGTGGATCCGAAGCTCGGAGTATCCCGGCGCCTGACTGACGGTCGCGAGCCACTGCCGGTCCCGGCTCAGGTCCCAGTTGGCGTATCCTCCCGGCTCGACGGGGAGTGGTTGCGGCGTTCCGCCGGGGGCGAGTCGGACCAGGCGTCCGATCCGTGCGTTGCCCCCCGGGGCGTAGACCATCATCCCCAGGCGGTTGATGCTGAACTGCGCGTTGCCCGTCGATTCGAGCCGCACCCCGGAGAGCATGGTGACCGAGCGCCCGATGGTGTGCGACCGCTTGTCGTAAGGAGCCGCGCGCACATCTCCTTCCGGCGAGGCATAGACCAGGTAGCGGTCATCAATCAGACGAAAGGCGGAGCCGGGAATGGTGCCGGCGGCCGCGCCGGCGGAGTCGCTGCTCCGGATGGTCCACACCGCTCCGCTGATCGGATCGATGACGCGGCCGATGCCGCCGAGGCTGCACAGGAGCTTCTTCTCATCCGCCAGCCATTGGCCGTCGATGCAGCGCGGCATCCGGTGGCTGTCGAGCCCACCCCCCTCGGTGTCGATGCGGCGGGCACGGTAGCCCTCGAGGTCGACCATGAGCAGGCGACCCGGCGCCGTCCACTCCAGCGCGGTGACCTGACCCTCGAAGTCCGCGACCCGTCGCGCCGGCCCGCCCGCCATCGGCAGGACGAGAATGCTGGTGCCGGCCGCGAACGCCAACTGGCTGCCGTCAGGCGAGATCCTCGGCATGTTCCCGCCGACCGTGCCGGTGACCGGTGCCGCGGTGGCGTCCACCAGGCTCCGGCGCCAGAGCGCTGTGGACTCTCCCTGCCGCATCAGATATACCACGAACCGGCCATCGCCCGAGAGATCGAGGCTGTTGAGCGGGGACCCGTACGGGGTGGAGGGAGTCTGCCCGGTGAAATCCATGCGCGCGCTGTCGGGGAGCGCCTCGTCGAAGACCTGTGGCGCCGGTTGGCTCTGGGTGCGGCCCAGTGCCCAGGCGGACACTCCGGCCAGCACCAGGACCAGGAAGCCCAGCGCGAGGCTGAGGCTCCGCCAGGGAGCGATGGGGGACGGGACGCTCCGCGCGGCCCGGGTCGGAATCCGGCCGGTGGGTGCGCCTCCCAGCGCGGTGGCGAACTCCGCGGCGGTGGCGAACCGGTCGGCCGGCAGCTTCTCGAGCGCCGTCAATACCGCCTCTTCCACGGGGGCGGGGATGGTATCCCGGAGCCTCGAGGGTGCCGCCGGGCGTTCGGTCATCATCTTTGCGACGATGGCCTGGGCGGTGGATCCAGTGAACGGCGGATCGCCGGTGAGCATCTCGTAGCTCACGCAGCCCAGGGCGTAGATGTCGCTCCGGCCCGAGATCTCGCGGTCCCCCATCGCCTGCTCGGGGCTCATGTAGTGGGGCGTGCCGAGCGACATTCCGGTTTCCGTCATCCGGGTGCCGCCGGCGGAGCTGACCGCCAACGCGATCCCGAAGTCGGCCACCAGGGCCTGACCATCGTGGAGCAGGATGTTCTCGGGCTTGATGTCGCGATGGACCACGTCGTGGCGATGCGCGTAATCCAGGGCGCCCGCCACTTCACTGGCGATCCGCACCGCCTCCGTGATCGGTAGCTGCTTCTCGCGCTGCAGCCGGTCGCGCAGTGACTCTCCCTCCACGAACGGCATGACGTAATAGGCCGTCCCCTCCACCTCGCCGGAGTCGATCAGGCCGAGGATGTGGGGATGCTGCAGCGTGGCGATGGTCTTGATCTCGCGCAGGAATCGCTCGGCGCCGATCACCGCCGCGAGCTCGGGGCGCAGGACCTTGATGGCCACCCGGCGCTCGTGCTTGAGGTCCTGCGCGAGATAGACGGTCGCCATGCCGCCGCGGCCCAGCTCCTGCTCGATCCGGTACCGATCGGCGAGGCTTGCCCGGAGGTTATCGATCGTCATGCGGCGATCCCCGGAGAGGAATACGTCGCGCGGGTGCTGGTCAACGAGGGAAGCGACTCCCTCACGTTGGCCTCTCTGGCTGGGATGCTTGAAGGAGGGCGACGAGTGAGCGTGCTCGAAGATACGGCGCGCGGGCGGGGGCGACCAGACGCGGGCGACCCGATCCGCTTACCGCTGCCCAAGGCGCTGACGCAGCTCCGTGAACCAGTTGTCCACGACGATGAGCGGGGCCTGAGCCGTGCCGGGCTGCGAGACGCTCCTCGCCATGATGAAGCGTCCGTCCGGCGCGACATCGAAGGGGGTGTAGAACTCGGTGAGCGACATGTACACGTCGTCGGGAAGGCGAAACAGGGCTCGGCGAGGGCCCAGCGCGGGTTCGGCTCCCGACCCCACGGTCGTCACCGTCATCTCCCGGTTGGCGTCCATGTAGAACAGCTCGTGGCCGTTCCGCGCCCAGAGGGGAGCCACGCCGCCGCCATTGGAGACCTGCCACTTGCCGGCGCTGGTGTTCGGGAAGGGTCGGAGGTAGACCTCGGTCTGTCCGGTCTCATTGGACTCGTAGGCGAGCCAGTGCCCGTCGGGGGAGATGGCAATCGCCTCCTCGTCATAGGGCGTCGCCACCAGCGGCACCGGCGTGGTGTCGACGCCGGGGCGGATGCCAACGATGTCCCGCCCTCCCGACTGCCCCATCGTGCCGCCGGTCCGGAAGACGAGCCAGCGCCGGTCGGGTGAGAACTGACCCTCGAACACGCCGCGCGGCGCCCGCCAGATGAGAGAATCCGAGCCGGTACCGTCCGCGCGGCGCATGTACAGGCCACCGGCACCGGCGCCCGCACGATTGGAGCCGAACAGCAGGTAACGCCCGTCCGGCATCCATCGGGGGCGATACTCCGACGCGCTGTCGAAGGTGGCCCGGGAGAGCGGGCCGCGCGGAAGGTGCTTGATCCAGATGTCATCCCCCGCATCCGTGGCGAGACCGATGGCGAGCTGCTTTCCGTCGGGGGACAGGGACCAGCCATAGTTGGCGCCGAAGTCGGTAAGGCGGAAGGTCCAGCTCGAATCGACCGGCGTCTCGTGCCCGGCCCGGTCGAGCCACACCATCGTGAACCGCTCCGTGAGCGAGAGCGGCCCGCCGAGCCGCGTCACCAGCGTGCCGGTGCGCGACAAGGCAAAGAAGGGCAGGACTCCCTCGAGCATGGCGATGCTGTCCATCACCGGGATCGGGGGAGCGGTTGTCGCGAGCGAGTGGAGGTCGAACGGGGCGGCGAAGAGCGCCCCGTCACGCCGCACGTAGA
>Ga0335077_10010140_pt1 | contig 11712 bp, 10 predicted proteins | sample Lox_Sample_31_FD_207151 | JGI IMG/M metagenome (GOLD analysis project Ga0335077, IMG submission 207151) | Soil microbial communities from Loxahatchee National Wildlife Refuge, Florida, United States - Lox_Sample_3.1 | ecosystem: Environmental > Terrestrial > Soil > Wetlands | place: USA...
ATCACCGACACGGTGAAGAATTGCTACGCCGCGCTCGGCGTGATCCATCAGATCTGGCGCCCCGTGCCCGGCCGCTTCAAGGACTACATCGCAATGCCGCGGCCCAACCTCTACCAGTCGCTCCATACGGCCGTGATCCACTCCGGGCAGCCCTTCGAGGTGCAGATTCGCACGCAGGAGATGCACCGCATCGCCGAGCAGGGCGTCGCTGCGCACTGGAAATACAAGGGCGGCTCCGAAGTGGCGTCATCGGCGGACGATCAGCGGATCGTCTGGATGCGCCATTTGATCGAGTGGGTGCAGGAGATGCAGGAGCCGAGCGAATTCCTCTCGACGCTCCGCGTGGACCTCTACCCCGAAGAAGTCTATACGTTCACGCCGAAAGGCCGCGTGGTCGTGCTGCCGCGCGGCGCCACGCCCGTGGATTTCGCGTACGCGGTCCATACGGAAGTCGGGCATCAGTGTTCCGGCGCCAAGGTGAACGGCGAGATGGTGCCGCTGCGCCACGCGCTCGCGAACGGCGACGTCGTCGAGGTCGTCACGCAGAAAGGCCATGCACCCTCGCGCGATTGGCTCTCGTTCGTTCACACGTCGCGCGCCCGCAGCAAGATTCGCCAGTGGATCAACCTGCACGAGCGCGAGGAAGCCACCGACGTGGGCCGCCGCTTGCTCGAGAAAGAAGCGCGCCAGGTGGGCGCAAGCCTCAGGAAAATCCCCGACGAGGTCTGGCAGCGCATCGCCGCGGAATACGGATGTTCGCGCGTCGAGGACCTCTACGCCGACCTCGGCTACGGCAAATGGTCCGCTCGACAGGTGATCGCAAAGGCCACCGGCCAGCCGCTTGCCGGCGCGCAAGAAGAGCAGCAGCCGAAGGCCGCCTCGACCGTCAAGCGCATGCTCGGCATGGACGACGCCGCCATCCTCGTCCGCGGCCACGACGATTTGATGGTCTATCGCTCGAAGTGCTGCAATCCGATTCCCGGCGACGACATCATCGGCTACGTCACGCGTGGCCGCGGCATCGCCGTCCACAGCAAGAACTGCCCCAACGTCGAGAACTTGCTCTACGAGGCCGACCGGCGCATCGCCGTCGAGTGGGCCGATTCGACGCAAGCCACCTTCCCTGTTCGCCTGCGCATTTTCACCGAGGATCGCCCCGGAATGCTTGCCGCCATCACGAGCGTGATCAGCGATACGGGCGCGAATATCCGCACGTTTGAAAGCGGCGGCGACGACAACATTCGCGCGCGCATCGAGGTGGCGCTCGATGTCCGCGACCGCAAGCAGTTGGAACACATCCTGGCGGGCATCAAGCGCATCCCCGGCGTCTTCGATATCGAGCGCGTTTACAACGTCTAGCGTCTCCCAGCGGCGCCCGGCCCCGTAATCGTTCCGCGACATTCCATTCCGGTTCAGTTACTTACGCGTAGAATGAACCCATGGGGGACATCCTGGCCCGCCACCTCTCAAATGGCTCCAGTAGGGCTGCGCTCTGCCGCCGATCTCTTGCGCTCGCGTTGGGCACCGCTGCATTCATCTGGTGCATCGCCGGATGCCACCGCGTCCAGCCCCTCGATACCAAGCCGCTCGACACAGCGGGAATGAGCTACGACTCGATCCAGGAGCTAAAAAGTCTCCAGATCACGGCGCCTGAAGTCACGGAGATCGCAGCCGCGCGCCAGGGCGGCCTTTCCGATTCCGGCTGCGTCCAGATCCTGAAAGCCTATCGCAGCCGCAACCAGGCATTCGACGCGGGCGACACCGTCGCGGGACTCATCCGCGCGCAGGTGCGCGAAGCCACGGTCCTGGAGCTCGCGCAACTCAATCAGCTGGGGCTCAACGCGGGTGAGCTGGAAGCGATGCGCCTCGCCGGATTGTCGGACGACATTCTCCTGGAAGTGGCTCGCCATCACGCGGCCGGAAAGCCGGTGCTCGCGGGCGTGTCTCTCGCGAATCTGAAAAACGTCGGCGTGCGCGAAGGCACGCTGCTTGAGCTCGTGCGCCGCGGAGTTCCCGATTCGCAGGCGGCCGCGATCATTTCGCTTCGCCGCCGTGGCGCGAGCGACGCCGAAATCCTGCGCAAGTTCGGCGGCTCGTAGCCGCGCGCCGATTTTCCGCCTTTTCCCTGCCGTCGCGTCCCGGTAGAATCTTCGCATCTTGAAGAGCACTGCTCCGCGCTCGCTGATCCTCGCGCTGATTCCCACGCTGCTTCTCTTGTGCGGATTCTCCTGCGACGTGCCGCTCGCCCCGGGCTATCGCGTCCTCAAGGAGTCGTGCGAGGTCCGCTTCGTTCCCGGCCAGGCGCCCGAATTGGCGATTCGCACGTATTACTTGCTTCAGAACTCGGGCAGCGCCGATCTGAATCTCGTCGATGTGGTCTTTCCGGAGGAAAAATCCTTCGGCCGCAAAGACCTTCGCGTGGAAGTGAATGGCCGCGAAGCGTCGCTCGCGAATCTTCCGGGCGATTTTCAGACCGAGCGGCCCAGCGCGCGCCGTATCCAGCTCGATAGCCCCTGGCTGCGCAAGCAAACCCGAGAGCTTGTCATCGAATACGCCTTCAGCGCTCCCGGAAATCCGGGCGAGCGAATTACGATCGACGAAAGCAGTTTTCATCTCGGTTCGCGCGGATGGTTTCCCGAGCTTCTTCCTCCCAAGCATCTCCTTGCTGCCCGTCCGAATGCGCCGAAAGTCACGGACTACACGGTTCGCGTGCCCGGCGATTTCTTTGTGCTGGCCAGGGGCACGCCGAAGGGTCAGAAAACGGATGGCAACGAAATCGAGCACCGCTTCGTTCTCGACGCCAGAGATCTGGCTCCGTACGTTGTCGCCGGCCGCTATGCGGCGTGGCCCGAGCGGCGAAACAATCATGACGCCGTGTTTTGGACGCTCCAGCCTTTGAAAGACGATCCTGCGCCTGCCGCGGAGCGGCTCATGGCGGCGTGGACGACCTTGGAAAAGGATTTCGGACCGCTCGACAAGAACATCAAGGCTCCCCACATCGTCGAGGCGCCCGGATTTCACGGCCATCTTCCCGGAGAGGAGGGTCCTGCGGCGGCGGAGTTTCCGGGCGGCGCAATCGTGAATCCGGAGGCGCTCGCTCTGGGAACGGGCAGCGAGCGGTTTCTTGAGATCGTCACGCACGCTCTCGCCCATAATTGGTTTGGCAACGCGATGTATCCGAGCCCCGATGCGGCGGTCGGCATCGGCGAAGGACTGCCGGAATATGCCACGATCGTGATCGACGAGGCGCACGGCGGTGCGAACGGCCGCCGCCGGCGCATCGTTCAGTTTCTGCGCAGGTACGACGACGCCCGAGGCGATGCGCCCGAGACTCCCCTCGGCACGACCATGCTCGAGAGCCCGGCCGCCCAGCGCCGCATCGCCCTCGCCAAGGCGCCGCTTTTCTTTGTGGCTCTCGAAGACGCCTGCGGCGAGGCGCCCTTTCGCGCCAGCCTCGCGCAGCTGCTGGTGCAGTTGCGCGGGCAGGAAGTCGATTACAATGCTTTGCGGTCGGCGCTCGAGCAATCGAGCAGTCGAAATCTTGGCGCCATGTTCCGTTTGTGGCTCAACAACAAGGGCATTCCTGACGACTTCCGTAGCCGTTACCAGGGCCCGGCGGGCGAAGTGGCAGAGAAGTGGAGGACACAAGCGCAGTAAGTTTCCCGCTACGCTATTGCGGATGAATTGCGGCGCTGGCTTCATGTCGGATTTTCCATTTTCCGATTTCTAATTTCCTCTTTTCTGGAGGCTACGTGAAAGAAATCATCGCGACCGAAAAAGGACCGAAAGCCATCGGCCCGTACTCGCAGGCGGTCAAAGCCAATGGATTCATCTTCACGGCGGGCCAGGTTGCGTTCGATCCGGCCACCGGCCAGCTTGTCGAGGGCGATGTCGCGCGCCAGACGGCCCGCGTGTTCGAGAATTTGAAAGCCATCGTCGAAGCGGCCGGCTCGTCGCTCGATCGCGCGGTGAAGGCCACGGTCTATCTCAAGGACATGAACGATTTCGCGGCCATGAACGAAGTCTACGCACGCTATTTTCCTGCGAATGCTCCGGCGCGCTCGACGGTGGAAGCGGCGCGGCTCCCGCGCGACGTCCGCGTGGAGATCGACCTGATCGTCCTAGCCTGATGCCCGCGCCAGATTAGGGACCACCTCATAAATGGCTAAACCGGAAGGGCGGGGCTTCAGCCCCGCCGTTGAGCTCCCCACACGGACGCTTTAGCCCCTGAAGCCACGCCTCTCGTCCGTGGCTGACCATCTATGCGACAGCTTGGTCCTCTCGACAGCTTGGTCCGGGACGACATCCCTGTGCGCATGTCATCCCGAATCCCGCCGTTTCATGCGGGGTGAGGGATCTGCTTTTCGCCGTTGGTGACTTCGACAGCGAGGATCTCAAGAGAGCCAGACATCTTGTAGCTGCACACCGGCCGCTCGCCGCAAAGCATCCGCGAATTCTATCCGTGGCATCACTTCGTCGATATCGCGTCTGCGTACATATTCCTGTAACATTTACGGTGGAACCTAGGCGTTTGCATTCCGGTCCGTCCCTCCGCTGGAGAGATCGGCTCTCACTCGAATGGGCAGCGAAACCTACGATCTAATCGTCATCGGCAGCGGCCCCGCCGGCCAGAAGGGCGCTATTTGCGCCGCCAAGCTGCGCAAGCGCGTCGCCCTGATCGATCGCCGGGTCATGATGGGCGGCGTTTGCGTGCATACCGGAACGATCCCGAGCAAAAGCGTTCGCGAGGCCATCTTCCAACTCACCGGGTCAGCCGTCAAAACCTTCTACGGCAACACCTATCGCGGCAACGGCGACGTCTCGCTGCACGACCTCTCTTTCCGCGTCGCCAGCGTCGTTTCCCGCGAGACGGAAGTGATCCGCGCGCAGCTGAAACGCAACGGCATCGAGGTTTTTCAGGGAATGGCCCGTTTCGCCGACCCTCACACGGTCGAAGTGGAAGGCGAGGCCGAGAAAGTCACTCTGCGCGGCGAGAATATCCTGATCGCCTGCGGCACGCGTCCCGCGCGCAGCCCGGAAATTCCGTTCGACGGCAAGCGCATTCTTGATACGGACGAATTCACCTGCATCGGCAAGTTGCCCCGCGAAATCATCGTCGTGGGCGCGGGTGTCGTCGGCCTCGAATACGCCTCGTTCATGGCCGCGCTCGGGGCGGAGGTGACGCTGATCGACCAGCGCCCCGCGATCCTCGAATTTGTCGACCGCGAGATCGTCGACGCGCTCGCCTATCATCTGCGCCAGATGGGGACTACATTTCGTCTCGGGGAAAAAGTTACGCGCGTCGGCGTGGACCCGCAGCGCGATCGCGTTTTCGCGGAGCTGGAGAGCGGCAAGAAGGTCCAGGGCGACGTGCTGCTCTACTCCGTCGGGCGCCAGGCCAACGGCGATCAGCTCCAGCTGGATGCCGCCGGGCTCCAGCCCGACGCCCGCGGCAAGATCAAGGTCAACGATTGTTATCAGACCAGCGTCCCTCACATCTACGCCGCCGGCGATATCATCGGGTTCCCCGCGCTCGCCAGCACTTCGATGGAGCAAGGCCGCCTGGCGAGCTGCCGAATGTTCGGCGCTCCTTCCGAGCACATGCCGGAGCTTTTTCCCTACGGCATCTACACGATTCCGGAAATCTCCATGGTCGGCCAAACGGAGGAAAAACTCACGGCGGCGAAGGTTCCCTACGAAGTGGGCGTTTCAAAGTACAACGAGCTTGCGAAAAGCATGATGCTGGGCGACGAGACCGGCATGCTGAAGCTCCTCTTCGACCGCAACACGGGCAAGCTGCTCGGCGTGCACATCATCGGCCAGCGCGCTACGGAGATCGTCCACATCGGCCAGGCCGTTCTCGCGCACGGCGGCTCGATCGAGTATTTCCGCGACACCGTCTTCAACTATCCCACGCTCGCCGAAGCATACAAAGTCGCCGCCCTCGACGGCTTGAACAAGCTGTGACAGGCCGCGCTGCCTGCGCGTTCAAGCGTTTGCTCGATTCGATCTGCCCACGCCCTTGAGCACGATCACACGGCGCAACTCGTCCCTCGCGTGAAACATCCGCGATTTTGCGGCCACGGTCGAGATACCCAGCATTTGCGCCGTTTCCCGGCCGGAAAATTCTTGCAGCTGGTGAAACTCCACCACTTTTCGGGCTCGGGGCCGCAGCCCCCGAATGGCCGTGTGCAGCACTCTCTTCCGCGCGTTCTGGCGGTATGTCTCCTCCGGATTCGGCGCGCTGTCGGGAATATCACGGCTCGGCGCGGTCTCGGTCGTTGGGTTCGGCTCGTCGAGAGGAACTTCCCGGCTCCCGTGCTTCTTGCGCAGCTTCGCCAGCGCCGAATTGATCGCGATGCGCGTCAGCCAGGTTGCAAACCGCGACCTTCCGTCGAATTTGCATCGCGACACTCTATCTGAGTGTCACCCATCATTCTGAACGAGCACAAAGCCCTCCGATTGGCCGGCCGCCGACTGCAATCCCCGGCTGCCCGCCGGCTCCGGCGATGTTGCTGGCCGGAATCCTGGAAATCTTGCGGCGGCGCACCGCGAAATGATTCTTTCAAGGAGTTCCGCGAACGCGTTAAGATATTACCCTCCCGTACGTTGGGCCTGTAGCTCAGGTGGCTAGAGCGCACCCCTGATAAGGGTGAGGTCGGTGGTTCAAGTCCACCCAGGCCCACCAGCTTTCGCTCGCCAAGTTGACATCGCACCGGTTTGACCTTCAATATCGGCGAGCTACGGCTCGGCAGGCCAAGTAAATCAGCGAGCGAAGGCTGTCGCGCCGGAGTCCGCCGCGGCGGACGAAGGCGCACCTCCCCGTGAAATACGTCTACATTTTGCAGAGCGAGCAGGACGCGGAGCATTTCTATACCGGCGTCACGGAAGATCTGGACGCCAGGCTATCGAAGCACAATTTGGGCGAGGTCGCACACACGTCCAAGTATCGACCGTGGCGCATCAAGACCTACATCGCTTTCACCGACAGAAAACAAGCGTCGGCATTCGAGAAGTACCTGAAGTCTGGATCGGGCCGCGCCTTCGCCAAGAAACATCTCTGATATCAATCAGTCAGCGACGCAACAAACACCCGCGCCGGTCTGCTCGCGCAACTGCCGCGCCGGAGCCCCAAGGGCGAAGGCGGGTCCAAATCGAGGTTTTCGTCCGCGGTCTTTTTGCAGACCTAATTTGCGTGTTCTTCGACAGAGCCTTGTGGCGGGGCCCAGGTGAACGGAAGGGCCATATTTAGCTGTGAACGCCGCGTGTGTTCCTGTGTTCACCCCTGCTCGACGTGCCGCAGAACGCGAAGCATACCTCTCGGTCCGAATACTGCCTGCAACCGTGGGTTCTGCCTACTTCGGAGGTGCCGGCATATTTGTCAGGTCCGTGTTGTGCATGATCTGAATGAGCCAGGAGCCGTCCGGTTGCCGGGCCATGACCCAATCAAGTAGGCCGTGGCGTTCAGGCCGTGGACGCCCGTCGGGAAAGGTCGCTCCCTTCATCTGCCAATCGACGTCTACCCCCGCCAAGTCAGCGGCAAGGAACCGAATGCTGCGGATCTTTGCCGTCTGGCGGCTCTCCTTGAAAACGCTAGCGAACACGGGAGCATGGAATTTCTCGACGTTATCCCGTCCGTGGGCATGAGTTCCCGCAACATTCGTGAAATCGCAATCCTCGGTGAAAGTCAGTGCGAAAGCGTGCGCGTCGTGGTTATTCCACGCGTCGACGAATCGCTGAACGGTCTGCGCAATCGCGGCTTCGTCCTTGGGTTTATCCACTGGTGGCCGCTCCTGAGCAATCGCGCAAACCGCCACGAGAATGGTCCCAAGCAGTAAATTCCAGACCGGCGCTCGCACGTGCGGGTGTCCCCCTATGAAACGCTGTTGCCCGAGTAGGGATTATCCCGCCGTTCCCTCTTCGTGTCGACGTTTCGCGTGGTACTCGGGCAATAGTAGAAGCATGGAAACTAACGCGAACCTCACCACAGCCGAGGATTTCCCAACCCGCTTCTATGCCAATCGGGTCTGAAAACCGCATCCTCAACCTTCAACGGAGTGCGGGACACCTTCCCGCTCCACTCCCCCCAGCCGGACGGTTCTAAGATCGTCAACCAGGGCCCACCAGCTTTCGCTTCGCGATAGCGAACGAAAGCTGCCGCGCCGGAGCCCAACGGGCGGAGGCGGGCTGCTCACAACGCGTCCCGATGAAGTCGAGTCGGGAAGGTCAGCAACGAACCCTCGCAGAACTTGCGGCTCTACTTTGCCGGCGGCGGAGGCGGCTGCGTCGTCAGTCCTGGGTTGGTGATCTTGGGCGTACTCGTGAACTCGTGGACGTGCATTACGGTGATGAGCCACGAGCCGTCGTTCTGCTTCGTCATGATCAGACTGTGAATCCCTTTGCGGGTAGGCCGCATGGTGCCGTCCTGGTTTTTCGCGCCGGTCATCTCCCAGTCCACGTCCACCGCCGCGACATCGGGCTTTAGGAATCGGATCGACCGCACATTTCCAGTCTGATGCGTCTCGCTGTAGACGCCGGTCATGAACGGCCCGAACGCTGCCTCCATCCCCGCGCGGCCGTGTGTCACGTCTCCAAAATTGTTGACGAAATCGCAGTCCTCGGCGTAGATCATGGCCACGGCGTGCACGTTGTGTGTGTTCCATGAGTCCATGTAGTTCTGCACGGTTTTCGTGATCGCGGCGCGATCCTTGTTTTCGGCCTGGCCGGCAGCGCTCTGCGCCAGTGCTGCCACCATCACACCCGATGAAATTGTGATCCAGAGGAAAAAGACGAAAGCGCGCTGCACAATCCGCATGAAGGCCTCCCGGCGAACCAGTCTCAATGGCAACGAAGTGATCATTTCACCCGAACGCGCGAAAGCCTAACCCATCGAACCCCATGCGTCAAATGCGGTGGCAGGCCTCATCTCGGCACGGCCGGCGTCCCCGCCCTCTTTCGGGCTACAATCTTTCGTACACCCGTTCCCCCATTTTGGGCATCTCTTGTATTGGAGGGTGCTGACATGTCCAAGTTCATCAAGTTGCTCACAGGCTCGCTTCTGCTCGCGTCCCTGATCGTTGCGCGTCCAGTCCACGCTCAGCAGCAGGCGCCTGCTTCGAAGGTCCCGGTCACAACCGTCGTCACGGTTCTGGGCCCCAACTACACGGCTCCGCCCGCTCTCGGCAAATCGGACGTCATTGTCCATACCGGCAAACAGCGCGAGGACGTGACGGCGTGGACCTCGGCGCAGGGTGACGCATCCGCGCTCGAGCTTGCCATCCTGATCGATGAAGTCTCGACGATCGGGACTCAGCTCGACGATATTCGCAAATTCATTCAATCGCAGCCGAAGGGAACCAGCGTCGGCCTCTTCTACGCCGGCAACGGCACGATCCAGACGGTTTCGCCTTTCAGCGCGGACCACGACGCGGTCGCCAAAAAAGTCCGGCTCACGTTCGGTGACGCGAGCGCGTCCACGAGCATCTATCTTTCGTTCATGGACCTGATCTCGCGCTGGAAACCAGGCACTGCCCGCCGCGAAGTCCTGATCATCGGCGACGGCATCGACCGGTTCCGCGGCGATCCGTTCAGCCCCGACGTTCCTCTGGCCATCGAGCGCGCGCAAAAGGCCGGCATCATGATTCACACGCTCTACGCCAAGGGAGCCGGCCGCGTCGGCAGGAATCTGTTTCGGTTGAACTACGGCCAGAGCAACCTCGCCCAGATGACCGATGCGACGGGCGGCGAATCGTTCTTCCAGGGCCTCGATACGCCTATTTCCTTCACGCCGTATCTCACTCAGCTGGACATGGTGCTCCACAATCAGTACTTCCTCACGTTCACGACCGCCCGCAGCATGAAGAAGAAGGGCGAACTGCGCGGCTTCCGCGTGAACACGGAACAGCACAACGTCGAAATCTCCGCCGCGCGAGAGGTGTTTGTTCCCGGAGCAAAGTAGAGTCGGTTTGCATTCGTTGACGCATTATCCTCGGCGCTGCATTTTCCGTTCAGGCGGCGCCGAGGTGTCCCTCCGCAGGTCGTAGCCGGTTGGCTGGACACTCTCTCCAAAAGGTGTTACACATACCGCGCAAAATCACCGTTTCGCGTGGGGGAATTCATGAGCAAGGGTACTTCTCCGTTCGCCGGTTTCAAGCCTGTGGCTCTGGTGTGCGCGCTCCTGCTGGGATTCGCAATCTTCGGACTTCGCCAGTCGTCGAGCGCCGCGCCGCAGTTCGGGTCCAAAGGCTCCGTCGTCGGCATCGAGTTCGACGGCCGCATGGTTTCCGATCTCGACAAGTCCGTCGCCTTCTATAAAACGCTCGGTTTCGTCGAAGTTCCAAACCTCGACAAGTCCTGGCGCAACGATCCGGTGATGAATCGCATTCACGGCACCAAGGGCGTCGAGTCCCGCATGGCCAAGTTCACCCTCAACAGCAATATTTCCGGCAAGCCGTTCACTCTCTACCTCCGCGAATTCCGGGGAATCAAGCGCAAGAACGTGATGGGAGGCAAGACCGCGTGGGAGCCCGGCGCGACGCACATCGATTTGACGATTCCCGACGCCGAAAAAATGTGGGCCGATCTGAAAGCTGGCAACATGCTCTGGCCGCGCACTTGGGATGGGAAGTTGATGCCGCTCCCCGGCGCGACGAAAGGCACGCTCGCCTACATCACCGATCCCGACGGCATGGACGTTGAGATCATCGAGCAGCGTCCCGCCGTGCCCGCCACCGATACGCGCCCGGCCGTTCCGGCCGATCTTCCCGGCTTCAATCACATCGGCCTCGTCGTCCTCGATCCGGACAAGGCCCGCGCGTTCTACGGCGTGATGCTTGGCGCGCAGTGGCCCACGGCGCCCGTGAACTGGGTCGGCGGCGACTTCTTCGATTCCGCCGTCGGCGGCCACGGCAACGTGATTCGCCTGGCGAACGCCACGTTTGCCGAAGCGGCCGATCCGAAAGCGCGCATGCGCTTCGAGATCGTCGAGTACGAAAACCGCAAGAAGCCCGTAACGCCCTACAGCATCACCGACATCGGCGTGAACTACATCGGCCTCGAATGTACCGACATCGATTCGCTCCTCGCGCGCCTCAAGGGTTTCGGCGTCACGGTCGTTTCCGATGGAATCGTCGAGATGAAGACCGGCTACCGCGTCGCGCTCGTGCGCGATCCGGACGTCGGCGCTTTCGTCGAGCTTTTCGAGCGTCCGAAAAGCTGACGCCTCGCGCATCCCAAAAAACAAAAGGCCCGGTCCGATGACCCTTCGCCTACTCAGGGCAAGAAATCGGACCGGGCCTGCGTTTGTCTGCTGCAAACTCTTTGACGTGATCGCCCCGGCCCGAAATTCGGGCGCGGGATCCATTCCGCGAATCACGCGAAATGGAGATAAAACAGGCCAGAACCCGTTGGGCTGAGAAAACCGAACGCCCCGGATCGTGAGAACCGGGATGGAGAGCCGTGCCTGCCAAAAAGACAGACCGTGCTCCCTTTTCTTTTAGAAAGGAGGTGATCCAGCCGCAGGTTCTCCTACGGCTACCTTGTTACGACTTCACCCCAATCATGAGTCATACCTTGAGCGCCTGCCCCCTTGCGGTTGGCACGGCGATTTCTAGTACAGCCCACTTTCGTGATGTGACGGGCGGTGTGTACAAGGCCCGGGAACGTATTCACGGCGCCGTTCTGATGCGCCATTACTAGCGATTCCGGCTTCAT
>Ga0335077_10010141_pt1 | contig 11712 bp, 7 predicted proteins | sample Lox_Sample_31_FD_207151 | JGI IMG/M metagenome (GOLD analysis project Ga0335077, IMG submission 207151) | Soil microbial communities from Loxahatchee National Wildlife Refuge, Florida, United States - Lox_Sample_3.1 | ecosystem: Environmental > Terrestrial > Soil > Wetlands | place: USA: Florida...
GTGCGGGCCCGGTCCACGTCCCTCGCGTCCGTGATCTTGAAGTTGCCAGGCTCACCCGGGACGAGCGTCACGACCTCTCCCAGCCTCTCCACGAGCAGGCACTCGTCCGTCGCCTCGGCGGCGGCCTCCCCCGCGGCCTCGAAGGCGCGCCGGAGGAGCTCGGTCCGGAAGCCCTGTGGAGTCTGCGCGAGCCAGAGGCTCCGCCGGTCCAGGGTCTCCGCGACGCGCTCCCCGTCGCCCCGCTTCACAGTGTCGGTGGCCGGGAGCGCAGCGAGGGCCGCGCCGCTCCGCGCCGCGGCCGCGGCCACCGCCCGCACCAGCTCGGGCGTGGCGAAGGGACGCGCGGCGTCGTGGACGAGGACGAGGTCGCTCTTTTCCAGGGCTTTCAGGCCGGCGCGCACCGAGTCGGCGCGCGCCGCGCCACCGGTGACCACCCTCCCCGGCCGGGAGAGGCCCGCCACCTCGGCCGCCCCGCGGGACTCCTCGCCCTGGGGCACCACCAGGACGATCTCGTCGACGACATCGCTCGAGGCGAGCGCGCGGGCGGCGCGCCGCGCCACCGTCTCGCCCCCGAGGTCGAGCCACTGCTTCGCCATGCCAGCCCGCCGACCGGATCCGCCCGCAGCCAGGATCGCTCCGACCCGCTCGCTGCCGATCACGAGGACTCCCTCCGCCCGCCGGACCACCCGGGATCGAGGCCGTCGAGCGAGGGAGCCCGTCTTCGGCTGCTCGATCCGGCCTCTGGAAACGCGACCGCCGCGCGGGCCGGCGGCCGCGCGGCGGACCTCGGCGAGGCGAAGCGGACGGGCCCGGAGCCCCTCCCCGCTTGCCTCAGTTGATGTTGAAGATCTTCTTGAGCTCCGTCTCGACTTCCTGCTCGTCGCAGTCCTTCGCGATGGCCAGTTCCTTGATGAGGAGGGAGCGGGCAGTGTCGAGCATCTTTCGCTCGCCGAAGGACAGGTCCTTGTCGGAGCGGAGCAGGTAGAGGTCGCGCAGGACCTCGGCGATCTCGAACACCGAGCCGGTCTTGATCTTGTCCATGTACTCGCGGTACCGGCGGTTCCAGGTGGTGGAGTCCACCGAAACCTCCTTCTCGCGGAGGATGGAGTAAACCTTTCGGACTTCCTTGTCGCCGATGATCTCGCGCAGCCCGACGGACCCGACCTTGTTCATCGGGATCATGATCTTCATTCCGTTGTCGAGGATCCGGAGCACGTAGAAGGACTGGCGCTGGCCAGCCACCTCCTTGTGCTCGATCCCCATGACCTCCCCAACGCCCTGGCCAGGGTAAACGGCCTTGTCCCCCACCTTGAAGGTGGGGCCAGACTGGTTCGACGGTAGAGACATTCGGCCCTCCGCCCCGCCGCTGCTGCAACCATCGCCCGCTCGTCGGACTGATGGGGGCGGGGCTTGGATTTCGACATGTATCACGAAGCTTGAGCTTCGTCAATATCCTATGGAACTACGAACTCTTGACGGGGTGGCAAGCGAATCTTGCCGGACTGGCATCGCCCTTTCCTCCCCAGTTCAGGTGATACAAAATACTCCGTTCGAGTCAGTCAAGCACTCGAATGGGTACAAACAGAGTCTACTTTTGGCCCCGCCTGGGGTTGCTTGGCGCCCCGCCTTCGATCGTCTCGGACGCAATGTCACACTCACAGCGCTTCGCGTCATCGAGGCGGGCTCGCCTCGCCGGGCGAGTTCCCCCCGTCGAGGACGAGCCACCCGAAGCGGTCGAGCGCATGGAAGTCGCCGCGCAGGGGAGGAGAGAAGGCCTGCCCTTCGCGGACGCCCCTGCGGTTTCGGTTCTCGATGCGGTAGAGGTTCGCCCGGAAGCGGTCTCCGGCGCGCGGGAGCGGTCCGGGGCCGAAGAGGGATGCGAGCGGCACCGCCATTTCGACCGTGAAGCCGCAATCTCCTCGCGCGTCCCGCTCGACGCGGGTAGCCGTGAGGGCGCCTGAGTTCCACTCCCGGGCGCGCCCGAGGTCGCTCCGCCAGTGCGCGAAACGGGCGTCGAACCGCACGTTCGCAGGGGACACATCGATCTCCACGTAGCCCCGACCCGTGCCCGCCGGGTCGACGAACAGCTCCACTGCCTCGTCCTCGTAGATGGGGTCGCCGTCCCGCCGCCCGGTCGCGACGTAGACCTGGTCGTCCTCCGCCTCGAAGGACACGTAGAGGAAGCGATCGTCCCAGAGGAGCCGGGCCACGGTGGGGTACCGGGGCGGCGAGCCGTCGAGCGAGTTCACGAGGGGCATCTCGAAGGCCCGGCACCACGCGGGCTCGTCGAGCCGGCCATCCACCTCGATGGCCCCCTCCGCCCGCATCACCCGATACACGGGAAGGCGATGCACCCCCGAGAGCTTGCCCGGGCCCGCCGCGGGGTCGCGGCAGGCGCCGAGGCCCGCGAGGGCGAACAGGGCGAGAAGGTGGGCCCTCGACCTCCTTGTGGAAGGGGCGATGGCCACGGCTTCCCGGACGGGAGCGGCGAGCCGCCGAGTGAGCCCGAGGCTCCGCCCCGCATCCTCGCGCGGAACCTCAGGCGCCACACCCGCAACAGCCGCACACTCGACGGCGGCGGTGCCTCCCTCTTCGCCCCAGGCCATCGCCTCGAGGGGATCCGGCGCGGGCGAGCCTAGGCAGCGAAGGGGTTCTCGAGGAGGATGGTCTCGTCCCGCTCGGCGCCCACCGACACGGCGACCACCTTCACTCCGGACAGCGCCTCGAGTCGCTTCAGGTAGTGGCGAACCGCGGCCGGGAGCCTTTCGAGGTCGCGGGCATGGGCGAGGGACTCCGTCCACCCCGGAATGGTCTCGTAAATGGGCTGGCAGCGCTCCAGGTCCTCCGCGTCGCCCGGGAGCTCCTCCACGGTCTTCCCGTCGAGGCGGTAGGCGACTGCCACCTTGAGCTCCGGGAAGCCGGTGAGGACGTCGAGCTTGGTGATGGCGAGTCCGTCGAGGCCGTTCACCCGGGCCGCATAACGCAGGGCGAGCGCGTCGAACCAGCCGGTGCGGCGCGGGCGGCCGGTGGTGGCGCCGAACTCGTTCCCGACCTGCCGCAGCCGGTCGCCGGTCGCGTCCTTGAGCTCGGTGGGGTATGGGCCGCCCCCCACCCGCGTGGAGTAGGCCTTCGCGACGCCGATGACCCTGTCGATGGCCGTGGGTCCGATCCCGGTGCCAGCGGCGGCGTTCGCCGCGACGGTGTTGGAGCTCGTGACGAACGGGTAGGTCCCGTGGTCCACGTCGAGCATCGTCCCCTGGGCGCCTTCGAAGAGCACCGACTTCCCCGCGCGGATGGCCCGGTGGAGGGTGAGGGACGCGTCCCCGGCGTAGCCGGCGAGCCGCTTGCCGAGCCCCGCGTACTCAGAGGCGATAGCCGTGCCGTCGAGCGCGGTCGAGTCTCCGAGGCGCCGGAGCTCCTCCTGGGCCGCCGGGAGGCGTTCCCGAATCCGACGCTCGAGCCGGCCCGCGTCGAGGAGGTCGCGGATGCGGATCCCCCGTCGCGCCACCTTGTCCTCGTAGGTCGGCCCGATGCCGCGGCCGGTGGTGCCGATCTTGCCGGCCCCCATGGCGCTCTCCCGCGCCACGTCCACGGCCTTGTGCCAGGGCATGATGACGTGGGCGTCCTGAGAGAGGACGAGCTGGGCGTCGTCCTTCAGGTAGCCCCTCTTCTTCAGGCGGTCGATCTCCATCATGAAGACAGCGGGGTCGACCACGACCCCGTTGCCGATGACGCAGGTCTTGCCCGGGTGGAGGACTCCGGCCGGGATGAGGTGCAAGACAGTCTTCTCCCCGCCCACGACCAGCGTGTGGCCGGCGTTGTTGCCGCCCTGGTACCGTGCCACCACGTCGACGAACTCGGTGTAGCGATCGACGATCTTGCCCTTGCCCTCGTCACCCCACTGGGCACCGACTACGACTACGTTGGACATGCGCTCCTCGATGGAAAGTGCGCGCGGGAAAACGCGCGGCGCAGGACGATAGCAGGGGACTGCAGCGACTGCTACCGCCGCGCGCGCCCGGCCGCCGCCCGCCGGCCGCTCGCGTGCTCGAGCGCCTGGGTCGCGTACTCGAGGTCCACCGCGAAGCCGATGGCGGGCCCGGGCCGGCCGAAGCGCGCGAGCAGACCGTCGTAGCGGCCGCCCGACGCGACCGCGCTCCCGGCTCCGGGCGCGTACCCGGCGAAGGTGAGTCCGGTGTAGTAGCCCAGGCCCCGCACCTCTCCGAGGTCCACCTCCACCTCGCGGACCCCCTTCCTTCGCGCCAGCCGGAGCGCCGACTCGAGCTCGGCGAGCGCCGCCACCGCCTGCGGGGCGGCGCGGGCCACCTCTCGGGCGCGGGAGAGCGCCCCTTCCCCATAGAGGGTGGCGAGCGCCGGAAGGGCCCCCCGCGACCGTCCCTCCCCTCGACCGCCCGTCGCGAGCGCGGCGAGCGCGCCCTCGTCCTTGCGGGAGAGGGCCTCCATGGCCGCCGCTCGGGCTTTGGCGGAGAGCCCCGCGGCCGAGAGCACCGCACTCGCGAAGCGAGCGTGCCCCACCTCGAGGACCGCCTGAGTGAGCCCGGCCCGGTCGAGCGCGCGCCGGAGCACCGCCAGGGCCTCCGAATCCGCCGAGGCCCCTCCGGCCCCGAGGAGCTCCACGCCCGCCTGGTACACCTCCCGCGGGCGCCCGGCCCGGGCCTCGCGCGCCCGGAGGACCGGGCCGTCGTAGCAGAGGCGCGCCGGAGCGGGAAGGGCGTCCTTCCGTGCGGCGTAGAGCCGCGCGATCTGGGGAGTGATGTCGGGCCGGATGGCGACCACCTCGCCGGAGCCCGGCTCCACGAACTTGAGCACGCCGGCGAGCGCCGCCTCCGAGAGCCCGCGCTCCACCACCTCGAGCCGCTCCAGCGTGGGGAGGAGGACGCGTCGGTAGCCGAAGGACCGGAACACCTCCTCGAGCCGGCCGGAGAGCTCGGCGAGGTGGGCGGAGTGATCCGGAGTGAGGTCGCGAAGGCCGAGCGGCAGGGAGAGGTCGAGCATGGCTTCGGTCGGGTTTAGAGGACGATGTGGCGCACCTGGCGCACATGCGGGAGGGCGCGCAGCCTCTCCAGCAGCTCGGCGCTGGGGGTCGAGTCCACGTTGAGGAGCGAGACCGCGGCCGTGCGGGACTCGTCGCGGGAGAGGGAGATGCGGGCGATGTTCACCCCGGCTGCCCCCAGGGTGGCCCCGATGTTCCCCACCACACCGGGCGAGTCGTCGTTCTCGCAGAGGATGATCTCGCCCTCCGGAACGGCCTCGAGCCTGAACTGGTTCACCCGGACGATGCGGGCGTCCTGCTTTCCGAAGACGGTTCCGGCCACCACTGCCTGCTCCCGGTCGCCCCGCACCGCCACGGTGAGGAGGCTCACGTAGTCCTGGGAGCCCTCCGTCCGCTCCTCCCGCACGGCGATGCCGCGCTCCTTCGCCATGGCCGGTGCGCTCACCTCGTTCACGGGGGAGGCCTCGAAGTGGGAGAGGAGCCCCCGCAGCACCGCCGCGGTGACGGGGCGCTGGGGGGCCTCGGCGAGCTCCCCTGCGCACTCCACCCGCACCTCCCGGGCGCCCGGCGGCGCGACCTGGGCGGCGAGCGAGCCGAGCTTGCCGGCGAGTCCGAGGTAGGGACCGAAGCGGTGCAGGGCCTCCCGCGACATCGCCGGGACGTTCACGGCATTGTGAACTTCCCCGTTCGCGAGGTAGGCGACGAGCTGCTCGCAGACGGCGGCGGCCACCGCCGCCTGCGCTTCCTCGGTGGAGGCGCCCAGGTGGGGAGTACAGATGAAGTTGTCGAGCCCGAAGAGCGGGCTCTCGGGGGCGGGCGGCTCCTTCTCGAAGACGTCGAGCGCGGCGCCGCCGAGGTGTCCGGAGCGGAGCGCCTGGGCGAGCGCCTTCTCGTCCACCAGGCCGCCGCGCGCGCAGTTCACGAGTAGCGCCCCCTTCCTCATCTTTGCGAGGGTCTCCTCGTTCACGAGGGCCCGGGTCTGGTCGGTGAGCGGCACGTGGAGAGAGATCACGTCGGCCCCTCGCCAGAGATCGTCGAGGGAGACGAGCTCCACCCCGAGCTTCTCGGCGCTCTCCGGGGAGATGAACGGGTCGTAGGCGAGCACCCGCATCTTGAGGGCCCGGGCCCGGTCCACCACCACCGATCCGATGTTGCCGATCCCCACCACCCCGAGGGTCTTCCCGGCGAGCTCGTGTCCCTGGAACCGCTTCTTCTCCCACTTCCCCGCCTTGACGCTCGCCGTCGCCTGGGCGATGTGGCGCGACAGGGCGAGCATCATGGCGAGCGCGAGCTCAGCCACGGTGACGGAGGAGCCGCCGGGGGTGTTCATCACCACCACCCCCCGGCGCGTGGCCGCCTCCAGGTCCACGTTGTCGACGCCCACGCCGGCACGCCCCACCACCTTGAGGCGGGCGGCCCGATCCAGGACCGAAGCGGTGATCTTCGTGGCGCTGCGGACCGCCACGGCATCGTACTCGCCGACGACGCGCTCGAGCTCCTCCGGCTTCATCCCCACCTTCACGTCCACCCGGAGACCGGCGCGTCGGAGGATCTCGAGTCCCTCCGGCGAGAGCTCGTCGGCGACGAGCACGCGATGGGGCATGGCTTCTCCTCGAAAAGGGGCACGCCGCGCCGCGGGAACTATCAGGGAGAGGGGGGGTCGTCAATCGAGCGCCGCGCCGGCGCCGAGGGCGTCGGCCCGCGGCGGCTTCGCGAGGATCCCCTGGAGAGCCACCGCCACCACCTGGCGCTTCATGCGCTCGAGCTCCTCCTCCGAGGGCTGGGGGGCGGAGAGCATCCCGGTCACCATCCCGGTCAGGTTCATGTCGAGCACGCCGAGGACGCCCGCCGCCGCCACCAGTGGATCGACGTCGCGCCGGAGGTCGCCCTCGTCCTGCCCGCGGCGCACCATAGCGGCGACGAGCCCGAGAGTGGCCTCGAAAGTCTGCCGGGTGCTCCCGGCGCGGATGACGCCGGGGGTCCGGGGCACCTCGAGGATGAGCACGCGCACCGCCGCCGGCGCGGTGCGGAAGACGTCCATGGCGAAGTGGATGACGCTCGCGATCTGGTCCGCCGCGCTCCCTGGCCCGTCGGCGATGGCGCGAATGGCGCCGATGAGAATGGCCCACTGCTCCTCGAGAACGCTCTCGAGGAGCTCGTCCTTGTTGCGGAAGTAGTGGTAGACGAGCCCGTAGGCGACGCCGGCCTGCCGGGCCACGTCGGCGATGCGGCAGCCGTGGTAGCCCTTCTCGGCGAAGACCCGGAGCGCCGCGTGGAGGATGGCGCGACGCTTCTCCGGCTCGGTGCCTGGGGCGAAATCTGGAACCTCTCGCTTGGATGTGGCCAAGTTGACTCCGGAATCAACGGGAAAACTACCGAGCGCCTCCTGGGGAGTCAACGACACAGGCGGGCCCCCCGGCCGCTCTAGGGTGCGAGGTGGAACCCGGAGAGCTGCGACAGGTCGAGGCCGGCGCTCACGTTGTAGAAGCCCGGGGATACCGTCACCTTGACGAGGGCGCGCCAGCAGTCGCAGGGGGAGGTCCAGCTCGCCGTGAAGGCGTTCTGCTGGAAGCCGGGCAGATTGACGTAAGGAGCGGCGTCCGGGCTCGAGACGCCGGCTCCGAAGGTGGTGATGGAGCGGAGCGAGAGGATGGCGTCCCACTGGACGTCGAGGCCGCCGAGGACGCGGACCTTGATGGAGCCGTTTACCTGCGCCATGGGCTGGAAGGGGATGGGGCGCGAGTCGAACATGGGGTCGAGGCCGGCCTTGAGCCCCGCGGACGCCGAGGAGCCGAGCGCCAGGAACTGGATCCCGACGTGGTCGGACCGGGCGTCCGCGGCGTCGAGGTTGAGCTGCAGCTGGGTGAAGTGGTCGAGCCAGTTCCGCTGCAGGGCGGCCCAGGACCCGGGCGGCGCCGTGGCCCCGAAGGCGAGGAAGCGGGCGAGGAGGCTCCCGCTCACTGGCCCCCACCCCACCCCGCCGCGCACCCAGGTCTCGCCCAGCCGGCTGCCGGAGAGGTCGAAGTCCTGGCCCAGGTCGAGCTCGAGCCGGGTGGCGGACTGCTTGCCGCTCGGGCCGACGAGCCGGTTGCGGAGGTCCACGCGGAGCTGGCTGTAGCCGCCGGGGAGGGTCGAGCTCAGGCTCCGGAGGGGCAGGCACCCTCCGCGGAGCGCCGAGAGGGAGAGCGCGCCAGGCGCCACGCAAGGCGCCCCCGCAACCACCGGCGCGGCGTCCACCTCGTCGTAGGCGTAGGCGGGGAGCGCCGGGCCGGCGACGCCGGTCCCGGCTCGCCACTCGAACCGCGGCTCGACAACGTGGCGGAGCGCTCCGTCTCCCTGGCCGTAGACCCGCTCGAGCCGCGTGGAGAGGACGGCCCCTCCGCCCGCCCACCCGTCGAGGAGCGCGGGCCTCGCGCCGGAGTCGAAGAGGTAGCCGGAGCCGGTGCCGGCCACCCAGGGCTCGACCTCTAGGAAGGATCCAAACGGCACGGGTGCCCGGAGCTCCGCCCGCGCGTAGGCGCGGTCCGCTGCCAGGCGCTGCCCGGGTATCCAGGCGTCCCCGGACGGAGGCGGGAACGGAAAGGGCGGCCCCCGCAGGGAGAGGGGGAGGCCCGGCTGGAAGGGCCAGAGCCTCTCCCCCGGGCCGACGCCGTTCACGCTCTGGTCCGTGATCCCGGAGATGGGAGCGAATCGGGCAAGGCCCACCTCCCCGGAGGCGAGGACCGGGCCGGTGAGGCGCACGGGCTCGAGCGTCGCCGAGACGGCCGGAAGCCGGTGAAAGGACGGGACCCTTCCCCCGAAGACGCCGAAGGGCACGACCGGCACGCCCGGCTGCCCGAGGGTCGCCACCTCGAGGTTGTAGGAGGCGTCCGCCTCCACGAGGACGTCGGGGAAGGCGTGGCCGAGGGCGACCTCGGACCGGAGGTAGGGCGCGTTCCGGAGGAGCACGTCCGCCGCGAAGTCCTGCTCGTAGGCGGCGTCCCCCACGAGCCCCAGCTCGGCGTTCACGAAGGTCGCCGGGTCGAGCTCGGAGGCCTCGTGGAGGGTGAGCGCCAGCCGGTCTCCCGAGCCTGGCTTCCACAGGTAGGGGAGCGTGTCGCGCATGAAGTAGAGCTTCGCCTCGCCGCCCACTCCCACGGCCGGCGCCCAGCGGACCTCTGCGCTCGTGTCGAGGCCCCGCAACCCCGGGTCCGACTGCGGCACGGCCCCGAGGGAGCCCTGCACCTGTGACGAGCTCGGCCCGAAGGCGTAGGCGGCCGAGAAGGTCGCGTCCCAGCTCCGGCCCAGGGTGAGGAAGAACGGCTCTCCGAGCTCGAAGCCCCCACGCGAGCCGATGGTGTAGGTGGGGACGAGGAATCCGGTCTGGCGGTCCGCCAGGGGCACGTAGAGCCAGGGCAAGGGGAGGACCGGGATGGGCGTGTCGATGAAGAGGAAACGCGGCGTCACGTAGATGACTGGCCAGGTGAGAATGGCGCTCTCCCCCGGGGTCACCACCGCCTTCCGCGCGTGGATTTCCCAGGACGGCGCCCCGCTCCCGCAGTCGCAGAGCGTGAGGCGGGCGCTCTCCGCGGTGAAGGGGGTGGGCTTCTCGTCGAGCGGAGCCGTTCCGTGCGCCTCGTCGGCCCAGAGCGAAACCCGGTTGCGCCCCTCCCGGACGGCCTCGGCCGCCCCCTTCGCGCCGTCGAGGTTGAGCGGCTTCGACTTGAAGAAGGTGGAGACGTGGTGCGCCTCCCATGGCCCATCGATGACGGCGTGCATGCCGTCGGCAGCGACGACGCGCCCGGGCGAGGTGAGAAGCACGTCGCCCTCCGCGTCGAGGTCGCCGGTCCTCGGATCGTATCTCCCAGTTCGGGCCCTGAGGAGGACGACTCCCCGGCGCACCCGGACTCCGTCGGTGAAGAGATACCGCTCAGTGGCGGCGTCGTAGGTTACGCTCCCGGCCTCGACGTCGACCGAGCCGCGCGGCGCCGGCAAGGTTGCGCTCGCCCCCTCGGCCACAGCGGGGCGAAGAGCGAAGGCGCAGGCGGCCACGGCCCCGAGGCGAAAAGAGCGGGAGGCCCGCCCCGACCACCGGCACTCGCTCGCCCTGGCGCCCATCGCTCACGCCTGGTTTACCATGCCGCTGCGTGGCGCGCCGGTGAGGCGACGCGGGCCGCGGCGATGACGCGTTGGCGTTACCGAGCGGCCGGGGCCGCTTCCTTCTCGCCGCCCGGGGCGGGAGCGGGGCGAAGGCTCGCCGGGCGCTCGAAGTCGATGGCGAGGGTGTCGCCCTCGACCCGCTGCTGCCACGCGACCTTCTGCCGCAGCCGGATCTCCACCGCGTAGTTTCCTCCGCGCCGCATGGGCGTCACCCTGGCCACCGCCGAGGGGAAGAAGGAGGTGTCGAGGAACCTGAGCTCGTTGCGGTTCGCGGCCCTCGTGTTCAGCATCTCGACCAGGACCACGTTCTCCCCGACCTCCGAGACCTGGAAGCGGGGGGTCCCTTTCGTCCGCACCACGACCTCCGAGACCTCGGGGAGCTGCCGGAAGCCGATCGACTCCACCAGGATCGGCTGGCCGCGCGGGGCGACGGCCACCGCCGCGACGCGGGGGGGCCGCCGCGCGCTCGGCTCCGAAGGGGCTGCCGCGGTGGCGGCCAGCGGCTCTGCGCCGCGGGGTGGTTCCTCGACCGCCGCAGCTGCGAGCTGGGTCCCGGCTTCCGGCTGCCGGGCCGGGACGGCCTCGGCCGCCGCGCGCGCGCGGGCGTCCGCCTCCGCCTGGACGGCCTGAGCACGGGCGGCCTTGTCCGCCTCCGCCTTCGCGCGGCTTTCTGCCTCCGCCCGCGCCGCCTTCTCCGCCTCGGCCTTCGCCCGCGCCTCCGCTTCCGCCCGTGCGGCCCTCTCCGCTTCCGCCTTTGCCCGGGCGGCCTCCGCCTGGGCCGCCTTCTCCGCCTCGGCCTTCGCGCGGGCCTCCGCCTCCGCCCGCGCCGCCTTCTCGGCTTCCACCTTTGCCCGGGCCTCCGCCTCCGCCTGGGCCGCCTTCTCCGCCTCCGCCTTCGCCCGGGCGTCCGCCTCCGCCTGCGCGGCCTTGTCGGCCTCGGCCTTCGCCCGAGCCGCTTCCGCCTGAGCCGCCTTCTCCGCCTCCGCCTTGGCTCGGGCCTCCGCCTCCGCCTGCTCGGCCTTGTCGGCCTCGGCCTTCGCCCGGGCCGCCCTCTCCGCCTCCGCGCGGGCCTTCGCGTCGTCGTCCGCTGAGCCCGTGGCAGCGACCGCCGGGCTCGGAGCCGGGGCCGCAGCAGCCACTGGCTGCGAAACGGCGGCAGCGGGCGGCGCGCTGGCCGGTGCGGCGGCAGCCGCAGGTGGCGCCGGAACCTGGGCCGCCAGGGCCGGCGCCGGGCTCGCTGGCGCGGCGGGGGCCGGTGCGACCTTGGCTACGGCCGCTTCCGCAGGCTGCGCGACGCGCACCGCGAGCCGGTTTCCCTGGACTTGCACGTCTGGGAGCTCGACGTCGCGGGAGAGCACGACCGTGACTCGGGCCACCGCGGAGGAACCGCTCCCGAAGGAGAGACACTTCACGAGCTGGACCACCCCGGACCCGGCGACCTCTCCCGGTACACCCTGGAAGCTCGCCTCCGACATGTCGACGACAAACCGCGGGGGGTCCATCATCCAGAAGGTCGTGAAGTTCGGAGGCCTCGAGCCCTCGATCGAGACCACGACCGC
>Ga0335077_10010142_pt1 | contig 11712 bp, 10 predicted proteins | sample Lox_Sample_31_FD_207151 | JGI IMG/M metagenome (GOLD analysis project Ga0335077, IMG submission 207151) | Soil microbial communities from Loxahatchee National Wildlife Refuge, Florida, United States - Lox_Sample_3.1 | ecosystem: Environmental > Terrestrial > Soil > Wetlands | place: USA...
AAGGTTCATCACTTGCGCAAGCAGTACGGCGTTACCCCGGTTTACAAGCGCGTCGACACCTGCGCTGCCGAGTTCGAAAGCTACACCCCGTATCTGTACTCCACCTACGAGGACGAGGACGAGGCGCAGCCGACCGATCGCAAGAAAGTCGTCATTCTTGGTAGTGGACCGAACCGTATTGGCCAGGGAATCGAATTCGACTACTGCTGCTGCCATGCGGCGTTTGCGCTGCGCGATGACGGCTACGAGACGATCATGGTCAACTGCAATCCCGAGACCGTCTCGACCGATTACGACACCAGCGATCGTCTGTACTTCGAGCCGCTCACTTACGAAGATGTGATGGCGGTCTATGAGCACGAAGCTGCCGGCGGCGCGCCGATCGGCGTGATCGTGCAGTTTGGCGGGCAGACCCCGCTGAACCTCGCGCTGAAGTTGAAAGCGGCAGGCGTGCCGATCATCGGCACCGCGCCCGAGGACATCGATCTCGCCGAAGACCGCAAGCGCTTTGGAAAGCTGCTGGACGAGCTGGAGATTCCACAGCCGCCGGGCGCAACCGCCGCCGGCGTTCAAGAGGCCGTCGCCAATGCGAACCGCGTGGGTTATCCCGTGCTGGTGCGACCGTCCTACGTGCTCGGTGGCCGCGCCATGGTCATCGCTTACGACGATGCGTCGGTCGAGCAGTACATGCGCGAGGCCGTGGAGTATTCGCAGGAGCGCCCGGTATTGATCGACCACTTTTTGGAATCGGCGACCGAGGTCGACGTTGACGCGCTCAGTGACGGTGAAGATGTCGTGATCGCCGGCATCATGCAGCACATCGAAGAGGCCGGCATTCATTCGGGAGACTCGTCCTGCGTGCTGCCTTCGGTCGACTTACCGAAATCTGTGCTGGACGCCATCCGCGATTACACGTTTCGGCTGGCGCGAGCTCTCCGAGTCGTCGGCCTCATGAACGTGCAGTATGCGATTCAGCGCGATAAGGTCTTCGTGATCGAAGTCAATCCTCGCGCGTCGCGCACGGTGCCTTACGTCTCGAAAGCGACCGGCATCCCGGTGGCAAAAATCGCTGCGCGCCTGATGACCGGTCGCAGGCTGCGCGAGTTCCTCCCCGATAACATTGCCAGCGCCGCCGATCTCGATACCGGAAATTTTTATTACGTGAAGTCGCCGGTGTTTCCCTGGGGCAAGTTCCCGGGCGTCGATACAGTTCTGGGGCCGGAGATGAAGTCGACCGGCGAAGTCATGGGCGTGGCTGACAACTTTGGCGAGGCCTTCGCCAAGGCACAACTCGCCGCGGGACAGATGCTGCCAACGTCGGGACGCGTGTTTCTCAGCGCCAACGATCGCGACAAGCCGTTCATCGCGGAGGTTGCGGCCCGTTTTGCCGAGCTTGGCTTCAGCCTGGTGGCGACGCACGGCACAGCGAAGATTCTGGAAGATGCCGGCCTGCAAGTCGAGCGCGTGTACAAGGTCAAAGAAGGCCGTCCCAATGTTGTGGACCTGATTAAGGGCGAGCGCATTCACCTCATCGTGAACACGCCGCATGGCATCGAGCCGTGGTTTGATGAAAAGGCGATACGGCGTGCCGCGGTCATAGCCCGGATTCCGACCATCACCACGCTGGCGGCCGCGCGCGCAGCTTGCGACGGCATTGCCGCCTTGCAGCGTGGCGAGGCTACGGTCTACGCGCTGCAGTCGTTGCATGCGGAACGCTCTGGTGCCGCGCTGCAAGGTGCAATTCGCGGGACATAAACGGCGCATTCAATCCGAAGTTGTTCCATCAGCATCCAAACTGATATATGGCGAAAGAAGAGTCGACGGATTCCGAGTTGCAAGCCCTGAGCTCGGAATTGCAGGAGGAGAAGCGCGAGTTCACCGCGCCCGGATCCCGCAAGTCAAAATTCGCCGTCGCCACTCGCGCCCTGCGCCATCGGAATTTTCAGCTCTTCTTCACCGGCCAGCTCATCTCGCTCGTCGGCACCTGGATGGACACAGTTGCCGAATCGTGGCTGGTGTATCGCCTGACCGGATCGGCGCTGCTGCTGGGCACGGTCGCGTTCTGCAGCCAGATCCCGGTATTTCTCTGCGCTCCCGTCGGCGGCATCGTTGCCGACCGTTATAACCGGCACCGCATCATCATCGGCACGCAAGCGCTCTCCATGGTTGTCGCTTTCCTGCTGGCCGTGCTTACGCTCAGCCATCGGGTGCAGGTCTGGCAAATCATGGTGCTGGCGGCGTGCGGCGGCGTGATCAACGCGTTTGATATTCCCGCGCGGCAGGCATTCCTCATCGACATGGTCGGCCGCGAGGATCTGCTGAACGCCATCGCGCTGAATTCGTCGATGTTCAATGGCGCGCGCATCATCGGCCCGGCAGTCGCAGGAATCGTAGTCGCAGCCGTGGGCGAGGGCTGGTGCTTCATGGCCAACAGCGCCAGCTACATTGCCGTGATCACCGGCCTGCTGCTGATGAAGCTTCCTCCGCGCCAGGTGCGCGAGCGCGAGACCTCGCCCTTCGAGGACATCGTTAACGGTTTCAAGTTCGTCAAGAACACCGCCCCGATCCGCGCGATTCTGCTCATGCTCGGCCTCATAAGCCTGGTGGGCATGCCCTACGCCGTGCTGATGCCGGTGTTTGCGGCGCAAATCCTGCATGGCGGCGCGAGAGCTCTCGGAATCCTGATGGGTGCTACCGGAGTCGGCGCGTTGCTGGGAGCAATGAGTCTCGCGGCGCGTGTGGGCGTAAAGGGGCTCGGCAAGCTGATCGCGTTCTGTGCCGCAGGTTTTGGTGGAGCGCTCATCGCGTTCTCGTTCTCGCGCATTTTCTGGCTCTCGGCGCTGCTGCTCGTTCCCGTCGGCTTCTGCATGATGGTGCAGATGGCATCGTCCAACACGCTGGTGCAGTCCATGGTGCCGGACTCGATGCGAGGCCGGGTGATGTCCGTCTATTCCATGATGTTCATGGGTATGGCTCCCTTTGGCGGCTTCTTCGCAGGAGCGATCGCGCACCACATCGGCGCGCCGTATACGGTGGCGATTGGCGGCTTGGCCTGCATTGCGGGAGCTTCGGTGTATGCCATGTATCTTCCGAAGATTCGCAGCGAGGCCCGCGAATTGATCCTTGCGCAGGGAATGACGGCCGGGGTGCCGGTGCAGGAGATCACGCGGCAAGGGGCGTGAAGAGAGTTGTCGGTTGCCGGTTGTCAGTTGTCCGTAAGAAGTTGACAGTTTTCCGTTGTCAGCGTTCGCGGCATATCCTGGATTCTCGAATTCCGCAGGTTGTCGATTGCCGGTTTTGGCTGCTCAGCACTTGTTCACCGGGGAAGCGTATCAATCGACGATGACCCCCTCGATACTCCGGAGTGTCGGTTGAGACTGACAACTGAAACCTGGCCTTGTGCGAACCGACAACGAACAACTATTTACCGATAACTGACAACCGACAACTGGCGACGGATAACTGGCCACTGACAACCGACAGCTGCTTCTGGGTTTGACTCCGACACCTGAGACCTGATACCTGATACCCCATGAGTGCTGAGACAGCGCCCCCCACTCCAACCAGTCACTCGATCCCGAAGCAACCCGCGACTGCCTACGTTGGCACGTCGGGATGGTCGTACACCATCTGGAAGCCGGACTTCTATCCCAAGAGTGTCGCATCGAAGAACTTTCTGAACTATTACGCGACGCGGCTCAATGCGGTCGAAGTCAACTTTACGTTTCGCATGCGGCTGCAGGAGAAAACGGCGCTTGGCTGGATGGCGGCCGTCAGTCCCGACTTCCGTTTTGCGCTGAAGGCGAACCAGTTCCTCACGCACATTCGGCGGCTCAATAATGTTGAAGAGCCGTTGCAACGCTTTCTGACGACGCTGCAACCCTTCGGAACTCAGCTTGGGCCGGTGCTGTTTCAGCTCCCGCCAAATCTGAAGTGCGACGCTGGATTGCTGCGGCAGTTCCTGTCGCTGTTTCCAAAGAATTTTCGATCGGCATTCGAATTTCGCCACGAATCGTGGTTCGCCGAAGATGTCTACACTGCATTACGCGACAGCAACGCCGCGCTCTGTATCTCCGAGACCGAGAAGCTCACCACGCCGGAGGTGCACACTGCGGATTACACCTACTTCCGGCTGCGCGAAACCAGCTACTCGCCGGACGACCTGAAGACAGTCGCTGCGCGCGTTGAGCGCGTCGTCAGCGGCGGGCGTGACGCTTACGTCTTCTTCAAGCACGAGGAAGATCCCAGCAGTCCGCTGAACGCGGTGCAGCTTCTGGAGCAGGCGCGAGCCGCGTGATTCCATCTGGGCGAACGGCAGCCACAGCGTTTGCTCATGTAAAATAAAGAAGCTACCCGGCACGTAGAGAGTGGCGCACGGATTCTCCCCAAGCTTTCGAGAGTCCATAAACAGCGCCCGCCTGCAGTCGAAGCCGTCCGCTAATCCCTACCCGGCAAAGAAGCCGGAATGGGGCACTCGGACGTGGGCTTGAGACATGTGCATCTCGCGCTGGCCGTGCGTTCCCGCCCCGGCCTTCACGCTGTGCTTCCTTCAAGCCGAACTATGCCCCGCAACGCGGGAGAAATCTGCAATACATCAGGAGAAGTGAATGGCGAAGATCGCAAAAACCGCAGACCGCAAGAAGGTCATGGACACCACTAAGAGCACGGATTGCCCCAAGTGTGGCAAGGCGACCCGCATTGTGAAGCGGGTGAAGGACCGCGAGCGCAATGTTCCGGGCGGAATTTATATCTCGTGCTCGGCGTGCGAGTTCTACGAGAAGCTGTAGTGGACAGCGCGCGGGCTGAAGCCCGAAAAGCAACAGTTAAAAGACTTCGGCGCAGCTAAAGCTGCGCCCCTTCCCAGGAAAGTGCTCTGTATGAGGAGGCTCGATGATCGCGCTACTAGCCGCCTTCTATAACTACACCTACTTCGTGCCGGCGTACGGCATTGGCTGGGGAACGCTGGCGCTGATCAACGCCGGCCTCGCGCAAGGCAAGAAGCGCAGCGGCTTGCTGTGGTTCCTGCTGTCGCTGCTGCTGGGGCCGATCGGGACGTTCATCATCGTGCTGCTGCCGAAGGGCTGACGAGAGCCAGCAGTTTCCCGTTAACGGGCATCAGGTATCAGGAATCACGCTCGGCTCTTACTGACGCCCCGACACCTGATACCTAAAACCCACCTTCCCGCGCTGTCAGGCTCGCAGCTCCTACTGCGGGCGGCCGCCCATTCCACCCATGCCAGGCAGATCCATTTTGCGATAGCCACTCGGGACCTGGAACAAACTCGGATCCTGCGCGCCCTCTTTGATGTTGGTCAGCTGCCAGATTGTGCCTTCGCTGACCGTCTTGATCGGGAAGTGCAGCTTAGTGTCGATCCACACATTGGAGACACTGCCGTCCTGGTGCGTGATTTGCCAATGATCGGCGCTTCGTCCATTGACCGTCTCCGTGCCCATGTTCTTACAGGTCGTATCGGGGTCGCTGGCGCAGGGATTCTTGGGATCGTAGGGGTGAACGTCGGCGGTGTTCGGCCCACGGTGCATGGCGTTCTCGCCTGCCCGGTGCTCCATATACATGCGTTGCTGCGGCATGATGATGTCGACCGTCTTGGTCGCAAATGTCGTGATGATGATGGCTTCGCGCGGCCCTTCTCCTTGCATGTCCATGCGCATCGCCTGCGGGCTGACGTAGAGTTTGCCGTTCATATCGCGGTTCGTTGGGTTCGCTTGCATCGACGAGGTCTGCATGTCCGCCGAAAACGGCGTCAGCTGCGGAATCTGGGCGGCCAGCGAACCAGCCAGGCAAAGCAGTACGGCGAAAAGCAGGCCACGGGTCCTGAGTTTCACGAGGTGTCTCCCTGATAGGCGGAAAGCCGCCGCAAAGTCGGCTCAAGTTTACGCTGAACTGCCGGTTCGCGCCTACGGGCTGCGCAGGTCTTCGCCCGGTTGCGTTAGCTCCTCAGAGCGGCATGCCAAACCCCGCCAATTGAGTAGGAAGCTCCAGTTGGGCTATATTCGCTATCAGCTTCGATCAGCCATTCGCAGGAGGAGGGCGCATGGGCGCAACGGGAATCTGGAGGCGCACGCTCGACCATACAACGAGCAGTGATCCTACGGTCCTGGTCGTGGTCGAAGGAACCGAACGCCGCACGCTGCTGCTCGATCATTTTCCTTTCACCGTCGGACGGCGCACCGACCGCGACCTGGTGCTTGCCGATCCCCGTGTCTCGCGCGAACACGCCCAATTTGTCAAAGAGAACGACGGGTTCTACCTGGTCGATCAGAACAGCCGCCAGGGAACGTTCGTCAACAATGAGAAGATTTCGCGGCACAAGCTGACGCGCAATGACCGCATCGAGTTCGGCGTACGCGGCGCCGGCTTTGTGATGTACAACCCTGACCGCTCGCCCTCCAGCGTCGGGCAGCAGGTGCTCAGCCAACTCTCCACGTGGAAGCCCGCCGCCGGGGCCGGTTCCGAGCTGGAAATGCTCAACGTCTTCCTGGAAACCGCGCGCAAGCTGAACAACGTCGGCGTGCTGGAAGACGTTCTGCAAACCCTGCTGGAAGCATCGTTGCGTCTGACGCAAGCGGAGCGCGGCTTTGTCTTTCTGCGCGAAGGCGCGGCCGGCGAGCTCCGGCTTGCTGCCGGCCGCGAGCGCAACGGCGATATCATCAACGATGACAGCACCATCTCCCGCTCGGTGTTGCGCGAAGCCATGCGCAGCGCGTCAGACTTCCTCGTCACCGACACCGAGGACACCGGCAAGCTCGCCGGTCGCGACAGCATCGTCGCCCAGAACCTGAAGAGCGTCATCTGCATTCCGCTGCGCAAGACCAATATTCAGGAGAAGACGAAGGAGGACACCAAGTCCGACGGAGGCAGCGACCTTCAGGGTGTGCTGTATCTGGATTCGCATTTCTTGTCGGGCAAGCTCTCCAGCGTCAATCATGACATCCTGAAGACGATCGCGAACGGCGCCGCTACGCTGGTCGAGAACGCCGCGCTGGTGCAGGCCGAAGACGCCGCCAAGCGGTACCGGCAGGAGCTGACGATCGCTGCCGAGATCCAGCAACGGCTGATGGCGGTCACCATTCCCGACGTGCCGTATGCCAAGGTGAACGCCGTCAGCTACGCCTGCAAGGACATTGGAGGCGACTTCTTCGACCTCGTGTACACCTCAGACGCGCTGTCGCTGATTGTGGCGGACGTGTCCGGCAAGGGAGTCGCCGCCGCCGTGGTGGCTTCCATCCTGCAGGGCATGCTCTATTCGCAGCTAGCGCGCGATTCGTCGCTGCCCGAGATGATCGCCGCGGTTAACCGATTCCTCTGCGAGAAAGTCGGCGGACAGAAGTACGCGACCCTCGTAGTTGCGCGCTTGCGCCAGAATGGTGAGATGGAATTAATCAACTGCGGTCACGTTCCGCCGCTGATCATTTCCGGCGGCAAAGTGAAAAAAGTCGAAGCCGGCAATTTGCCGGTTGGACTCATCGCGAATGCCGAGTTCACCGCAACGAGTTTTCGACTGGCAGAGGGCGATTGTCTGACGATCGTCACCGATGGCGTCACCGAGGCGGAGGACGCTGCCGGTGAATTTTTCGGGAATGATCGCCTGGAAAACTGCTGCGGCCAGGGCTTCGCCGCCATCGAGCAGGCGGTGACAGACTTTCGTGGAGCCACTCCGCTGAGCGACGACTGCACCATCACCGAGCTGACTTACCGCGGGTAAGCGAAGGGCCGCGGTAAAGAAAGTTATGGCCAGTTCCGAAAGAATCAAGATCGAGCAGCACGGCACGGTGGGCATGCTGTGGTTTGCAGCCTGGCTGTTCACGCTGGGCTATCTTCACCTTTCATTTTGGAAGGGGTTGCTGGCGATTGTGCTGTGGCCGTATTACCTGGGCAGCGCCTTAAGTTGGCGGCTGCCGCACTAACCCTGCAGTTTCGACCAACCATGCGATCGGCGCTCCTGATTATCGAGAGCCTTGCCAGCGGCGTGCTTGCTCTCGTCATCTTCCTTATCGCGCTACTGGTAGCGTTGCAACTCTGGGGCAAGTACGTGTTGCATCTCGCTGCAAACCAAGGGGTAGGTTGGGACCCAGTTTCGCTTTTCGGGCCGTACTGGAAATTTGCGGTTTTCGGGATTCCCGGTCTGGTCTTCCTAGCTGGGGCCGCGGCAGGCTTCTGGTTTTTCCGAAGGTAATCAAGACCTCCTCTCTCGTTAATCCCTCCTAATCCATTTGGTCATGTTTCTGCACCTGCTCCCCATAGAGCCTGCAGTGCCTCTGCAGCCGACGTTTGCTTTGCGGAGAAGCCATGCCCCTCGCCCTGGAAGGAATGGATGAAATCATCAAGGAATTCCTGATCGAGAGCGGGGAAGCCCTTGATCTGCTGGACCGCGACCTTGTAGCCCTGGAGCGAGATCCCACCTCGCGCGACTTGTTGGCGGAGGTCTTTCGCGCTGTTCATACCATCAAGGGCAACAGCGGCGTGCTCGGGTTTTCCCAGCTGGAGAGAGTGGCGCACCTCGGCGAGAACCTGCTGAGCCGCATGCGCGATGGCAAGGTGCTGCTGAATCCAGCCATCACCAGCGGCTTGCTGGCGATGGTCGATGTGCTTCGCCATGTGCTGCAGAACATTGAGCGCGCCGGCAGCGAAGGGCCCGGCGACTACGCCGGCGTCCTACAGAAACTCGAAGGTCTGCTCCACACCGCCACTGCAGCAGAAGCCACGGCCTCGGTCACGCCCTCGACCGCCGAAGCAGCGTGTGCGCTCGTGACGAACGCGCCTGCCTCTGGGGCGCAAGACTCTCCTCCCCCAACTGCCACCGCAGAGCCGTCGAACGAAGGCGCGGCCTCGGGCGGCAATATCCGCGTCGACGTCCGCCTGCTCGACAAAATGATGAACCTGGTCGGCGAGTTGGTGCTGGCGCGCAACCAGATCCTGCAGTGTGGCTCGTCGCAACGTGATACCGCTTTTTTCCATGCCGCCCAGAGTCTGAACCTCATCACCAGCGAGTTGCAGGAAGGGGTGATGAAGACTCGCATGCAGCCCATCGGCCACGTGTGGCGGCGCTTTCCGCGCCTCGTGCGCGACCTGGCGTTGCAATGCGGTAAGCAGGTCGCGATCGAGATGGAAGGCTCGGACACCGAGCTCGACAAGACCATCCTTGAGGCGATTAAGGATCCGCTCACCCACATCCTGCGCAACTCCCTTGATCACGGAATCGAAACGCCGGAAGAGCGGGTTCGCGCCGGCAAGCCGGCGTCGGGCCGACTGCACGTGCGCGCCTATCACGAGGGTGGGCAGGTCAACATCGAGATTAGCGACGACGGCGCCGGCATCGACCTTCAGCGGGTAAAGCAGCGGGCATTACAGCGCGGTGCTATCAACGCCCAGCAGGCCGAGCGCATGACCGAACGCGAGCTGATGAACCTGCTCTTCCTGCCGGGATTCTCTACTGCCGACAAAGTCAGCAACGTCTCCGGTCGAGGCGTCGGTTTGGACGTAGTCAAGACCAACATCGAAAAAATCGGCGGCGCGGTCGACCTGCAATCCGGGCCGGGCCAGGGTACGACGTTAAAGATCAAGATTCCGCTGACGCTGGCCATCATTCCCGTGCTGATTGTCAGCAGCGGGGGCCAGCGATTTGCCATCCCGCAAGCCAGTTTGCTGGAGCTGGTGTGCCTGCAAGGCGCCAGCGGCGCGGCGGCCATCGAGCAGATCCTGGGCATCCCCGTATACCGGCTGCGCGGACGGCTGCTGCCGCTGGCCTTTCTCACTCGCGAACTGGCATTGCAGCACGACGGCTGCGCACCCGAACCCGCCGACGTGGTGCACAACATTGTTGTTCTGCAGGCCGAGGATCGCCAGTTCGGCCTGGTGGTCGACGAGATCAACGACACACAAGAGATTGTTGTGAAGCCACTGGGCAAGCAGCTGAAAGGAATCTCCTGCTTCGCCGGGGCAACCATCATGGGCGACGGGCAGGTGGCATTGATTCTCGACGTTCTCGGCATCGCCCAGAGGGCCGGCGTAGTCACCCCGGTGCACGAGCCGGCAGTCGCCACTCAGGATGCCGCGCAAGCCGCTGACGAGAGCGCACGGCCAAGCTGGCTGTTGTTTCGTAGCGGACAGGGCAGCCGTCTTGCGCTGCCGTTGTCGCCCGTAGCGCGGCTGGAGGAATTTCCGGCTCAAATGGTGGAGCATTCCGGGGCGAACGAGGTGGTGCAGTATCGCGGCGAAATTATCCCGTTGCTGCGCATCTCGAAGCTGCTGTCGGAGCCAGAGACGGCCTGCGATCCGCTGCAGGTGGTGCTATTCAACAACAACGGCCGCAGCCTGGGGCTGGTGGTCGACCGCATCGAGGACATCACCGACGAGGCGGTTCGGCTGCGCGACAACGAGCGCAAAGGCTTCCTACTGGGCTCTGCCGTAATTCAACAAAAAGTCACCGGCATCGTCGATCTGCAACAGGTCGTAGCGCACGCAACTGCAGCCCAGTTTGTGGCGACCTCGGCACCGGCAGAACCGAGCTGAGCCATGGCCGAGCGGCAATTCTGCACGTTTTATCTGGACGGCTTCTTGTTTGGAATCGAGGTCCAGCAGGTGCAGGAGGTGATCCGGCACCAGGCGATGATCCGCGTGCCGCTGGCCCCGAAGCCGATTGGCGGACTTATCAACCTGCGCGGGCAAATCGTAACCGCCATCGATTTGCGAGTGCGTCTGGGATTGCCGGAACGCAAGTGCGACGAGCTGCCCATGAACGTGGTGGCGCGCTCGCAAGATGGCGCTGTCAGCCTGCTGGTCGACGACATCGGCGACGTCGTCGAGGTTTCTGAGAAAGCGTTCGAGCCCCCGCCCAGGACGCTGCCGGGCGAAGCGGGGGAGCTGGTGGGTGGAGTTTACAAGCTGAAAGATCGTTTATTGCATTCGCTTCTCCTGGACCGCGTCATACGCATGCCACTGGAGGACGAAGGCCTGGCCCGGTGGAGCAAAACATAGACCGGCAGAATGCAATGGATGAGCTTTGCCGATTAGCGGATTGGTTGCGTACACAGCGGCTATTGAGGAGCAGCGGTTTATGTGCAAGAACATGAAATTAGGCGCCAAGTTGACAGCAGCGTTTGTTGGCATGGCTTTGATCACCGTTGTTGTTGGCTTGCTTGCCACATACTGCATCACCGAAATGCGCGACGCCGCTCGCATGGAGGGCACCAGCGCGTTGACGGTGCAGCAAGTGGGCGAGATTCGCCAGCGTTTTGAGCGCAATGAAGTTCTGCTGCGCGAAGTCATTGTTGGCCAAAGTGTCTCCGAGATTCAAGCGTCGGAGCGCGCGATCCATGAAAACAACGCCGTTATCTCCGACATCGTGAGAGCAGTCACTCCGGATGACGACGGGGAAAGATCGGTATATGAAGAGTTAATCGCAGCGCGAAAGGCCTACCAGCAATCGAGTGACAGGGTCATCCGGATGGCCGAGGAAGGCCATGGCTCCGATGCCATCCACTTGTGGCGGACGGAAACCCGTCCGCTGGGCGACGCCGAGGAGGCCGTCCTCGAAAAATGGATACAGTGCAACATCGAGCAGGCGAAAGTGTCAGAACACCTTGCTTTGGATGTGGCCGGCCGGGGACTATGGACTCAGCTCATAGCGTCCATCGTTGCCCTCGACCTGGCGCTCTTCCTCGGATACTCGATCTCAAGAGGGATTACGCGGC
>Ga0335077_10010145_pt1 | contig 11710 bp, 9 predicted proteins | sample Lox_Sample_31_FD_207151 | JGI IMG/M metagenome (GOLD analysis project Ga0335077, IMG submission 207151) | Soil microbial communities from Loxahatchee National Wildlife Refuge, Florida, United States - Lox_Sample_3.1 | ecosystem: Environmental > Terrestrial > Soil > Wetlands | place: USA: Florida...
CGAGGCCTCCGAGCAGCATCACAATCAGACCTTTCACCGCGGCGCCGAGGCCCATGAACGGGGACACGCTGCTGTTTTTCAGTCCATCAAGCACGCCCGCGATGCCGGCGATGCCAGAGCCGATCATGAACGTGATCAGCACCACGCGGTTGACATTGACACCGAGCAGCGCGGCGGTTTCGTGATTCTCCGCAACCGCGCGCATGGCGCGTCCGAGCTTCGTGCGCTCGATGAACAACCAGAGCGCGACCATCAATGCGATCGCGATTCCCAGGATGAAGAGTTGAACCGAGCTGATGGTGACAGGCCCGATGTGATACAGCGCCTGGTGGATCGTCTCGGGAAACGAGAACTGCTGGCCGCCGAAGACGTAGATGGCGAGATTTTGCAGGACGATGGTGAGGCCGATCGTGCTGATCAGCGGCGCGAGCGGGCGGTCGTTTGGCACCGGACGCACCGTGACGAAAAACGCCAGCGCGCCGAGGATCGCGCAGGCGATCATGGCCCCGATCAGCGCAACATAGATGTCAGTGCCGGCGTACATGACCAGGAACAACCCGACGAAAGCGCCGACCATGAACACTTCGCCGTGCGCGAAATAAAGGAGGTTAAGCACACCGAAGATCAGCGTGTAGCCGATCGCGACCAGCGCGTACGAAGCGCCAAGCATCAGACCGTTGATAAGTTGCTGGTAAAACATCTCGTCCTTTCAGCCCGGCGTCGCGATGCTTCCCGACATTTGCATGGCCTGCATAGTCAATGCGCTGCTGCCGAGAAATCCTGCGTCACGCGCGAGGCTGAGACGCACGCCTTGCGCGTCGTTGCCGGCGTGTTGCGGCTGCGGCCGACGAACCGCGGCACGCCCGCGGTGACGACCGCGCCGATCGCGGCGATGTCGCCGTGCTTGATGGCGGCGAGCGCGGTCTTCTGCGTGCCGCCGTCCGGTGCGTCGATGAGCACTATGTCGGCGGCCTTGCCCGGTGCGAGTAATCCGCTGTCGAGGCCGTAAATGCGTGCATTGCTGCCGGTCGCCGCGGAGATGAAGCGCTCCGGCGGCATATCGGTCAGGCTTGAAAGGTGCGCGATGGTGTAAAGCATTCCGAGCGGCATGATGCCGCTGCCGGTCGGCGTGTCGGTTGCGATGATGAAACGTTCGAAGGCGCCGTTCGCCTCAGCCAGCTTCGCGCACAGCAGCGTTGTGCGCAGGTTGCCGGCGGTGCAGACCTGCAAGGCGATCTTCGATTCCTTGATCACGCGTTCGAAGTCGGCGTCCGGCATTGCGGTCGGTCCACCGTTGATGTGGAACGATACATGCGGGTGCATCTTCAAGAGATGATCGCCCGTGATCGCGCCGGAGCCCGGGATCGAGGAGCCGCCGGTGTGGCAGGTGGTGATCAGGCCCGCGGCCTTCGCGCCCGCGACCAACGGCACGTAATCGTAAGAACTCTTGACTGCGCCGAAACCGGCCTTCGCGAGCTTCACACCCTTTTGCGCGAGCTCGCGGAAATCCGGTTCTTTCAGGCCCGGCTCAAGGATGACCGAACCGGCGATGACGCGCATGCCGCCGGGCCGGTAGTCGGCAAAACAGCGTTGCGCGGCAATCGCAAGCGCTTTAACGCCTTCGACGTCGCGCGGCCGCCCCGGCACATGCACTTCCGACGCGGAGATCGCGGTCGTCGTGCCGCCGTGCAGGTAGCTCTCGAGATAGCCGACGGTGCGCTGGCGCGGCGTGTAGTCGCCGAAGGTGATGTGCACATGTGAGTCGATCAGGCCGGGGATCGCGGTCATGCCATCAGCGTCGATCACGACGTCGGCCGCCTTAACCGCGTCGGCCGATGTGGTGCCGACCGAGGCGATCTTCTCGCCGTCGACGATGATCGTGTCGCCTTCAGCAAAGGGCTTGCGCCAATCGCCGGAAACGATCTGACCAAGATTGACGATCGCGACCTTCATGGCCCAACCGTTCCCGTCCTCAGTTCGGCTTGCGGCCGAGCTCGTCTTCGAGCCGATAGGAGTCCATCAGGCTGTCTACCAGACCGGTGGCGCCATCCCAGTCGAAGGTTCGGTAGCTGTGGCCAGTGGTCACGAACCGCGCCCCTGCATAGAACATCTCGTATTGGGTATGACGCGAGCCGAACTCGGAGCCAACCGCGTCCCACGCGGCCTTCAGGAACTTTACTTTCTCTTCCGGACCCATTTTCGCCGCGCGTTGCGTTACGTCGATGATGCGCTTGAGTTGGGGGTCTTCGAAGTCGTGGATCGAGGACGGCAGCATGATCAAAGCGCCGCCGGACAATTCGCGTAGCGTATTGACGATGCGTGGATAGAGATCCTGCGTCAGCACCTGTGCGGAATACATGAAATGCTTGTTCGGCACGTACCACTCGCCGCGCATCGAGCCTTCCGCTTCCATGCCGGCCATCATGGCGTTGACCATGCTGCTGTGTGCGGCGAGATAGCCGAGCTGTTCGCGCACCGACGGAATGTTAGTGGTGCCAATCGCCTCGGTAATGCGGTGGGCAAGCCCGAGCAGGAACTTGATCTTTATCGACAGGCGGATTTGCGATTGGTAGTTCTGGTAGGTATGGCCGGCGGTGTCGTGAAACTGGGCGCGGCACATATCGCTGTCGCGGTGCACGAACACGCGCTCCCACGGCACCTTGACGTCGTCGAAATAAATGAGCGCGTCGTTCTCGTCGTAACGTGAAGAAATCGGGTTGTCGAAAATCGAGATGGCCGCCGCCTCGTAGGATTTGCGCGACAACACGCGCATGCCCTTGGCGTTCATCGGCAGCGCGCAGGAAAAGGCGAGGTCTTCCTCGCCGGGCTTCAAAGGCTGCAAGTTGGCGACGAACACTTCGTTCGCCATGATGGAGCTCGTGCCCAGCATCTTGGCGCCACGGATAGTAATTCCGCCTGAATCCTCATCGACGATGCGCGCGACCAGCTCCTCTTTCTGTTCCCCCCAGTCTTTGGCGCGCTCGGCTTGCGGATTGATGATTACGTAGGTGAGAAAGTAATCGTTGCGACTCGCCTCCTCGAAATAATCGCGCAACGCCTGCGCACGCTTGGGTCCGTGTTTCTCGAACACCTCAATTCCCATGCGCTGACCGACGAGGGCGGAGGCGAGGTGGTCCGGCGAGCGCCCCATGAAGCCGTAGGAGAGGCAGGCCCAAGCCTGCATCGCCTTGCGGCGTTGGAGTATCTCGGCGTAGCTGCGCGGCATCTGCCACGCGCGGTTAATGCGCCGGTTCGAGCCGTTTGGCAGGAACGTCATTAGCTCCATATTTTCTGGCCGCGCCTGATAGTCGTAAAGCAGCGCCGCCGACTTCACCGAATTACGAAATGCGGGGTGCTCGGTAACGTCCGGAACGAGCTTGCCGTCGATGTAAACGGTGCGGCCGTCCTTGAGCGACTTGATGTGCTCTGCCCCTGTTTTGCAGTCCGTCATGGCCGGCTCCCGTCCCGTCACGCGCCCAACGCGCTGCTTCGTCTACATCATATCAGTCCGTCGACGCCTTTGATGTCGCTCGCCGCGAGGCCGCCGACGCGATGATTGGCGCGGCCACGGTTAGCGAACGCGCAGATGACTGCGATCTCGTTCGGCAACGGCGCATCGGGCAGCGTGATCGTGATACCGTCGTAATGCGAGCGGACGTAGAGTGCATCCTTGTGCGCAAGCGGAATGTCGATGGTGGCGCCCGGCGCTGCGCGCTTGGTGATCGAGGAGATCCACGCCTTCCCGCCGCCTGCGGCCTCGCGCATCACGTTGCCGAAAACAGTGGTGAGCATCGAGACGCCGTGCTCCTGCTCGCCCTGAAAGCCGATGATTGCGGCCTTGCCGTAACTTTGGGCCTTGTGCGGCGCGAGCATGGAGATCGCGAGTGTGCAGATGGTGCGGCCGATGTTCTCGCTGGCGTCGGTGAGCGGCTTCAAATCGCGCTCGAAGCGGCCTGCGAACGGATTGTCGATGATGGCGGCGACCGCGACCTTTCGCAGCGGCGGATTCGCGCGCTGTCCGGCTTCTTCCGCGATTTCCTCGATGAAGGTCAGCGTGCGCTTGATCTGCATCGATGGTCCCTCCCGCTACCCTTTTTGTTTGTTGGCAAAATGATGGGTCAGTCTAGTAATGCATGTCAATAGCGGGCTCATAGATCGGCATGTTGACCTCAGGTGTCCTCGACGATGAACGGCCTGCCTGGCTTGCGCGGGCGGCTGTCGCTGCGCGGGCGATAGTTGAGGCGATAACTCATGTCTCGCGCGCGCAGCGGCTCGCGGCAAACATTGCATAGGACTGCTGGATTGAAATCGTGGCCACATTTGTTGTGATTGAGGATCAGCGGCGGTTTACCGCGGGCGAGCCAGTCATCGCCCCAGCGCAGCATCGCGATCAGTGGCCCGTAGAGATCCTTGCCCTTTTCGGTCAGCGGATACTCGTAACGCTCAGGCTGATCCTGATATTTGCGACGCACGAAGATCCCTTCCGCAACCAGCCGGTCGAGACGATCGGTGAGAATGTTGGGCGCGATGCCGAGCTTGTTCTGAAGGTCATCGAAACGACGTACGCCAAAGAATGCTTCACGAATGACCATGAAACTCCAGCGGTCGCCGATCACTTTCAGCGTTTGCGCCACCGAACTTGGACGGCCGCGGTCAAGCACGGCCGGATCGGACGGGCGCCGGTTGCGCTTGGCGTCGATGACAGGCGTTACGCCCGCGCCCGGCCCATCGCGATAGGTCACGGTTTTGTTGTCGACCTCATCCTTGCAATGCGAGCAGGCGACGATCGGCCGGCATACTTCGCCACAGAAATTGTGAACGAGATAGATCGGTGGTTTGGCAGTTTTTTTCAGCCATTTATCGCCGAACGCGAGCAGCGCCATCATCACCGGATAAAGTTCGATGCCCATCCGCGTAAGGCGGTACTCGAAGCGTCTCGGCCGCTGCGAATACTGCACCCGACGCAACAGCCCGCCGGCGGTGAGATCGCGTAGCCGCTGCGTGAGCGTCGCGCGCGGAATTCCGAGCGCCGCCTGGAATGTCTCGAAGCGTGTGGCTGCGAAATAGCATTCACGCAGCACGAGGAACGCCCAGCTGTCGCTCAGGATCGCGACGGTACGGCCGACCGAGCAGTTGCGCTCGTGGGTGACGCGCACGGGCTTCGCGCGTGACCGTCGCGCACCGCGCTGCGCCGGCGCGCTGCGCCGCAAACTCACAACCTGACCCATCAACACCCCGAACGTCGCGCATATCGAACGCGCGCGGCTGCTTGACTTGACGACAGCCTACATAGTCTAATTATGAAAGTCATTAGTTCGAGGACGGTGCAGGGCCTCTCGCAGTCATGAAGCCAGCAGCGTTCGAGTACGTAGTTGCGAAAAGCATCGAGCAGGCAGTCGCAACGCTGGCGCAAGCCGGCGGTGAGGCGAAAATCCTCGCTGGAGGGCAGAGCCTGGTGCCGATGCTGAATTTCCGGCTGCTGCGCCCGGCAATTCTCGTCGACATCAACCGCATTCCCGGCCTTGCTTTCATCGAGGACGCGGGCGACGCGGTCAAAATCGGCGCGCTGACGCGGCATCATCAGCTCGAAACCTCGCCAGTTATCGCGAAGCACTTTCCGGCACTGTCGTACGCGATGACGCATGTCGCGCATCTTGCCATTCGCAACCGTGGCACCATTGGCGGCAGCCTGTCGCACGCCGATCCCGCCGCCGAACTACCGATGATGGCGCTGCTGCTCGGCGCGAAGCTTCATATTATCTCGGGCAAGGGCAAGCGTACCGTCAAAGCGCGAGAGTTCTTCCGCGACGCGCTCACCGTCGATCTCGCGGAAGACGAATTGCTGACAGAAATCCACCTACCGAAATTGCCGCCGCAGACCGGCTGGGGCTTCGAGGAAGTCGCGCGCCGCGCGGGTGATTTCGCGCTGGCTGCTGTTGCCGCGACGATCACGATATCCGGCGGCGCGATGAAGGAAGCGCGCATTGCGCTTACCGGCGTCGGCCCGACACCGGTGCGGGCAAGCGAAGCCGAGGCGTTGCTCGTAGGCCGAAAGCCTGAAGCGAAATTGATGGCGCGAGCGATCGAGGCAGTGCGCGCCGCAATCGAGCCGGAAACCGACCTGCATGCCTCCTCGGATTACAGGCGGCAGCTCGCGCGCGCTCTCGCGGGCCGTGCGCTGGCAGTCGCGTTGCAACGCGCAGGCGCGACATGAGCGGACGGCGCGACATACGTGTCACGGTCAATAGCGTGGTCTACGAGCGCGCGGTCGAGCCGCGTCTGCTGCTCGCCGATTTCCTGCGCGATACGCTCGGCCTCACCGGCACGCATGTCGGATGCGAGCACGGCGTTTGCGGCGCCTGTACGGTACTGGTTGATGGCGACAGCGTTCGCGCATGTTTGATGTTCGCGGTGCAGGCCGACGGTTGCACGGTCGAGACGGTCGAAAGCCTCGGGCGGATCGGCGGGCTCAACCCTCTGCAGGAATCCTTCCATGCGCATCATGCGCTGCAATGCGGCTTTTGCACCCCGGGGATGCTGATGACGGCGACCGATCTTCTGAAAAAATATCCGCTCGCAACGGACGACGAAATCCGCGAGGGCCTCTCGGGCAACCTCTGCCGCTGCACCGGCTATGAGCACATCGTCAAGGCGATCCGCGCAGTGAAAGCTGGAGCCGCGCGATGAAGATGCATCTTCTCTCCGGTGGCCGGTTGCGCATGCGCAAGAGCATCTATTTCCCGGATGCGGATAGCAGCGAGACTATGGAAATCCCGGTGTCCTGCGCGCTCTTGCGCCATCCGCAAGGCAACGTGCTGTTCGATACCGGGTGTCATCCCTCGGTGCCGGAGGATCCGGCAGCGCGCTGGGGCGGGCTTGCCAGGATCATGGTGCCCATCATGCCGCTTGGCGATAACGTGGTAACCGGTCTCGCCGGTCTCGGCTTCACCTGTGACGATATCGACGTCGTCATTTGCTCGCATCTGCATCCGGACCATTGTGGCTGCAACACGCTGTTCACACGCGCGAGCTTCATTATTCACAAAAAGGAGATCGAGGCGGCGCGCGCGCCGAACGCCAAGAACGTCGGCTATCTCGCAAGTGAATGGGAGCAATCGGCGCCGACCGACGAACTTGATAGCGAGCGCGATCTGTTCGGCGATGGGCGCATCGTGCTCATTCCGCTGCCCGGTCACACGCCAGGCACGACCGGCGCGCTGGTCGCGCTCGACCGCTCCGGAAAGTTCCTGCTCGCCTCCGACGCCGTAGGCGTGCGCGAAACGCTCGATCGTGATGTCATTCCGCGCAACACGTGGAATGTCGACGCATTGGTGAAATCGCTTGCCGAGATCAAGCGCATCCAGAAGCAGGGTACGACGGTGCTGTGCGGTCACGACGCCGCGCAATGGCAAAGCTTGCGAAAAGGCGCAGACATTTATGACTGAAGTTCCCGAAATCCACGCCCGGCCGAAGATCGTCGGGGCACGGGTCAAACGCACCGAGGATCCGCGCCTGCTCACCGGCCTCGGCAGCTATACCGACGACCGACAAGTGGCGCGCGTGCTGTACGTTGCCTTCCGCCGTAGCGACCAATCGCACGCGCGCATCCTTGGCATTGGCTGTGAAACCGCCCGCGCCGCACCCGGTGTCGTCGCCGTACTCACGGCGGAGGACCTCGCCGATGGAGTAAAGCCGCTGGTCGCCACGTCACGCATGGCGAACTATTACGCGACGCCGATTTTGCCGCTGGCGCGCGGCAAGGTGCGCTACGTCGGCGAGCCGGTCGTGGGCGTTATCGCCGAAAGCCGTTATCAGGCGGAAGATGCGGCCGAACTAATCGCGGTCGATTACGAACCGCTGCCCGTTGTCATTGATGCGGTAATGGCGGTCGGCGACGGCGCGCCGCTTCTGCATGAAGAAGCCCGCACCAATGTGCTCGTAAGCCGCGAGTTCAAGCGCGGCGACGTCGATGCCGCGATTGATGCCGCACCGGTGCGGGTCAAAGGCCGATTCCGTATGCACCGCAAGACACCGGTGGCGATGGAGCCTCGTGCATGCCTTGCCGAATATGACGCCGGCCGCGACGCGTTGACTCTGCACTCGGCGACGCAGGTCCCCGGGATCGTCCGCGATGCTTTGTCCACCGCACTCGACATGCCCGGCCACCAGATCCGTGTGGTGGCGCCCGATGTCGGCGGCGGCTTCGGCGGCAAGGGCTCCCTCTATCCCGAGGAGATTTTCGTCTGTGCCGCCTCGCGTCGACTCGCGCGCCCGGTCAAGTGGACCAGCGACCGCATGGAGGATTTGACCTGCAACAGCCAGGGCTTCGATGAGATCATTGATGCCGAGCTCGGTCTCAACGGCGACGGCCGTGTCATGGCGCTGCGCGCGGACGTGATCGGCGACGTCGGCGCTTATTCGATCTATCCGTGGACCGCGGCGCTCGAGCCTGTGCAGGTCGTGAGCTTCCTGCCCGGGCCGTACCGCATCGAGCATTACCGCGGCCGTGTGCGTGCGGTTGCGACCTCTAAAGCACCGACCGGACCCTACCGCGGCGTCGGCCGCCCGACCTCGACCTTCGTCATGGAACGGCTGATGGACATGGCCGCTACGAAGCTTGGACTCGATGCGAAGGAAGTCCGCCTGCGCAATCTCGTCGGCGCGGGTGAGCTTCCCTACAAGGTCGCTTCCGGCATCGTGTGGGATAAGTCCGGCTTCCAGGAATGTCTCAATGCTGCCTGCGACACGATCGGTTATGACGCGCTGCGTGTGTTGCAAAATGAAGCGCGTGCGAAGGGCCGCTGGTTCGGCGTCGGAGTCGCGTCTTATGCGGAGTTGACCGGCATCGGCTCGCGCATCTCGGTCGCGCCCGGCATGCCCATCAACACCGGCACGGAAACGGCCAATATTCGCATCGATTCGACCGGCGCGATCACTGCCGCGTTCGGCGTCGCCTCGCACGGACAGGGACTGGAGACGACGCTGGCGCAGATCGTTGCCGAGCACCTCGGCGCCCGCTTCGAGGATGTTCGCATCGTGCAAGGCGACAGTGCCGCCGTGCCTGGTGGCACAGGCACCTATGCCAGTCGGAGCCTCGTGCTCGCTGGTGGCGCGGCAACGCTTGCCGCGCGCGCGGTTCGCGAGAAGGTACTCAATGCGGCTTCGCATCTGCTCGAAGCGTCGGCAGCCGATCTTGTTGCCGAAGAGGGAAAGGTTTCTGTCGCCGGCACCGATCGTTCGGTGACGTTTCGCGAGGTTGCGCGGGCGGTCTACTCTGAGATGGGCCGCCTGCCGCCGGACGCGCGCGACGAACTTGCCGCCACCAGGACCTACGATCCGGTATTCGGCACTACGACGTCGGCGACACACATAGCGACGGCTGAGATTGACCCCGAGACGTTCGAAATCAAGATTGGCCGCTTCGTCGTAGCGGAAGACTGCGGTCGCCTTGTCAACCCGCTGATCGTGGATGGTCAGGTGCATGGCGGCGTCGCGCAAGGCATAGGTGCAGCGCTCTATGAAGAAGTCGTCTATGATGACGAGGGCCAAATCAACACCGCGAGCCTTGTCGACTATCTGGTGCCGACGGCGTGCGAAATTCCACCGATGCAGGTGGTGCACCTGGAATTGGAATCGCCGACCACGCTCGGCGGCTTTCGGGGCATGGGTGAGGGCGGCACCATAGGCTCACCGGCCGCGGTTGCGAACGCGGTCAGCGACGCGCTGTCGCCGCTTGGAATCGAGATCAACGAGCTTCCCGTAACACCGGAGCGCCTTTTCCGCCTGATTGAGGCGGCGCAGGCGCGCGACAAAACCTGAAGGGGCGGTCATGGATTTCGGACTCAAGGGCAAGATTGCTTTGGTGACAGGCGCGGCGCGCGGCGTCGGGCGCGAGATCGCGCTCAGCCTGGCAGCAGAGGGGGCGAACGTCGCGGTCAATTACCACAACTCAGGTAAGGAGGCCGAAACGCTGGTTTCCCAGATCACGGCGAATGGCGCGAAGGCGCGGGCCTACAAGGCCGACGTGGCCGATTTCGCCGCCGTGAAGACGATGGTCGACGAGATCGTCAAGGACTTCGGCGGGCTCAATATCCTCATAAACAATGCCGGCATCGCGCGGCGCCAGCGTTTCATAGAGACGAAGCCCGACGACTGGCATCGCCAGATTGACGCCTGCCTCTACGGTGCCATCCATTGTTGTTATGCTGCCGCGCCGCACCTCGACGCGGCGAGAAACGGCCGCATCGTCAGTGTCATCGGCGATTCCTCACGCGTCGGTGAATCCGGACTTGCCATCGTCGCGGCCGCGCGTGCCGGCGTGGTGGCACTGATGAAGTCGCTGGCGCGCGAATTTGGCCGCTCCGGCACGACGGCAAATACGGTTTCGCTCGGTCTGGTCGAGACCGCGCACGACAGGGTCTGGGTCGAGGCTAACCGTGAAAAGTTGGTGAAGCTTTATCCCGTACGGCGGCTCGGGCAGGCGGGCGACGTCGCGCCGATGGTGACGCTGCTCGCTTCGCCGCTCAGCGGCTGGGTCACCGGGCAGGTGATCAGCATAAGCGGCGGGTTTAGTATGGTTTGATGAGGACTGAAGATGCTTCACACGGATCTGATCGCGCCCATCCCGGAATTGCTGAGGCGGCACGCGGCTGCGCGCGGTAGCAAGACGGCCTACCGCGATGCGCAGTCATCGGTCACCTATACCGAACTACTCGATCGCACCGGCAAGCTCGCGGGGCATCTTGCAGACAACGGGATCGCGGCGAACAACACCGTTGCGATCATGCTGCCGAATTCGGTGCAGTGGGTCGAAGCCTGCTTTGCAATCACCCGCGCGGGCGCAGTAGGCGTGCCGATCAGTTACGACGCGACCGAAGGCGAGATCGCCTATCGTCTGACCGACGCAGACTGCAAGGCCGTATTCACCACCGGCGAGCGCGGCGACCTGTTCGCGAAGCTCAAAGGTCAGGCGCCCAACCTGAAGACGCTGATCATGACCGATCGCGGCCAGTGCAGCGCGGATGGGTTGCACTATGCCAAGCTGGTCGTCTCAGCGGCGAAATCGGCGCCGCGCGATCCGGCTTCGCTGCACGAGCCGATGTACATCCTCTATACCTCCGGCACCACCGGCCGCGCCAAAGGCGTGCAGCTCACCGTGCACGGAATGTTGTGGGTTGCCGCCGCCTGCTGGGCGCCGATCACCGGGCTGTCCGAAAAGGACACGGTCCTGTCGCCGCTGCCGCTCTTCCATTCCTACGCGTTAAATTTGTCCGTGATGACGATCCTCGCGACCGGCGCGACCGAGTACATTATGGAGAAGTTCTCCACCAGCGAGGCGGTGCGCCTGCTCAAGACCGGCGAGTTCACCTACTTCCCCGGCGTGCCGACGATGTTTCATTATCTGTTGCAGGCAACGCGTGCCGAAAAGAACGTGCGCTTCCCGAACCTGCGGCTGTGCGCCTCCGCGGGCGCCATCATGCCGGCGACGCTTAACCGCGAATTCGAGGCGCATCTCGGCGTACCACTGCTCGACGGCTACGGCATCACCGAAACCTCGACCATGGTGACAATGAACTGGCCGTCCGGCGGGCGCACGCTCGGTTCCTGCGGGCTGCCGCTGCCGGGGCTTGCCGTGCGTATCGTCGATCCGGCGAGCGGCACGGATTGCAAGCCAGGCCATGAGGGCGAGCTGATTGTGCACGGACCCAAC
>Ga0335077_10010146_pt1 | contig 11709 bp, 15 predicted proteins | sample Lox_Sample_31_FD_207151 | JGI IMG/M metagenome (GOLD analysis project Ga0335077, IMG submission 207151) | Soil microbial communities from Loxahatchee National Wildlife Refuge, Florida, United States - Lox_Sample_3.1 | ecosystem: Environmental > Terrestrial > Soil > Wetlands | place: USA...
GCAGTAGAGAATCCACAGTTGGTAGCAGACGCGAGTGGTCGCTACGGTGCGCAATGCATTGTAGTGGCGATTGACGCGAAACAATCAGGAAATGGAACAAGGCCGCGTTGGGAAGTGTTTACTCATGGCGGGCGCAAGGCCAGCGGACGCGATGCGGTAGAATGGGCAAGGCAGGTGCAGGCGCTGGGCGCGGGGGAAATTCTGCTTACCAGTATGGACCGGGACGGCACAAGAAACGGGTTTGATTTGATGCTCACAAGAGCGATTTGCGATGCCGTGGATATTCCGGTCATTGCTAGCGGCGGCGCTGGTAATTTGCAGCATCTGGTGGAAGGAGTGCTGCAAGGCGGAGCGGACGCGGTGCTGGCAGCCAGCATTTTCCATTATGGCGAGTATACCGTGCTGGAGGCCAAGCGATACATGGCGCAACACAACATTGAAGTCAGGTTGTAGTGAGAGAGATTCATGGCTGATAGCTGGTTAAACAAAGTAAACTGGACGCACGACGGCCTGGTACCGGTGGTGGTTCAGGAAACAAGCGGCGGCAAGGTTCTTATGTTTGCCTGGATGAACCGCGAAGCGCTGAAACGTACCGCAAACACCGGCGAGGCCGTGTACTGGTCGCGCGCGCGCAAAAAATTATGGCGCAAGGGTGAAGAATCTGGTCATGTGCAGAAGGTGAAGGAAATCCGCCTGGATTGCGATCAGGATGTAGTCCTGCTTACCGTTGAACAAATAGGCGGAATTGCCTGCCACACGGGTAGGCACAGTTGTTTTTTCCAGAAATTGCAGAGTGGCAAATGGGTGGTCACCGATGCGGTCATCAAAGACCCGAAGGAGATTTACCCGAAATGAGCGGCGCGGATATATTGGAACGCCTTACCAAGACACTGGAAAACCGCAAAAACGCCAGCCCGGAAGACTCGTATGTGGCGCGACTTTATGCCGGCGCGCCGGAAGTAATACTGAAAAAAATCGGCGAAGAAGCTGCAGAGATTCTGCTGGCGGCGAAAGACGGTGATAAACTACAAATTGTCAGGGAAACGGCCGATCTTTGGTTTCATTGTTTGGTCATGCTTTCATATTACGGAATGACGGCAGATGACGTGCTTCAGGAATTGCGGCGGCGTGAAGGCGTTTCGGGATTAACGGAAAAGGAACAGCGCAAAAAAGGCAAGGACTAGCAATGTGGAAGAGGGGAACAGATGGACAATTGCATTTTCTGCAGAATAGTTAAAGGAGAAATCCCTAGCAGAAAGGTTTATGAGGACGATGAAATTCTCGCTTTTCACGATATCAATCCGCTCGCGCCGGTACACTTCATGTTGATACCGAAGCAGCACGTTGAATCGCTTGCTGATGTCAACCGTGCGCACCAGGGCGTATTGGGGAAAATAATGGCGCTGGCGCCGAAGCTCGCCAAAGAACAGGGTTGCAACGATGGTTTTCGCACAATAATCAACACCGGCAGAGTAGCAAGGCAGGAGGTGTCTCATTTGCATATTCACATTATCGGCGGCCCGGATGTGCTGCCACCTATGCTATACCGTGCCAAGCCGGGGTAGACCTTATCGTAGGAGTTAAACATGGGCTCAATTAGCATCTGGCATTGGTTGATTGTTCTGCTTATCGTGCTCTTGATTTTCGGCACCAAGAAGCTACGCAACATAGGCTCTGATTTGGGGAACGCGGTGAAAGGATTCAAGGAAGGCATGCGCGGCAGTTCAGATGAGGACCAGACCGACAAGCAAGTTCAGCCTCCGGTCACGGGTAAGACCATTGAAGGCGAAGTACAGAACAAAACCCAGACCAAAGCTTGATCTGGGTGACAATGCCCAATGTTTGACGTTGGTTTTTCCGAGATTTTGGTGATCGCATTGGTGGCCCTCATCGTTATTGGGCCAGAGCGATTGCCGAAGGTGGCACGTACCTTGGGGCACCTGTTCGGCCGCTTGCAGCGTTATGTTGCGGAGGTCAAGGCCGATATCGACCGTGAGATGCAAATGGATGAGCTAAGGAAACTCCAATCCGGCATGCAGGATGCGGCGCGCTCACTTGAAAAATCTGTAAGTGACAGCATGCGGGATACCGAAGCGCATATTAAAACAATCGCAGACGACGTGGAGAAGACTGGCGAGCATGCCACACCATTATCCGCGGCGCCCGAAGCGCAGGCGAAGTCCGTTAATCCGCAAAAGCAATCTTAAGTTTGCCGCCAGCCTGGACACATAGAGCTGACCGATGGCCGCTCCAGATACATTCATTTCTCACTTGATCGAGCTGCGAGACCGGCTGCTGCGCTCGATTCTCGCAATAATAATAGTGTTTCTATGCCTTTTTCCCTGGGCTCGAGATATTTATGCGCTGCTCGCGGAGCCGCTGCTTAGGGCGCTGCCCCGCGGCGGGCAGATGATCGCGACCGAAGTAACCACGCCGTTTTTCGTGCCGATGAAGGTGACCCTAATGGCTGCCTTCGTCATCGCGCTTCCGTTTGTGCTTTACCAGTTATGGGCGTTTGTCGCGCCCGGGCTGTACGCCAACGAAAAGCGCCTGGTCGGTCCGCTAATCATCGCCAGTACGTTGTTGTTTATTTGCGGCATGGGATTCGCTTATTTTCTGGTGTTTCCCATGGTGTTCGGCTTCGTGATTCGCATCGCCCCGCAGGGTGTGGCGGTAATGACCGATATCGGCAAATACCTTGATTTCGTGCTTACGATGTTTGTCGCGTTCGGCATCGCTTTTGAAATGCCGGTCGCCGTGGTGCTGCTGGTGAAGATGGGCGTGGTAAGCGTGGCCCAGCTTAAACAGGTGCGGCCCTATGCTATCGTCGGTGCGTTCGTCATCGGTGCGATATTCACGCCGCCTGACGTGGTTTCGCAAATCATGCTCGCGGTGCCGTTGTGGCTGTTGTTTGAAGTGGGGTTAGTGGTTGCGGGGTTTATCAGCAAACCCGGCACGGCTGTGGATGACTACCGACCGCTTACTGAACCTGAAACCGATGATATCGAAACCAACCGCAATAAGCGCGGCAGATAACGGTTAGCCTCTTTTATTGGTCCTCTTCGTCTTGCTCTTCAAGATCCTCGACGCGTGGTTTCGGTCTCTTGCCAACCCTGATTTTGAGCTGCATTTCGGTTTGATTGCGCATCATGGTAAACGCTGCCGCTCTTCCCGGTGTCAGCGCAGCGATCAGGTTGAGCATGCTGCGCGAATCGGTTACCGGTTTGCCTTCGACCGCAAGCAGTATGTCCCCCGGCTTCACCCCTGCCTTGTCAGCAGGGCCTTTTTTTATGACGCCGGCGATTAAGGCCCCGCTAGTGTTGGGTAAATTGAATGATTCCGCCAATTCCCTGGACATGTCCTGCGCTTCAACGCCGATCCAACCACGCGTAACGCTGCCATTCTTGATGATTTGCTCCATCACTTGCTTGGCAACACTGGTGGGAATCGCGAAACCGATGCCTTCGGACCCCCCGGTTCTAGTGTAAATAGCGCTATTAATACCAATCAGATTTCCCGATACATCTACCAGCGCACCGCCGGAATTGCCGGGATTGATCGGGGCGTCAGTTTGGATAAAGTTCTCGAACGTATTGAGACCTAGATTGCTGCGACCAACCGCGCTGATGATGCCCATGGTCACCGTTTGCCCGACGCCGTAGGGATTGCCAATGGCGAGCACCACGTCGCCCACGTTTATTTGATCAGAGCGTCCAAAGGTAATCGCTGGTAAATTCTTCAAGTCTATTTTCAATACCGCCAGATCGGTGTCGGGATCATCCCCGATAACGCGCGGCGTCGCCTTGCGCCCGTCGCTGAGCAGCACTTCGATTTCATCGGCAGCGCGCACCATGTGGGAGTTGGTTAGGATATATCCCTGAGGGCTCACAATTACGCCGGAGCCTAGGCTGGTGCTGCGGTGCATTTCATCGGGACTATCACCGAAGAAATGCCGGAATAAAGGATCGTCAATTAGCGGATGCCGCGGCGTGCGCACTTCTTTGCTAGTAAAAATATTAACCACGGCCGGCATTGCCTTTTTCGAGGCGTAACTGTACGAAGTATTGTTGGCTCTCGGCGAAACGTCCGGCGCCGCTTCATTGAAGGAAACGACGTTGCCACCGCGCCAAGTGGCTGGCAGCAGATCGGGCTTTAAAGTCGTAACCACAAATACGATCGCAAGGCAAACGGTCGTGGATTGGGCAAAAATGAGCCAAAACTTGCGCATCGGAAGCTTCATCGTGCTGAATAAAACGTAATATTATGGCGCAAAATGCGGTCGCACAAAAGCGAATAGTTACGGACGCTCTTTTGCCGCGGCGACAATGCAGACGCCATGTTCGGATGGGGTTCCCGGCTACCCTGACCCGCTTTAAAATCCATCCCGAATCCGCAACATTCGCGGTACCGCGTGGCTCATTATTCTGAAAGTGAGGAAAGTCGAAAAGTATCCGCGATCCCGCGCCGCTTTTACGCGAAGCCGTTTTTGCGCTTCTTTTTCCGCAACTTGGCGGTCAGTTTGACGTTTGAATGCGAAAGTTCTAAATTCACCGCGGTGGTCGCTGTAACTCCCTGGTTCTAAATAATGTTTTGCGCTGTTTCAGTTTTATGCCTGCGTTAAAGCATTTAAATTTCCTTTTGCAATCAGGTAAAATGACCGAGTTTTTACCCATCCGGGAAAAAGGCACCTTTAAATGGCGGATAACAATGAGGTGGACCATGCTAGACGGCGTTTTCTCATTGCAGCGACGACGGCGGTGGGCGGGGTAGCGACAGTTGCAACCGCCGTGCCATTTGTCGCATCCATGATGCCCAGCCAGCGCGCCCTGGCGATCGGCGCGCCGGTTGAAGTGGATATCGGCAAAGTCGAATCGGGCATGAAACTCGACATCGAGTGGCAAAGCAAGCCGGTGTGGATTGTCAATCGCACGAAGGATATGCTCGCTACGCTCCCCACCCTTAGCAACCGCTTGGTTGACCCGAATTCCGAGGTGCCGCATCAGCCGCCATACTGCAAAAATCTTACGCGCTCGATCAAGCCCGAGTACTTCGTGGTGGTTGGAATCTGCACCCACCTCGGTTGCGTGCCGACGTTTAGACCGGAGAAGGCGCCGCCGGATCTTGGCCCTAGCTGGCCAGGCGGTTTTTTCTGTCCCTGTCACGGTTCGCGCTTTGATCTTGCGGGCAGAGTATTCAAAGGTGTTCCCGCACCGACCAACCTGGTGGTTCCGTCCTACCGGTACGTAAACGATACCAAGATTTTGATCGGTGAAAACCCTAAGGCGGCTAAATCATGACGAACAAATTAAGTGCTCTTCTCGGTTGGATTGATGCGCGCTTTCCGCTTACCGCCCTTTGGAAATCCCAGTTGGCAGAATATTACGCGCCAAAAAACTTTAACTTTTGGTATTACTTCGGCTCTCTGGCGCTGCTGGTGTTGGTGATGCAGATCGTCACCGGAATCGTTCTGACTATGCATTACAAGCCGGACTCAAGCTTGGCGTTCGGCTCAGTGGAATACATAATGCGCGACGTCCCGTGGGGTTGGTTAATTCGCTATATGCATTCCGTCGGCGCCTCGATGTTTTTCGTGGTGGTGTATTTGCACATGTTTAGAGCCATGCTTTACGGTTCGTACCGCAAACCGCGCGAGCTGCTATGGATCTTCGGCATGCTCATATACCTGTGCCTGATGGCGGAAGCGTTCTTCGGGTATTTGCTGCCCTGGGGGCAGATGTCATTCTGGGGTGCGCAGGTCATCGTCAACCTGTTCGACGCAATTCCGTTTGTGGGGCCTGACCTGGCGCTTTGGATACGCGGCGACTACGCGATTTCGGATGCCACGCTTAACCGCTTTTTCGCGTTTCACGTAATCGCAGTTCCGCTGGTGCTGCTTGCACTGGTGGCGGCGCACGTGATCGCGCTGCACGAGGTTGGCTCGAATAATCCGGACGGCATTGAAATCAAGAAACACAAGGATCCTAAAACGGGAATTCCACTCGATGGCATTCCCTTCCACCCCTATTACACGGTGAAAGATATGCTAGGAGTGGCGGCATTTCTAATTGTTTTCGCGGTCATTGTTTTCTTCATTCCGGAAATGGGGGGGTATTTCCTTGAGAAGAATAATTTTATTCCGGCGAATTCGCTGCAGACGCCGACACATATTGCTCCGCTTTGGTTCTTTACGCCGTTTTATTCGATCCTCCGCGCCAATGTTTTCAACTTCCTTTGGATACCCGCCAAACTTTGGGGCGTGCTGTCCATGGCTATTGCGGTAGTCATCTATTTCTTTTTGCCGTGGTTGGACCGTAGCCCGGTAAAGTCGATCCGCTATCGCGGTCCGATCTACAAGATGGCGTTGACGTTGTTTGTCATTAGCTTTGTGACGCTTGGCTACCTCGGCACATTGCCCGTGGATCCGCTAAGAACGGTGCTGGCGCAAATAGGTACCGTGATCTACTTTCTGTTCTTTTTCCTGATGCCTTGGTACACCAGATTAGATAAAACCAAACCTGAACCGGAAAGAGTGAGATGGTGAAAGGCGTTCTGCTCGCAGTACTGCTGGCCCCGATTATGGCGTTTGGCTCAGAGGAACTCCAGCTGGACACGGCGCCAGTGAACTTGTACGACAAAATATCCCTGCAGCGAGGTGTGCACACCTTTGTCAATTACTGCTTGACTTGTCATAACGCCGAATATATGCGGTACAAGCGACTGGAGGACCTCGGGCTCACCGATGAGCAGATTAAGTATGATCTAATGCTTGCCGTCGCTAAGAGGATCGGTGACCCCATGACGGTGGCGATGGACGGGAAGGACGCCAAGGACTGGTTTGGTGCTACTCCGCCGGACCTTTCCCTTGTCGCGCGCTCGCGCGGCGCTGACTGGCTTTATACCTATCTGCGCAGCTTTTATCGTGATAAGACTACGCATACCGGCTGGAATAATACAGTATTTCCCAACGTCGGCATGCCTCACGTGTTACACGAATTGCAGGGGACACAGGTGCTGAAAACAGAAGTGGAGACCGACGCGCAGGGTCACAAGCACGAGGTGCAACAACTGGTGCTGCAATCACCGGGCACGCTGACCCCGCTGCAGTACGACATGATGGTCGCCGACCTGGTAAATTACTTGGTGTATATGGGGGAGCCGGAGAGGACGTTCCGTATTAAGCTCGGAATTTACGTATTGTTTTATTTGGCTCTCCTATTTGCCGTGACCTACATGCTCAAGAAAGAATACTGGAAGGACGTTCATTAACAACGTCCTGAGCGCGTAAAAAGTTTTTCTCAACAATACCCTGGGCGGCGACAGCAATTATGATGACCTTATATTCCGGAACAACCTGTCTTTTCAGCCACCGCTGCCGTATTGTGCTCTACGAAAAAGGCATGGACTTTCAAATTGTGGATGTCGATCTTTACAACATGCCGGAGGATTTGGCGGTCATGAATCCATATAACCGGGTTCCGGTGCTGGTGGAACGGGATTTGATACTTTACGAGGCGAATATTATCAATGAATATATTGACGACCGTTTTCCGCACCCACAGTTGATTCCCGCCGATCCGGTGATGCGTGCGCGGGCACGATTGTTTCTGTTCCGGTTCGAACTGGAATTGTTTTCGCAAATCGACTCGATTGAGCAGGGCAGCCAGAAAGCGGCAGACAAGGCGCGAGCGGTAATCCGCGACAACTTGATGCAAATCGCGCCGGTTTTTGCAAAGCAGAGGTATATGTTGGGCGAGGAATTTTCCATGCTCGATGTAGCAATCGCGCCCTTGCTCTGGCGGCTTGATCATTACGCCATACAGCTCGGAAAGCAGGCCGCGCCGCTCATGAAATATGCCGAACGCCTGTTCAGCCGGCCCGCTTTTATCGAGGCGCTCACCGCGCCGGAAAGGGTGATGCGCAAGTGAAGCATGTCTCCAGTAAACCTTATCTGATTCGGGCGCTGTACGAATGGTGCGCCGACAGCGGCTTGACCCCTTTTTTATCGGTGCGCGTGAATGAGCGCACTCGCGTGCCGGCTGAATACGTCAAAAACGGTGAAATCGTCCTTAACGTCAGCCAGGATGCAACGCGCAATCTGACCCTGGGCAATGACCTTATCCAGTTTTCCGCCCGCTTCAACGGCGCTTCACGCGAGCTCTCCATTCCAGTTGAGACGGTCATCGGTATTTTTGCCAAGGAGAGCGGGCAAGGCCTGTTTTTCAATGATGTGCCAAGTGCGACAGATCCGCATGGCAATGATGGAAACTCGTCTGCTCCCGCGTCCAACGGAAAACCGCGCCTGCAGATTATCAAATGACCCCGGGGCTGCGTGGTCAATCCACTTTGGTTCCACTATAATCACACGCACGCCGGCATAGCTCAGTTGGTAGAGCAGCTGATTTGTAATCAGTTGGTCGAGGGTTCGAGTCCTTTTGCCGGCACCATTTTTCCCTTTGACTTAAGAAAATGCCTGATGCTCTTCGGCGGTGCCAAGCCGCTATATATTCTTGCGCCAACTGCAACGGTGCGGCGCGCAGTCAATGTGCGGTCATCAGCGGCAATGGACGCCGATGCCGAGGGCTTAGAATAGACATCGTTCATCGTTTAGGCCCGGTTCTGAAAGTCCGCTTGTTTTGATAACGCCGGATACGAGTAAGCGATTAAACTTTCCGATGAAAATTCACGAATATCAGGCTAAGGCAATTCTTAGAAAATACGGCATCGCTACACCCGATGGTGTCCCCTGCTTTTCCGTTGACGAAGCAGTTGACGCGGCACGCGTTCTCGGCGGTCAGTCATGGGTGGTGAAAGCGCAGATTCACGCAGGCGGACGGGGCAAGGGGGGTGGAGTAAAAGTCGCCAAATCGGTGGATGCCGTCAAGCAATTTGCCGAAAAGATTTTGGGAATGCGGCTGGTGACGCACCAAACGGGCCCTGAAGGAAGATTGGTCAAGCGTCTACTTATCGAGAAAGGCGCCGATATAAGAAAGGAATTTTACGTTGCTATGGTCGTGGATCGGGCCTCGCAACGCGCCGCACTCGTCGCAAGCTCTGAAGGCGGGACCGAGATCGAAGAAGTTGCGGCGACCACGCCGCAGAAAATCCAAAAAACAATTGTCGACCCCACGTCAGGTCTGACCGACCAAGACGCCGATGCGGTGGCGCGAAACATCGGAATTCCCGAAGCGGCAGTGTCGCAAGCGCGAGATTCTCTTACCGGGCTGTATAAGGCATTTGATGAAACGGATGCTTCCCTTGCCGAAATCAATCCACTGGTTCTGACCGGCAATAACCGGGTACTCGCTCTGGACGCAAAAATGAATTTCGACGACAACGCACTGTACCGGCACCCCGACATCGCTGCAATGCGCGACCTCGATGAAGAAGACCCAGCGGAAATCGAGGCATCAAAATACGATCTATCGTACATTTCACTGGATGGAAACATCGGCTGTTTGGTAAACGGCGCAGGCCTCGCCATGGCCACCATGGATATCACCAAGCTGTTTGGTGGCTCGCCAGCAAACTTTCTCGACGTCGGTGGCGGGGCGTCTACCGAAAAAGTGACCGAGGCATTTAAAATCATGCTGAAAAATCCCAAAGTCAATGCGGTTCTAGTCAACATTTTTGGGGGCATCATGAAATGCGATGTAATTGCAGAAGGCATCGTATCTGCTGTAAAGCAGATGCATCTTAATGTGCCTCTAGTAGTACGTCTGGAAGGCACCAACGTCGATGCTGGAAAGAGAATTCTTGCCGAATCTGGACTGCCCATCATCTCCGCGACCAATATGGCGGACGCCGCACGGAAGGTCGTTGCCGCCGCGAATAGAACGTAACGAAGCAAACCGCGTGAGGTAGTTGGAAAGGACTTTAGCTTAATGGCAATTTTAATTAACAAAAACACACGCGTCATAACGCAGGGGATTACTGGCAAAACGGGTCAGTTCCATACCCGTCTGTGCCGTGATTACGCGAACGGCATAAGCTGCTTCGTGGCGGGCGTAACTCCGGGAAAAGGCGGTCAGGATTTTGAGGGGATTCCCATATTTAACACGGTGCGCGAAGCAAGTGATAATACTGGCGCTACCGTTTCGGTGATTTATGTTCCCGCTCAGTTCGCAGCCGCGGCGATTGATGAAGCGGTGGAAGCAGATCTCGATTTGGTGATCTGCATCACGGAGGGTATACCGGTGCGCGACATGATCCGCACGCGTAATAAAATGTGTAACAAGAAAACTGTTCTGATTGGCCCGAATTGCCCCGGGGCTATCACACCCGACGAAATTAAGATTGGAATAATGCCGGGGCATATCCACAAAAAAGGCCGCATCGGAGTAGTCTCGCGCTCCGGCACGCTGACCTACGAGGCGGTGGGACAATTGATGGAGCAGGGCCTGGGGCAATCTACCTGCGTCGGCATCGGCGGCGATCCGGTTGGCGGATTTAAACACATTGATGTCATGAAAATGTTCAATGAAGATCCGGATACCGACGCTGTAATCATGGTGGGAGAAATCGGCGGCACCGATGAGGAAGATTGCGCTCGCTGGGTTCGCTCCCACATGGCAAAACCGGTAGTTGGCTTTATTGCGGGAGTCACCGCGCCGCCCGGGAAAAGAATGGGGCACGCAGGTGCCATTATTTCCGGAGGCAAGGGAACCGCCCAGGAAAAGTTGGCCGTGATGGAGGAGTGCGGAATTAAAATTACCCGTAATCCTGCAGAAATGGGCAAGTTGGTGAAATCGGTGCTTTGAAGGCAAGTTTCGGTGCAGGCTAACATTTCGCGAAGCGCAATGTTACGCCGGAACCAAAAGCGCATGGTGATGGAGGAGTGCGGAATTAAAATTACCCGTAATCCTGCAGAAATTGGCAAGTTGGTGAAATCGGTGCTTTAAGCGCGAGTTTCGGTGCAGGAACGCATATTATGAGCCGCGATCGTATGTCGGAGTTAACAGCTAATCATGATACAATGAGCAGTCGGTACTTGCAGTGCTTCGGGAATGAGCAAGTATTCAGAATACGTGTGCAACAAAAGCTCAACCGTTTTCAATAATTGTTTGCGCCAACAGAATATCAGAACCTTGGGCCCCCGCCGGTTTCTAACAAGTAAGCGCGAAAGCTTTGAGAAGGTTGTCGCACATTTGCAATAAGTTTCATATTGCACTGCACTGGCAGCTGTTGTCAGCCGTTCCACGCTGAAAAATATCCGCATGCTTTCGGCGATGTCGCCTGAGTTTATAAATCGGCATTAACGCTGGGCGCGATACCAATGCATTGCATCGCGAGGAATTTTAATGGTGGGAAAGAAATCCGTTGGCGGTCGAATGAAACAACAAGTTGTACGTGGCGCGCCCAAGGGCCGTATTGTAGATCCCGTCGCGTTGGCGGAGGTCCAGGCATTGCTCGGAAATGAATCGCACGGGCGTGACTTGTTGCTAGAGCATTTGCATAAAATACAGGATCAGTACGGCCAAATCTCAGCCGGTCACATTGTGGCATTGGCGTCGGAAATGAAGCTGGCGACCGCCGAAGTTTACGAGGTCGCGACTTTTTACCATCATTTCGACGTCATCAAGGATGGAGAAATCGCGCCTCCTGCTTTGACCGTACGTGTTTGTAATTCGCTTGCTTGTGAAATGTCCGGGGCGCGGCAGCTGATTGCCGAACTCGAGCGTAGCTTGGGTGCGGAGGTTCGAGTAATACCTG
>Ga0335077_10010148_pt1 | contig 11709 bp, 9 predicted proteins | sample Lox_Sample_31_FD_207151 | JGI IMG/M metagenome (GOLD analysis project Ga0335077, IMG submission 207151) | Soil microbial communities from Loxahatchee National Wildlife Refuge, Florida, United States - Lox_Sample_3.1 | ecosystem: Environmental > Terrestrial > Soil > Wetlands | place: USA: Florida...
TGCCCAAGCGCGACCCCCGCGAGCGGGCCACGCCCCAGATCCTCACCGGCGAGACCCCGAACCCCATCAACGTGCCCTCGGGCTGCCGGTTCCACCCCCGCTGCCCGGTGGCCGAGGAACGCTGCCAGCGGGAGGACCCGCAGCTGCGGCTCCCCGCCGCCGCGACCACCCCGGCCCACCAGGCCGCCTGCCTGCTCGTCTGAGGCGGGCCGGGGGCCGCAGATAACGTCCGGGTGGCCCGGAGATAAAGGCCCGGGTGGCGAACGTGAAAAAGCCAGTTTGCTCCCGGCAAATGATGCGCCGGCGCCATTTTCGCGCGTCCCGCGGGGGACTAACGTCAGCGGCGGTCGGGGCCGGGCCGCTCCCGTGCCTTCGCTGCTGACACCATTGATCTGCGGCACGCGAACGCCCCCGGATGAGGAAGGCACCGGTGGGCGAGCAGGCAGGAGCGGCAAGCGAGACCCACCCGGCCGGCGTGGCGCTGGCGGACGCGGAGTCTGCCCGGCGGCGCCGCAGGCAGCACATGATTGCCCTGCTGGCCTACGCGTGCCTGAGCCTGGCCCTGTTCGGCCCGTGGATCCTGGGCCGGATGAGCCGCCGGCTCCTCGCCGCGACCACCCAGGACGGCTCGATCTTCGTCTGGATGTTCCGGTGGTGGCCCCACGCGGTAATCCACCACCTCAATCCCTTCTACACGACGGCAGCGTGGGCGCCGCAGGGGATCAACCTGGGCTGGGTTGCCTCCATACCGCTCCCCGCGGAGGCCATGTCGCCGGTCACGGCCGCCCTCGGGCCCTTCTTCTCCTTCAACCTCGTCCAGCTGGCCGCTCCGGCGCTGGCGGCCTGGACCGCCTACCTGCTCGGCCGGCACCTGGTGGGGTCGTTCCTGCCCGCCCTCGCGGCCGGCTTCTTCTTCGGCTTCTCGCCCGACCTGATCGACGAGTTCGGGCAGGGGCACCCCAACCTGTCGCTTGTCTTCCTGATCCCGCTCGCCGCCTACCTGGTCGTGCGGCTGCTGGACGGCTCCCGGCCTGCGCGCCTGGTCATCCCGCTGCTCGGCGTGGTGCTGGGGGCCCAGCTCTACATCAGCACCGAGACGTTCGCCACGCTGACCTTCATGGGCGGGCTGTTCGCGCTGATCGGGCTGGCGGGCGGCCCGCTCTGGCGGCGGCGGCTCCGGGCGGCGACCGGGCCGGTCGCCGGCGCCTACGCGGTGGCGGGCGTGCTGGGCATCCCGCTGTTCTACGCGCTGGCCGCCTGGCCGCGCCCGTACAAGCCGATCCTGTTCCCGACCATCGGCCACGGCGCCCAGGGCAAGGGCGACTTCCTGCGCTACCTGATCCCCGGCCGCTTCACCCTGCTGTGGGACGGGTCGCGCTGGGGCGTCTACGGGAACCCGTGGTACCTGGGCGTCCCGCTGCTGGTGCTGCTGATCTTGTTCGTGGCAACCGAACGCCACCGGCGCAGCACCTGGCTGCTGGCCGCCGGGCTGCTCGTCGCCTTGGTGCTCAGCATCGGCGACCGGTTCGCGGTGCTCGGCGCGCACATCCTGCCCTGGCGGCTGGCCGCCGCGCTGCCGCTGCTGAGCAGCGCGCAGCCGGGGCGCCTCGTGGTCTACGCCTTCCTGCTGATCGCGGTGATCGTGGCGCGGTGGCTGGCCCGCCCCCGGCGCCTCGCCCTGCGCTCGGCCCTGGCCGCCGCCGCGGCGCTGGTGATCCTGCCCAACTTCCCGGTCAACGTGTGGGTCGGCCGGGTGCCGGTCCCGGCCTTCCTGACCCAGGGGACCTACCGCCGCTACCTGCGGCCGGGGGAGATCGTCTGGATCGCCGACCCCAACCACGACCGCCAGATGATCTGGCAGGCGCGGACCGGCTTCTCCTTCCGGCTGGCGGGCGGCTTCTTCGGGGTGACCCCCTCCGGCCTGCCCACCCCGCCCGGCGCCGCCATGCAGGCGCACCTGGGCACCGGCGCCATCACGGGCGCCTCGGTGGCCGACGTCAGGGCGTTCCTGGCCGGCCACCGGGCCGGCGCGGTGCTGATGGCCGAGCAGCCACGCGGCTCGGACAGCCGCCGCATCCTGGCCGCCGCGACCGGGGTCGCGGGCGTCCGGTCCGGCCGGGTGGTCGTGTTCCAGCTCCCTGCTGGCCCGGGGGCGGCCGGGTAACGTCAGAGGGGTGCCCGGCCTGCTCCACCGGGCAGGCGGGCCGGCCGCGGCAGCGGGGCAGCGGCCGCCATCGTTAGGCCGGAAAGAGGATGCGTCCATGACCGGAACGACCGCCACCGTCGCCAGCGAGGTGGACTTCGACCGCTACGGCCCGTACACCGTGAAGCGCGCCGCCCCCTCGGACGGCAGCTTCCAGCGCCCGGTCTACCCCTTCACCGGCCGCGTCACGGCCGATGGCTCCAGCGGCTACCGGGCCGAGCCGGACCGGTATCACCTCTACGTTTCCCTGGCCTGCCCGTGGGCGCACCGCAGCGTCATCGTGCGGCGGCTGATGGGCCTGGAGGACGTGATCTCGCTGTCGGTGGTGGACCCGATCCGGGACGGGCGCGGCTGGGCGTTCCGCGACGGCCCCGGTTACACCCCCGACCCGGTGAACGGGTTCACCCTGCTCCGGCAGGCCTACGAGGCGACCGAGCCGGGCTACGACGGGCACGTGTCGGTGCCGGTGCTGTGGGACCGCCGCACCTCGCGGATCGTCTCCAACAACTTCCCCGACATCACGATCGACCTGGAGACCCAGTTCGGGGCCTGGGCCACCCCGGGCGCCGACCTCTACCCGGTGGCGCTGCGGCCACAGATCGACGAGCTCAACGAGCGCGTCTACACCGACGTCAACAACGGCGTGTACCGGTGCGGCTTCGCCGCCTCCCAGGCGGCCTACGACGCGTCGGTGGCCCGGGTCTTCGCCGCGCTCGACGACCTGGACCAGCGGCTGGCCACGCGCCGGTACCTGTTCGGGGACGCCATCACCGAGGCCGACGTGCGGCTCTGGGTGACCCTGGCCCGGTTCGACCCGGTCTACGTCACGCACTTCAAGACCAACCTGCGGCGGCTGGTGGACTACCCGAACCTGTGGCCCTATGCCCGCGACCTCTACCAGCGGCCGGCCTTCGGCGAGACCACCAGCTTCGACCACATCAAGCGCCACTACTTCGGCACCCACCCGCACCTCAACCCATCGCGGATCGTGCCCGCCGGGCCGCTGCTGAACTGGCAGGAACCCTCGGGCCGGGAACGCTGAGCGGCGCGGGCGGGGGACCGGGGCATCGCGGTCGCCCTGGATGCGATTGAGCGGGCGGGCGGGCCGGCGCGACCCGATCCTTCCGCGGGACCCGTTGACCGGCGAAGACCCCGTGCGCCTGGCCGCGCTGCGGCCAACTGCCGTCATCGTCAGGGGCAAGGTTGTGCACGGCGCCTTGGCCTGACCCTGATCCTCATCGCCGGGCAGAGATGGCGGTCGCCCGGACAGCGGCATCAATGGCCGGTGTCCCCGGCGCCGGTCAGGGCGGCGACCGCCAGCGAGCCAAGCGCCGCCAGGTCATAACCGCCTTCCTGGATCACGACCGTGGGCCCCAGGCTGGCGATCTTCTGGGCCGCCTGCCGGTAGCCGTCCTCGCTGACCTGCAGCGGGCTTTCCGGGTCCGACTCGGCGGCGTCCAGGCCCAGCGACATCACGACGGCGTCGGGGCGGTGAGCCGCGGCGTCGGCGCACAGGGCCGACACCGCCGCCAGCCACCCCTCGTCGCCGGTGCCCGGCGCCAGTGGCAGGTTGCGGTTGGCCCCGGCCCCCTCGTCCCGCCCGCGTTCCCCCGCGTAGCCCACGTAGTGCGGGAACCAGCCCGCACCCGGGTCCACGTGCACGGATCCGTAGAAGACGTCGGCGCGGGCGTAGAAGATCATCTGGGTGCCGTTGCCGTGGTGGGCGTCGATGTCGATGACCGCCACCCGGCCCGCGCCGGCCGCGCGCAGCGCCTGGGCGGCCACCGCGGCGTTGTTGAGGTAGCAGGAGCCGCCGTAGGCGTCCCGGGTGACGTGGTGGCCGGGCGGCCGGCACAGCGCGTAGGCCAGCGGGGCCCCCGCGCCGACCAGGTCGGCGGCGGTCAGGGCGGCGTCGGCGGCGCCCCGGATCGAGGCCCAGCTGCCGGGGCCGATCAGGGTCATCGTGTCGTAGCAGTACAGCCCGGCCCGGCCGTGCACGGCCGGCGGCGTGCGCGGCTCCAGGCCGCCCAGCATGCCGGGCGTGGGGAACACATACGGGACCACCCGGTCGCGCCCGTACTGCGCCGGGTAGCCCCCGCTCTCCCAGGCGGCCCACACCCCGGCGAGGTGGTCGAGCAGCCCGGCGTCGTGCACCGCCCGCAGGATCTCATCGCCGTGGGGCCGGGCCGGCACGATGGGCGCGCCCGCCGCGGCGAGCGCGTCGCGCAGGACCAGTGCCCGGGCCGGCACCTCGGTGCCCTGGTCGCGCACGCCCAGCCAGACCTCGCCGCCGGGCTCGTGGCGCAGGCAGTCCTCGCTCCAGACCACGGGGACCGCCAGGCCGGCAGGTTGTTCGCTCATCCGGGCCATGCAACGGCTCCACCCGGTGGCCTGTCAAGGAGCCCGGGCCGGCCGGGGCGCCACGGCGCCGGCGAGAATCACCGGTGTGAGCGTGCAACTGAACCACACCATCGTCGCGTGCCGCGACCAGCAGCGGTCGGCGGCGTTCCTCACCGGGATCCTCGGCCTGCCGCCCGCCACCAGGTTCGGGCACTTCCTCGTCGTGGAGGCCGACAACGGCGTCTCGCTGGACTTCAGCGAGACCAGCGGGGAGATCGCCTCGCAGCATTACGCCTTCCTGGTCGGCGAGGAGGAGTTCGACGCCGCGTTCGGCCGTATCCGCGAACGGGACCTGGCCTACTGGGCGGACCCCGGCCAGACCCGGCGCGGTGATATCAACCACCGGGACGGTGGCCGCGGCCTGTACTTCGAGGACCCCGACGGTCACCTGCTCGAGATCATCACCCGCCCCTACGGCAGCGGTGGCTAGGCCGCGGCGGAATCATCGGGGCCGCCGGGCGGTTGCCGCAGTCATGGCTGCCGGACATCAGATCACCATTGCCCCCACCCGCGACCACATCGAGGTCACCCTCGGCGGCGAGAAGCTGGCCGAGTCGGACCGGGCCGTCCTGCTCAACGAGACGGGCTATCCGACCCGCTACTACTTCCCCCGCGAAGACGTGCGCACCGGGCTGCTGCGCCCCACCAGTCACCAGACCACCTGCCCGTTCAAGGGCCAGGCCTCCTACTGGTCGGCCGAGGTCGGCGGCGAGGTCCACGAGAACCTGGTGTGGAGCTATGAGACGCCGATCCCGCAGGCCGAGGGGGTCGCCCGCCTCATGTGCTTCTACACCGACCGGGCCGAGCTGACCGTCAACGGCGAGCGCCAGCCGGCCTGACGCGGCCGGGGGGCCCGCACCGGGCCGGGACGGCCCCGCCGCGCCCGGCCTCGTTCGTGCCGTGCGCCGCCGCCCGCCCTTGTCCCGCCCGGCCCGGCGGGCATCGGGCTAACATCGGCCCATGCCGAGTTCACCACCGGTCGCGCCCGCCAAGCCCGGCGCGGACCCCTACGCGTGGATGCGGGACGCCGGGGACCCGGCCATGCTGGCCTACCTGGCGGCCGAACGCGCCTACTACGACCAGCAGACGGCCCGCACCGCCGCCGTCCGCGAGGAGCTGACGCGGCAGATGTCCGCCCGGATGGCGCCCGCGGCCGAATCGGTCAGCTGGCGGCGCGGGAACTTCGCCTACTTCACCCGGACCTTAACCGGCCTGGAGTACGAGCAGTTCTGCCGCCGCCCGGCCGGCGGCTCCCCGGCCGGGGAGCCCGAGGTGCTGCTCGATCAGAACCTGCTGCTGCAGGACCCCGAGTGCGGCGGCGGGTACGTGGAGCTCGGCGTGCGCGAGGTCAGCCCCGACGGCACCCTGCTCGCCTACTCGGTCGACTTCGACGGCGACGAGGTCTACCAGCTGCGGATCAGGGACCTGGCCAGCGGAACGGACACCACGACCGTCGCCGGGCGGCCGGAGCGGATCGGGCGGACCTATTACGGGCTGGCGTGGTCGGCGGACTCGCGCTCGCTGTTCTACGTCGTGACCAACGCCGCCTACCGGGCGTACCAGGTGTGGCGGCACGACATCGGCACCGACCCCGCCCAGGACGTGCTGGTGTTCAGCGAGCAGGACGAGCGGTTCGACGTCATCGTGCGGGCGACCCGCAGCGGCGCGTACATCCTGCTGGAAACCGAGAACCGTGACACCACCGAGACGCTCGTCATCCCGGCGGCGGACCCCGGCGCGGCACCGGCCGTCCTGCGGGAAAGGCGCCCGGGGGTGGAGTACCGGGCCGACCACGCCGACGGCCCGGGCGGGGGGGAGTTCTACCTGGTCACCAACGACCAGGCGGCCGAGTTCCGGCTCGCGCGGGCCCCGGTCCCGGGCCACCCGGCCGGGGCGGACGGCTGGCACGAGGTGATCGCGGGCGCCACCGGCACGCGGCTGGTGTCGTGCGACGTGTTCGGCCGGTTCCTGGTGGTCGGGCAGCGGCGGGATGCGGCGACCCAGCTGCGCGTCATCGACCGGGAAACGGGGGAGGAGCGGCTCATCGAGGCCGCCGGGCCCGAGGTGGCGCTGGCGCTGGGGGTCAACGAGGAGTACGACACCCCCACGGTGACCGTCCGCACCGAGTCGCTGATCGACCCGCCGTCCTGGCACGACGTGGACCTGGCCAGCGGCGGGTGGCGGCTGCGCAAGCGGCAGGAGGTGCCCGGCTACGACCCGGCCGGCTACCGGACGCAGCGGATCACCGCGCCCGCCCCGGACGGGACCGCCATCCCGGTCACGGTCGCCTGCCGGGCCGGCCTGCCGCGGGACGGCACCGCGCCCTGCCTGCTCTACGGCTACGGGGCCTACGAGTCCTGCGAGTGGCCGGAGTTCAGCCTGCCGGTGGCGAGCCTGCTCGACCGCGGCTACCTCTACGCGGTCGCGCACGTGCGGGGCGGCGGCGAGGGCGGGCGGCGGTGGTGGCTGCAGGGCCGGCTGGACCACAAGCGCACCACGTTCACCGACTTCATCGCGGTCGCCGACGCGCTGGCCGCCGGCCAGTGGGCGGCGGGCGACGCGATCGTCTCCCGTGGCCTGTCCGCGGGCGGCCTGCTGCAGGGCGCGGTCTACTCGATGGCCCCGCGGCGCTGGCGGGCGGTGGTGGCCGAGGTGCCGTTCGTGGACGCGGTCAACACCATGCTCGACCCCACCATCCCGCTCACCATCAACGAGTGGGACGAGTGGGGCGACCCGCGCGAGCCGGCCATGCGGGCGTACCTGGAGTCGTACAGCCCCTACGACAACCCGCCCGCCGGGCCCCGGCCGGACCTGCTGGTCACCGGCAGCCTGCACGACCCCCGGGTGCTGGTGCACGAGCCCGCCAAATGGGTGGCCCGGCTGCGGGCCACCAGCCCGGCCGGCGCGGACGGACCGGCCGGCGACGGCCGGGTGCTGTTCCGGCCCGAGCTCGGGGCGGGGGCGCACGTGGGCCCGGCCGGCCGCTACGACAAGCTCGCGTACGAGGCCGAGGTCCTCGCGTTCATCCTGGACGCGGCCGGCCGGGACCCCGGGCGGGAGGCCGTCACCGGGACCGGCTGACCGGGCCGGCCGTCACGGGGCGCGCCCGAGTTCCGCGGCGATCGCGAGCACGCCGGCGGCCGTCGCCTCGCGCCAGGCGCCGGTGGCGGCCGGCCAGGTGGACAGCTTCGCCACGACCGTCTGCGACGGCCCGTGGACGAACACATGCTGGCCGTTGATGCCGGAGGCGTAGTAGAACGGCAGGCCCGGATCATCGACCCACCAGCAGTTCCGGTAGTGGGGGCCGGCCGGGTAGCCGGGGGGAAGGCCGCCGCCGGCCAGGAAGGCGTCCGGTCCGTCCGGGGCGCCGCGGACCGTGTCGTCGACCCACCACGCGGGCAGCACCTCCCGGCCCTCCCGCTGGCCGCGCCGCAGGTACAGCTCGCCGAACCGGGCGGCATCCCGCAGCGTGACGCAGATGCCGCCGTCGGCCATCGGGTTGCCACGGGCGTCGAGCGTGATCTCGGCGTCGAACTCCGCCCCCATCGGCTGCCACAGCTCCCGCGCGATGAGCTCGTGCAGCCGCGCCCCGGCGGCCCGCTCGATCACCCACGCCAGCACGTCGGTGAGGATCGAGCGGTACCGGAACGCGCCGCCGTGCGGGCCGTCGTTGCGCAGCGTGGCGAAGTAGGCGATGGCGTCCTCCGGCACCGGCCGGCCGTCGGGCGGCCGCCACAGATACACCCGCTCATAGGTGCGCACGTCGGCCTCGGGGTCGGCGTAATCCTCGTTGAAGGCGGTGCCGGCCCGCATGTCGAGCAGGTGCTGGACCGTGGCGCCGTCGAACGAGGTCCCGGCCAGTTCCGGCACGATGGCCGTGACCGGGGCCGAGGCGTCGAGCTGGCCACGGCCCGCCAGCACACCGGCCACCGCCGACGTCACCGACTTGGACACCGACATCAGCAGGTGCGGTGTGTCCGGCGCCATCGCGTTGAAGTACTGCTCGGTGACGATCCGCCCCCGGTGCAGCACGCAGAACCCGTCGGTGCAGGTCTGCGCGAGCAGGTCCGTGATCGTCAGCTCCTGGCCCGCGCTGGTGAACCGGATGCCGCCCAGGTCGCGTTCGGCCCGGGGGAGCGGCCAGGCCGGCCCGTCCCCGCGCGGTATCCGGGCGGTCGGGATCAGCTCCCGTACATGCTGGAATGCCCACCGGTTGAACGGCGGGTCCTGCCAGTTCGCGAGGGTCACCCGCGCCTCCGGCGCGAACGGCGGCGCCCCGGCCATCAGGCCGGGCCCGGCGGGCGCCGTCACAGCGCCGGCCGGCGCCGCGGCATGTCCAGCCACGGCATCCGCTCCTCGTGGGCGGCGGCGATCCGGAACACCGCCACGTCGTCAAAGGTCTTCCCGGCGATCGACAGGCCGGTGGGCACGCCGTCGCGGGACAGCCCGGACGGCACGCTGAGCACCGGGCACCGGCTGGCGATGTTGAACGGCACCGTCATCATCACGTCCAGCCAGTCCGTGCTGGCCTGGCCGTTCACCGTGACCGGCTGGCCCGGGTCGTACTCGGCGGGCAGCGCCGGCACCGCGAAGGTCGGGCAGATGAGCGCGTCGTAGTCCTCCAGCAGCTGCCCGAGCGGGGCGTAGATCCGCCCCTCCAGCGCGAGCCCGGCCACGAACTCGTCCTTGGACACCTGGCCCGCCTCGGCCACCAGGCTCCGCGCGTAGGAGGTGAGCTCCTCGGCGTGCTTGTCGTGGATCTCCCTGATCGACGCGCCGAAGATCATCCCGAAGTGGATCCGGACCGCCCGCTTGATGTCCTCCAGATCCCACGGCAGCTCGACGTCCTCGACGATCGCGCCGGCGTAGCGCAGCTTGTCGGCCGACGCGCGGGCGTTCGCGGCCACGTCCGCGTCCACCTGGTAGCAGCCCAGGTCGGCGGAGAACGCGATCCTCATCCCGGCGACCGGCGCCAGCTCGCCGGGTATCTCCAGCTTCGGCCGGATCGACGCGACGTCGCTCGGGTGCGGCCCGGCGATCACGTTCTCCAGCAGCGCGCAGTCGGCGACGGTCCGGGCCAGCGGGCCCTCGTGGCAGTAGTGGTCGAGGTTGAAGATCTCTATTTCCGGCACCCGGCCGTACGGCGGCTTGAACCCCACGACACCACAGAACGAGGACGGGATCCTGATCGAGCCGCCGATGTCCGAGCCCGTCGCCAGCGCCGCCGTCCCGGCGGCGAGGGCGGCCGCCGACCCGCCGCTCGACCCGCCGGGCGAGTACCGCGTGTTCCACGGGTTGCGGCTGACGCCCCAGAGCCGGGACCAGGTGACCGGCGCGCAGCAGAACTCCGGCGTGGTGGTCCTGGCGTGCACGATGCCGCCCGCGTCGATGATCCGCTGCACGAAGGCGCTGGTCTTGCCAGCCACGTTGTCGCGCAGCGGCAGCGACCCGAGCGTGTTGCGCTGGCCGGCGATCTCGGCCTCCTCCTTCACCGCCACCGGCAGGCCCTCGAGCGGCCGTGGCTCCCCGCCCTGGCCCGCATAACGGGCCTCCGCCGCCCGGGCCTGCTCCAGCGCCTGGTCGAAGAAGGTGTCGGCGAACGCGTTGATCACTGGCTCGACCACCTCGGCGCGCTCGATCACCGCCGTCATCAGCTCGACCGGTGACAGATCGCGGGCCCGGAACTGCCGCAGCGCCTGCGTGGCGGGCAGGTAGTGAAGGTCGGTCATGGAGCCTGCCGTTCCTCCCCGGCGCCGGCCAGGGCCCGGCGCCTCGGTTTCCAGCCTGGCCGCGGCACGCTGGCGCGGAGCCGCTGCGTGTAGGGGTCCTGCGGGTCGTCGAGCACGCGCGCGGTGGGGCCGCGCTCCACCACCCTCCCGCGGTGCAGCACGATCGCCTCGTCGGTGAGCTGGCGCACGACCGCCAGGTCGTGGCTGATCAGGATGTAGGAGACGCGCGTCTCGTCGCGGATGTCGGCCAGCAGGTTCAGCACCTGCGCCTGGATCGACACGTCGAGCGCGGCGACCGATTCGTCGAGGATCAGTACCCGCGGCTCGGCCGCGAGGGCGCGCGCGATCGCGACCCGCTGGCGCTGGCCGCCGGACAGGGCGCGCGGGAGGGCGCGGGACTGCCGCGTGTCCAGGCCGACCAGGTCGATGAGCTCGGCGATGCGGGCCCGGCGGCGGTCGGCGGGCCAGCCGTGGTGCAGCCGCAGCACCTCGTCGATGGTGGCGTCGGCGCTCTGGCGCGGGTCCAGGCTGGTGTAGGGGTCCTGGAAGACGATCTGCACCTCGCGGCCCCGGCGGCGCCGGACTCTCGCCGACCGGGCGGGCCGGGACCGGTCGCGGCCGCAGGCCGTGATCGTCCCGCTGGTGGGCCGCTCCAGCCCGACGATCATCCGGGCGATGGTGGTCTTGCCCGAGCCCGACTCCCCGACGATGGCGAGCGACCCGGCCTCGGGGATGGCGAACGACACGTCGTCCACCGCGACCAGCGGGCCGAACTCCTTGCGCAGGCCCGCCACCTCCAGCGCGGCCGTCCCGTTGGCGTCCGGCGCCTGGCCGACCGGTGCCGTGGCCTCAGGCATCGGCGGCCGCCTGGAGTTTCCCGCGCAGCTCCTGCGTCCGCGCGCACCGGGACAGCCCGCCGCCGGCCTCCACCAGGCCGGGCACCGCGGCCAGGCAGACGTCGCGGGCGTGCGGGCAGCGCGGCGCGAACGCGCACTCGGCCTGCGGCGCCTCGAACGCCGACAGCGGCCGGCCGGGGATCGCCCGGAGCCGGTGCGCCGTCTGCGCGATGTCCGGGCGCGCCCCGGCGAGCGCCGCCGTGTACGGGTGCAGCGGATCGTCGTGCAGCAGCGACGAGCGGCGGATCTCCACGATCTGGCCGGCGTACATCACCGCGGTGCGGTCGCAGATCGCGGCGGCCAGCTCCAGGTCGTGCGTGATGAAGAGCATGGTCAGGCCGAACTCGCGGCGGAGGTCGTCGAGTATCGCCATCACCTCCGCCTGGGTGGTGACGTCGAGCGCGGTGGTCGGCTCGTCGGCCAGCAGCAGCCGCGGCTGGGTCAGCAGCGCCGCGGCGATCATCACCCGCTGCAGCATGCC